>Ga0194063_10001784_pt1 | contig 13733 bp, 10 predicted proteins | sample SepL3720m_MetaG_FD_155459 | JGI IMG/M metagenome (GOLD analysis project Ga0194063, IMG submission 155459) | Anoxic zone freshwater microbial communities from boreal shield lake in IISD Experimental Lakes Area, Ontario, Canada - Sep2016-L373-20m | ecosystem: Environmental > Aquatic > Freshwater... | reverse complement strand
GTGGGCCTTCTGCCAAACCACCAAATCTTCAAATGTCTTCGCGGGATCTCTCATTCTGACTCCTGAATTCTGAATTCTGACTACCTGAGCAGTAACTCCGCCGCTCCGAGGTTATTATATCCTTGTTTTATCGCCAGTCTATGGATATTATTTGGTGTAGTTTTATAAATTGTTGATGTTATGAACCGGATTGCATTGAGTTACATTGCCGAATGGAGGGATCGGGCGACACGGAAACCGCTCGTCATTCGAGGCGCCAGGCAGGTCGGCAAATCGTTTCTCGTCCGTATGGCGGCGAAAGAACTCTTCTCAAACCTCCTTGAAATTAACTTCGAACGGATGCCGGATGCCGCTTCGCTCTTTGCTTCCAAGTCACCCAAAACCATCCTCCCTCTACTGGAGGCTCGCTTTAACTCGCCTGTTGAACCCGGCAAAACGCTTCTCTTCCTGGACGAAATTCAAGCGGCACCCGAGGTGTTTGCCTCACTCCGGTATTTTCTGGAGGAACTGCCGGGGTTGCACATCATCGCGGCCGGTTCTCTCCTGGAATTCATGCTCGAAGAGCACACCTTTTCCATGCCGGTTGGCCGGATCGAGTATATGCATCTTGGTCCCATGACCTTTGAGGAGTTTCTGCTGGCACTCGGACGGGAGAAACTGCAGCAATGGTTGTCAACTTTCACGCTTGGGGAAGACGTGCCCGAGGCGATTCACCGGGAATTGCTCGGTTTCATGCGTCAATATTGTGTCGTGGGCGGCTTGCCGGAAGCCGTGGCCGCGTTTGCCCGGACCGGGTCCTACCAGGAGTGCGAACAGGTTCAACAGGTCATTTTGTCCACATACCGCGACGATTTCTCCAAGTACTCCACCAAGGCTGAACACCGGCGGATCGAGAAAATATTTTCGGCGGTTCCAAGACTCGTCGGCCGCAAGTTCATGTACAGCCATGTTGACAGGGAAGCTCGTTCACGGGAACTGGGCGGTGCGCTCCACCTGCTTTGCCTGGCCCGCGTCACACACAAAATCAAGCACAGTCACGGCAATGGAGTGCCCCTTGGTGCTGAAGCCGATGACCGTACATTCAAGATGCTTTTTCTCGATGTGGGTTTGCTGTGCCGTTCCTGCGGACTGCGCGTGCTGGATATCCAGAACGCCGCCGATTTGATTCTGGTTAATAACGGGGCCGTTTGCGAACAACTTGTCGGTCAGCAGCTTTTACAGTCGGGTGCCTTCTATGAGGAGCCCTCTCTCCACTGCTGGATGCGGGATAAGCCGAGCGCCAATGCGGAAGTGGATTACCTGATGGCCTGTGGCCCCACGGTTATTCCAGTTGAGGTTAAGGCTGGCGCCACGGGTAGACTGAAGTCGCTCCATCTCTTTTTGTCTGAGAGGCACTCCGGCTTCGGATTGCGATTCAACAGCGACATCCCTTCCTTGCTGGATTCCCAGACCCCTCACGTTAACTCGAATACCAATTCATTCCGCCTGTTGTCCCTGCCACTCTACATGCTCGGACAAACACGGCGACTTTGCTCGGAGGTGGTTGATCGTCAGTAGTTGGTCGTCAGTCGTGAGTTGTTGGTCGCAAAAATGTGAAACCTCGTCGATGTGCAACAACAACGGGTGTGATTTCACTTCGTTGCATCGCACCGAGAATTCAGAATCCAGAATGGAAACCCAAGACCTTACGCAAATAAGTGCCTTCTAAAGTGGTGTCATAGAAAATGAACTCGATCAACCTCCCTGATCCATGGCTTAACCCTTTGGCTTGCAACTTCTGGATTCTGAATGCTGGATTCTGGATTCGGTGCGATTGCAATTTTTTGCAATCGCACCCAATGACCAACAGCCAACGATCTTTAATGTTGCGGGAATACAGGAATACGGTTATATTGCCCTCATGAAAGCTACTCTTGATATTCCGGATGTTTTATATCGTCAAGTTAAGGCCAAAAGTGCAATGGAAGGTCTCCCGATCCGCCTTGTGGCAATTGAGCTTTTTTCATCATGGGTCAATGCAACGGCAGTAACAACCTCCCATCAGGGAATCGAAACCGCAAACAAGTCAGTTTCACTCCCACCTTGGTTCGGGATTGCCAAGCCGTATGCCTTAAAAGTGAAACAGCATGATATGGAAGCGGTTAGATCCAGTATTGCGAAGCCCCGAGATCCTACATGATCTACGGCTTGGATACCTCCGTCGTGTTAAGGCTTCTTACAGGGGAGCCTGAGGGTCTCGCTCTTCAGGCTGTTCGCCGAGTAACGGTCTTGCAGGCTGAAGGACACGGCTTCATCATCAGTGATCTGGTGGCCGCTGAAACGTATTATGCCCTTCAATTTCATTACAAAATGCCCAAGCAGGAGGCTTTGGCGGCACTGGTGTTGTTGGGCCATGGCAAGAGTGGAGTTCGGTCTTCCGCAGCCTGTGAAACTGTTCTTAAGACCCCGCAACTGGCGACAATTAACCCAGGTTTTGTTGATAGGCTCATTCATGCCGATTATCAGCGAGCAGGCCACGCTATGCTGACCTGCGAAACCGCCGCAAAGAAACTGGACAATGTGGAAGTTGTCAGCGAGAGATAGATCGTCAAGGGATAGGGAATATATCCATGTTACTAAGACGCCCAAGTTTAGATAATATACATTGACTAAACATGGTCATATAAATATCATCTGAATATATGAAAGATGAATTTCAGATTCATAACCTTTTCAGGGAGTCTCCTGAACGGTTCTTTCGTGAGGATCCGCATTTGCGACGTGCGGCCTTGCAACCCTTTTCGTATGTCTCCCCGTTGATCAATACCTTGGAATTCCTCGAGCCTGGCATTCTCATGATTACAGGCGGGCGGCAGGTTGGTAAAACGACTTGTCTGAAGCAGTTCATCGCCAAACTGTTGAACGAAGGAAGGGTGCGGCCGGATCATATTTCGTTCATGACCGGGGAACTGATTCGGGATGATGCCGAACTGCGGCGGGAGATTGTGTCAGAGTTGGAGGGAAAGAACGGCTGGCAGGTAATTGTCGTTGATGAAATCAGCTATGTGAAAGACTGGGATAAGGCGGTTAAGTTTCTGGCCGACGCCGGGAGCCTGGAATCGACAACGCTCATTTTATCCGGGTCTGACAGTGCGATCCTGCGAGAGGCCATGAAGCGCTTCGCCGGTCGGCGAGGCCGGTCGGCTCAAGTGGATTTCGTCTTCCACCCGCTCGGCTTTGCCGAGACGGTAACACTCAAAGCGCCCGAGTTGAGCGGATTGGTTGCCGCTTGTAAGGATTCGGACTATCCGATTGATTCGCCCGACTACCAGAATCACTTGCCGCAACTCGAAACCCTGTTTGACGAGTACCTCCTGCATGGCGGCTATCTGACAGCGATAGCGGATATGCTCAGGGGCGGACGCATTGAGGCGGCGACGTTCAGAACGTATGCGGAGTGGCTACGTGGCGATATCCTGAAACACAATAAGCAGGAGAAGTATCTCCTTGAAGTACTTCGGGGTATGATGAAGACCTATGCTTCGCAGGTTTCCTGGGTTTCGCTGGCCAAGGAACTTTCGATTGAGCACCACAAGACGGTGAGTGACTATGTGGCGATCCTTGAGGACATGCATGCGGTGATCATTCAGGAGGCCTTGGCGGAACACACCTTGTCGGCGGCGCCAAAAAAGGCGAAGAAACTGTATTTTGAGGATCCGTTTATCTTTCATGCCGTAGAAACCATGCTGGGGAACATGAATGCGGAAAACACTCCGGCCTTGGTCGAGACCGTTGCCGTGGCGCACTTTTTCCGAAAATATGGGAAGACTTATTATATCAAGGGCGCCAAAGGCGAGGTGGATATCGCCTATTTGCAGGATGGGACGTTTTTCCCCGTCGAAATCAAGTGGACCACGCAGATCCGACCGGAGGAATTGAAGCAAGTCATGCTCTATAATAACAGCCTGATTCTGGGGCGGCAACGCGCGCCAGGGCGTCTCGGTCATGTCCAGTATAGTCCACTGATCAGGTATTTGTTGGATGAATGCAGCCGCCGAGCCGCACGCTCAGCCAACTTCAACTTAAGCGCTTAAGCATTGGCTTTATTACAATTCATGACTCTCAACTAAAACCCTAAAACTATGATCAATCAACTCCGCAATCGTAATTTCTATTTATTGGTTTCGGCCGATATCGTCGTTTTTATCGTATCGATATTCCTCGCCTATTCAGCACGCTTTACCTTAAGTATCCCGCATAGTGAATACAAAAATATCGTGGAGATCCTCCCTTGGCTCATTATCGTCAAGGTTTCAACCTTTGTCCTGCTGGGCGTCTACCGGGGCATGTGGCGCTACACCAGCATGCCCGATGCGGTGCGCCTGCTGAAGGCAACCCTGCTCGCCACACTGATCGTGATGACCGGCCTGACTTTCATCAACCGCTTTATGGGTTTCCCCCGCTCCGTATTTATTGCCGACAGTATTTTTACCCTATTCTTCTGCGGTGGCATCCGGGCGGGCATCAGAATACTGTATTCTATGCAGTGGTTTCTGCCGGGATGGAAGACGACGGATGATGACGTCACTCCGCCTCATCACATCAACCTGATCCTGATTGGCGCGGGAGATGCCGCAGATAAAATCATTCGCGAAGTCCAGGGGAATCCCCAGTCGCATTTCCGTGTCGTTTGCTGTCTGGATGATGACTCAACCAAACACTATCGCTCCCTGCTGGGTATTCCCATCCACGGACCCGTGAGCCACCTGAAACGCTATGCCGAGACGTTCAAAGCGGAAGAAGTCATCATCGCCATGCCCTCTGTGTCTGGTGATCGCATGCGGGAAATTGTCTCCATCTGCGAAAAATCCAGATTATCTTTCAAGACCCTGCCATCCCTGACCTCCTTGATCGACGGCAATGTGACGATCAATGATCTGCGTCCGGTCAATTACGAGGATCTGCTGGGACGTCCACCCGTAAAACTGAACCTTGGCGAAATCGGACACTACCTGCAGGGCAAAACCGTGGCTATCACCGGCGCCGGGGGATCCATCGGCTCGGAACTTTGCCGACAGATCATCCGATTCCGGCCCAAAGCGCTTGTCTTGATTGAGGCGTCGGAATTCAACCTTTATCGAATCGAGATGGAACTGCGCAATGAGCGAAAGTTCTCGAACATCCATCCCGCCATGGGGCGTGTTCAGGATCGCCCCTTGATGGAGCGCATCTTCGAACAATATCGACCCCAGGTCGTTTTCCACGCCGCCGCCTGCAAACATGTCCCCATGGTTGAGTTGAACCCTTGGGAAGCTGTCAGTAACAATGTCGTGGGTAGCCAAGTGATCATGGATACCTCCGATAAATTCGGAGTTGAACGTTGCGTTTTCATCTCCACCGACAAGGCAGTCCGTCCCACCAATGTGATGGGCGCCAGCAAACGAGCCGTTGAAATTCTCCTGCAATGCCGCCGGGTTTCAAAAACCCGGTTCATGGCCGTCCGGTTTGGCAACGTGGTTGGCTCTTCCGGTTCGGCCATCCCGCTTTTCGAAAGTCAAATCAAGGCCGGTGGTCCCGTGACCGTCACCGACCCGGAGATGACCCGCTATTTCATGACCATCCCGGAAGCCACCCAACTCGTCCTGCAGGCCGGCGCCCTAGGTGAGGGCGGCGAGATCTTCATCCTGGAAATGGGCACCCCCGTCAAGATTGCCGACCTGGCGCGCGACCTGATCCGACTGTCGGGCAAGGAACCGGATCGGGACATTAAGATTGTCTTCACCGGCCTACGACCTGGTGAAAAACTCTATGAGGAACTCATTACCCATGGCGAGGGTATTGTCCCCACGCAACACGAGAAAATCATGGTGCTTCGCCGCCATTCCAATCCCGGAGATCTTCAATGCCACGAGATTCAGGCCGCTCTGAACGAACTGATTTCCGACGCCTCTGCCCATAGCGCCAGCCGCATCAAAGCCACACTCAAGCGCCTTGCCCCGGAGTATACCCCATCCGACACCGCCAGCGTGTTGTGTGCAGCCTCCCGCCTGACTGACGCCATCGGCTAAGTTCTCCGTATTATAGTGTCGCCCCGAAAAAAAAGACCGCAGAGTCCGATCTGCGGTCATCTTGGTTAGCATTTACCTGCTACCGGGTCCCCCTTTCGGCCAGTCGAGTCTGAACTTGATGACGTTTTCACGCCGTTCTGAACATCCCCAACCTCAGGTCGCCTTATTTATAAAGCAGGCTTCATGCCGAAGGACGGTATTCCTCGTGTTTGACAATCTTTTTGCAGGCAGAATGGCGTTGCCTGACAATGTTCAGGCGAGTTGTCACGGAATTATCAAGATCGGAAATCCATGACGGTTTTGGAACTGTGCCAAATTGCGTTTCTGAGACATGAGACAAGAAGTGTATCATTTCTACTTACCGACGTAGCATTTGATCCTACATGATCATCAGGCCCTGCCCTCCGGGCGCCTTCATTCTCTTGCCTTCATGGATTCGCTTCTCTATCCTTCCCCGCATGACAACTTCAACCCTGATTCCAACACGGCGCTTCGGACGAACCGGTCTTGCCATGCCCGTCCTGACGTGCGGCGGCATGCGCTTCCAGCAGTCCTTTCAAGACACCGACGACATCACCCCTGAAAGTCAGCAGAATCTGGAGGCCACCGTCCAACGGGCCTTTGAACTCGGCCTCCGCCACATCGAGACAGCCCGAGGGTACGGCTCCTCCGAAGTTCAACTCGGGCGCGCCCTCAAGACCCTGCCCCGCGACCGGATCATCCTCCAGACCAAGGTCAATCCGGATCCCGACCCTGCCGTTTTCGCCGACCGGATCGAACTGTCCCTGAAGCGACTGGGACAGGAACGCATCGATCTTCTGGCCATCCACGGCATTAATAACCTGGAAATTCTGGACGGAGTCCTCCGCCGGGGCGGTTGCCTGGATGTCGCACGCCGGTTCCAACGCGAGGGTCGGTGCGGCTTTATCGGGTTCGCCACACATGGCCCGGTCTCGTCAACCCTGCGCGCCATCCAGACCGGCGAATTCGACTACGTCAACCTCCACTGGTATTATGTCAACCCCTACACCTGGCCGGCCGTGCAGGCCGCCGCCGCCCAGGACATGGGGGTGCTGATCATCAGTCCAAACGACAAGGGCGGCAAACTCTATACCCCGACACCCAAACTCGTTGAACTTTGCCGCCCCCTCACCCCGATGGCCTTCAATGACCTGTATTGCCTGGCCCGTCCCGAAGTCCACACCCTGAGCATCGGAGCCGCTCGACCGACAGATTATGACGAGCATATCCGCGCCCTTTCCAGACTGGATGATCCTGCCATTCCCGCCGCCATTGCCGCAAAACTTGACGCCGAACTGGCGCGTGTCTGCGGGACTGACTGGATGACCCGCTGGCATGAGGGATTGCCCGTCTGGGAACACACCCCCGGTCAGATCAACCTGCACGAGATCCTGCGCCTGTGGAATCTCGCGCGAGGCCTCGACATGGTGGCCTTCGCCAAGATGCGGTACAACCTGCTGGGCCAGGCCGACCACTGGTTCCCCGGCCACAATGCCGCCCAGGCCGGAGAGCTGGACTTCTCCAACGCCCTCAAGGCAAGCCCCTTTGCCAAAGACATCCCCGCCCTGTTGTCCGCCGCCCATGCTTCCCTCTACGAGGCGCCCGCAAAGCGGTTGAGTCAGGAGTAAGGTTTTTCTATTCGACTTTTCAATTGGGATTTCGGATAGTGTCCGGCCTTTTGAATGGAGAAATGCCATGAAAACTGATCAGAAATATATAGATGGCGGAATCACGTCCCCCCTTGGGTTCAAGGCGGCATCTGTTCGCGTCGGCATCAAGGAGAGCCGGAAACGGAATGATTTGACCCTGCTCGTGTCCGATGTCCCCGCCACGGTGGCCGGAACCTTTACCAGTAACCGCGTCAAGGCGGCGCCGGTCAAACTCTGCGAACGCCATCTGATCTGGGGACAGGCCCAGGCCGTGATCATCAACGCCGGCTGCGCCAACGCCTGCACCGGCGATCAGGGTATCACCGATGCCGATAAAATGGCCGAATTGACCGCCCAAACGCTGGGTATCGGAAAGAATCTGGTCTTCGTGTGCTCCACCGGAACCATTGGTATCCCTTTGCCCATGAACAAGATCGAAGACGCCCTGCCGGCATTGGCGAAATCGGCTTCAGTCTCGGGGGGCGCCGACGCCGCAGAAGCCATTCTAACCACCGACCTGGTAAGAAAAGAAGTCGCCTTGACCCTGACCATTGACGGCCAAAAGGTCACCCTCGCCGGCATTGCCAAGGGATCGGGAATGATTGCGCCCAATATGGCGACCATGCTGGCCTTCATCACCACCGATGCCACCGTGGATCAACGTTCCATGCAGGACTTGCTCCGGCACGCCGTCGACCACAGTTTCAACAGGATTATCGTGGATGGCGACGAGAGCACCAACGACACGGTACTCATGCTGGCCAACGGCGCCGCCGGAACCGAGTTGCTCCAGAAGAAACATCATGACTGGAAAAAGTTCAGCCATGCCGTTCTGACTCTGACCCGCGAACTGGCCTATCGAATCGTCAAGGATGGCGAAGGCGCGACCAAGTTCGTGACCATCACCGTCACCGGCGCGGCCACCCGGAATGATGCCCGCATCGCGGCGCGGGCGATCGCCAAATCCCCGCTCGTGAAAACCGCTTGGAATGGCGGCGACCCCAACTGGGGCCGCATTCTAGCCGCCATCGGGTATTCCGGCGCACGGGTCGAGGAAAATCGGATCGACGTCACCTTTGATAACGTGGTCGCCGTCAAGGATGGCAAGGCGGCCGAAGACTCCTCTCTCAGGGATCTCGAGGCGGTCTATGCCCAAAAGGAATTCACCATCTACGTCCAACTCAATTGCGGCAAGGCGGAACATACGGTCTATACCTGTGACTTAAGCAAAGAGTACGTCGCCATCAACGCGGAGTACATGACGTGATGCATAAGGCGATCGCAAAGGCCGATGTTCTGATCGAGGCCCTGCCCTACATCCAGGATTTTCGCGATGCCATTATTGTCGTCAAATTCGGCGGTAGCGCGATGGAAGAGCGCCGGAATGTGGAGACGATCCTCACCGATGTCGCCTTCATGGAATGCGTGGGAATGCGGCCGGTTCTGGTTCACGGGGGCGGCAAAGCCATCTCGCGGGCCATGACCGAGGCCGGTCTCCAGCCACAATTCATAAAGGGCCTGCGGGTCACCGATGAGGCAACCATCAAGGTGGTGGAATCCACCCTCAAGAACACCGTTAACGCGGCCCTGCTGGAAATCCTGGCCTCCAAGGGCGCCAAAACAAAACGGATTGACGGCAACACGGTTTTCGAGGTCGAGAAACGCGTCTCCCGGGATCCCGTCACCGGCGAACTCCTGGATTGGGGTTACGTGGGGGAAATCAAGCATGTCCATGCCGCGCCGATCCTGGATTGCCTGCGCAACGAAACGATTCCCGTCATTACCCCGCTCGGACATGGGCCGGACGGCAAACTTTACAACCTGAATGCCGACGATGCCGCCGCCGCCGTGGCCTGCGAGTTGCGGGCCCGGAAACTGGCTTTTCTGTCCGATGTGCCGGGACTTCTGAAGGATCGGAACGATGACTCAAGCCTCCTCTCCACTCTGCACATCAAGGAAGTCGAGGATCTGATCAACAACAAAGTGATCGACGGCGGCATGCTGCCGAAGATCCGGAGTTGCGTTGAGGCTCTTGAGGCAGGGGTTAGAAAAATCCATATCATTGACGGCCGGCTGCCGCACTCGCTGCTGCTGGAGATATTCACGGAACAAGGAGTAGGAACGGAGATCATAGAATGAAAACAAGCGCAGACATCAAAACCCAATACCAGAGTTACGTAATTCCCACCTATGCAACCCCCTCCCTCGTGCTCGTCAAGGGCAAGGGAACCCGCGTATGGGACAATGACGGAAAAGTCTATATGGATTTCGTCGGCGGGATCGCCTGCCAGAATGTGGGCCACTGCCATCCGAAGGTGACCGAGGCCATCCAGCATCAGGCCGCCAAACTGGTTCATGTCTCCAACCTCTACATGAATGAGCACCACGGCGTCCTGGCCGAGAAACTCGTCTCCCTGTCGGGGTTGGGTGGGAAATGTTTCTTCTGCAACTCCGGCGCCGAAGCCAATGAGGCCCTTATCAAACTCGCCCGCCTCTGGGGCAGCGATGAAGGCAAATACGAGATCATCTCGATGAAGAACTCCTTTCATGGCCGCACCCTGGCCGCACTTGCCGCCACCGGCCAGACGAAGTATCAGGATGGGTTCGAGCCCATCCCGGATGGATTCCTCTATGCCGAACTCAACGATCTCGCCTCCGTGAAGAAGGTTCTCAGCGGCCGGACGGCGGCGATTCTCGTCGAGGCCGTGCAGGGCGAGGGCGGCATCATTAAAGCCACCCCGGAATTCATGACCGGTCTGCGCACCCTCTGCGACGAAAAGAATGTCCTGCTGTATTGCGACGAAGTCCAGTGCGGCATGGGCCGAACCGGCCACTGGTTCGGATTCCAGGGTACCGGCGTTAACCCGGACGCCTTTTCCCTGGCAAAATCGCTGGGTAGCGGCTACCCCATCGGCGCCATCGTCACCAACGCCAAGTTGGCGGATGTCTTCCAGCCCGGCAAACATGCCAGCACGTTCGGCGCGACCCCGCTTGCTTGCGCCGCCGCCCTCGCCACCATCGGCGTGATCGAGGACGAGAAACTGGTTGCCCGCGCCACGGAGGCTGGCGCCGCGTTTGTTGAGGGACTCCAGGAATATGTCGAGGCCTACGAACATGTCAAGGAAGTCCGCGCCCAAGGCCTGATGATTGGCATGGTGCTGGATCAGCCGGCGAAGGCCTTCTGCCAGACCCTGACCGAGATGGGCCTGCTGGCCATCCCGACCGCCGAAAATGTGGTCCGATTCCTCCCCCCGCTGAACATCAAGGATAGCGACATCAACGAAGCCCTGGATATCATTGACGATGCCCTGGCCGATATGCACGGGGTGGAGCGCGCGGCCGACGAGGAATAATATTTGAGATCTGAAATCAGAAATTTCAGATGGAGTTATCATCATGCTCATCACGGAACTGAAGGGTAAAAAGGTCGGCGTGTGCGTTTCCGGCGGGCTGGACAGCCGCACCATCACGAAGAAGATGGTTGAGATGGGGGTGAATGTCACCTGTTTCACGGCCGATTTGGGACAACCGGATGAAGTGGATATCAATGATATCCGCAGGAAGATGGATCCCTGCGGCGCCAAAACCTTCATCGTCAACCTGAAGAAGGAAATGGCGGAAGCCTGCTTTGAGGTTGTCAAGGCGCAGGCCATGTATGACGGCGGCTACTGGAACTCCACCGGCATTGCCCGGGCGGTCACGGTGCGCGGCCTGATTCCCCAAATGAAGAGGCACGGGTGTACCGTGTTGACCCACGGGGCCACGGGGCGCGGCAATGATCAGATGCGTTTTGAGCGGTACACCAACGTACTGGCCCCGGACATGAACGTGTATGCCCCCTGGCGCGACCCCGCCCTGCTCAAGGAGTTCCCCGGCCGTACGCAGATGGCCGACTATCTGGCCAAATTCGGCATCCAGGCAACCGTGGGCGGCAAGAAGCGCTACTCCACCGACGCCAACCTCGCCGGTCTCTCCCATGAGGCCGAGGATCTGGAAAGCATGGAGACGCCCTGCACCATCGTGGAAACCACCATGGGTGTATGGCCACATCAGGCGCCGGATAAGTCTGAGACCGTGACGCTCACGTTCAAGAACGCACGGTGCGTGGCCATCAACGGGAAGAAAGTCACCCCACTCCAGGCCATGGTCGAAGCCAACCGCATCGCCGGCCGCAATGGCGCGGGCATGAAAAATGCCCTTGAAAACCGCATTATCGGCACCAAGAGTCGTGGAGTTTACGAGGCGCCCGGCATGGAACTGCTCGGCACCGCGCTCCGCCAGCTTTACCAGGCCGTGATGGACCGCCGCGCCACATTGCTCTTCCAGCAACTCTCGAAGTTGGTGGCGGATCAGATATATGACGGACGCTACTTCGATCCCGTCACCCGCGCCGCCATGGCCGCAATTGATGTCATGGCCGAACCCGCCACCGGGATAGTCAAACTGGAACTCTACAAGGGAAACCTATTCTTTGTAAGTATGACCGGTTGTTCCGGCTCGCTCTACAACGAGGCCGATTCCTCCATGGAAGCCAGCGCGGGCTTAAACCCGGTCAGTTCGCAGGGATTCGCCGAAATCCAAAGTGTTGAGGCACTGTCCCTGGCCAAGGCGGGGCAGATCAGGGCGTGAAATCAAGAGGATCGCTGCCCGTTGCCCTTACCATCGCTGGCTCCGATAGCGGCGGGGGCGCGGGAATCCAGGCTGACTTAAAAACCTTCACCGCCATGGGAGTCTTCGGGACGTCGGCGATCACCTGCATCACAGCCCAGAACCCCGGCGCTGTGACAGGGATCGAGGCGGTTTCATCGAAATTGATCACAGCCCAGATCAAGGCCGTTCAAGCGGGGTTTCCCGTTGCCGCGACCAAAACCGGTATGTTGTTTTCGGCCACCGTGATCCGCGCCGTGGCCCGCTGCCTCAAGTCGGGAACGTTCGGTCCCCTCGTGGTTGACCCCGTCATGGTGGCCACCTCCGGCGCCAGACTTCTCCGTCAGGATGCGATGAAGGCGCTTGTTCGCGACATCCTCCCCATGGCCACCGTATTGACTCCGAATCTCGACGAGGCCGAGATCCTGGCCGACTGCCGGATTCGGTCTCTTCGTGAACTTCAACAGGCGGCGCGCATCATTGCCCGCCGGTTTGATACGGCCTGCCTCGCCAAAGGCGGACATCTGGCAGGCGGCAAGGTTGTGGATGTGCTCTGCACCGGCGATGACGACATCACGCTCTACACCGAGCAGAGGGTGCGAATCCGTTCAACGCACGGAACCGGATGCACGTTTTCGGCGGCTCTGACCGCCGCACTGGCCCTGGGAGAGCCTCTGCATGAGGCCGTGGCCTTGGCCAAGCATGTGGTTACACAAGCGCTTCAAACGTCACGGCCAACGGGTCGTTACAGCCCTCTGAATTTACGCGAACTGACTGGATCAGATCGAACCGCCTAACTCCTCGGTTATCACTTGTCTGGATCTAGTTTATCCATGGCATGGCGATCCGTCCTAACCCATTCCTGGGCGCCACGTTTGCGCGAGGAAAGTGCCATCTTCAGGTACAACCCCAGTTTCCAAAGCATGAACAGCGGAGCAAACAACAAGCGGCGGTACACAACAAGCGGCGCCCGAATGAGAATCAGCGACGCCAACACATAACCCAGTTCGATGACCAGGGCGCCAACCCACAGGCCCGCCACGACATCCCACACCGCTCCGGGGAACAGGCCCCGCAGGGTTGCGATAATCAACGCCGGAATGGCCGTGCAGGCCATTAGTAACGTAAACGGCGGCACCAACAGATCCATCGCGCCGTCAAGCCGCGATCCATCGCCAAGGCGCAGTCCCTCCTTCAGCAGAGGCCAAGCCTGAGTCCGGATCAACGCCATGCGCCCCCCCTCCCACCGGACCCGCTGCGTGCCGGCAGCCCGACCGGACACCGCCATCTGCCCGAACACCTGAGCGCCGGGCACAAACTTCACGCCAATCCCTTGCCGCAGGTAGAACAACGCCAGTTCCACATCCTC
>Ga0194063_10001783_pt1 | contig 13739 bp, 10 predicted proteins | sample SepL3720m_MetaG_FD_155459 | JGI IMG/M metagenome (GOLD analysis project Ga0194063, IMG submission 155459) | Anoxic zone freshwater microbial communities from boreal shield lake in IISD Experimental Lakes Area, Ontario, Canada - Sep2016-L373-20m | ecosystem: Environmental > Aquatic > Freshwater... | reverse complement strand
CTCTGCCGCCCGCTCAGCGACATCGCCGCGATGGGGGGAGTCCCGGAATTCGCGCTCGTCACAATCTTCTCCCCGCCGGACATCGACGCCGGATACTGGGAAAATTTTTATCGGGGGATCCGGCGTGCGGCGCGGAGGTTCGGGGTGACGGTTGCGGGGGGCGAGATCTCCCGGCAGCCCCGCGGGATTGCGGTCTCGGTGGCGCTGACCGGAGCGATGGACGGCGTGCGTCCGGTGCTGCGCAGCGGGGGCCGTCCGGGCGACTGGCTTTTTGTCACGGGAAAACTGGGCGGCTCGATCGCCGGGCACCATCTGGATTTTATCCCGCGTCTGGCCGAAGGCCGCTGGCTCGCCCGCCATGTCCGCCCGCATGCGATGATGGATCTGAGCGACGGGCTGGGGAGCGATCTGCCGCGCATGGCCCGGGCATCGGGATGCGGGTTCCATGTGGAGAGTCTGCCGTCGCGCCGCGGCACGCGCGCCGCGCTCACCGACGGAGAGGATTACGAACTGCTTGTTGCCGCGCCGGAACGACGGGCCCGCCGCCTGCTGAAAGACTGGCCGTTCCCCCGCACGCCGCTCACCCGCATCGGGGAACTCACGGCCCCGGGCCGGGCTCCCGACGGATGGCCCGCGGGTTGGGACCATTTTTCCATTGTCAGGAATCCGCCGCTCCGCCAGCGTGCGGGGGTTCCGCCGGAAAGGGACCGGCGAAAAAAACTCCGATGATCCGGATCAACTACAAACCGGCCGGCACGCCTCCCGCCACCCTCATCCCGCGCGAGGGCTTGAAGACGCGCGCCGAGATCAGCCTGATCCAGTATGACGCGGAGACGATCCTGGAGGCGGATTTCAACACGTTCGAAGAACTGGCCGCGCGGCTCGACAAGACGAAGGTGAACTGGATCAACATCGACGGGCTCGGCGACGTCGCGCTTCTCAAAAAGCTCGCGGATCATTTCGAGATCCATCCGCTCGCGATCGAGGACGTGCTCAACACCACCCAGCGGCCGAAGCTCGAGCACTTCCCGAACCACTTTTTTATCGTCAGCGAGATGGTCTATTTCGACGAGGCCGGGCAGCTCGCGTTCGAGCAGGTCAGCCTGTTTCTCGGGGAGTATTTTGTGATCACACTGCAGGAGGAACGGGGGCATGATGTTTTCGAGATGGTGCGCATGCGCCTGCGCTCCGGGAGCGGATACTCGCGCAAGATGAAGGCCGACTACCTCGCCTACGCGCTCCTCGACGCGACGGTGGACCAGATTTTTCCGGTGCTGGAATCGGTCGGCGATTCGATCGAGGCCGTCGAGGAGGAACTCCTCGACAAGCCCTCGCGCGCGTCGCTCAAAAAGCTTTACGAGGCGAAGCGCCTGCTCCTGTTCCTGCGCCGCGCCGCCTGGCCGCAGCGCGAGATTTTCAACGCGCTCATCCGCGACGACACCGGGCTGATCGGACATGGGACACAGGTTTTCCTCCGCGACTGCTACGACCACACGACCCAGATCATCGACATCATCGAGAGCTACCGCGACCTGACCGCCGGGCTCATGGATCTCTACCTCTCGAGCCTCGGGTTCCGCACGAACGAGATCATGCGCGTGCTCACGATCGTGTCGGTCATATTCATCCCGCTGACATTTCTCGCGGGGGTTTACGGGATGAATTTCAACACCGACCAGAGGTGGAACATGCCCGAGCTGAACTGGCCGTTCGGATACGTGTTTTTCTGGGCTGTCATCCTCAGTACCGTCACCGGGATGCTCCTCTTTTTTAAACGGAAGAAGTGGCTCTGAACTCCCGGCGGGTCGTGCGATCTCCCGCGGAAATCCGGGCTATCTGCCCGGCGGCGGAGTTCCGACGGCGTCCTCCGGCCGGGCCTCCCCCGAGAGGTCGAACGCCTTGTGGGCGAGCCGGGCGGCATCTTCGATTTTCGACTCGTCGAGGATGACGGCGATCTTGATTTCCGAGGTCGAGATCATCTGGATGTTGATCCCCGCGTTTCCGAGGCACTCGAAAAGTTTTGCGGCGACGCCCGAGTGCGAGCGCATCCCGATGCCGACGACGCTGAGCTTCGCGATGCCGTCTTTTTTGATGACCTCGCCGGCGCCGATTTCCTTCGCGACGTCGTCGATCAGCCCCCCAAGCTTCTCGAGCTCGTCGCGGGACAGCGTGAACGAGATGTCCGTCGAACCGCTGAGCGAGACGTTCTGGACAATCACGTCAATGATGACGTGGGCCTCCGAGAGCGCGGTGAAGATCCGCGAGGCGGTGCCCGGTTTGTCCGGGACGTGGGTGATGGTGACTTTCGCCTGGTTGCGTTCGATGCTGATGCCGCGGACGACGACATTTTCCAATCCGTTTTGTTCTGCTTTCACAATGGTTCCCCGGTTGTTGTTGAAGCTGCTGCGCACCTCGAAGGGCACATGAAATTTTTTTGCGAACTCGACCGAGCGCGACTGCATGACCTTCGATCCCGAGCCGGCCATTTCGAGGAGTTCGTCGTAGTAGATGACGTCGAGTTTCCGGGCGTCGGGAACGACCCGCGGGTCGCAGGTATAGACGCCGTCGACGTCGGTATAAATCTCGCAATGGTCGGCCTGGAGGGCGGCGGCGAGGGCGATGGCGGTGAGGTCGGATCCGCCTCGTCCGAGGGTGGTGATGTGGCCCTGGAGCGTCTGGCCCTGGAAGCCGGCCACGATGCAGATGAATCCCTCGTTGAGGTGCTTGCGGATCTGGCGCGGGGTGATGTTCGCGATTTTTGCCTTCGTGTGGATACCGTCGGTGATGATCCCCGCCTGGGCGCCGGTGAGCGAGATTGCCCGGGCGCCGAGCGAATGGAGGGCCATCGCCGTGAGCGCGATCGTCGTCTGCTCGCCTGTGGCGAGAAGCACGTCCATCTCGCGGGCGGTCGGGCGCTCGGAAACCTGCCTGGCGAGCCGGATGAGGTTGTCGGTGACGCCCGACATCGCGGAGACGACGACCACGACCGAATTCCCGGCGCGCTGGGTTTCGACGACCCGGCGGGCGACATTCATGATCCGCTCGGGATTGCCGACCGACGTGCCTCCGTATTTTTGGACAACGACTCGCATGGCGGATCAATCAAGCACCCGGCGGACGGCGGTCAAGTCCGCATCTGTCTCGATGGGGGCGAAGCCGCCGTGCTTGACCGGCGCTTCGGGATCTTTGAGCCCGTGGCCGGTGACGGTGAGGACGATCTTTTTGCCCGAATGGAAGGCGGGAACCAGCGGGCAGGCGGCGCAGCGGTCGCCTTCGAGGCATTTCAGGAGGCCTGCCACGCTGGCGGCGCTGGCGGGTTCGACGAAGATCCCTTCGTGAGAGGCCAGCCACTGCTGGGCGTCAAGGATCTCCTGGTCGGTGACGATGTCAATGCACCCGCCGGATTCCTTCACGGCGGCGTTCGCACCGTCCCAGCTTGCGGGGTTGCCGATCCGGATCGCCGTGGCGACGGTATGCGGCTCGACCGGATGCCCGTGAAAAATCGGGGCCGCTCCGGCCGCCTGGAAGCCGACCATTTTCGGGAGGGCCGCCGCGCGACCGGCGGCGTGGAACTCCCGGTAGCCCTTCCAATACGCGGTGATGTTGCCGGCGTTTCCGACCGGAAGGATGTGAAAATCCGGCGCCTCGCCGAGCTCCTCGATGATCTCGAACGCCGCGGTTTTCTGTCCTTCGATCCGGTCGGGGTTGATCGAGTTGACGAGCGAGATCCCCTCGACGCCTCCGAACTCGCGCACGAGCCGGAGCGCGTCGTCGAAATTCCCGCGGATCGCCACGACCTTCGCCCCGTAAATGAACGCCTGCACGAGCTTCCCGGCGGCAATTTTTCCTGAGGGGAGTATCACCGCGCAGCGGAGGCCCGCGCGGGCGGCGTAGGCTGCGGCGGCGGCGGACGTGTTGCCGGTCGAGGCGCAGATGACCGTGTGCGCGCCGCGCTCGGCGGCCTTCGATATCGCGACCGTCATCCCCCGATCCTTGAACGAACCGGTCGGGTTCAGTCCCTCGTATTTGAGATAGACCTCCGCGCCCGTGCGCCCGCTGAGCCGCGGCGAGTGGATGAGCGGGGTCGAGCCCTCGTTGAGAGATATCACCGGCGTGGCATCGGTCACCGGAAGATAATTTTTGTAGCGGGAAATGACCCCGCGGTCGTGGAGGGGAGCGTTCACAAAAAGGATTCCATGTGGAGAAGAAGCGGTTCGCCTTTCACGCAGGGGAGCGAGGAGATCGTCGCGGTGGCGGACTGCATGCGCGCGAGCGGCGCATCGTGCAGGGTGAGCACGAGCGGCACCGGCCCGTCGGCGACGCTTTCCGGTTGGATCACCGAAAGGATTCCGATGTCCGAAGCGCCCAGCGCGCCGGCGATCTGCGCCAGCACGCCCGGACGATCCTCGACGCCGAGCCGCAGGTAAAACTTCGAGACCGAGTCGCCGACCGGCTTGCACCGTCCGTAAAAATTGTGCGAGGCAAACCCGCAGGATCCGCGGGGCGACTTGAGCGCCGCCGCCGCCTCGGCCAGGTCACCCAGCACCGCGCTCGATGTCGGATCCTGCCCGGCGCCGCGCCCGTAAAAAAGCGTCTCCCCGACCACGTCGCCGCGCACGGACACCGCGTTGAAAACCCCGTTCACCGAAGCCAGGACGTGCGACTTCGGGATCAATGTCGGAACCACGCGCACCTCGATCGCGTCGCTCTCGTCGGCCTTGATCGTCGCCACGAGCTTGATCCGGTAGCCGAGGGCCTCCGCAAACCGGATGTCCGCCGCCGTGATTTTTTCGATTCCGGCCACGAGAACCTGCGCCGGATCCACCCAGAACCCATACGCCAGCGAGGCGAGGATGATCGCCTTGTGCGCGGCATCCCACCCGCTCACGTCGAGCGTGGGATCCGCCTCCGCGTAGCCGAGTTTCCGGGCCTCCTCTAGCGCCGGAGCAAAATCGAGCCCGGATTCGGTCATCCGGGTCAGGATGTAATTGCTCGTGCCGTTCAGGATCCCGTGGATCGCCTCGAACCGGTTGCCGACAAACCCCTCGCGGACGGCCTTGATGATCGGGATGCCGCCGGCCACGGCCGCCTCAAAAAAAACCGGGACGCCCTTCGCCTCCGCCAGATCGAAAATCTCTTTCCCGTGCTCCGCGAGGAGCGCCTTGTTCGCGGTGATGACGGTTTTTCCGGCCTCGATCGCGCGGCGGACAAACCCCAGGGGGAACTTGATCCCGCCCATGAGTTCGATGACGATCCGGATCGACGGATCCTCGATCAGATCGTCCGCGCGCTCGGTAAAAAGCTCGTCCGGCGCCTCGACCGTGCGCGGCTCGTCGAACGCCTTCACCGCGATCCGCCGCACCGAAAACGCCGTGCCCGTGCGCTCCTCGATCAACGCCCCGTTGCGCGCGAGGTTCTTGTAAACCCCCGCCCCCACCGTGCCGAAGCCGGCCAGTCCGATCCCGATTTCCTTTTTCATTGCAAGCCGCACACTATCGCCACCGAAGGATTTCCCTGTAAAGCGCGATCATCAAAAACCCGCCAAAACTTTAAATATTCCACCGCCCGGCGGATTTGCAACGCCACGGATGGAAAAACCGGCCGCATTTTGCGACCTGGATCAAGAAAAACGGATTTTTTGAACAATCGGCCCGTTTCCGTGTCTGATAATTAAAGACAATGAAACATCGAAGACATCCCAACAGCAGAGAAGTTCTCCGGCGATGCGACGTGTCCGCAAAAGAAACGCCCGAACCAACCCCAAGAGATTATGGCCATCGAAGATTCTGATACAGGATTCCAGCTCTACCTGCGTGAGATCGCGCAATTTCCACTTCTCACGGTGCAGGATGAAGTGAAGCTCGCCCGCAAAATCAAGCGTGGCGACCAGAAAGCCCGATCACTCATGGTGCGCTCGAACCTTCGTCTGGTGGTGAAGATCGCCCGCGACTACAGCAATTACGGGCTGCCGCTTCTGGATTTGATTTCCGAGGGCAACATCGGGCTCATGAAAGCGGTCGAGCGGTTCGATCCGAAAAAAGGGGGAAAGCTGAGCACGTATGCCGCGTGGTGGATCAAGCAATCCATCAAGCGCGGTCTGGCGAACCAGAGCAAAACGATCCGCCTGCCGGTGCACCTCGTGGACAAGATCGCAAAAATCCGCCGGGTTTCCACCCAGATGACCGAGGAACTCGGGCGCGAGCCGTCGGATGAAGAGTTGGCCGAGGAGATCGGCCTTTCGGCGGCGAAAGTCACCGCCTTGAAAAGCGCGGCGATCCGCCCGACCTCGCTCGACCAGCAGATCGGAGACGACGAGACGACGCGATTCGGCGACCTGGTGGGCGATGAGGGCGCGCAGGATCCCTTCGAGATGCTTCGCGACAAGGATCTGCGCGACGAGGTCGGAGGTCTGCTCGACGCGCTCGATGATCGCGAGCGCCGGATCATCAGCTCCCGGTTCGGGCTCGACGGAAAAAAGCCGAAAACCCTCGAGGAGGTCGGGGTCAGATTCCGGGTGACCCGCGAGCGGATCCGCCAGATACAAAACATCGCGCTGATCAAGCTCCGCAAAGCTCTCGGCAAAAAAGAGAGGCCGAAAGCCGAAGCGTTCGTGTGATTTTTTCTTGAGTGTGGCCGGGGCCGGGGAGAGAGCAGCTCCCCGGCCTCATTTTGTCCCTCACGCGAGGATCTGTGCGATGTGGGGAGTGAAGAGGGCGGGCTCCAGCAGGAACGAGTCGTGGCCTTTTCCGGAGTGGACGGTGATCCAAGTGACCGGCACGCGGGCGGCTTCGAGCATTTTCACGAGGTGGCCCTGCTCGACGGGCGGGAACGAGGCGTCGGAATCAATGCTGAAGACGAGGAACCGGTGATCCCTGCAGCGTGAGAAGAGGCTGTCGTCCCCGCCGGCTTCGGCCACCAGATCAAACCACTGCCACGCGTCGAGGATCCGCAGATAGGTGTTCGCATCGAACCGCTTCACGAACTTGAGGCCCTGGTGGAAAAGATACGATTCCACCGGATGGTTCATCTCATACCATCCGAACGGCGATCCGTGGTCGGTCACGTCCCCGCGTGCCCTCGCGTGGAGGTCTTCGAGCGAGACGAAGGTTTTGTGCGCGATCCGGCGGGCGGCGGCGAGCCCGTCGCGGGGCGGGCGCCTCGGGTCGTAGGCGCCGCCGCGGAACGCCGGGTCGAGCTCGATCGCTGTGATCTGCTCGAAATTCATCAGCCGCTGGAGCACGGTGGTCTCGGGGCCCGAGGCGATCGGGATAAGGATCTTCACGCGGCCCGGATGCCGGGTGGCGAGGCTCAGGCACAGGTATCCGCCGATCGACGCGCCGACGGCCGCGTGCAGAACCTTGATCCCGAGGTGGTCGATGAGCTTGATCTGCGAGTCCACGATGTCGGCCATCCGGATCACCGGAAAATCCGCCCCCCAGCGTCGCCGGCCGTTCCTCGAAGCCGGGCCGGTCGAGCCGTAGCATCCCCCGAGGTAATTCGCGCAGATGATAAAAAACTTGTCGGTGTCGAGTGCCTTGCCGGGCCCGATGAAGTCGTTCCACCACCCCTCGTGGAGGTCTTCGGTCCAGCGTCGGTCAAGACCCGGCACCTCCGGATTCCTCCCCGCCGCGTGCTGGCTCCCGGTCATCGCATGAAAGACGAGGATCGCATTCGACCGCTCGGCGTTCAGCTTGCCATACGTCTCATACGCGAGCGTGAACCCGTCGAGCACCGCCCCGCACCGCAGCTCGAACGCCGCGCCCTTGTGCTCAAAAAAATGCGTGTGCACGCGGCCGACTCCGCCCGCGGAAGCGGCTTCCGCATGGGAAACCGCCGGCACTGCGCGACCGCTTGATCTTTTAGGCATGGATAAGTTCTCCGGTAATTGCGGCCGCGCGGATGAACCCCGCATTTTCCGCCTCTTGATGTGAAATCCGTGTGGAATTTTCCCCACCTGATACCCGGTTCCCCGGAAAGCTCAAGGGCGTTCTGCCGATCAGGAAGTTCGCCGATGACATGAGGGACATCAAAAAGGCTTCTTGCGTTGTGGCTACAATCACGCCACATTCGTCACATGGCCAAAACGACAACCGTCCGGGCACGCATCGAACCGTCTCTCAAAACGGAAGTGGAAGCCATCCTTTGCGAACTCGGGATGACCGGATCGGAAACGATTCAACTGCTCTACCGGCAAATCAAACTCCGGCGTGGGATCCCATTCGCGGTGGAACTTCCCAATGCGCTTACAGCTAAAACCCTCCGGGACAGCCGGGTCGGAAAAAACGTCAGACATCCTGATGTGTCATCCAGGAAAATGAGGGAGCGAGGAAAACGGATGACCCCAACCCGCGATAGTAGGGACGCATCGCCGAGGCGTCCGTCGAGAGAAGTCGGACGGCTCGGCGAGCCATCCCTACCAATGATCGGCTCACCAGCTTTCCCCACACGTCAGGATGTCTGAACGTGAAGAAATTCGCGACGAAGTCCGACCTCTCCGCCGACCTCGGACTGTGAGAAGTTTCACCTTCGAACGCACCGGCACGCACAGCGATATTTTTAGAAGCTGAGAATTTCCAGAATGGGTTGCGCGAATCAGGCTACTTTGTGGCAGCCAGCGCCTGGTCGATGTCCTCGAGGATGTCGGCGATGTTTTCGATGCCGATCGAGAGGCGGATGTAATCCTGCGTGACGCCGGTCGTCTCCTGCTCGGCGGACGTCAGCTGCTGGTGGGTTGTCGAGGCCGGGTGGATGACGAGGCTCTTCGCGTCGCCGATGTTCGCCAGGTGCGAGAAAAGCTTCACCGAGTTGATGAATTTTTTTCCGGCCTCGAGTCCGCCTTTGATGCCGAAGCCCACGATGCCGCCGAACCCGCCTTTGAGATACTTCGCGGCGGTTGCGTGGTTCGACGAGTCCTCGAGCCCGGGATAGGTGACCCATGCGACCGAGGGGTGGCTTTTCAGGTGCTTTGCGACGGCCAGCGCGTTTTCCGAGTGTTGGCGGATCCGCAGCGGCAGCGTCTCGAGCCCCTGCAGGAACTGGAACGCATTGAACGGGCTCAGCGCCGCGCCGATGTCGCGCAGAAGCTGCACGCGGACTTTCAGGATGAACGCGACATTCCCCATGCCGGGCACGTTGCCGAGGGCGTCCCAGAAGACCAGCCCATGGTAGCTCGGATCCGGCTCGGTGAACTCCGGGAAGAGCCCGTTGTTCCATGCGAATTTCCCCGAGTCCACGATCACCCCGCCGATCGATGTCCCGTGGCCGCCGATATATTTTGTGGCCGAGAGGACGACGATGTCCGCACCGTGGTCGATCGGCTTCACCAGGCCGACCCCGACCGTGTTGTCCACCACGAGCGGGATCCCCGCCGCGTGCGCGATTTTTGCGATCGCCTCGAAATCCGGCACGTCGAGTTTCGGGTTGCCGATCGTCTCCGCGTAGATCGCCCGGGTCTTCGGAGTGATCGCCTTGCGGAACGCCTCGGGATCCTTCGAGTCCACGAAGATCACCTTCCGGCCCAGCTTCGGAAACGTGTAGTGGAAGAGCTGGTAGCTCCCGCCGTAGAGGTTGTTCGCCGAGACGATCTCGTCGCCGACCTGCGTGATCGCGAGCAGCGCCAGCGTCGTCGCCGCCTGCCCGGACGCGACCGCGAGCGCGCCCGTGCCCCCCTCGAGCGCGGCCATCCGCTTCTCGAAGACATCCGTCGTCGGATTCATGAGCCGCGTGTAGATGTTCCCGAATTCCTTCAGGGCAAAAAGATTCGCCGCGTGCTCGGTGCTTTTGAAAACGTAGGAGGTCGTCTGGTAAATCGGAACCGCCCGCGACCCGGTCGTCGGATCAGGAACCTGCCCCGCATGGAGAGTGAGAGTTTCGAAGCGATGTGACATAAGGCGGAAACCCTAAGCGCTCCCGGCGGATTTTCAAGCCGATCTTGCGGGCGGATGGAGGGCGAGCCGCATCTCTGAGGTGCAAGATCGAAGGTGTCTGCCCAGGGGGCATGGGCGTCTCGCCCGTGTGGGCACTGGTTATTGCTGCGAGACCAGTCTCCAAACGGGCGAGACGCCCGTTCCCCCTGTTTTTGCACTTGGAGATGCGCCCCGGAGGGCGAGCCGGAATGCGGGCTTTCCGAGTTTGAGAAATGTCTTCTCGAAGGTCGTCGCGGGACGTTCGACGCCGTCATTCCATGCGGCTTCCTGCCAACCTTCCGCGGAGAGGATTTTCATTGCGGAGAAATAGTCCGCGTCATCGGTCATCAGGCGGAGGGTTCCCTCCGGGCGCAGCACGCGGGCGGCTGCGGCGAGGAATGTGCTGTTGACGAGCCTTCGCCGGGCGTGGCGCCGTTTCGGCCAGGGATCGGGGAACGAGACGTTCAGGATGGCAACGCTGGCGTCGGGAAGCAGGCCGCTCCATGCCGCGTGCCCTTCTCCGCGGATCGCGAGGGCATTCGGCAGGCCGCGACGCCGAATCCGCGCGTTGCATCTCTCCACCCGGGCGCTTTGGCGCTCGATCCCAAGAAAATTTCTCGAAGGGAACGTCTCCGCCATGGCGATCAGGAACGACCCGGCATGGGATCCGAAGTCCACCTCCAGAGGAGGCGCGACGGGTGACAGCCAGGTGTCAGGAACAGTCGGCTCTGCGATCGGAGGGGTCAGCTTTTTTTCTTTTCGGCCTTGGCGGGTTTCTCCGCGGGCTTCTCTGCAGGTTCAGCCGGGGCTTTTTTTGGAGGATTCTTCTTGGCGGGCTTTTTCGCTTCGGGTGCGGGGGCCGCCTCGATGACGATATTGTCCACCCACTCGATGTAGGCCATCGGCGCCGAGTCGCTCTGGCGTGGCCCGAGCTTGATGATCCGTGTGTAGCCGCCCTTGCGGTCGGCCGCGCGCGGCGCGATCTCTGCAAAAAGCTTTTTGACGGCTTCCTTCTGTCCGAGCTTGCCGGCGGCGAGACGTCGCGCGTGGAGGTCGCCGCGCTTGCCGAGGGTCACCAATTTCTCGGCGACCGGGCGCACGGCTTTCGCCTTGGCGAGGGTGGTTTTGATGCGGCTGTGCTCAATGAGGCTGCAGACCTGGTTCGCGAGCAGGGCATCGCGGTGGGCGGACGTGCGTCCGAGTTTGACGGTTTTTTTACGATGGCGCATGGCGGATTACTCCTTTTCAGCTGGCTCGGGCGGGAGTTCGACCAGGCCGGGCTCGAATTTCATTCCGAGTCCGAGCCCGAGTTCCTGGAGCTTGTCTTTGATTTCGTTGAGCGACTTCTTGCCGAAGTTGCGGTATTTGAGCATCTCGGATTCCGTCTTCATGGCGAGTTGTCCGACGCTGGTGATGTTCGCGTTGTTGAGGCAGTTCGCCGCGCGGACCGAGAGTTCGATTTCGTTCACGCTCATATTGAGGAGCTTCTTCATCCGCGTGTTTTCCTGGCTCACCTCCTGCGGGGTCTCATCGAACTCGACCTGCTCGTCGTTGAAGCCGACAAAGACGTCGAGGTGGTGGCGGACGATCGCCGATGCCTGGAGCAGCGCGTCGTCCGGCGTGATGCGCCCGTCGGTCCAGAGCTCGATGATGAGCTTGTCGTAGTCGGTGCGCTGGCCGACGCGGGTCGCCTCGACCGCGTATTTGACGCGGGTCACGGGCGAGAAGATCGAATCGATCGCAATCACTCCGATCGCCTGGTTCGCGTGCTTGTTCTCGTCGCCGGTCGCGAACCCGCGCCCGACTTTGATTTCGAACTCGGCCTCGAATTTCTGCTTCTTGTCGAGCGTGCAGATGAGCTGGTTCGGATTGAGAACCTCGCACTGCTGGGTGCTCTCGATGTCGCCCGCCTTGACCGCGCCCTCCCTGTTGACCGCAAGCTTGAGACTGCGGATCTCGTGGTCGTGGGCTTTGAATTTGATTTTCTTGAGATTGAGGATGATGTCCACAACGTCCTCGACGACGCCGGGCAGGGTCGAGAATTCGTGCGGGGCCCCCTCGATTTTGACCGAGGTGATGGCGGCGCCTTCCAGCGAGCTGAGGAGGACGCGGCGCAGTGAGTTGCCAATCGTGTGGCCGTAGCCGGCCTCGAATGGCTCGGCGACGAACCTGGCATAAACTTCCGTGGCACTGGACTCGTCCTTGACGAGTGTTTTCGGCATTTCAAACCGACCGAGACGAATGGGCATGATGTTTTCTTTCTGTTTCTGCCGGGTTTCCCTGAGCGCATCCGGCGACCTGTCGAAGACGGGCCGCCATCAGGACCAACGGCAAAATGGAGCTTTCTTTGCGCGAACTGTCAGGATCTCAAACCCGGAGGCTTTGTCAAGCCTCGGTTTCAAAAAAAGATTTCCTCGCCATTTCTTCGCTCCAATTCAACGGTAATCGGTCGCGCGGTTGCTCAGGTTGCGGAGGAGGAGGAGGCCGAGGGCGGAGGCGGCGAGGGCGGCGGTGCCGAGCAGGGCGAAGCCGGCGCGGTAGGCGATGTGGTCGAACATCCATCCGACGGCGAGCGGCGCGGCGGAGTTGGCGGCGATCATGCAAAATCCGAGGAGGGTGAAATGCCCGGCGCGGTTTTCAGGTTGGGGGATGCCGCAGGTGAGGGCGTTCATGGCGCCGGAGAACCCGCTCCAGGCGACGGCGGCGAGAGCGGTCGCGGCGAAGACGGAGACGGTGCCTGGGAAAACGGCGAGGGGAAAGAATCCGGCGGCGGCGAGGGCGGGCCAGAAGAGGAGCGAGTTCCGCGCGCCCCAGCGGTCGGTGATCCAGCCGGCCGCCGGGCTGAAGGCGAGGCGTGCGGCGGCGGTGGAGAGCGCGATCCATGCGGCCATTTGCGCCTCGAATTTCAGTTCGCGGAAGGCGAACACGCTGGCGAAGACGGCGAGCTGGCCGAGGAGCGGGGAGATCAGGCAGATCACGAGCGTGAGCCGGAGGAATGGCGAGTCCTGGAAAAATGCGAGCCACATGATTTTTCCCCATGGCGAGGGGGAGCGTTCGACCGGGGTGGGGGGTTCCTTGGCGAGAAGGATCGCGGAGTCGGCAATCTGGCAGAGAAGCCAGGCGAGGACGAGCAGGGCGCCGAAGCCCTGGGGTTTCGGAAGGACCGCCAGAAGCCACGCGGCGATCGCCGCCCCGGCAATCCCGAGAGCGCCGCCGAGCCCGGATGAGATCCCCGCCAGCCGCCCGCGGAGGCGCATCGGGATGCAGGCCGCGAAGAATTCCTGGTTCGGCAGGCCCCCGAATCCCGCCGCCACCTGGCCGAGGCACATCAACGCCACGATGAGCGCGACCATCGCCGGGCCGTCGGTCGAGAGGCCCGTCCAGACCGCAGCCCCGATCAGCCCGACCGGCAGAAGGTAAAGCGTGTCCGCCACATAGAGGTAGAATTTTTTGAACCGGAACCGGCGGGTGATCCAGGGCGAGAGGAACATCCCCGGGAGGGTGGCGATGAGGACGCCCTGGACGAGGCCGATCTGGACGTTGGTCGCGCCGTAGTGGACGAGGAGCGGCTGGAGCACGGCGACCACCTCGGCCCAGCCCATCGCGAAGACCGATCCGACCCAGACGAGGCACGCAAAATTCCTGCGCGCCTCGCGCGGCGGGAGTTCCAGAGTCGGCACGGCATTCATCGCGGTTTTCGTATCATGGGCAGGCAGGATAGATTCATGCACCGTGGCTTGGAAGCTGTGCCGTCGGCGTATGAAATCCGGAAATCCCGTGGCGAGTGTGGTGGCGGAGCTCGCGGAAATCAAGATACCAATAAGATCCCAAATC
>Ga0194063_10001782_pt1 | contig 13740 bp, 17 predicted proteins | sample SepL3720m_MetaG_FD_155459 | JGI IMG/M metagenome (GOLD analysis project Ga0194063, IMG submission 155459) | Anoxic zone freshwater microbial communities from boreal shield lake in IISD Experimental Lakes Area, Ontario, Canada - Sep2016-L373-20m | ecosystem: Environmental > Aquatic > Freshwater... | reverse complement strand
ATAGATCAAGGATAGCAGCATCCTGCATAGGGTCGTGAACGCGGAAGGAACTGCGTCTCGCGCTGCGGCGCTTGAACGCAGGGCATGGGGTAGTAAACTAATAACTAATAACTAGTTAACTAATAACTTACTAATGCGCGTCCTCCTCTTCGGAACCTTCGATCTCCTCCATCCCGGGCATCGTTTCGTGATCGAGGAAGGTACGAAGCGCGGCGAGGTAACGGTGGTCGTGGCGCGTGATGTCACGGTCGCACGCATAAAGAAGCACGTGCCAAGGCAGGCGGAGCACGAACGACGGAAGAGTATTGAAGAGGCATATCCTGCCGTGACAGCCATTCTTGGGGATCCTGAGGATTACCTCGTTTGTGTACGGAACGTGAAACCCGATCTCATTCTCCTTGGGTATGATCAGCAGTTTCCCCAGGGCGTCACCGCCGAATCCTTTCCATGCCCTATAGAACGACTGCAGGCATTCGAGCCAGAGAAGTGGAAGAGCAGCAGGATGTGAGGGATTGGGGATTGGTTATTCGGGATTAGGGTCTCTAAGTTAGGAGAATAGAAATTGGCAGTTTGTGCTATAGAGGAATCGCCAATTCTTCGGCCCCGCTCAGGATGCAACGAAGTTGAGTGGATGAACATGAACCTCGCCAAGAACATTGTCCATAATCTTCAAATACGCTATACTATGGAGATTTCTCCACATCTCTCCTATGGATGACCGCGATCTGCCTTACCCTTCTCTCTGGAAGCAGCTCCTCGGTGCCGGTATCGGTGCGGGAGTAGCTTTGCTCCTCTATGGAGCCTACAGCACCGTTACGCCGCATATCTCGGCATGGCTCATTGCGCCGCAGTCGCAGATTGTTGCCCAGAATCCAGGAGGCGTAGCGACGGCAACAGTGGATATGCCTGTCGCACAATATGAACGACTCGCCGCCAAATCAAAGGCGGTGTATCAGCGTCTGGCCGCTCAGGATTTGTCACCGGCGCAGAATGATGGACAAACTGTGACCGTACCGGGTCCTCTGCAAACTCCGCCTTCTTTTCCTCCATCTCCTCCTCTGGTTGTGTCGGAAGTACAGAGCTCATCTTCACAAAACTCTCTGCCATTGCAGAATGATACTACCGTCCCTGCAGTACAGCGCAGTGCTCAGCGACGCGAGGAACGTATCCAGAAAATGGCCGGGGAAAGATTGCCGAGTTCTGGAATCGGTACAACGCTTGTCTTGCTGACTGCAGGAATGTTTGCAGGAGTACGCACTGTGCGATCGCGCAAGGAGAGGAATTTGTAGGCAAGGCGCTTGAGGCGCTACAGTGAAGGATATGCTTATCACTTCAGGTGTGGCGTGGATTGTTCTGGCCATTGTTCTCGGCATGACTTTTGGGAGCTTCGGGAATGTCCTTGTCGCGAGGCTTCCCAAGGGGCAGAGCATTCTCGGTCGTTCCCGCTGTCCGAAATGTCACCATATTCTTGCGGCGCGAGATCTCGTTCCCGTCTTTAGCTATCTCTTCCTTCGCCGCCGTTGCCGTTATTGCGGTCATCCGATTGCTTTAATCTATATTCTCACAGAAGTGGTAGCAGCTGCACTCTTCGTCTTCGCATTCACCGTTTCGAGTGCGCCTTTACCAGCCATCATTCTTTCATTTATTTTGTGGCTTCTCCTTCTTGTTTCGCTCACAGACTACTCAACGCAGACGATCCCCGATGCCCTTTCTATTCCACTCATTGTCCTTGCTGCTGCCTATACCACCTCCACGCGCGGTATCGATATCACTGGCATGCTCCTGCCACCGCTATTTTTTGCAGTGCAGTGGATCCTGAGTCGCGGAAAGTGGGTCGGGAGCGGAGATATTCTCATTGCTGCTGCATCAGGATTCCTCATCGCTGATTTGAAGAAATCTCTCCTCATGCTTGGTCTCTCTTATATCATCGGTGCAGTATTCTGTATTGTCATGCTCGTGCGCGGTCGTGCCAATCGCAAGAGCGCTATCGCCTTCGGGCCATTCCTCGCAATCGCTACGGTTATCGTGATGTTTTTCGGAGACAGTATTATGAGGGTGCTGCTACGATATTGAGCTTCTTGATGTGGCTTATTCAAACGGATGAGTGAGCAGTGGGTAGTTTGTAATGAGTAGATTGTAAACAACTCACATGCTGGTGCTTCGTCTCTCTACCCACGACAAACTACCCACTACACACTAAAAATTTGGGCCCCCGAGCAGGATTCCGAGTTTCCGATTTTTCGGGAGCCTGAGCGGGAGCCCAGAAGTCGCCAGCTTTTCCATTATTCGGCCCCAAGAGGGGTCCGCCACCAGCTGATCCGTGAGAATCACCTGAGGAGGTCGATGCTGACTTGACTATTATTGTTGTCTTTTGCTCTAAAGTCAAGTAATTATCAAATATTGGGAGATTTGGCGAATATTGACGGAATTATTATAATATTACGCTATATTCATGTTTCGGCCTCGACACGGTTCGCAGTGACATGGCTCACCCTAATATGCCCATTGTTTCCAGAGGCTTCTTAGAGAATGAGCATCGCATCGCCGAAGGAGAAAAACCGGAGCTTCTTTTCGATGGACTCAGCATAGAGCTTTAGGAGTTCCTCGCGTCCCATGAATGCCCCGACGAGCATCAGGAGACTGCTCCTAGGAACGTGGAAATTGGTGATGAGTCCATCGACGAAGCAGAAGCGGTATCCTTCACGGATGAAGAGTCGCGTCGATCCTTTCACAGGATGCAGTTTGCCTCTTCCATTTGCAGCAGATTCGAGCGTGCGTGCGACGGTCGTTCCCACGGCGATGATCGGACGGCCAGCCTTTTTCGCATTCTCCAGCAATCGTTTGTTTCGCGCATCGATCTCGTAGTGTTCTTTGTGGAGCAGGCCATTCTTCCACTGATCTTCTGTGAGGGGTGAGAATGTCCCGAGGTGCACGTGCAGCGTCACTCGAGCGATCGTTATTCCTTCTCTCTGGAGACTCTTTAGAAGACGCTCTGTGAAGTGCAATGAGGCGGTGGGTGCGGCGATCGATCCGGGGTTCTTCGCAATGATGGTCTGATAGGCGCGCTTGCGCAGCGCTCTCGAAAGCGGTGAGTGTCGGAGATACGGTGGCAGGGGAGCGTTGCCGAATCGCTCAAAGATCTTCTGGAGTGTAGTGAGCGGGAAGGACGGTGTGAGCAGCCAGTATTTTCCCGATGTTCCTGAGACGGTGAAGCCGAGCTTGCCCTTCAGGGTGAGGAATTCTGCTTCCCAGAGTTTGCGGTTGGCGAAGGCGATGATGTTCCCCTCCTTCGTTCCGATCGACAGGATTTCCACCATTCCGCCGCTCGATCGTTTCAGGCAGAGCTGGGCGGGAATGACCTTGGTTTCGTTGAGGACGAGAACAGCATTCTCCGGCAGAAACTTCGGAAGTGTGCGGAATGTTGTCCAGGTTTTCTCTCCAGTCTTCCGGTCGTACGTAACGAGCCTGGCACTGTCGCGCGGGGAGGCGGGCGTGAGGGCGATGCGCTCCTTGGGGAGGACGTAGTCGTAGAGGGCCAGGGCTTGTTTCAGGGTGGGCAAAATATACGTAGGACAGGAATATTCCTGTCCTACGTATATTTTGCCCTATACTTCCTCCGAATGAAAACCGTCTCCGAAAATCGCCGCGCGCGCTTCGACTACGAGATCCTAGAAACGGTGGAAGCTGGCATGATGCTCACGGGGCAGGAAGTGAAGTCCTGCAGGATGGGGCATATCAATCTCACAGGATCGTATGTTTCTTTCCATTCCGGAAAGCCGATTCTCAAAAATGCATCCATTGCCCGTTATGTCCATACCTCCAAGCTCGAGCCGTACGACGAACACCGCGATCGTCCGCTCCTCCTCAGCCGTGCGGATATTCGCAAGCTCACAACGAGAACGGAAGAAAAGGGCCTGACGGTCGTTCCTCTCGCCGTGCACGCAGGCCGCTTCATCAAGCTCCTCATCGGCATCGGGCGCGGAAGGAAGAGTATCGACAAGCGGCAGCATATCAAAGAAAGAGAGGTGGAACGCGTGCTCAAGCGGACGGGAAATTATTGAACCGAACCGATGTTCGCCCGAAATTCTTCGAGAGAAGCGGAGCGCGCATTGTCTGCGAGGAGCATGAGCCCGAGGGACGGGTAATCGCAGGCGGCAATCCGCAGACGTGTCATGACCTGTTTCCACACTTCGAAGAGTTGGTTGAGCTCCGGCGATGTGGTTTCCTGCTCGTCATTCATTTCATCACTGATGCGCTGTAGCGTGAGCTGTTCAAGAGCATCACGTTTCTGCTCGAAGAGCTCTTTCGTGGAGAGTGCTTGGGGTGAAAAATGTTCGGCGATGATCTGCTCAATGGTACGGTTTGAATCATCCATACTCATGAGCGGTTCTCTATCATCAGTAGGAAGCATGGATACCCACGCATTGATAATCTCCGTAATACACTGTTTCCTTTTTCCGTGAGAAAACACTTCTTTATGCTTGAGAAGTCCATGAAGGCTTCGTCGCAGCTCTATCGCGTATCGGACACAGTTCCCGGGATCGAGCGAGAGGAGGAAAGGTTGCTGTTGCAGCAGATACTCTTCGATACGCCCTTTCGCATTCTCTATATTCGGCGTTGGTCCTGCGAGGAATTGCGCGAGCTTTCTGCCGGGTACGGTGGATCTGGTCTGCCGTACGGCGGCACCGTTTGCGAGAGTTGTGGGTGCTCCTTTTTGCCAGACAGGGTTGCTTGGAGTCACGGCCACGTAGCAGAGTTTGTCCTCCTGAAATATCGCACACAAATCGCTGCGGATCAGGCGGAAAAAATCGGCGATTTCTATTTTCTGAGTATGGAGAGACGCGGAATGCTGCACGATCGTATGCGAGATGTAGCGCAGGAATTGTTCTGCCCGACCGATATCATCAATGCTCATTTCCTTGGTCAAACGCATGCGAGCGTCTTCGTCGGCAGCGGATGCATGCCGTTCATGGATGTCCTGCGTGAGTGCTTGCACGAGGCGGCTTCGGACATCGGCGGCGAAATCGTCGATCCGGAGCGTGGTATCTTTGCACTTGGGAGCCAGATACCAGGGGACGAGCCACGGATTACGGTAATATGGATTCTGCTCTCTTAGCTGCAGGTCAGTAACCTTATGTTGTTCCGCAATACATACTCGCAGAAACTGCGAATCGTATATATCGTGATGCTCGGAAACGGACTGAAATATCGGCTGCATAGAAGTGCATCACTGTAGCAGTACGGAGCTCTTCGACAAGAAATTCGTTCAGCTTCTCTTCAACCTGGCTCCTTTCTCCTGCATACTTCTCTTGTGTCCCTCCTCCCTCCCCAAATCCAGAAGGCCATCGATGAATTCAGTAAGCTCCCGGGCATCGGGCAGAAATCGGCCGAACGGCTCACGTTTCATTTGCTGCGAAGTTCCAGAGCATCACCGGAGAATTTGGGGAAGGCCCTTTTCGAGCTCAAGACGCAGCTGCAATACTGCCGTAGCTGCCAGATGGTGACACTGAACGATGAGTGCGACATTTGCAGAGACTCTTCCCGCGATCATGCCATCGTTCTCGTGGTGGAGAATCCCCTCGATGTCATCGCCTTCGAGCGGTCGGGGTTCAAGGGTGTCTATCATGTGCTTCACGGCGTCATTTCCCCGATTGACGGTATGGGGCCAGAGCAGTTGAAGTTGAAAGAGCTCGTAGATCGCTGTCAGGCTGGTACGATTCAGGAAGTGATCGTGGCGACGAACCCGGATGTGGAAGGCGAAGCGACCGCAAGCTTCATGCGCGAGAGACTGAAGCATTGTGTTGCGGTCATTACCCGCTTAGCTCATGGCCTCCCGATGGGAGCCGATATCGAGTTTGCAGATCAGGTGACACTGAGGGAAGCACTTGCCGGAAGACGAGGTTTGTAGGAGATGGTTCCATTTATGACCTTTATGCCTGAACAACCTTCTGAAGCTCTTTCTCCGGCGGATTATCAATCGCGATCTTCTTGTGGGATTTCTGTTCCGAAATCCAGTGCTTGGGCGCGGCTTGGGCTGATTGCCGTGCTCGCTATTCCGGCTTGTATTCGTTGTGAGTCGTTCTTGGGAACAGATGATGATCAAGGTCAGCGTCAGTCTGAACTGGCAATTTCCAAGAAAGTTTCCCAGATCCTTGCTCGAACGGATCTCCGTGTGCTCTGTATAGATCGTGCTCATGCGAGCCTCGGAATGACGCGCTATACGCCGGACAATTTTGAGATAGGTCTGGAATTATTGGATGGTTCTGATCCCAAGAACAGCCTCTTCGGCACTCCCGTTGCCGTGGAGTTCAGCATCAGCTCTTTCGCAGATCCCGTGGCTCACTTTGATGAATCTTCCCAGGCCAGAGAAATGTTTGAGGGCGCTCGAATCGAAATTTTCTCGAATGGCATATCGCTGGGAACAGCCGCTATTGGCGCGGATGGAAAGGCCCGTGTGCAGATCCCCGCCGGAGCCGTAGGTCCGTTCACGGTGAAATTTGTTCCGTGATACCTCTCCCTCATACGGCTCCGCAATACAAACATCATCAATGGTTGATGGAAGCTATCCTCAAATATCGGCGTAGCTTCGCCGGTATTGTGTAATGAAGTATATCTCCGAAAAATGCTGTTTATAAAGCGAAGCAGTATCAGAGTGCGGGGTTATTCATCAATATACTTCGGTGAGGTAGCAGGTTTTGCAATAGATCTTCTCCGGTCTCTCTGGCGCGAAAGCTGCCTCAATATTCTTTCCACACTTCGTGCAATTTCGCTTCCAGAGCCTTTTCGGTTTTCTCATCGTGAAGCGGTCAATATAGCGCCGGTCCGGACAGCGCCGCGGTAATGGAAGCCCGTTGCGCCGGTAGAAATCAAGCTCCTGCCGGATGATGCGGAAGGGCTTGCCGGTCACTTCGCATCGAATGGCGGAGTGGAGAATTTCATCGGTGATTTCGGTGATGCGCTCCGGAAGATTCCCCGCATCAATAATCATTCCAGTTTCGGGCTGAGGCGGTTCGTAATTTGACCAAGGGATTTTTTCTTCCTGAGCTTGTTCTTTGGTGATCGGAAAATACTCCAGTGCCCGGGATTGGTTGTATCCAAATGGAGAAAACGCCATCGGAAAGAATTCTCCGTACTCTCCGGTGCGATTCATGTGATCAATAATTTTCGGCACGAGCGCTTCGTACTCTTCTTTCGAATATTGCTTATTCAGAATACAGAAAGAGCCCTGATTGATACCGCAGCAGCCAAAGAGATCGTGGGAGTTCTGGGTACAGTCGGAGTACAAACAATTCTTGCAGTCGTAGGTGAAGTGACAGGCGATGCACTGGAAGGCATGGCTGATCGCGTGGCATTCATACATCAGCTCCGCCCAGCCGACGTGGTAGACATCCAGCGAGTCCTTGGCATCGATCCCGTCGAAGCAATGGCGGCAGTCGCGCATGCCGATGGAGTCGAAGCAATTCTCGCAGTCTTTGGATGTGAAGAGGAGATCGCCGCTGCAGCCCTCGGATTGCAGCTGAAAGATGGCAGGATGCATCGCGCGCCGTTCTTTCATGATGCAGTATTCCTCGCGAAGTTTCCGGAGAAGGGAATGGGAGAGCGGAAGGATCTCTGCCATGCGCTTGCGATACTCCTCCGGCGTGAGCTGCTCATTCTGGATGCAGTACTGCTTGTTCCTCAAGTTGCAGCTGAGGAAACAGTTCTTGCAGCCTGAGCAGTCGAAGCAGAACCACACCTCCTCACACCTCCGGATGAATTCACAGAAGAAGGCCCGGTAACTGCCCCAGGCGTAGTACGTCTCATAGCAGAGCTCGCAGCCTTCCAGGAGGTACGAGCAATCGACGCAGTCCCGACAGTGCTCCACGATCCAGTCGCTGTAATAGATATCTTCACTCTCGAAGGTAATCGCGGACCAGTAGCAGTTCTTATTCTTGCCGGAGTGGTTGGTGAATGCGCTATTTTCGCTCTGTTTGTTGACGAGGGCATTGCGGGGGACCGCGAGCTGCAGTTCCCGGAACTGATCGAAGAAGGGGCGGCTGAAGTCGAAGTCGCGTCCGTAGGACCTCGCATCCCATTTGTCCGACCACCAGATTTCCTGATCGTAGACTTTGAATGGCGCATCCGGCGGGTACATCGAGATGATGGATTTTCCGCTGAAGTCGCATGTACGGCGGTACAAGTTCCGTTCATTCCTCCAGACGAGGCGGCGTTGCTGACGGCAGTCGGGACAGTGCGTTGGTGGAGGGATAGGGAATGTCCTTCCCGCGACCATTGGTGAGACGCGATCGAGGAGCGAGGTGTCTTTTGCATCGATCGTGAATGGTTGCCGGCAGTGGACGCAGATCTTTTCCATAAGGAAACAGTAGGAGTTCTTTACGGATTTCCCTAACAGGGATTCTCATGAGTTGCTCACTCTTCTACAAATACCTATGATCAAAATAGGACTTTCTATTTACAATACGCAGTTCTATATTATTGCGTAGATGAGTATCTACATATGAACCCTCACCCTACCCTCTCCCCCTGCGGGAGGAGAGGGAGCGCGGGCCGGCTCTCCCGTGAAAAAGAATGCATTATGATTCCAGAACTCGAACAATTCGGCTTTACCCGCAACGAAGCGAATGTGTATCTCGCGGCGCTGAAGTTAGGGGCGACAACGGTTTCCAAACTTGCGAACGCTACAGGGCTCAATCGCATTACCGTCCACAGTATCGTGGAGAAATTTGAGGCGATGCAGCTTTTGCAAAGCAGTCTCGAAGGCAAGCGTCGTCGAATTTCCGCAGCATCTCCGGGTCGTCTGAGCGTGATTCTCGATATGCGCGAGGATGAACTCCTTCAGAAGAAGCGTGCGCTCTCCCGGGTTCTTCCCTCCCTAGACGATGCCTTCCGCATGGCGCAACGGGGCATTCAGATCCGCTCGTTCCATGGCGAAAAAGGGTACGAGCAAATTTGTCTGGATGTGCTTACGTCCAAAACGGAAACACTGGAATACGCCAATATCGAAGCACTGATGTCGGTGATTGGCCCGTACGTCGCCAGCGATTACCTCCCCACGAAATATCGCCTGCAGCTTTCCACGAAGTTTCTGTATCTCGATACGCCGGGGGCACATCAGTACATCCAGAAAGCCTATCTCGATCCGCCTGAGGCTTCTCCCATGGAAGCGAAATTCATTCCTTCCGATGAATTTCAGCTGGATTCCTTCTTCGTCATTTACGACGATAAGCTCGCCATCCTCACGCCATCGACCATGGATGGTGTCATCATCCAGGATAAGGGCATGTACGAGGCATTGCGATCATTTTTTTACTTTGTGTGGGGGCGTGCGGGGGAGGCGGTGGGGAATCGATGAAGAGGACTTCTCTCCTTCATACCTTGATGATCCACTCTTGCAGAGGACAACACAAACGGTTACACTGTGTGTATGCGCAAAAAATCCGACGCCAATCTCCATATTCGTCTTCCTGCCAAGCTCAAGCGGGGCGCAGAGAAGGTCCTCGAAGCATTGGGGCTGGATTCCTCATCGGCCATACGTCTCTTTTACACACAGTTGACTCTCCAGCAGACTCTGCCGTTTCCCCTACCCAAGCTTCGTGTGATGTCACCCCGCACACACAAAATCGTTTCCGCTGCCCTCAAAGATGATGTCATTGGACCATTTTCTACTCCGGAAAATGCCCTGAAAGCTCTCTATGCTGCAACATGAATTCACCCGCACATTTTTGAAAGACATGAAACGGTGGCGCAAGGCAGGGAAAAGCATGCAACCCTTTGAAGATTTTCTCCTCACCATCAGAGAGACGTGGCCACCTGCGCCAAAGTATGAAGCCCATGTACTTGTAGGTTCGCTCAGTGGTATTTGGGACATTCATCTGCGGCAGAATTGGATCGTTCTTGCACGGTTTGAATCCGGGGTTGTTCGGTTTTTACGAATGGGTACACACGCGGAATTAAGCTTATAATACGCGGATCCATAGTCTGTCTTGAAATATGTGTACCAAAAGGGTACACTTTAGGTACTTTAAAGTATCCCTTCCCCATCTCCCATGATCACCCGGACAATCGGCATCAAAGAATTTCGGCAGAACATCACGAAGCTCAGTAAGCAGGCAAAGAAGGAGAAGATGTGCTTCATTGTCATGAATCACCAAGTGCCCATGGGGCGCTTCGAGCCGATCGATGAGGATGAGCTGATCCTGGAAAAGTTCTGGCCGGAGATCCAGAGAAGCCTTGAGCAGGCAAAGGAAGGGAAAACGATTTCATCGGCTGAACTTCGCAAACGTTTAGGATTATAATTAGGCCATGCGTGTTCGCTATACCGATGAAGCAGAGCTCTGTATGAAGCGCCTTCCCAGGCATATTGCTCGCAGGATTGCAGACAAAATCGACTGGTATGCGGAGCAGAAAGTACCATTATCTTTTGCACGTCGGTTATGGGATCCGGTTGATACCCTCTTTCGTTTCCGCATCGGCGACTACCGCGCAATTTTTCGCTTGGAGGGATGCACCCTAGAAATCATCCTTATCCTTACAGTGAAGCACAGGAAAGAGGTGTATAGGGGTGTGTAATACTTCGCTCTATCCCACGCATGGCCATCGATGACGCATGGGGAATGTCTCTCTGATCACCAGCACAATCGCGCGGATATTCATCGCGATTGCGAAGAGACAACCGATCATGAAAAGCTCAGCGCCTCCACTCGTGTACCCAAGGATCTGCATATGTATTTCTTGGGCGTGAGCGACAGCGGGGATAAGCATACGCAGAGCAGGGGCGACAAGGAGGAGCGTCATGAAGCTGATTCCAAAGAAGAGGAGAAAACTACGGATCATATCTGCGATGACGCGCATATTTCTATGGAACAGAATGATTCCGAGATATACGACAGAGAAGATGGTATACATGGATCCCATGAATGAGAGAGCGAGGGACACATAGCCGATGAACATCCAGAAACAGAGGAAGATGAACGGCAGACTGACGATGAGCATGAAAGCTGCGAGGAAGATTTTCGTGAGAGGATGTCCCGCATGCAGGCGAAGGGCATACCTCAGACTGTAGGGAATGACCGAGAAGAAGTAGATGACGAAAAAGAGCGGCAGGACCGAGAGGCCGCTGAAGATGAGGAAGCGTGTGTAGCCCGGGTTGTGCGGAGCGAAGAAATGCCACAAAGTGATTATGAAGAATATGCTATTAAGTACGACAGGCACGATGGTCGACCAGAGGAATCCCAGCCGTGTGCGCAGGAGTTCCTTTTTCATCATCAATGGCGGAACCCTCTCACCCCCGTAAATACCATCGTGATGCCCAGCGCATCCGCCTTCGCGATCACTTCCTGATCCCGCACTGATCCTCCCGGCTGGACGATGGCGCTGATGCCGTGCTTGGCCGCTTCTTCCACGGAATCCGGGAAGGGGAAGAACGCATCCGACGCCATCACCGCGCCCTTAGCTTTCTCTCCGGCTCTTCGGGCGGCGATCATCGTTGCGTCGACGCGGCTCGTTTGCCCTGCACCAATGCCGATGGTTACCGCGTCCTTCACGAAGACGATGGCATTGCTCTTGGCGTGCTTCACGACCTTCCAGGCGAAAAGGAGATCGCGGATCTGCTCCTTCGTCGGCTTCTTCTCCGTCACGCACGTCAGGTCTTTTGCGGTGATGACCCGCGTATCGAGATTCTGGATCAGCATGCCCCCGAGGGCTGAACGGTAACTTGTGAACTGTGAACTGTTAACAGTTAACTGTTGACTGTGCCCGATAGCCCTGACTTTCGGCTTCTTCTTGAGAAGCTCCAGCGCCTTCGGCTCATACGACGGTGCGATGATGATTTCGGTGAAAATCTTCTGCTCCAGGATTCTTTCGATGATGCTTGCAGAGCAGGTCCGGTTCATAGCGATGATCACCCCGAAGGCGGAGAGACGGTCGGCGTCGTAGGCGATCTGGAACGCTTCGGCGATCTTCTTGTGCGAAGCGACTCCACAGGGATTGGCGTGCTTGATGCAGGCGACAGTAGGTTCCAAAAATTCACAGACGAGATTCCACGCGCCATCGGCATCGAGAATATTGAGGTAGCTGATGCCTTTTTCTTTGTCTTCCTGCAGAACTTTCCACTCTGGAGGATTGCCGGCGATTTCATAAAATGCACCCCACTGATGCGGATTTTCGCCGTAGCGCAGGAGGGTTTTCTTGGTGAGGAGCACACCGGTGTGCTCACCTCCTGAGAGTGTTTTCGTAATTGCGGTATCGTAGGTCGCGGTGTGGAGGAAGACTTTTTCGGCGAGTTCATTGCGCAATCCCAGCAGAAGATCGCGATCTTCTGCTGGGAGATCGAGAGTGAGAGACTGCAGCACTCGATCGTAGTCATCTGGATCGCAGATAACGGTGACATTCGCAGCATTCTTGGCGGCGGCGCGCAGCAAGCTCGGCCCACCGATATCGATTTGTTCGATGAGTTCTTCGCGCTTCGCATCTTTCTTCTCCGCAGTTTCTTCGAACGGATACAGATTCACGCAGACGACATCAATCGGTTCGATGCCAAGCTTCTTCGCCTCCTTCACCTGTTCCTTATCTTCACGCTTGAAAAGAATCCCGCCGAAAATCAGGGGATGCAGTGTCTTCAGTCGTCCGCCAAAGCACTCGGGAAATCCGGTGATTTTCTCCACAGACGTTACGGGGATTTTCTTTTTGCGGAGCGCTTTTTCCGTTCCTCCTGTGGAGATGATTTCGTAGCCGAGTTTGATGAGCCCTGCGGCGAAGGATTCAATTCCGCGTTTGTCACTGACCGAGAGGAGGGCGCGCTTGTGCACGGGGGAAGGGTACAGCAAGAGGACTCTTCCATGAGAGAAAATGTCTAAGAGAGAAATTGACTATATACATTAAATAGTATTTAATAACATACCGTGGCAATCACTCTTCCTTCACCGGCTCATGCGACCGAACTGCGCGAAAGGGTGACTGCGCTTGTAGACCGAAAGCCGATTCCGAAAGAACAGGAGAGACAATTGGAGATTCGCATCCGTGAGATGCTTCATGAAGTTGCAGAAGCCATTATTGATCTAATGTTTGAACCCGAGGCAGAGGCAATGCATAAAATCGAACTAATGCTTCATCCGATAACGATAAATTATCGGGATCGGATTTCGGGGAACATCATGACTGGAGATACTACTTACTTAAATCCTCCATTTAGCAATGTCGATGATCGCTTACTCAAGGGATTGCTTCTCGGCGTTAGCGATATCCTGATTGAGCAACCTGTCACCGAAAGAAGGAAACTTCTCTCGAGACTTTTCAACCGCGTGAAATTCGAAAGCCTGGATTCGCAGCCCTTGCGCGCAGAGAACAGGTGGACCGAAGAGTTGAGCCTCATGGATGATGATATGCGTCATTCCCTATCCTGTCGGTGTATCGTTGCTCTCGGGAATCTGATGTTCTGGGGGGATTCCGGTTATTCTGGAAGATCGAATGCAGCCGAAGGGTTTCAGCAAGTCGCTGGGCTTGGCGAGCGAAAAATATTTTTCAAAAATGATCAGTCCCCACGCACCGAATCTCATGAGTGAATATCTCCACACCCCTCTCCGGAAAAATCATCCCCATTTTGTTGACGCTCAAGCTCAGGCGAATAGAGTGCCGCAAATGTCAGATTTAGAAATCGATGTTGGAGATCAGATTTTCCTTAAGCCCAAGGGAAATAATGGCGCAGAAGTTTTTCCACTTGTGTGCCGACGCGAGGTTGCCAAT
>Ga0194063_10001781_pt1 | contig 13748 bp, 14 predicted proteins | sample SepL3720m_MetaG_FD_155459 | JGI IMG/M metagenome (GOLD analysis project Ga0194063, IMG submission 155459) | Anoxic zone freshwater microbial communities from boreal shield lake in IISD Experimental Lakes Area, Ontario, Canada - Sep2016-L373-20m | ecosystem: Environmental > Aquatic > Freshwater... | reverse complement strand
CCTTTGCAGTTCTCCACATTATAAACACGGCAAGTTGTAAGCCGGTGGTATTTTTAAATCAATTGCTGATTCAGAGCCTGCAACATCTTTGCCAGCCTTATTAAATAATTATTCATTTCATGGAATTCAGAAATTTAGCGCTTATAGAGCCTATACTCAGGGCTTTAGCCGATGAAGGCTATACGCACCCTACCCCTATTCAACAACAAGCCATTCCTTTTGTCTTGCAAAAAAGAGATTTATTGGGATGTGCACAAACAGGCACAGGAAAAACAGCGGCGTTTGCCATTCCTATTTTGCAAGAATTGTATTTGCTTAAACAACCCATTCCTGGTATAAAAGTTTTAATTCTAACGCCTACGCGTGAACTAGCCATTCAAATTGATGAAAGTTTTGCAGCTTACGGAAAATATACGGGCATCACCCATACAGTGATTTTTGGAGGTGTTTCACAATTACACCAAACCAATGCATTAAAAAAAGGAGTAGATATTTTAGTGGCCACGCCTGGTAGATTATTAGACTTAATGAGTCAGGGATTTATCAATTTGAGGCACTTGCAAATATTTGTTTTAGATGAAGCCGATCGTATGTTGGATATGGGGTTTATTCACGATGTTAAAAAAGTGATTGTGCGGTTACCAGATAAAAGACAAACCTTGTTTTTCTCTGCTACCATGCCATTAGAAATTCAGAAATTGGCCAATGTATTATTAACCAATCCTGCAAAGGTGGAGGTAACGCCTGCTTCCTCTACGGTAGACGCCATTGAACAATGTTTATTTTATGTAGACAAGGGAGATAAGAATAAATTGTTATTACACTTGCTGCAAAATGAATTAATTGATAATGCGTTGGTATTTACCCGTACAAAACACGGGGCCGATAAAGTGGTAAAAGTTTTGCATAAAGAAGAAATTACGGCCGCTGCTATTCATGGAAATAAATCGCAAAATGCAAGGCAAAACGCCTTGTCTAGTTTTAAAAATGGTGCTATCAGGGTATTGGTAGCTACTGATATTGCTGCCCGAGGAATTGATATCGATGATTTGTCGCATGTGATCAATTTCGAATTGCCAGAAATACCTGAAACCTATGTGCATCGTATAGGAAGAACTGGACGAGCTGGCAATACGGGAATCGCATTGTCATTTTGTGATGCCAATGAAAAGACGGAATTAAAAGATATTCAAAAATTAATTGGGAAGTCAATTCCAGTAATTACAACACATCCTTATCCATTAGCTGCAGATGCCAAACCAGATGCACCGGTGGCAAAACCGCATCAAAGGCCTCATTTTAGCAAAAGAGGAAATACGGCTAGGTCATCCGATAATAAGGGAAGAAGTAATTTTGGCAGGTCCAATAAGAAATAGAGCTTATTTCTTATTCAAGATGGCAACCGTTAGTCTGCTAATACAAACCAATTGTTGCTGATCATTGGATATTCTAATGTCCCAAACATGGGTACTTTTACCAATATGGATGGGCTGGCAAATGGCTGTTACGTATCCTTCAGATACACTTCGGATATGATTGGCATTAATATCCAGGCCAACACAAATGAATTGATCGCAATTAATTACCATTTGGGAAGCCACACTTCCCACGGTTTCTGCTAATGCGCAACTGGCTCCTCCGTGTAAAATTCCAAAAGGCTGTTTGGTTCTGTGATCTACAGGCATTTTCATACTTAAAGAGGAATCGGTAATATTTACCCACTCCATTCCAAGTTGTTGGGCCATCGTGTTTGTATTGATGGGGCTTAAATCTGATAGCTTGATTTCTTTATTGAACCAAATGGACATGGAGTGTATAGCTGATTGGTAAATATTAAGAATTCCGAAGTGAGTCAACTACTTCTTTAGGTAAAAAGGGAGAGGCATCACCTCCATTACGGATAATATCCCTTACAATGGTACTTGCTACTGAGGTATATTTGGGCTCGCCGGTAAGGAAAATAGTTTCAATGCTTTTATCCATTGTTCTATTGGCATCTGCAATTGTTTTTTCATATTCAAAATCGCTCACATACCGAATGCCTCTTAATATAAATTTGGCATTTATTTCATTGCAGTAATTGATGGTTAGTCCATCATATATTGTTCCTTCTACTTTTGGCTCATTTTTAAATATTTCATTGATCCATTTCATTCTTTGTTCAGCCGAAAACATGGGGCCTTTACTGGAGTTTTTTCCTATGCCGACAATTATTTTATCAAATAAATTAATCGACCGATTGATGATATCTACATGCCCTAAGGTTACTGGGTCAAATGTTCCGGGAAATAAGCAAATTCTTTGCATAGTAATTGGGTTAAATTAATATAAGGAACTATACGTTTTAAAGTTAGGTACAAATACGCAAAACAGGGTTTAAAGGTATCATTTATCCACAAATAACAAGGATGGTATGTTTTTTGATTTCATGTACAACTAAATTCCAATTCTATGAGGGCTCTTACCATGCTTGCAGTTGGTTGTATAACTTTATTGGTGACAATTGTAGTATTACTGCTGATTTTATATATCAAATTCTAGTGCTATGATTTGCCAGAGAGTAAATAAAGGGCGGCCATCCTTACGGCTACCCCATTTTCAACTTGTTGTAAAATGATTGATTGATTGCCATCTGCCACATCACTATCAATTTCAACACCCCGATTAATTGGGCCAGGATGCATGATGATGATTTCCTTGTTCAGGCTGTCCAACAATTTTCGGCTAACACCGTAGGCAAGATTATATTCTCTCAAGGAAGAAAAAAGTACTTGGTTTTGTCTTTCTAATTGAATTCTTAGCACATTGGCTACATCGCACCATTCCAAGGCCTTTTTTAAGTTGTATTCCACCCTTACGTCCATTGCCTCCTTAATATATTTGGGGATTAATGTTGGCGGCCCGGCGACCATCACTTCAGCTCCCATTTTTTTCAGTAGATAGATATTGCTTAAGGCTACCCTAGAGTGCATAATATCACCCACCAATACAATTTTTTTACCTTCTAGTGTTCCTAGTTTTTCGATGATAGAGAAGGCATCCAATAAAGCTTGTGTAGGGTGTTCATTGATACCATCCCCAGCATTAATAATAGCAGCGGGAATATGTTTAGCCAAAAAATGGGGTGCTCCGCTGGCACTATGCCGCATAACCACCATGTCCACTTTCATGGATAAGATATTATTGACGGTATCTAAAAGTGTTTCTCCTTTTGCTGCTGAGGACCCCGACATCGTAAAATTGATGGTATCAGCACTCAATCTCTTTTCAGCTAGTTCAAATGAAATTCGGGTTCTTGTACTATTCTCATAGAAAAGATTGACAATGGTTACGTCACGCAGTGAGGGAACTTTTTTAATGGGCCTTTGTAATACTTCTTTGAATTGTTTGGCAGTAGATAAAATCAGGGAAATATCTGCCTGTGTGATGTATTTAATGCCCAGAAGATGTTTGGTGGATAGTTGCATTAAAAAGCAAAATTAATGTATTTAAACTTTTTTCATTAAAATATTTATCCGTTTATTAAAATAACATGTTTACTGCCATCCTCCTGCTTAACCAATTTAACTTTTTCCTGTTTATTGGTTTGCACCATCAGGCCCACATAATCGGCTTGAATTGGAAATTGTCGGTGTTCTTTTCGGTCAATTAGTACACAGAGTTCTACTTTATCGGGGCGACCGTAGTCTAAGAGCACATCCAAAGCAGCTTTGATAGTTCTTCCAGTAAATAAAACATCATCAATTAGTACTACAATTTTGTTTTCTATACCAAAGGGAATATTCATTGCATCCGGTGCATGAATCTCTCTTCGGATATCATCTCTGTAAAAAGTAATATCCAATTGGCCATATTGAATTGTTTGGGAAGGACAAAGATCCTGTAATGCGATTACCAGTTCATCTGCCATCACTACCCCGCCTTGTTGTATGCCAATAATTACTACATCCGTTAAATTTGGATGTTTGGCTATTAATTGTACTGCCAACCTCTTAAGTTGGGTTTGTAGTTCCTGTGCGTTTATTATTTCTTTCATGTGAATATGATTTAATCTTCGGCCAGGAAGGGATAGCGATAATCGGTGGGAGGATTAAATGTTTCTTTGATGGTACGAGCACTTAGCCAGCGATATAAATTCAATATGGAACCAGCTTTGTCATTGGTTCCACTGGCTCTGGCTCCACCAAATGGTTGTTGGCCTACCACAGCGCCTGTTGGTTTGTCGTTGATGTAAAAATTTCCTGCAGCATTACGAAGTTTTTTGGTAGCTAATTCTACTGCATTTCTATCTTGCGCAATAATAGCGCCTGTCAAGGCGTAGGCAGAAGTGGTATCTACTAGTTCCAATGCTTTTTCAAAACTATTTGCAGGATAGATATAGACAGTTAAAACAGGGCCGAATATTTCCTCACACATAGTAGTATATCTAGGTGTTTTGGCTTCAATAACGGTTGGCTGTATAAAATAGCCTTCTTTCTTATCAGTTTTTCCACCAACCCAAATTTCAGCCTTGTCATCTTTCTTAGCTGCGTCAATGTATTTTTTGATGGAATCGAAGCTTTTTTCGTCGATTACTGCATTGATGAAGTTTCCAAAATTTTCAACAGTGCCCATTTTGAAACTTTTTACACCAGCTATTAATTTCTTTTTTACTTCCTCTGCTATATTACTTGGAATATAGGCTCTAGAGGCGGCGGAGCATTTTTGACCTTGGTATTCAAAAGCACCTCTTAATAATGCGGTAACTACTACATCGGGGTTGGCCGATTGATGTGCTACAACAAAATCTTTTCCTCCTGTTTCACCTACAATCCTTGGGTAGCTTTTATACATCCCCATATTTTTTCCAATGGTTTCCCACATATTATTGAAAACACCTGTGGAGCCTGTAAAATGTACGCCTGCAAAATCTTTGTGATTGAAACAAACCGATCCAATGGTAGGGCCACTTACATAAATCAAGTTGATGACACCATCAGGCAATCCGGCTTCTTTTAGAATTTTCATGAACATTTGTGCCCCATATATCTGTGTATTGGCAGGTTTCCAAACTACTACATTGCCGCACATGGCAGCACTAGTAGGCAGATTGCCACCAATAGCTGTAAAATTAAATGGGGTGATGGCTAGTACAAATCCTTCTAAGGCACGATATTCCATTCTATTGTGCATTCCCTGACCACTAAGGGGTTGTTGTTTATATATCTCACTTAAGAAATGAACATTGAAACGGAGGAAATCAATCAATTCACAGGCTGAATCAATTTCGGCTTGAAAAGCATTTTTGCTTTGCCCTAACATCGTACATCCATTAAGGTAAGGACGATATTTGGTCGCTAATAAATCAGCGGCTTTTAGAAAAATATTTGCTCTATTTTCCCAATCCATATTTGACCAAGTTTCTTTAGCAGCAAGTGCTGCTTCGATGGCTTGGTGAACATGTTTTTCCTCTCCGGCATGAAAATAACCCAATACATGTTGGTGTTCATGTGGTGGGTGCATGGCTACTTTTTTATTGGTTCTAACTTCTTTGGAACCGATGTACATGGGTACATCTACTTCGGTGCTTTTAAGTTCCGCTAATACCTCTTTTAAACGGGTTCTTTCTGCACTGCCAGGGGCATAATTCAATATTGGCTCATTGGTTGGAAGTGGGTAAGAGAAATAACCGAGATTCATAACGAATAGTTTAATTAATTAAAAAAGTATAATAAAGTTAAGCAATCAGGAAACGGAATCCTTTTCACTCATCAAATAGGCTTTAATAAAACCATCCAATTCGCCATCCATAACAGGTCCTACATTACCTACTTCAAAATCGGTACGATGGTCTTTAATCATTTTGTAAGGATGAAAAACATAGGAACGAATCTGGCTACCCCATTCAATTTTCTTTTTATTGGCATTGGCGGCATCTCGAAGTTCATTGCGTTTTTGTATTTCGATTTCGTACAAACGACTTTTAAGCATTTGCATGGCCAGTTCGCGATTGCCCAATTGACTTCTGTCCTGTTGGCAAACTACCACAATCCCTGTTGGGATATGCGTTAATTGCACCTTAGTTTCTACTTTGTTTACATTTTGACCACCTGCTCCCCCACTTCTTGAGGTTTCCATTTTTACATCCGCTGGATTGATATCGATATGTATGGTATCATCTACCAAGGGGAAAACATTGATGGAAGCGAAAGAGGTATGTCTTCTCGCATTGCTATCGAAAGGGGAAATTCGAACCAAGCGATGTACGCCACTTTCTGATTTTAGAAACCCATAGGCAAAATCTCCTTCAAATTGGTAGGTACAAGTTTTGATGCCAGCGCCATCGCCCCACTGCCAATCTACTTCCGTTACCTTCCAACCTTGTTTTTCGGCGTACATTCTATACATACGAGCTAAAATTTCGGCCCAATCCTGGCTTTCTGTTCCTCCGGCCCCACTATTAATTTGTAAAACAGCTGGCAATTCATCTTCAGGTTGGTTTAGGGTACTTTTGAACTCAGCTTCTTCCGCTAAAAGGACGGCTTTATCATAGGCTTCCTTTACTTCTTCTTCGGTAGTTTCTCCTTCTTTCCAGAATTCAAACAATATGGCAAAATCTTCAACAGCAGTATTTACTGCATTGTAAAGATTGATCCAATATTCATTGACCTTTGTTTCTTTTAAAATGGAAGTTGCACGAGCATTATCATCCCAGAAGCCGGGGCTCAGTGCAAGTTGTTTGTCGTTGGCTATTTTTGCTTCTCTGTTAGTGACGTCAAAGAAACCTCCTCAAGACAAGAACACGGTCTCTTATAGCTTTTAAATTTTCGATTGTCATAATGGGTGCAAAGGTAAGAAATTTGTTATTTGAATACGTTTTATTATTAAGCTTATTTATTCGAATGTGGCCATTCAAAATGAATTTAATATTACATTATTATATATTATAATATCAATAGGTCTCTTTATATAAATTGTTTTGCAACCCAGCTATTTTAATATATTTACAAAACATAAAAAACAATCTGATGTACAATAAATTCAATGCAACCATTTTGGGAATTAATAAGTGGATTATAAGGCTATTAATGATTATACTCACTTTGTGCTTAATACTGGCTTCGGTTTATTTATGTTATATTATTTACAATCGAATAACTCAGCCTCCTTTTTTATTAATAGAGCTAAGTACTCTTTTTGAAATTTTCAATTTATTATTGGTTATTGCAGTTGGATATGAATTAATGAAGTCATTTTATATAATTGTTACTTCCGAGGATATTCCAGTAGTACCAATTATTGAAATTGCCATTATAGCCTTGGCCAATAAGGTGATTACATTGGATTTTAAAGCGGCCAGTGCAAACACTTTATTTGGAATGGCCGCCTTGATGATTGCATTAGGGGCCGCACATTTTTTAACTCGCTTTAAATCGGAAACAAACCAATCGCAGTCCGAAAAATGATTTTTCTCATTAAACCATTCCTCTAAAACTGGCAACAGTTTTATATCTTCGCAAAAAATTAGAAAATTTTATGAATCTTCACGAATATCAGGCTAAGCAACTGCTAAAAAAATTCAATGTTCCTGTGCAGGAAGGTATAGCCTGTAATACGCCTGGAGAGGCTGAAGAAGCGTACAAGCAAATTCATACCCAATATGGTAGTAATTATGCAGTAGTGAAGGCTCAAATTCATGCTGGTGGTCGTGGTAAGGGTAAAATAACAGGAAAAGAACAAAAAGGAGTTGCAGTTGGCAAAAATGCAGAGGATGTTAAGCAGATTGCCCAAAATATTTTAGGAGGCACATTGGTGACCTTACAAACTGGTCCTGCTGGCAAAGTGGTTAATAAAGTACTGGTGGCGCAGGATGTTTATTATGAAGGTCCCAATCCAGTGAAGGAGTTCTATCTTTCTATTTTATTGGATAGAACTAAAAAACAGAATGTAATTATGTATTCTACGGAGGGGGGAATGAATATTGAAGATGTTGCGCATAATACCCCGGAGAAGATTTTTAAAGAATGGGTTTACCCAGGAGGAAATTTAGAAGCATTTCAAGCTAGAAAAATAGCTTTTAACCTTGGATTAAAGGGGGAAGCATTCAAAAACTGCGTAAAATTTGTCACCAACCTTTATCAAGCTTATGTTGGTTTAGATTGTGGCATGTTGGAAATAAATCCACTTTTCAAAACCAGTGATGAAAAGATTATTGCGGTGGATTGCAAGATGAATGTAGATGACAATGCCTTGATGCGTCATGCTGATGTAGCTTCCTTACGCGATGTAACAGAAGAAGATCCTACAGAAGTAGAAGCTGGGCAGTATAACTTGAATTTTGTAAAATTAGATGGCAATGTAGGTTGTATGGTGAATGGTGCAGGTTTGGCGATGGCTACCATGGATATGATTAAGTTAAGTGGTGGGGAGCCAGCCAATTTTCTAGATGTAGGTGGCACTGCTAATGCTGAAACAGTAGAAGCTGGATTCCGTATCATTTTAAAAGACCCTAAAGTAAAAGCAATATTGATCAATATTTTCGGTGGCATTGTACGATGCGATCGTGTAGCACAGGGCGTTATTGATGCTTATCAATCTATTGGAAATATCAATATTCCAATTATTGTAAGATTACAAGGTACCAATGCGGATGTAGCGAAGAAATTAATTGATGAAAGTGGTTTAAAAGTACAAAGTGCTATTTTACTTAGTGAAGCTGCAGCTTTGGTAAATAAAGCAGTAGCTTAAATATTATTTTGCTATGTGAAAAAATCCCTGTCTTTTTTAAGTAGGGATTTTTTATTGTAAATATTATTCTTCTAATAATTTCCCTACATATCCCCCGCCCCCGGCTAAATAGACTGCTTTCCCTTTTTTTGCTTTTCGACAAACATGAAAACTTTGTGTGCTGATTGATTTCCAATGAAGGCCATCATCAATACTCCTATCTACTCCTGATAATCCGCAGGTAATCCATTTCTTTTTATTTAGGTATTCTACACAGGAACGATAACCAGGCGGACTTTGATAAGGAGCTATCCAAGATTTTCCTGCATCAAAAGTAATGTAACAATTCTTGCTCGTGTCGTTTTTAAGTGTAAAATCACCTCCTACTACGATCCATGTTTTTTTATTTTTCACTGCTATTGAATTACTGCCTGTACTTTCTTTCCCTTGTATGATGGGTACATGAATTTTAGTAGATCGAACAAATAAATTAGAATGAAGTCCACCAGATATAAACAAAGCTTCTTTATTATTCAATTTACGAATATTGGTACCACTGCTTGCAAAGCAGGCTTCCCCACTATCTGCAATGGGTAATTTGTCCTCGGGAATTCCCTGCCAAGATTTTCCGCCATCAAATGTTCTAGCTATATAAAAATGATGATTGATTGGGTCGCCAATGACAATACCGCTTTGCTCATTCCAAAACTCCATGGCATCTAAAAACATGCCAGCAGTTTTACTCTCAAATACAACTTGCCAATTCTCACCTCCATCAATAGTTCTTAAAATATAGGCTGGTGCATCTACCCCCATTATAATTGCATTCATACCATCAAATGCTTCTATATCTCGGAAGTCTGTTTTTTCAAACCCCTTTACTTTTATCCATTTCCAGGTATTTCCTCCATCAATTGATCTTCCCACAGTGCCCTGTGATCCGCTTACCCAAACCGTTTGGTTATCTGGAACACTTAAGCCTCGTAGGGAAATGCTGGACCCTGAAGTTAATACTTTGACTGTTTGTGCATTTATCAAACTTGTGGATAGGCATACAACAAACAGGTTAATACAGCAATGTTTTAAAAAAATATTCATGAAACAAGATTGGTATTGTCGAAATTATTGATCGGATGTGGTGGTCGTATTATTGTATTTGTTTTCGATGTATTGTTTAGAGAGTAATTGTTTTTTTCGAATAGCCCTGAACGATAGATATAAGGACAAGATAAAGGAAACCAGTGCACCCAGCACGATATAGCTGTCTTTTCCCACGAAAATGAAAAAATCAAATGCTCCATGAAATAGTACAGGAAGCAATATCGCTAACAGTGTATACTTCCATTTACCCGACACACTGAATTTTGTATAGCCTATAAAATACCCCATTAGCACTGCAAAAGTGCCATGTGAAGGAACCGATAAGAACATTCTAAGAATTCCAGTACCCAGTCCATGCTGCATAACATAGCCAACATTTTCGAGGGTTGCAAAACCCATACCGACCATTACTGAATATACAATACCATCAAAAGGATCGTCGAAATGTTTACGGGGGTAGATAAATAATCGCAGCATTAAAAATTTGCTACCTTCTTCGCTGAACCCAACAATGACAAATGCAAAAAAAGCATTTGCTAAAATATCATTTTCAAATAAACTTAAATTATTGGGGTCGTAGCTTAATTGAATGGCCAATGCTGGAATTACACTGAGAATACCCAATGCAAATGCATAGAGTAACATCCAAATTGGTTCCTTATTGTATTTGTCTTTGAAATAGATGAATATACAAATGGCTATACCAGGCGCCAATGCTAAGGCTAATAAACCCATGGTCGTCAATTTAAATTTTTAAAATAAAGCATGGCCCGTAATTCATTTAAAATATCAAATTCGAATGCAATTCATATTGCAGCAGGCTTTCCTTTTTGAAATGCATCCTTTATGTTACTTTTGTACAAGTTATATTTTTATTTAACGATTCACAAAAAAGCCTGCTGCATGAGTAAGATTTTTCGTTATGGCACTGAAAAATTAACCATTTCCATTGCCCTTGGCATTGCTTCCGGGAAAATAAAGGGAATTTTAGACGCTTCGGCCACTGAAAAAATTAATGCCGCAGCACAAGCAGTCAAGGACATCGTTGCCAATCATAAAACAGTGTACGGTATCAATACCGGCTTCGGGATATTGGCTAATACTAAGATATCGACGGAAGATACCATTACGCTACAACACAAAATATTACAAAGTCATAGTGTGGGTGTTGGAGATCCTATACATCCAGAAATCGCCAAATTAATGCTCATCACAAAAGTGCAGTCTTTGGCCCAAGGATATAGTGGTGTACAATTGACAACATTGGAGCGTATTATTTGGCATATTGACCATACTATTATTCCTGTAGTGCCAGAAAAAGGATCGGTTGGTGCAAGTGGTGATTTAGCCCCATTGGCTCATTTGTTTTTACCATTAATTGGATTAGGAGAATGTTTTATTGATGGCGACTTGCAGCAACGTGTGCAAACAGGCCAACTATTTAAGCAAAGAAATATTGATGCGATTACCCTTGGACCAAAAGAAGGGTTAGCATTAATTAATGGTACACAGTTTATTCTATCGTTTGCCATTAAGGCAGTACAGCGCATGCAAAATTGTTTAGATGCTGCAGACATCATTGGTGCTATGAGTTTAGAAGCATTAACTGGTACCGCAGCTCCATTTGATGCCAGGTTGCATGATTTAAGACCCTATGCTGGTACACAATTAGTAGCCCAGCGTTTGCGCTTGTTATTGAAAGATTCTGCTATTATGCAAAGCCATGTAGATTGTGGTCGGGTGCAGGATCCCTATTCACTTCGTTGTATGCCGCAGGTGCATGGTGCCAGTAGAAATGCTTGGTTGCATTTAAAAGAATTAACAGAAATAGAAATCAATTCAGTAACAGATAATCCCATTTTATTTGCAGCAGACGATACCATTAGTGGTGGAAATTTTCATGGCCAACCGCTTGCCTTGCCGTTGGATTATTGTTGCTTTGCCGCTGCAGAAATTGGCAATATTTCAGATCGCAGGTGCTATCTTTTATTAGAAGGGAAATGGGGATTGCCCATGTTGTTGATGAAGGATGTAGGATTGAATAGTGGATTTATGATTCCTCAGTATACTACTGCTGCGTTGGTTACCGAGAATAAAACACTCTGTTTTCCGGCCAGTGCTGATAGTATTCCAACATCACTCGGACAAGAAGATCATGTAAGTATGGGTAGTATCAGTGGCAGAAAATTGAGTAGGGTGATGGATAATTTGGAATTTATTTTAGCCATTGAATTACTCAGTGCGTCGCAGGCAATTGAGTTTAGGGCCCCATTGAAAAGTAGTGCATTGTTAGAATTTGCACATGACTATGTAAGGGAATTTGTGGAATTTGCAGAGGAAGACAGAATATTTGCGAATGATATTAATAAAGTTGCGGGTATTATCAAAGACTTCTCTTTTGTAGATAAATTGAATGCATTTGCCAATTCAAAAAACATTGAATTGAATCAGGGATTTGCTGTTTTTAATTAATAGCAGGTACTTGCTGGCTATTTTATACTAAGGAAGATTCCAATGCCAACTCAATCATTGGATGCAGTGCTTTTTCTCTTTGATCGGCCGATATTTTTTCTCCAGTGGGTATCACATCAGAAACAGTTAATAAACAGGCAGCAGTTTTTTGTAAATGCCTTGCATTGGCAAATAAAGAGAAAGCTTCCATTTCTACCGCCACACAGTTGTTATTCTTTGCAATAACAGGAATATCCCAATTTTTACGATAAAATATATCACTAGAATGAATGGAGGCGGCTAATAGGGCTTGTTTGTTTTGCTGGCTAGTCAGATTGATTTTGTCAAATGCCTTTCCTTGGTGTGGCATCCTATTTTCATCAAAGCCCCAAGCATACAAGGCAAAACTTGATTCACTATAAGCATTGTCCACATTGATTATATCGAATAATTTTAAATCAGCCGTGTAGGCTCCACAAGTACCGATGCGGATGATGGAATCAACTTCATATTCTGTGTATAGCTCATAGGAGTAAATGCCGATGGAGGGACAGCCCATTCCAGAGGCTCCAACACTAATCTGTTGGCCTTTATAATTGCCTGTGTAAAAATAAATATTTCGGGTACTGCTCACCAATTGGGCATTTTGCAAATAATTATCGGCTATGTATTTGGCTCTTAAAGGGTCACCGGGCATTAGTATTTGTTTAGCAATTTCGCCTGGTTTAGCAGCAATATGAACACTCATGTATGAAATTTTAGGGTTACGAAGATATTTCATTTAGGCATTTAAATGATTTTTAAATTCGTGTAGGATAGTAAAGCCCTAGTGCAGTAAATTTGCAATCAGCTTTATTGCTCATTCAAAATAATTACCTAGATGAATACGACTGCTAAATACGATCCAATTAAATATGCTACTCCTACTGGTAGTAATTTACAATGCAAAGGATGGATTCAAGAAGCCGCGTTGCGCATGTTATTAAATAATTTAAATCCAGCAGTAGCGGAACGTCCTGAAGATTTAATAGTTTATGGTGGCCGAGGTAAAGCAGCCCGTAATTTTGAAAGTTTGGATTTAATCATTAAGGCGCTCAAACACCTAGAAGAAGATGAAACCTTATTGGTACAAAGTGGCAAGCCTGTTGCAATGCTCAAAACGCATAAGGATGCACCAAGGGTATTAATCAGCAATTCTCAATTGGTTCCTAATTGGGCCAACTGGAAACATTTTGACGAATTAGAAAAAAAGGGGTTGATGATGTATGGTCAAATGACAGCTGGAAGTTGGATATATATTGGTAGCCAGGGCATTGTTCAGGGTACTTATGAAACCTATGCTGCTTTAGCCAACAAACATTTTAATGGTAGTTTGCGCGGCACGTTGAATGTAACAGCTGGTTTAGGTGGTATGGGTGGTGCGCAACCTTTAGCGATTACTATGAATGAAGGTGTTGCATTGATTGCCGAAGTAGAAGAATGACGTATTG
>Ga0194063_10001780_pt1 | contig 13755 bp, 9 predicted proteins | sample SepL3720m_MetaG_FD_155459 | JGI IMG/M metagenome (GOLD analysis project Ga0194063, IMG submission 155459) | Anoxic zone freshwater microbial communities from boreal shield lake in IISD Experimental Lakes Area, Ontario, Canada - Sep2016-L373-20m | ecosystem: Environmental > Aquatic > Freshwater >... | reverse complement strand
GTGCTGAAGAGGTACAAGATGAAGCGATAATCTGCAAACACTGCAAAAGTGATCTTATGGGCAAGGAAGCTCAAGAGATGCTCGAAAAAAATAGAAAGAAAAGTTTTTGGGAAAAAGCAAAAGAAGAACAGGAAAAAATTGAAAAAAGAAGAGAAGAGCACCTAAAAACTCTCAGTCCAGAAGAAAAAGAAATAGCAGAGAATAATCTTAAAAGAAAAACGAATATAACAAGTTTATGGATATTTTTTATAATACTAGAGGTAATAATGATAAGTTTAGACTATCTATACTTCGGATTATTTACCTTACTAATAATAGTTTTTATATATCCTAGAAAAGAAGAGGAGTTTTTTCTCAAAAGTTTACCAGGAAGTAAAAAGAGGAGTAAGATTAACACATTTTTTAGTTTTTTACTAAGAATTTTCTTATGTATTCTCCTTTTAGCTATGTTGGTCCCTCAGATTCAAAAAATAGAGAATACTTTTAATCATGGAGAGCAAAAAGATGATAACGGTCAAGATGAAGGTGTCGCTACAACCTGCGCTCAATATGAGGTAGCAAAAAATTTAAAATCACCTTCTACGGCAGATTTTCCATGGAGCCTAAATGCTACTTCTATTGGTAAAAATAAATATATTATAAAAAATTATGTCGATTCTCAAAATGCCTTTGGCGCAATAATCCGAACAAATTATGTTTGCACAGTGGAAGTCTTGGATTCTAAAAATCTTTCTTGCAAATCTTCATGTGTTTTTCAATAAATCTCTTTCCTCATCCACTTCCTATCAATTTTTGCCATTAAATGGAAAGCCCAGTTCAGCTTTTTTTCATACTTCAAAAACTTTCGGTATTTTTTGGTTTGCTTCCCTTTGTAGTGAGTAATTCTCATCTCTACTCGCATTCTGTCTAATTCATCACAACTTATAGTGCTTCCCAGTGCTCTTTCAAATCCTACAAAGTTTTGACTCTGATATGAAAGATTCCAGCAAGTGCGACACGCAAAAACATACTTTCCCGCTAAAAAGAGTTTTCCTGATCTCTTTCCGCATTGTGGGCAGTGCATCCAGTACCGCACTCCTCCAAATTGGCAAGGCGTGGTACTCATTCGCACATAATAATCCTGTTTTGCTTTGGGGTCATCCTCTGCATTGCTAAAGGTGTACCTCAAACGAAGTCTCAATTTCTCTCGATCAAAATCGTATGCAATATTTGTTTTGTTTCCGTACGAGGTCCAAGTAATACCCCCTGAGTGAGTACGGGCTTTAAAAAATCCCCACTTTTTCATGTTCACAATGGAAATGCTTTTGCATTCTTCTGCTGTTGTTTTTTTATCAAAAAAGTATCGTCCCATACTCTTATCCGAAATCATTAAGGATTGATTCATTTTCTTTCTTTTGAGGAAATTTGAAAGAGTCTTCTATCTCCGCCCTGTCTTTATTATGAAAAGACGAAGAAACCCCTTTAAACAAAGGACTTCTTCTTTCTACCAAAACCACCTCTTCTGTGTAGTTTTTCCCAAATCTATTTTTCGCAATAAGGCTTTTCCTCTTGAACTCTACGCTAAATTTAAAGCAGAATGTTTTTGCGTATCCTCTCTGCCCTTTCTCACCATTTTTTACCCGTAGGACAACGATATGCTCAAAAAAAACTTTTTGAGCCACTTGAAAGAAAATAAAAAAAGTGTAAAATAAGCATGGCCTTCGGAAAAAAGAAGGTCTCTTTTCATATCAACACCCATTTTTCTTCCCCTTATGGTGCGAAAAAATCAGATTTTCTTTTGGAGTATAACCCTTTTGGGAATTCTTTCTCTCGGAATTTTTCTTTCGGTCCCGACTTTTGCGAGTCCCACTACTGGAACGGGTCCCAATGATGAAAAGGCAAAAATTAGGGACTTTTTTCAGTATGTTTTTGGAGTATATGATCCCAGTTTTAGTGATAATAGTTTAAAAATAAACAGTGATCTGATTGGGGGATTAGGGATTACGAGTGGTCAAATACGAGACAATACCATTTCTTCTGCTGATATTTTAAACAATACTATTCAGTCTGATGATATTGCTCCCGGGAGTATTCTTTTTAATAGAATTGGTACTAATGGGTGTACTTCGCCTCAGCTTTTGTCTTTTGTAGATGGGGCATGGAAATGTATTAATTATGATCAGGTAGGTCTGGAGTTTGTTCACACGGCTCCCTTTACTGACAATAAAAATCCTTTTATTGGGAATGGGAAACCAAATGATATTCTAAAAATTAATTCTTCTGTTATCCAACGCCGGCTTATTTTTCCTTCCAATGGAGCAGCTTGTCCGGCAGGGCAATCTGTTACGCAGGTGGCAGAAGATGGGACGGTTACTTGTAGTATAGATGGGGATAATGATTTGACCAACGAGATCCAAGATGCGCTCCCTGGGAAGGGGCTTATAAAAGATTCTGGAAATAATAAATTGGGACTGCAAGCGTGTAGCAATGACCAAGTTTTGGCCTGGAATGCAGCCGGATCAGGGACTTGGGAGTGCAAAAATCGACTGTCTGATATTCCTGAGAAATTAAAATTGGGATTAGGATATTCTGATTTTATTATTGATGATACCAGCGGAAATGTGGGAATGGGACTGGGGAAAGATGGGGCTAATAACATTATACCTGCCGATGAAAAATTGGTGGTGAATGGGAAAATAAAAGCCTTAACAGGGTTTTGTATCGGAACGGATTGTAAAACCAGTTGGGCAAGTGTTGCCAGTCTTGGTGCTTCACCAACGGCTGGGGCAGTACCGTTTAGCTCCGGAAGTGCGTTTGCCGCCGATGCTTCAAATTTCTTTTGGGATAATACCAATAAGAGGTTGGGACTCGGAATAAATACTCCCACAGAAAAACTGGAGGTAACGGGAAATATTAAGGCAACAGGAAAACTCTTTGTTACAGGAAATGTGGGAATGGGCACAACAAACCCTGTTAGTAAACTCCACATTCATGGAAATTATACGAATGATGGTTCGGGTGGTTTTATGTTAGATGCTACGGATAGTACCGATCCAGAAAAGTATGTATTACGAATAAATCCTTTTGTTGTTGGTACTAATATGGTTGGTTATCAATTTCAAACAAAAAGTTCTATAGGAGGGACACAAGTTCCTCTCACCTTTGACAATGCCGGGAAAGTGGGAATCGGAACGAATGCTCCCTCAGAAAAACTAGAAGTAACTGGAAATATTAAAGCCACTGGGAATATTGCGGCAACAGGAACGATATCCGAAGGAGGGCAACTTTTGTCTGCCAAATATCAACCAATGCTAACTGGTTTTCCTTGTGTTTATGGGGTAAACAGTGTTGCAGGTGGAGTGGTGAGCTGCGTTACCAGTCAACAATTTACCGCGGCGAGTAATCTTGCAACGGGGACATCGTTTACCGGAACTGTTGCATTAAGTGGAAATATTGGTATTGGAACGAGTACGCCTGGGGCAAATTTAGCATTTGGAAATACTCTGGGTGATAAAATTTATCTCAATGATCTCGGAGGGAATGATAAGTACGGGTTCGGGGTGGAAAATGGGAGTAATTCGAATAAAGATCTCAATATTTTTTCTGGCGTAAATGGAGATATAAAATTCCGCACTGGAGGGGGATCCACGACGGGAACTACTATTTTGGCACTTAAAGATAATGGTGCTTCCACCAATTCTGCAGAGGTTACTGGAGATATTGCTTTTTCTGGAACGCTCAAAAAAACAGGAACGGCGTTTACTTGTAGTACAAACCAAGTTTTAACGGGGTTTGACAGTAATGGTCCTATCTGTAGCAATGCTTCTGCTGTTGTGGTACCTGTGTGGCAATAGAGGAGGGAAATGGCTTTTGTTTTTTTTCTTAAAAAAGTAGGATGTTTTCACTTGTTGAAGGCATCCTTTTTTAAAATATCTCTATGACCATTCATTCTTTTAAAGAATATGTTTCCAATGTTATTGACCACGAGAGTGAAGGTCGGCTCGGGAAAACTCTTGAAAATATTCTTCTGCTCACTATTTTTGTAAGTGTTATGGCGACCGTTTTAGAAACACTGCCTGATCTAGCAATTTATCATAAAGTTTTTTGGAATATTGAAGTTGGATGTGTGACCATTTTTACAGTGGAATATCTGGCTCGTTTGTGGACGGCAAATCTTAAAAAACGCTATGAAGGGGCAGATGGTTTGATACGGTTTATTTTTACTCCGTTGATGGTGGTAGATCTCCTCACTATACTCCCGTTTTTTTTATATCTTTTTCTTCCGATCAGTTTCCTTCATTCGGAGCTTCTTCGGTTTTTTCGCCTCATTCGTATCCTCCGGTTTTTACGCATTGGACGATATACGCAGGCTTTCAATCGTATCCTCAATATTATTTATCGCCATAAAGAAGACCTCGTTGCAATATTTTTTATCATTGTTATTGTTATCAGTCTTCTTTCCACTCTCATGTATTTTGCGGAACATAGTGGTCGACCAGAAAAATTTTCCAGTATTCCGGAAAGTATTTGGTGGGGAATTGTGACCGTTTCGACTATTGGATACGGAGATATTTATCCCGTTACTGTTTTAGGAAAGTTTATTGGAAGTATTACGGCGCTGGTTGGTGTTGCCATTTTTGCTCTTCCTACTGCGGTTTTGGGGTCATCTTTTTACGCAGAAATTCATTCCGAGGAACGCAAAAAAATTAGAGAGCTAGAAAAAGAAGTGAAACGATTAGAAACAATTATGGAAGAACGCGATATTCCTCTGGATACAGAGGCACCCGAAAAGAAAAGTATTTTTTCGGAATGGTGGCCATGGTGAGAATTTTTTGAGCGGGGTTACTGTGCTAAAAATTGTGTTCCTATTCTTTCGTTTTCCAAGAGTATTTTAGAAAGAGCTCCACGGTCTTCTGCGCCAGAAAAAATAATGGTTTCTACTCCATTTTGCGTGGCATATTTTGCTGCAGAAAGCTTGGATTGCATTCCTCCTAAAGAATTTTTTGATATTTTTTCTCCCACACACGCCTCAATATCTTCGGTAATGCATTTTACCACTTCCAATTTTTTGGCATGGGGATTTGTTTGTGGGTTGGCAGAATAGAGTCCGTCTACATCGCTGAGGATGACGAGTTTTTCGGCTCCTAAAAGTACCGCAATGCGAGCAGAAAGCTGATCATTGTCGCCCACAGTTAGCTCCTCAATGGCAATGAGGTCGTTTTCATTGGCGATAGGGATAATGTGGTTATGAATCATTCGTTCCATATTTTTTTTCAGGAGTTCGGAGGATTCGGGGTGTTCAAAATCTCGGCGCGTTAACAGGGTTTGAGCAACGGTAATCCCAGCAATACCAAAAAAATCAGCATAATATTTCATGAGGAGGGGTTGTCCTACACAGGCAAATAGAGACCTTTCTACAATATCGTGGGGTTTATTTCTTAAAAGTCCTGTTCCTGATGCCATAGCACCCGAGCTGACCAAAACAATGCCCCATCCTTTGGCGTGCACGGCAGAAATTTCTTCTACAATCCGTCCCAAAAATGAGATTTTTAGTGTTCCGTCCGGGTTGGTGAGGAGGGAAGTTCCAATTTTTATAATGGCAAGGTCGGTCATAAAGAAAAAAAATTTCCTCTTGAGGGTAACGGAAAAAAAGGTTTTTGACAAAAAAAGAAAAATAACCCAATTCTTAAATCTGAAACATCTACAACACTTTTAGGCTTTTTTATGATTATGGCAAGAAAGAGCAGAATCGACAGATCTGCCGGAATCTACATAAATTGCAAATCCTACGCCCATTACCACCACCGAGAGTATTTGTCCCATACTGAGTCCAAAAGCTAAAAATCCTAACTGCGAATCCGGTTCCCGAAAAAACTCAATAAAAAATCGTAAAATACCATAACTCATGAGAATAATAGCAAAAACTCTTCCCGGTGTTGCCAGAAAGAGGGATTTATAAACCATCCAAAACGCTAAGAGAAAGAGGAAAAAATCTTTTCCTGCGGCGTAGAGTTGTGCAGGGTGGCGCATTTCTCCGTCTCCAAAATCCATTGCCCATGGCACTGTAGTTATGCGTCCGGGAAGTTCCCCATTGATAAAATTCCCAAATCTCCCAAACATGAGTCCCAGTCCTAAAATGGGAGCCCCGGCATCTGCTAATTTCCACAGGGGAATGGCGTGTTTTTTGGCCATATACCATACTCCTAAAGCTCCGCCCAAAAGCCCTCCATGAATACTCATTCCTCCGTGCCATACCTGAAAAATCTCCAAAGGATGGGATAAAAAGAATTGAAAATTATACACCAGCGCATAAAAAATGCGCCCGCCCACGACGCCTCCCAACATGGCACCAAACAGAATATCTATCGCCATATCCCGAGAAATGGTAAGGCCCCTTAACCGTGCAAAAAATGGAAGTGTGAAAATCCCCATTACCATGGTGAGAGCGTACATAGCGCCATAAAAATGGAATTTTACGGGACCAATGGAGAGGAGAACTGCTGGAGTAGGAAAGAAATCAATCATGAAAATTTTAAAAAATACCCTGAAAGGGTAGCAGAGGCGATACTTAAAAAAAAGAGAGTGCGATTTTCGTCATTTTTTTTCTGAGAGAATTCGGTATGATAGAGGCTGAAATTCTTTGCGTTTATGAATATTCTTGCTTTGGAAACCTCGTGTGACGAAATTGCTGCTGCGGTGGTGGATGACACTTTTTTGGTGCGTTCACACATTATTTTTTCTAGTGTGGATCTGGCAAAAAAAACGGGAGGAGTGGTGCCAGAAGTAGCTGCCCGAGATGCAGGGAAAAAGATGGTGACAGTCGTGAAAAAAGCCATGGAGGGATTTTTATGGGATGATATTTCTGCCATTGCGGTTACCCATGGTCCGGGGCTTATTGGGTCTCTTTTAGTGGGAATAGAGGCGGCGAAAACACTCTCAATGCTTCATGAAAAGCCCCTCATTCCTGTGCATCATATTTTCGGACATATCTGTGCCAATCTTCTGCACGAGGACTCAGAAAATTGTAAAAATAATCCCCAGTTCCCAATCATAGTGCTCACTGTTTCAGGAGGACACAATGATCTGTTGCTCTGGAAAAATTGGGACGCAGTAGAACTTTTGGGATCCACCATTGATGATGCGGCAGGAGAATGTTTTGATAAATGTGCCCGAATGCTGGGCTTGCCGTATCCGGGGGGGCCGGAGCTGTCTCGTCTGGCCGAAATGGGGGATTCCGCGCTGGTGCATTTTCCTCGCCCCATGATGCAGAGTGGAGATTTTCAATTCTCATTTTCTGGCTTAAAAACGGCTCTTTTATACTATTTACGAGATTTGCCAAAAGAACCGTCTGCAAAAGAAAAAGCAAATATTGCCGCGAGTGTTGAAGAGGCGATTATAGAAACCTTAGTGGCAAAATGTTTTTCTGCTGTGGATGCGTACCGCGTGCGTGAAGTGCATATCTCAGGAGGGGTTTCTGCCAATCGACTGCTCCGGAAACGATTTCAAGAAGAAGCCGAAAAAAGAGGGATAGCGTTTCGATTCCCCAAAAATATTCTTTTTTGTACCGATAACGCGGCGATGATTGGGGCCGCGGCGCAAGTGATGTATAAACATTCTCCGGGGCGAGAGTGGAAGAGCTCCTATGTTGCGGTACACATGAAACGGGAAATAGAGATATAGCGACAACTATGGAAATTTAATTTTTTTTGATAGGGGGTTCAGACGCAGCGGCGCCCTCATTTTTTATCGTTTTCATTTTTATTCCGGCTACCTTCCAAATGTTATGTTCTGAGATATAAGAGATGGTAAAAATGGAGGATCTGTCCTGGTCTACCTGTACCTCTCCTTTTATTTCCAGTGCATTTTCAGGAGTAATCATTACAGAGGAAATATGAAGTGTTGACTCTTGAAATCCCGCAGGAGAAAGAGGAGTACTTAAATAATCCGCAAAAACTTGAGTAAACTTTTCTTCTGTTATCTGTTGCTTCCAAAGATCAGAAATGGCGCTATATGTTTTAGAAAATGATTTTCCCCCTTCAATATCTTCTAAAAAAAGGAGAATAGTATTTTTTACAAGTTCCTTTTGCTCATTTTCCGATGGAAGAGACTCGGGCGATTCGATTATTTCCTTTGATATTCCTTTGGGGTCTGTTTTTTCGGAATCTTGGAGATTAAAATATTGGAGTTTCCAGTTGTCTCCTTCTTTTACAAATGTGGTATACAGGGGAATGACTTCTTTTTCTGTCGTAACCTCTCCTTCCATTATTGCTTTTACCTCGTTCTCATAAGAAATCTGTCGTCCGCCCCACTGAGAATTTTTTACCGTATCAAGAGCCATCCCCTTTATGACATCAGTAAAGGTTTTGAGATCTGTGTTTTTTTGGAATTCTTGGCTGGTCATTTCTGTGTATGCTTTGTTGTATTCTCCCTTTTTAAGGGTTTCAAAAAAGGTGTCCATAAACGGTGGTATATCCTTCGTAAAAAAGAATGCGGAACCTGCTCCTATACCTCCTAAAACGAGAACGACGAGAAAAAATATTCCAATGCCTTTTAAAATTTTCATAGAAGAGAAAAAAATGAGAATGCTTTCCTGGGTGGGCTTATGAATTCTATACCCGTTTAATCTCTACTCCCAATCCTCGTAATTTTTCTTCGATCATGGGGTATCCTCGGTCTATGTAGTGAATATTGGAAATTTCGCTTTCACCCTTGGCAATAAGCGCGGCAAGAAGCATTGCAGCACCAGCCCGAATATCTTGCGAGGCAATAGGCGCTCCGGTGAGTTTTTGAGGTCCACGGATGAGGAATACATGGGGGTTTTGGATCTCTACATCTGCGCCCATTTTTTCCAACTCCAAGAGATACGCAAATTTTCGTTCAAAGAGAGTCTCAAAAATTTTAGAAGTTCCGGTGCATTGCGTCATAAGAACGGCAAATTGGGGATGAAGATCCGTCGCAAATTTGGGAAAAACACCAGTTTGAATGTTTGTGGCAGTGAGAAGAGATTTTTTTGGAAAAGTTTTTACGGTGCGTTTTTTTTCGTCATATTCGATATTTGCACCGGCTTCTATAAGTTTTTCTAAAAACGAGTCGAGATGGTGAATATGAACATCTTCTACCGTTATTTCTGAGTCCGTGAGCACACCGGCGAGAATAAAGGTTCCTGCTTCTAAGTAATCCGAAGTAATTTCCACGGCAGCCGAATTTTTAAGAGGACCGGTTATTTTGAGGGTGTGGGTTCCAACGCCTTCTATTTTGGCACCGGCAGAAATGAGAAATTCGCAGAGGTTTTGAACATGGGGTTCTGCGGCAGCGAGTCTAATTTCTGTTTCGGTATTACTGCTGGCAGCGGCAATAAGAGCATTTTCTGTAGCGGTTACGGAAATCTCTGGAAGCACAATTTTTGTTCCGGTAAATGGACCAGAACGCTTGAGGTGGAGATATTCTTCTGATTCTACGACCTGCGCTCCTAGTGCTCGCAATGCTCGAACATGGCTTTCAACAGATCTTTTTCCCAAAACACACCCTCCTGGAAATTCCATTTTTACTGCTCCAAACCGCACCAAAAGAGGGGCAAGCAAAAGAATAGAAGCCCTCATTTTTTTCACTCCTTCGTGCTCTAAAACTCCAGAAAAGGAGAGGGTTGTGGCGTCAACCGTTATGGTATTACCGGTTTGTGTAATTTTTGCTCCGACCGATTCCATCATCGATAAAAATTTTTCCGTATCGGAAATTTGGGGAACATTGGTAATGGTGGAAACTCCTGCTACGGCTAAACTGGCGGCTAAAATGGGAAGTGCAGCATTTTTAGATCCAGAAATTTTTACGCTTCCGGAAAGGCTTTTTTGACCCGTAATGATAAATTTTTCAAAGTTAGATTTCATGGTGAAAAAGAGAGGTACAGAGGAAAGTGTACCTCGAAAAAGCTATTTGACAACCATCTCTTCCAAAGAGGAAAATGGAACAGTATTTTGTATTCCATTTCTTATGAGATGGCAGGGAATCGTTACCTTTTTGGGGATTTCCTTTCTCATTTCCTCCGCGTGGGGAGATGGAGAGGTCGTTTTGCGTATTACCGCTATAGATCCTGTTGTCGAGTATATTATGGTGGAAAACATAGGGCCCAGTGATATTCCGGTATCGGAAATTACTTTTTCTGAAATTTCTGGGACAACGGAAAAAATATATCCGGCGCAAAATTATACCAGTGATACGATTCTCAAAAGCCATTCCAGCATAACCCTTTCTTTTTCTCAAAAAATAAACGATACGGGTGATACTGTTCGTATTTATTGGAAAGGAGTTTTAATAGAGAGGGTGGATATTCCCAAAAAAGAAGCAGGAAAAGTCTATCTGAAGCAGAGTGATGGAACTTTTGCATGGGAAATTTTCCCCGTTCCTACTCCCACCCCGGAACCAACGATAATTCCAACCCCCAGCCCAGATCCTAGCCCTACTCCTACTCCCATTGATGTATCAACCCCCGTTCCGAATACTATTGCTTCTCCAACCGTCAGTGAAAATCCTCTGCCGGTAGAAGCAACACCAATTCCTACTCCAGAACCAAGTCCAGATGCAACACCGACACCAAATTTCACCTCGACACCAAACCCAGTAGTAACCGCTACTCCCATTCCAGAATCTTCACCAGAACCAACCGCTGTTTCTACTCCCAGTCCAGATCCCACTCCCATTCGGAGCCCGAGTCCTTCGGAGGAAATACTCCCCACTCCTCCTCCCAGTTCCTCTTCAATTCCTACGGAAAAACCTCTGCCAACGCTTTTGCCCAGTGTAACGCCTCTTCCTCCAGAACCAATTGCGACTCCTGAACCCACTCAAACCCCCGCAGAAACCGCAACTCCAATCCCGCAACCTCCGCCTGTTTTAGCGACGGAAACTATTTTGCGTATCACTGCCATAGATCCCGTTGCCGAGTACATCACCCTGGAAAATATGGGAACCAGTGATGTTCCGGTTTCGGAAATTACTTTTTCCGAAATTTCTGGCACAACGGAAAAAATATATCCGGCGCAAAATTATACCCCAGAAACGACTCTTAAAAGCCATTCCACCATTACCCTTTCTTTTTCTCAAAAAATAAATGATACGGGAGATACGGTTCGGGTGTATTGGAAAGGGATTTTAATGGACAGAGTGGATGTTCCTCCAAAAGAAGTGGGAAAAGTGTACCTGCGACAATCCAACGGAAGTTTTTTCTGGGGGGATCCTGTTTCATCTTCTTCGACACCGACTCTTTCTCCAGTTTCGACATCTACTCCTACTCCCAACCCTACACCTACACCAGCTCCCGCATTGAATCCTCCTTCTGCAGAAATACTGTATTCTTCCCGTATTCTTATTTCCGAATTTTTACCAAATCCGCAGGGAAGTGACGCAGGAGGAGAGTGGATAGAACTCCATAATACGGCTTTGGAAACCGTTAATATTTCACAATGGCGTTTAAAAGATGCTTCTGGGAAACTCTTTTCTTTTCATGAGGGAACGGTTTTATTGGCGGACGAATATCGAATCTTTTGGAAATCAGAAACGGGCATTACCCTCAATAATGATGCAGAGAGTATTTCTCTTCTTGATCCTCAAGAAACGGTAAAAAGTACTCTTTCGTTTTCCGGTGGAATTTTAGAAGGAGAGTCAGTCGCATTTTTTGCAGAGGGAATACAAAAAACAATGACACCGACTCCGGCACAAAAAAATATTTTTACACCTCCTTCTGTTCCCACTTCCGGAGGAGGTGGAGGAGGCGGAAGCAGTGGAAAAAGTTCCGCGCTTTTTACGGATGAACCGTTTTTAAGTCTTCAAAATCCTCGGAAAAAATCCATAACCCTTCAAATTACCAAAATTGCTCCCGATGATATGGATGCAGATTTTGTAGAGGTTTTGTGTGTTGATTGTGATACAGATTTAGAAGGAATCCGTTTATCTGACGATGAAGAACGATTCCGTATTCCTGCTGGAACTTATGCCAAAACGGGTGATATTCTGCTCTTTCGTTTTGTAGGAGAGGGAAAAGAGAAACGGGTACAAAAGGCAATATGGGGTTGGCAATTTTCAATTCCTGAAAAAGGACTCACGAAAACGGATGAGACTATTGTGCTGTTAGACTACGAATATACGGTTTTGGATGCGGTGTGTTATGCCGATAGAAGTGGAACTCTTAGTGGAGGAGAGGCGAGAGAAATAGCATTTCTCATCCATAAAGGCGCCATAAAAGGGATTCCCACCGAATATGCCTGTGCGGATAGTGAATTTTTACAAAAAGGGGATGTTCTCTTGAGAAAAAATGGAGAAGATACGAATACTGGAGATGATTTTTATCTTTCTCCTGCAAATGCTTTTGAAAGTCCGGAAAAAACGCCACCTCAAACGGCGTTGTCTGCTACGGTTGTCTTCTCAAAAATTTTTTCAGAAAAAAAACACATCAGTATCGGTCTTCAAAATACGGGAGAAAAATCGGTGGATCTCCATCTTTTTTCCCTTATTTCTGCAGGAAAGAAAGTTTTTTCGTTTGAAAATCCTACGCCTCTCCTCCCCAGTGAGGAAATATTGATTTCGCTTCCCCAAAAAACAATAAAAGCTGAAAATATGATCCTCTCTTTACGCGATGCGTACGGCACGCGGGAAGATTTTCTTTGTGCGAATATGGATATAAAAGGAGAAAGTGTAGGTTCTCTCCTCAAAGATGAATACCAAAAAGAAGGATGGAATAGTCCTTCTCTCGATTTTTGCATTCCTCATTTTTCTGTAGAAAATTCCGGGTTTTCTCTTTCCCGCACTGCTTTAAAAGATACAAACAGTGCGGAAGATTTTGCGTGGAGTGACGATTCTCCTCTTTCAATAGTGCACGCGCTTCCTCTTGTTGAGAGAAAAACGACCGCAAAAAAAAATGCGTCTGTCAAAAAGGAAAAAAAGAAGAAGGTGGAAGTCAAAGCTCTCGCGTTATCAGAAATTTCTTCTTTTCGCTTCTCTTCCGTTGTTCCCAATCCTACAGGGAAAGACACCGGGTATGAATATGTCGTCATAAAAAATAAAAGGAACCAGTCGGGTGTGATGAAGGGTTGGAGTATTTTTAATGGAAAGAGTACCAAAAAACTTCCCGTTACGGTTTTTGAAGGACAAGAAGAAATCCGTTTTCATGCGCCGTGGATTTCCTCTCTTAAAAATACCGATGGACTCTTGGTTCTAAGAGATGCTGCCGGGCATACTCGGGGAAAAACTTTTTGGAAAAATGCAAAAGCAAATGATGTATATGGTCTCTTTGGAAAACTTCTTTCCCGAGAACCCCCAAAAATAAAAAAGCATAAAACACATTCATCCCGATCAAAAAAAAGTGTTGCCCGTTTGCCTATTCTTCCGCCGGTTTTGCCCATTTTTTCGGATCTTTGGACGGACGGATTTGTGGTTTCTCAGCAAGGAAATACTCTTACCATTATTAAAAACGAGGAAGTGAGGACTTTTACCATTGCTACCGGAGAAACTGTTTTTCTTCCTGGAACACATCTCTCTTTTATCGTCACACGAGATGGTGTTTTAACATCTTTCCATATTCTTGCACCTCCACCACAAAATTCTGTTTTATCCTCTTCTCCTCATTCGTTTTGGAGTTCTTTTTTTCACATATTGCTCGTTTTCCTAGATTTTAATTCGAAGTGCAACAGAGTGAATTAAAATGAGGAGGAGTTTCAATTCGAATTGAACAGGGGAAATGAGTAGCAAAGACTTGAGCAGGGGTTTGGTAATTAAGACGCTTACGGGGCT
>Ga0194063_10001779_pt1 | contig 13755 bp, 13 predicted proteins | sample SepL3720m_MetaG_FD_155459 | JGI IMG/M metagenome (GOLD analysis project Ga0194063, IMG submission 155459) | Anoxic zone freshwater microbial communities from boreal shield lake in IISD Experimental Lakes Area, Ontario, Canada - Sep2016-L373-20m | ecosystem: Environmental > Aquatic > Freshwater... | reverse complement strand
CCGCAGCGGAGCGGATGGAAATCTCTTTTTTTCAAAAAAGAAGAGATTTTCCGTATGGCTTCCTGGAGGGACGGGCTCTGTCCCGTCCGACTTTTTTCATTCCCCATTTCGAATTCCTCATTCGCGCGCCGCGGGCGCGCCCAAACGGGCGTGACAAGCCGCGGCGCGGGCGGCATGATTTCGGCTGTCCATGACAGCCACCGCTTCCGATTCTTTTCCCGCCGCGCGCGCGGACAGCCCGTTCCGGCGGGTGGCGCGGAGGTTTTTTTCCGACCGGCTTGCGCTGGCTTCGGTGTCGGTGATCCTCCTGTTTTTTCTGTCGGCCGTGGTGGCCGGGCTCTGCACGTTGCGCGGCTGGCCGATGCCGATGGATCCGAACGCGATGAGCCTCGCTGGGAAACTTCTGCCGCCAGACGCCACCCACTGGCTCGGGACCGACAACCTCGGGCGCGACGTGCTTTCCCGCATGGTCGCCGGCTCGACGATCTCACTGACCGTCGGCTTTGTCGCGATGGCGGTCTCGCTCGGGATCGGGATTGTTGTCGGCGCGGTCTCCGGGTATTTCGGCGGCTGGGCGGACAACGTCATCATGCGCTTTGTGGACGCCCTCCTCTGCTTCCCGTCGTTTTTTTTGATCCTCACCGCGATCGCGATTCTCGGGCCGAACATCTGGATCATCATCACGGTGCTCGGGCTGGTCGGGTGGACCGGGACCGCCCGGCTCGTGCGCGCCGAGTTCCTCACGCTTCGCGAGAGCGAATATGTGCGCGCCGCCCGGGCGCTCGGCCAGAGCGGGCCGAAAATCATCTTCCGCCACATCCTTCCGAACGCCTTCGCCCCGATCTTTGTGACCGCTGTCATCAGCATCCCGGATGCCATCCTCATTGAGTCCGGCCTCAGCTTTCTGAGCTTCGGGGTTCCGCCCCCGCAGGCGACCTGGGGGAATATCATCGCGGACGGCAAAACCTATTTTCTCGACGCGTGGTGGCTGATCGTATTTCCGGGCCTCGCGATTTTCGTCGCCTCGCTGGCGTTCTACCTTGCCGGAGACGCCCTCCGGCGCGCGGCCGCCACACGATGAAGAAGAACCGGAGACAAGGAGACCGGGAGACACGGGGAGCCTCGCGCTCCTGTCGCGACATTTCTTCCACTCCGTGTCTCCGTGTCTCCGTGTCTTGCTTGCTTTTTCCTCGATGAACCTCCTCGAAGTCCACAACCTTTCGGTTCGGTTCCGCACGGAGGACGGGACGGTCGATGCGGTGAAGCGGATTTCGTTTTCGATGAAGGACGGCGATTCGCTGGCGATCGTGGGCGAGAGCGGCAGCGGGAAAAGCGTGACCGCGCTCTCGCTGACCCGACTCCTGCCGTCCCCGCCGGCCGAGTATGCCGGCGGCAGAATCCTCTACCGCGGGGAGGATGTCCTGAAGATGTCTCCGCGGCAGGTCCGGCACGTCCGGGGGGGCGGGATCGCCTACATTTTCCAGGAGCCCGCGACCTCGCTCAACCCGGTCTATACGATCCGCAGCCAGATCGCCGAGGGGATCCGGCTCCACCGGCCGGACGTTGCCGACCTCGATGCCGAGGTCATCAAATGGCTTGCGGCGGTCGGCATCGAGGATCCCGAAAAGCGGATGCGCGATTACCCGCACCAGCTCAGCGGCGGCATGCAGCAGCGCGCGATGATCGCGATGGCCCTCGGCTGCCGTCCCCGGCTCCTCATTGCCGACGAGCCGACGACCGCGCTCGACGTCACGATCCAGGCCCAGATCCTCGCCGAGCTCCGCCGCCTCCGGGCCGAATTCGGCATGGCGCTCGTTCTCATCACCCACAACTTCGGGATCATCCGGGGACTCTGCGACCGCGTCGCCGTGATGTACCGCGGAGAGATCGTCGAATACGGCGACACCGAAAGCCTGCTCAAATCTCCCCAGCATCCTTACACAAAAGCCCTCATCGCCTGCGTCCCACGCCTTGGCACGAAACAATCCCGCCTCCGCACGATCGAGGATTCCTGGACAGCCGCACGGTAGAAAATTAACTTAACAACCCAACGAAACCTATGCCCACCCAACGAGAAATCACACTGTCGCGCGACTGCGACGCCATCCAGATCCCGAGCGGGCAGCCGCTCGTGCTGCCGTCCGGGATGTCGGTGGTCGTCACCCAATCGCTCGGCGGCACGTTCACCGTGTCCACGCCCGGCGGCCTGGCGCGCATCGAGCTGAAAGACATCGACGCGCTCGGACTCACCCCGGAGGAGGCCAAGGAGAAAATCAAAATCGAGGGGACGACCGAGCAGGCGGTCTGGGATCAGCTCAAGGGGGTTTTTGACCCGGAGATTCCGGTCAACGTCGTGGATCTCGGCCTGATCTACGATTGCCAGGTGATCAAAAAAGACGATGGCACGACGGCGGTGCAGGTGAAGATGACGCTCACGGCGCCCGGCTGCGGGATGGGGCCGACGATCGCGGCCGACGCCCGCTGCAAGATCCTCTCCCTCGAGGGAGTGGATGAGGCCGAGGTCGAACTCGTCTGGGATCCGGCATGGAACCAGGCAATGATCAGCGAAGCCGGCAAGATGAAACTCGGTCTTCTGTGAATCGGACGCCATGAGCCCGCTCGATTTCCTGCGCACCCCCGAGTTCCAGATCGGAGATTTTCTATTGCCGTGGGGGATGGTGATCGGCTCGCTCGGGTTCCTTGCGGCGTGGCTGGCGGTGCTGGAACTCGAGCGCCGCACATGGACCCGCCACATCTGGCACGTGCCGCTGTTTTTTGTGGCGCTGGCCGTCCTCTTCGGCTGCACACTCGGTCTGGCTTTCGCCCCATGAAAACCTCGCTTTCAAAATATGCGGTCACCTCGGTGGTCATCGCATTGGCTGTGGTGGCCGCTCTCGCCATGTATCACCGCTACGTCACCCGCCCGTGGACGCGCGACGCCCAGATCCGCGCGAACGTCGTCGGCATTGCCTGCCGGGTCGCCGGGCCGATCCTTCAAATCCCGGTGAGGGACAACCAGCAGGTAAAAAAAGGCGACCTCCTCTTTGAAATTGATCCCGCCACCTACATCGCCGGCGTCAACACCTCGACCGGAAAACTCCAGCAGTCCGAGGCCAAAGCCGTCCAGGCGAAGCAGGAGCTCGACCGGCAGACCATCCTCTACAAAACCAAGGTCGTCGATATCCGGGATCTCCAGAATGCCCAGGATGCCTACGTCGCCACGCAGGCGGACGTGGCGGCGGCCCAGGCGGCGCTCGACTACGCGAAGCTCAGCCTCAACTACACGAAAATTTACGCGCCGGTGGACGGCTACCTCACGAACGTCACGACCTCGCCCGGGGAATTTGTGTCCGGCGGCCAGGGGATCCTGACCTTGGTGGACTCGAATTCGTTTTGGGTGGCGGCCTATTTCAAGGAGACCCAGCTCCTCCATGTGGCCGAGGGCGCGCCGGTAAAAATCCGGCTCATGGGCCATGACAGCCAGCCGTTCGACGGCGTGGTCGAAAGCGTTTCGTGGGGGATTTTTGTTTCCGACGGCTCCACCGTCCAGATGCTTCCGAATGTGAGCCAGACGATCGACTGGGTGCGCCTCCCGAACCGCTTTCCCGTCCGCGTCCATGTCACCGGAAAGCCTCCCGTCCCGCTCCGCATCGGCCAGACCGCGTCGGTCTCGCTCTCAGGAAACTGAGTGCCCTCCCTGGTTTCTCCGGAAAAAAGCAGCGGGCGAGAAAACCGGAGCCGAAAAATCCCCCGGTTCTCTTTTTTTTGTGTCTTCGCGGGCAATCGCCGGATGCGGGCTTATCCTGACAGGATTGGGAGGGACGCCCGCGACCCTGAGTTTTGGCGTCTCACCTCTTTTCATTCCACGTCAGGATGTCTGCAGAATACGCGCGCCGGGGGCATCTCCGATAAGTGCAACGAAGCTTCTTGAAAGGAGCGTGGGCATCCCGCCCGCTTCGCCCACAAGCGGGCAGGATGCCCGCGCTCCTGTGGGTTTGCACTTAGAGATGCGCCCGCGCGCCGGATCGGGCTCGCTTTTCTGTTGTCTGAAATGAGGATCGCGATACACAATGGAACCCGTGCCAAAGAAAGTTCGCGAGGGGGAGAATGTTTCCCTCCTGCCATCAAACCGCCTCGCCAGCAGCGTGGCGCTCGCGGTTTTTTTTCTCTTCTCCGCGCTTCTGATCGGCGGGGGCTATTGGTATTACCGAGCCGAGAAGAAGGCGCTCAGCGCCGAAAAATACGAGACCCTCGCGGCGATTGGCGACCTCAAGGTCAAGCAGATCGCCCAATGGAGGAAGGAGCGCATCGCGGAGGCCGACCGTGCGGCGAAGGACGCCCTGACGCGCACCGCGGTCGCAAATTTTTTGAAAGACCCCGGGAGCCCCGCCTTCCAGCAGGAGCTGCGCGAGAGCGTACAGGAGGAGGTGACGCTGCAGGCGGGCGCCTGCGCCCTGCTGTATGAAACGAACGGAAAACTCCTGATTTCCAACTGCGATGCCACCTGCACGCAATCGGAAGCCACGCTCAAGGCCATCCGTGACGCGATCTCCGGCAACCGCCCCGTATTTTCCGACCTCTACGCGGATCCGGCGGGGGTTGTCCACATTGACCTCGCCGCCCCGATACCGGACGAGGGAGGGCGGCCGATGGCCGTCTTGATCCTGCGCCACGAAGCGGGCGCCTTCCTTTATCCGCTGATCCAATCCTGGCCGACACCCAGCCACAGCGCCGAAACAACCCTGATCCAGCGCGACGGGGACGAGGTGGTTTTTCTCAACGGGCTTCGCCACCGCAGCGCCGCCGCCCTTTCCCTTCGCCGGCCGCTCTCCGATACCGATAGCCCCACCGTCCAGGCCATCCTGGGCAAGCGCGGCATCTTCGAGGGAAACGACTACCGCGGCATCGCGGTCATCAGCGATCTGCAGCCCGTCCCCGACTCGCCCTGGTTCGTCGTGGCCAAGGTGGATGAGGCGGAAATCCTTGCCGAGTTGCGCTTCCGCGCGGGCGTCATCACCCTCATCATCGGGCTGTCCATCCTGCTGGCTGGCGGGATGGTCGCGTATTTTTACCGGCAGCGTCAGACCGGGATCTTGAAAAAGCTCGTCCATGCCGAGCGGCAACGAGCGGAGCATGAAGAATCCTTTCACCGGCTCTTCGAGCACATGACGGATGGATGCGCGTATTGCCAGATGATCTTCGAGAACGGACAGCCCCGGGATTGGATCTACCTGTCCGCCAACAGGGCGTTCGAGGCATTAACCGGGCTGAAGGATGTCACCGGAAAGCGGGTCACCGAGGTCATCCCGGGGATTCGGGAAGCGGATCCGGGGCTGTTTGAAACCTACGGGCGTGTGGCGCGGACCGCCCAGCCCGAGAAGTTTGAAATGTTTGTCGCGTCCCTCGGGGAATGGTTCTCGGTCTCCGCCTACAGCCCGGAAAAAGATTTTTTTGTGGCGACCTTCGAGATCATCACCGGGCACAAACAGGCGGAGCAGGAGAGGAGGTGGAACGAAGAGAAGTATCGGAGCATTCTCCAGACGGCCATGGACGGCCTCTGCCTGTTGGATGAACAGGGGTGCCTCCGGGAAGTCAATCCGGCCTATTGCCGCATGACCGGCTACAGCGAGGAGGAGTTCCTGACCATGAGGATCTTCGATCTGGATGTCAGCATGACCCGCGAGGAAGTCTCCGCTATCATGCGGAAAATCGTCGCGGAGGGAGAGGCCCGCTTCGAGACCCGCCAACGGCGCAAGGACGGGAGCCTCATTGACTTCGAGGTCAACGTCCAGTTCCGGCCTTCGGACCGCCTGCTGGTGGCGTTTCATCACGACATCACCAAGCGGAAATCCATGGAGACCCAACTGCGCGAAGCCCGCAACCGCGCGGAGGAGGGCAACCGCGCGAAGAGCGAGTTCCTCGCCGTGATGAGCCATGAGCTGCGCACCCCGCTCAACGGCGTGCTCGGGTTCATCGACATCCTTGCCGACACCCCGCTGGATCGCGAGCAACGCGAGCACTTGAAGACGATCGAGGCCAGCGGCAGGCACCTCCTCAGCATCGTCAACGACATCCTCGATTTTTTCAGCATCGAAAAAGGCAGCCTGCGGATCGAATCGGCCGTGATCTCCACCACCGCGCTCATCGAGACCTGCTGCGAGATCACCCGCCAATCCACCGCCGACAAGGGGCTCGAATTCCGCTGCGAGATCGCCCCGGGCGTGCCGGAGACCATCGCCGGGGACGCGCGCCGGATCCGCCAGATCCTGCTCAACCTCCTCGGCAATGCCGCGAAATTCACCTCCCGCGGGTCGGTGATCCTGCGCATCGCTCCCGCCCTCGACGGCCCCCGCGAGTTTTTGAAGTTTTCCGTCGAGGACACCGGCCCGGGGATCGTGCCCGAGATGCTTCCCAATCTGTTCAAGCCGTTCACGCAGGCGGAGACGTCGCTTCACCGGTCGTTTGAAGGAACCGGTCTCGGCCTGGCCATCTCGCTGCGCCTTGCCGAGAGCATGGGCGGCACGATCGAGGTGGACTCCGCGCCGGGAAAGGGCAGCACGTTTGCGTTCCTTCTCCCGCTGGATGTCGTCGCCTCCCCGGCCGCCGCAGGAAATGCCCCGGCCGCGTCGCTCCCGCTCCCGGCGATCCCCTCCGGACAAAACCTCGTTCTCGTCGTCGAGGACGACCGCGTCAACGCCATGCTCGCCGAAAATATTCTGAAAAGAATCGGGATGCAGGTCGAATTTGCCGCCAACGGCCGGAAGGCGGTCGAGGCGTTTTCCCCAGGAAAATATTTTGCGATTTTCATGGATATGCAGATGCCGGTCATGGACGGGCTCGAGGCGGCGGCGAAGATCCGCGAAATCGAATCCCCCACGGATCCCCGCGTGCCGATCATCGCGCTCACCGCGAACGTCATGCCCGGCGACCGCGACCGCTGCCTCGCCGCCGGCATGGACGACTTTCTCACCAAGCCGTTCAACAGGGATCAAATCGCCGCGATCATCGCCCGATTTGTCCAGCCGTGAAGGATCAGCCGATGGAGGCTTGTCATGGAGGAGGCATCCCAGCAGAATGTTTTTTTCAAATGAGCGAAGAAGACCGTTGGTATTGCATCAAGGCGCGTCCGAGGCAGGAGCGATCCGCGAAGCTCGCGCTGCAGCGCGACGCGGGGTTGGAGGTTTTCTGTCCGATGCTGAGGTTTGAGCGGGCGCGCAAGAGCGGCCGGGTGAAGGTGACCGAGGCGATGTTCCCAGGGTATCTTTTTGCGAAGTTCGACTACGTGCGCCAGTTCCGTCTGGTGCGGACGACGAACGGGATTTCAACGATCGTCTCGTTCGGCGGGATTCCATCGGTTGTTCCCGAGGACGTGATCGGCGAGCTGAGATCGTCGGTGGCGGAGGGGGAAACCGTGGAGATCCCGACCCGGGTGGCGGTCGGCGAGGAGGTGCAGTTGATCGAAGGCCCGTTCCAAGGGATCCGGGCGATCGTCACCAGCGTGCTCCCGGCCCACGCCCGGGTCACCGTGCTCATGGAACTCCTCGGCATGGAACGCGAAATCGAGGTTGCCGAGCGCGCGGTGATGCCGGATGTCCTGCACCCGATGGCCCCGCGATGATTTGACGAAACAAAAAAAACGGAAAAAAATCCCTTCCATGCCGATCTACGAATTTTTCTCGCCCGACACGAACAAGGTCTATTCGTTTTTTGCCCGCAGCCTGGCGCAGGGGAAAAAGCTCCCGCGCTGCCCGGACAAGCCCGGGGCGAAAATGGAGCGGATGATTTCGCGGTTCGCGGTGACCGGGCGGGCATCCGAGAAGCCCGATGCCGCTGCGGATCCGTCCGACCCCCGGATGGAGCGCGTGATGGCGGAGATGGAGCGCGAGATGTCCGGCCTCGACGAGAGCAATCCTGATCCCCGTTTGCTCGGGCGGATGATGCGGAAAATGACCGGGGCGACCGGGCAGGCGATGCCGAAGGAAATGGAGCAGATGATCCGCCGCTTGGAATCCGGCGAGGATCCGGAGAAGCTCGAAGAGGAATTCGGCGACGCTTTCGAGGGGATGGATCTGCCGGACGAACCGGACGCCTCGGCCTCGCCGCGCGCCGCGCGCCGGCCGGTCCGCGACCCCGCGCTCTACGAGATGGCGGATTTTATCTGAGCCGTTCCTGCGGGTCGGCCACGAGCCACCAGACGAGCGAGAGGGTTCCCAAAAAAAATGCGGCGAGGGCGAGGAGGACGCCGCTCCGGGAGGCGGGCGCGCTCATCGGCCCGTGCGCGGCGGCGCGGAAAAAAACGGGTTGTGCAGGATCTCCTGGGCGACCGTGGTCAGCGGGCCGTGTCCGGGGCACAGAAGGGTTCCTGCGGGAAGCGAAAGGATTTCCCCGCGCGTCGTCCGCAGCCCGTCCGCATAAGAAAATTTTCCGCCGCCCATCGAACCCGCAAAGAGCGCGTCGCCGGTGACCGCCAGCCCGCGCGCAAGGCCGTCCACGACATACGTCGCGCCGCGCGGCGAATGCCCGCAGGTCAGGCGCGAGGAAATTTTCAGCGCCCCCACCGCAAATGTCCGGCCCGGCGAAAAAACCTCCGCGCCGCCGACCGGCTCGGACGCCCACCCCCTCGCGCCGGTTTTTTCGAGCAGCCGGTCGAGGTCGTAAATATGATCGCCGTGCGCGTGGGTGATGAAGACCGCCTCCAGCGTGAGCGCGCGGTCGCGGACGAGATCGAGGACGCCATCGCAGTCGGAGCCGGTATCGAACGCGGCCGCCCGCCCGCTTGCACCGTCCCAGACGGCAAACGAGTTCACCCGCATGTCGCCGAATGCCGTCGTGAACATCGCAAACCCGTCGGGCAGCACGCCCGGTGCCGGGTGGTAGCTGTCGCGGGCGATGGCGCAAAGCGCGTCAGCCCCGAGCCCGAGCGCCTCCGCAGCCGCCCGCAGAGCGGATTCGTCGGGCAACGGGCGGAACGCCTCCGCAAACCGGCCCGGCGAAATCCCGAGCCCGTCGCACGCTTTCCCCAAAATATCGGCATGATTGTCTTCAAGCATGGCGGGAAGTTTTTTTCAAGATTGCGGAGACGACAGCCTGCGTCGGGATCTCTTTCATGCAGCGGAAGTCGAGCGGGCAGTCGCGGAGGAAGCACGGGCTGCACTCGACCTGGCGGCGGATCACCGTGCTGGCCGGGCCGTGCGGGCCGGTGAGCGCCGGCTCGGTGGATCCGAAGAGCGCGACCAGCGGAACCCCGAGAAAATCCGCGAGGTGCATGGTGCCGGTGTCATTGGTCAGCAGAACCGTGAGCCCGCAGAGCGCGTCCATCAGCTCCTCCAGCGAGGTTTTTCCCGTGAGGTCGGTGATGTTTTGGAAACCTTCGGAGATCGTGCCTGCAAGCGGGGCGTCGGCGGCGGTTCCCACGATGACCCACCGGCAGGGGATCCGGGAATTCAGGCATTCGATCACCTCGCGGAATCGGTCGGCCGGCCAGCGCTTGGCCGGGCCGAACTCCGCGCCCGGGCAGATCCCGATGACGGATTCACCAGCGGGCGGCTTCCACTGCGGCGGCATCGGCGGCGGCGGTTCGGCACCGCAGCGGGCGGCAATCCGCCAATACCGGTCGGCATGGTGCTCCTGATGACGCAGCTTTTTTTTCGGAGGAGGAATGATCTGGTTGAGCAGCGCCCCGCGGTGGTGGCAGTCGAACCCCACCCGCCGAGGGATCCCGGCCAGACGAGCCTCCAGAGCGGATCGGAAGGAGTTGGGGAAAAGGACAGCCGCGTCAAACCGCCCGCCAAGTTTTTTTGCGGTCGCGAAAACCGAATCCCGTTTTGAAAACCCGATGACCTCATCCACCTCGGGCACGCGCCGCCAGAGCCCGGCGAGTTTGTCCGGTGCAAGGACGGCCACGCGGGCGTCCGGACGACCGGCCTTGAACGCGCGGGCGGCCCGCAGGCACATCACGGCGTCGCCGAGCCAGTTCGGCGAGCGCAGGACGATCCGGAACGGCGCGGGCGGCGGCGCGCCCGGCGGAAGAAACGTGCCACGCTTCGCCGAGGCGGTGAGGAAATTCGGCCACGGCATTTTCCACCGGTTGTGGACCCAGAACCAATCCTGCGGTGCCACGCGGATCTGGAGTTCAAGGGCCGCGTTGATGTCGGCAGTGAGCTTCTCCGGTTGGTCCGCCCGCCATGGGATCTCCTCGCTGAGCACGACGCGCCATTTCGCAAAGCCGTCGGTGTAGATCGCTACCGGGATCACCGCCGCATTCGTGCGGATCGCCAGCGTGGAAGCCAGCGGGGAGGTCGAGGACAGGCGGTTGAAAAACGGTGTCCAGAGCCCGGCATCGCCCGCATTCTGATCCACCAGCACGCCGACGATCCCGGGCTCGCGGAGGAGCGCGATCGCGGCCGCAAAACCTTTTTTCCTGTCGAACGTCGCGACCCCGAGCCGCCGCCGGTCGCGGTTCACCAGATCGTCCACGAGCCGGTTGCGCAACGCTTGATAAACCGTCCCGAACCTTGCCTCGGGAACCTGGAAGACGAGCTGGGCGTAGAGCTCCCAGTTGCCGATATGGTTGATCGCCAGCACGACCGGTCGCCCGGCCGCGAGGTTCGTCCGGATCCGGTCGAGGCGCTCGATCCTCGCGATCTTCGCGATCTCGTTTTGCGGAACCGCCGGGATTTTGAACGCGCAGACCGCGTTCGCCCCGAGCGTGGTGAAGTGCCGGAATGTGAGCGCCCGGACCGCCGACATTTTTCCGCCGAAGGCCCGCAAAAGATTTTCCCGCGCGAGCCGCCTGTAGCCGGGCAGGACAGCCCACAGCAGCGCCCCCACCGCCTGTCCGAGGACAAAGCAAACCGACAGCGGCAGACGGCGGATGACGCCCACCGCGCACGAAGCGAGAAGATAAACCAAACGATCCGTCATGTCAGGCGCGGGAAAGCGCGTTCGCGCTGACAAGGGAGTTTTGGATCGGCGGAAAATCCATCCGGAAAATCGCGCAAAGGATAGCTGATCTCCCGTTCTTCAAGAGCGACCTTCGCGACTTCCGATAAACTGGCGATGCGTTCAGCTATCATCTTTTCCTCCTTTCTCCAACGCCGACCCCTTGGCCAAGCCGGAGACACAGATGCAGATTTCCCCCCCGATGCCGCGCTTGGCGCACTCGGCCTCCAAGGCGAGAAGCGCCGCCACGATTTCCCCTCTGGTCAGCTTGTCGGACATCCGCGCAACCTATCATGCCGGGCAGCGTGCGAAAAGGGTTGTCTGTGAGGATTCCGTCCGGGATTCACCAGATCGAAATCATCTTCCCGGGGCAATCGATTTCCACGCGACCCGGCCTGGATGGGTTCGTCAAAGAGCGGCTTCAGCGCATGGGCCGGAAAGACTTCGGAAACGCTCCCGCGCGAAAGCTTGCACGACCGCAGGAGTTCCGCCGCCTGCGTGCCCGCGAAATCCACGAAGTATTTCACCAGCGGGTCCGCCGGATCGCCGGTAATGTACTGCGAGGCACCCGGCCCGTAGAGGCTCAGGATCACCAGCACCTTGGATATCAGCCTCGATCCGAAGGAGGGTCTGCCTCCCGGCCCATTCGGGTCAGCCTTAGGCAAGCGGGAAAGGATGGGCGCGAACACGGTCCAATCGACGACCGTATCCAGACGGGCAAGCGGATCTCCCCTCTCGTGCAGTTCATCGAGTCCCGCCACCTTTTAACCAATGTTCCCTGAACCTTAGCTTTGATATGTGTAACTGCTCAGGATGCCGGGAAATTGATGTGGGAAAATTGATTGCTCATCGCCCGCGTATCGAGCAAATATACAACACCATGCGTTTTCTTGCGTTCCTCGTCACCGGCGTCCTTGCGGGCGCTGCCGGGCTCGTCTATTCCCAAACTCCTCCGGCCGCTCCGAAGAACATGCTGTCCAACCCGAGTTTCGAGACCGGCTTCCGCCGCGAAAATTTGTGGGACGGGGTGGATACGGCGGGGGTGCTGGCCGGCGAGCGCACCACGCTGCCGGTGCTCACGACCGGGGGCACGATCGAGGATCTCGCCATGCCGGTCTCGGTGTCGATCGCCGACATGAACGGCGACCAGCTCCCGGATATCGTGGCGATGGATCCGGTCGGCTACCTCCACATCTATTTCAACTCGGGCACAAAAACCGAGCCGAAGTTCACCACCGGCGAGCTGGCTTCGATCTTTCTCTCCCGCGTGGATCCCGCCGACCCGACGCTGCAGGCGCTGCGCGGCCTGAGGGTTGCCGCCGGCAATTCCCGATTCGAGTATGTGCGGCGAGGCCAGCGGATCCACATGACCGATCTCGCGCGCTCGGGAAAAAAAGATCTGTTGGTCGGAAATTATTTCGGCGAGCTCATGCTCCTGCTGAACGCTTCGGGGGCGCGCCCCGAGTTCCGCCAGCCCTCGCGCATCGCCCAGGTGCTTGTTCCAACGATGAAGGACTCGCTGAAGAAGTGGGGGAACCTCTTCGCGCCGGTCACCTGGGACTGGAACCATGACGGCAAGGACGACATTCTGGTCGGGGAAGGATCCTATTCGGCCAACAGCATCCACCTCCTTCTCAACCAGGGGGGCGGATCCAAGCCGGCCTTCGAAGAAAACAACACGAGCGTGCTGGCCTACGGCATGGGGCTCGAACAGCTCACCCCGTCCGTTGTGGATTACAACGGCGACGGGAAAATGGATCTCCTCGTCACCGAGCGCACCGGCAAGGTGGCCGTCTATTTGAACAGCGGGAAATCCTGGAAACCCGGCGAGACGCTCGCCTTTGACTCGTTCATCCCGGCCGGGGGCGCGCCGGCCGCAGCAGCGCCGGCAGATGCGAAGAAAGATCCGATGTCCGCGGCCACCGCGACCGGCCTGCTCTCGGCGGGCGGCATCGCCACGATCGCCGCAGCCGACATGAACGGCGACGGGCTCTTCGACCTCGTTTTCGGAAAGTCCTCGGGCAAGATCGCGATGTCCCTCAACACGGGAACCAAGACCGAGCCGAAGTTCGCCTCCCCCGTCGATATCAAGGGCGATGCCGGGACGCCCGCGTTCAGCGTGCCGTCCGGCTGGGAGTGCGATTACGGCCTCGCCCGCGGGAACTTCTGCGGCTTCTTCACGGTGGTGAAAGAGGACACCGACCCGGAGGCGAAACCCTCCGAGGGCAAGGGCTGCCTCAAAGCAGGATACGTCCCGAACCCGAACAAAATCATGGCGGCACCGTCCGACTACTCGCCCGCGTTTGCCGACTGGAAAAAGGGCACGGACAAAATCGCCTCCCTGGTGAGCCATGAGCCCTACGGTGGATGGGGGGATTACGGGGCGCCCGCCAGCTATTTTCATCTCTGGCAGGACGGATCGAAGCCGCTCAAAAACAACAAGACCTACGCGTTTTCCATGAAGGTCAAAGGGAACAAGGTCACCGACGCGACGGCCGAAATCTTCATGCGTGTCGAGAAGGAATTGAGCGCCGCCAAGCTCGTGCGCGGCGAGCGTGGGGCCGTCAAAAGACTGGAAAACAAAGTCGCGGAGACCAAGCGCACGATTATTTCCTTCAATCCGGGTCCTGTGTGGAGCGAGGTGAAGGGGGAATTTTCCGTGAAGTTCGACAACAAGGAGATCGCCGCGGCCGCGCTCGACGGAAAAGACGCCACCCTTCATTTCGGGTGGAGGACAAGCCTCGTCTTCAACCTCGCGCCGGGGTCTGGCACCCTCTACATCGATGACATGAAGATCATCGAGAAGTGAGGGCC
>Ga0194063_10001777_pt1 | contig 13764 bp, 11 predicted proteins | sample SepL3720m_MetaG_FD_155459 | JGI IMG/M metagenome (GOLD analysis project Ga0194063, IMG submission 155459) | Anoxic zone freshwater microbial communities from boreal shield lake in IISD Experimental Lakes Area, Ontario, Canada - Sep2016-L373-20m | ecosystem: Environmental > Aquatic > Freshwater... | reverse complement strand
GCTCAAGTCTTTGCTACTCATTTCCCCTGTTCAATTCGAATTGAAACTCCTCCTCATTTTAATTCACTCTGTTGCACTTCGAATTAAAATCTAGGTTTAGCTACTAAACAGCGCTTTTATACGCATCAATAAATGGACGCATATCCTGAACAAGAACTGCGTTTGGATTGCATTTTAAAACCATTCCGTCCAGGTACATAAGACTGCGAATGATAGAGAATATTCCCTGCTCAAATTCCATGCCGGCATTTACCCCTAGTTTAATGGTCAGCATCATTTGCTGCGTCAGCGACACCTGGCTGACGGTACTGCCCGTATAGTCCTGATACAGATCTATAAAATCTTTTGTAAAATCGTCGAAGGTTTTTCCTTCAATACGCTTTTCTGCCATTTCATTGAGCCATTTCGCACATTCTGGATAATCATAATGCGAAAGCGCCTCAAAGAAAAAGAATAATCCTTTCCGAATTCTGTCTCCCACTTCTCCAATAAACGCCGTATCAACAAAAAAGAATTGTTTTCCATCGTACAAAACATTTCCCGGATGAATATCTCCATGAAATTTCCCGGCAATAAAAATATAAAACCCCTGAATAAAAAATAAATTAAGCATGTCTTGGTATGTAAACAAGCCCTGAGACAATAATTCATCCACACTTGGAGCGTTAATAAACCCAGAAACCATAACATTCTCGCTCGTCAAATTCGGGTATAGTTTCTGAAACGAAAGCAGAGAAAGATCAAATTTTTCGCTATACTCTTGGGCAATATTTTTTAGCATTTCTCCTCCTTTAATTTCATTGCGCATATCTAATTCAGCAAGGGTGTACCGTTCTACATCCTCCAAAATACCAACAGGATTTCCAACTTTTTTTAACTTCGGATACAGAAAGAGGACAATCCTAAAAAATTTTTTGATTCGATTCACATCTCTCTCAAAATGCTCTTTAAAATTTGCCTTTATAAATTTCACAACAACAAACTCCCCATTTTTAAGCGTTGCCCTATACACTTGTCCAACCGACGCGGTTGCAAGTGGTTTATCATTAATGTAAGAGAAATTTTCTCTGAACGCATCTCCCCCCTCTTTATCGATCAAAATATTTATGTCTTCAACCGAAATAGGAGTATTTTTACGATATAAAGTGGAGAGATGTTGGCATTTTTCTGGTGATAAAAAATCTAGGCGTAGGGCATGAATTTGACCGATTTTTACCGCCAATAACCCCCAAGATTGGATCTTATCAAGGTCTGGTAATCCTTTTTTAAAATATAATTCGTAAATAAGGGAGAGGGATTGAAAAATATTCATATTTTTTTTGAAATAAGATCGGCAGCAATGCGACCTGATTCGAGAATAGTGGGCAAACCACTCCCCGGATGGGTTCCTCCTCCCACTATATAAAAATTATCAATATCGTCATATTTATTATGGGGGCGCAAGTAGAGCATCTGTTGTAAAGTATGCGCCAGATTAAAAACTGCTCCCCGGTACACATACATATCATTCTTCCAATCATCAGGCGTAATAATGCGCTCTACTTCGATATGCTTGCTAATATCTTTTAATTCTGTGCGCTGTTCAATCTTTTGAATAATTAAATCGCGGTATTTTTCTTTCTCTACTGTCCAATCAATATTGGCTTCTTTATTGGGCACTGGCACTAAAACATAGATGGTGCTTTTTCCCTCTGGAGCCAAAGAAGAATCGGTGATACAGGCATTCTGGATATAAAAAGCAGGATCTTGAGGTAACACTTTGGCGTCAGAAATTTCCTCTAAGTTTTTTTTGTATTCTGCACCAAAGAAAATATTATGATGAGGAATGTCATATTTTTTATCTACTCCCAGGTACAGCATAAAGGTAGAACACGAATATTCTTTTTGGGCTAATTTTTCGTCTGTATAAGAGGGGCGACTGACCTCTGGAATAAGCCTCTGCATCCCGTCCGCAAAATCAGCATTCATAATGACTTCATCAGCCATCACCGTTCTCCCATCCTGCAACTCTACGCCCACGGCTTTATGGTCGTTAATGATGATCTGCTTCGCTTCTGTAGAGAGGTGAATCTTCCCGCCTTCTTCCTGAAAAATACGGGCCATAACTTGAGAAAGTTGATTCACCCCGCCGCGGTAGTGGGAAATGCCAAATTTGTGCTCCATGAAGGGCAAGATAGTGAAAGTTCCCGGACAATGCCATGGAGACATCCCCAGATATTTTGCCTGAAAGGCCATAGACATTTTCAAATCCTCACTCTGGAAATAATCACCCAGCACAGACATTACCGAACGGTGGACTTGAAGATATGGCAAAGCCCTTAATATTTTGAGATTAAAATAACTCCACCAGGTTTGATATGGCATCCCTAAGCAATCAATGACTCTCTCATGTTTTTTTTGATGAAATGCAAACCAGCGCTCATAGCCCGACCATTCATGAGGAAAAACACGGTCAAATTCTTTTTTGAGAGCAGATTTTTCAGCGTGAACGAAAAAATCACGACCATCAGAATATCTCAGACGATACAGTGTTTCCAAAGGAATAATATCTAATTCTCGGTAATAATCCCGTCCAGCAAGAGAAAATATATCGGCAAATACTTGTGGTAACATGACGAAAGTTGGTCTCACATCAAATGTGTACCCGTTAATACGGATGGGGGCATTTCGCCCACCCACTTCATCATGGCGTTCAAATATTTCAACATCATACCCGCGATGAGCTAAAATCATTCCAGCGGACAGCCCACCAGGACCCGCGCCGATAATGATGATTTTCTTTTTTTGTTGCTGAGCGGTATTTTGAAAGGGGATTGGGCAGGTATTTTTGCCAATAATTGCATACCATGCGCACCATCCTACCAGTGCTTCATACAAAACAAAGATAGAGAACGAAGCGAGCCCTATTTGTACTATTATCGAATCGGTAAAAAAGACTCCTATACCGAGAGCAAGAGCGAGCGCAAGGCGTGCCAATCTTCCACTCTTTCCAATATTTTTTTGCATATATCGTTTTAAAATCTCATTAAAAATCTTTCGTACAGAAAACAATATCATTGTAGGAGTTTATTTTGCGAAGATGCAATACAAAAGAAAAACACGAATGGCGCGAATATTACCATCCCCTATTTTCCGCATTTATTGTTGTGGTATCAATTTTTTCTTTTTCTTGCCATAAATCAACTATTATCGCTTTTCCGGTTTGGGAGTCTAGGGCAATTTCTGCCGAAAGATTCCCTTCTCTTTCAATGCGTTCTATTTCCCAGCCTTTTCCGGCAGGCACAAAAAACCGCTCGATTCCCACTCGGATCTCTTTATTTCCGGGATTATTTCCTCGTACTTCTCCGGCAATAAAAACGCCAGTGGAGGGCTTTTCAAAAGAAAATCCTGTCAGGGTTGCTTCCTTTTTATCATTCACCGAAAAGAGAAGATAAACGGGCGTTTTTGCCGATTTCTCCTGTATTTGGCTACTGAGGGCCGTAAGGATTTCTTGCCTTTTTTTGAGTTCTGGGGTCCCTCGAGGGACTTCTCCAGTAGCAATGTTGAATAATTCAGGATCCGTAGGGATAAATTCCCCAATCCATGGACGCGTAAACTCGTACTGTAAGGCTACAAAATCACCCCTTAAAAGGTCTCTCGGGTCTACCGGTTGCACATTTTTGAGGATAATATGCGGATATTCGGATGGAACAGAAATCTGCTGTTCGTTGGGAAAAATCGCAAATGCAAAGACAATTGCCCAAAGCGCAGGGATAATTCCATACCAGAGCCATTTTGGAAGAGTATTCATATAAAAAAAGAAATTTATACTGCAGAAAAAGAGGCCGTAATAACCCTCCTCTTTCGTTCTAAAAATATTCCACCCGCTACTAAAACAATTCCGCCCACAAAGAAAAACAGGGTCGTGTCAAATACATCAAAAAAGAGATCGATATATTTGCCGAACAAAAATATTCCAATGCCAAAGGTAGCAAAGTTCACCGCCTCCAGGTTTCGTGCCTGGTATCCCTCTTTTAAAAGTGCGCCAATGGTAAAAATAAACAATATATTTGCCCAAATGGTAAAGAGAAAAAATGCGCCATAATCAAACACTAAAAGCGCGCAAACTCCTGTTATAAGAGCCAGGATAAATCCGAAAACTTCAGAAAGAGGCCGAGATTTTTGGAGGAAAAAATACGATCCCATTGCTGCCGAAAGGGTTGCCAAGAAAAGATTTTTCCAAAAAAAAGCGTCTGAATTACTGATCACATTGTTCATTTCATCAAAAATTTCTTTGGAGATATCTAAAAAACTCAACCAGAAGAGGAAAAAGAGAAAAATCTTAATTCCCAAAAGGCGCAATACTTTTCCCATTGCTGCAAAACGGTCTGTTAAAAGGTGAATGGACCCCAAAGCAAAGAAGAGTGTTCCCACGATAAGAAGCGTTGGGAACTGGGAGAATGATTCAAAAAGTGATCCAAAAAGATCTTCAATCCCCAGTGAGTCTCCCCCAGAAAGATATAAAAGAAGCGCTGATATTCCCGTAAAAAGCGCAAGACGCAGAACAGCAAGAGAGGAAAAAAGATATGCAATGGGGAGGATCCCTGCCGTCCACAGCGCTAAAAGTGTCCAAGCATCTCCTCCCAGTTGGTATACTTGAGAAACCAGGGCAAGCGTTCCTCCAAAAAGAAGAGCCGAGAGGAAAAGTAGTGATGCTCCGGTTTTTGGGTATTCTTTTTGTATTTCTTGTAAAAATACGCCTCCTCCAAAACTCGCAAAAGTCGCACACACAAAGAGTGCTATTTTTGTGAATCGATGGAGTGTTTCCCAATTCACCGCTACAAACGAAATAGCAGCAATGCCCAAAAGTAGGGCTCCAATAGTAGAAATGGCAATCGTCCAGCGGTTTCCGGCTTGCTCGGCTTTTTGTGCATTCCAATCGGTCCGCATTTTTTTTGCAGATTCCTCTAATACCACTTTTTCTCCTACCCATTTTTGAAGAAGCATTTCAAAGGTATCGTCCATACGGAGTGAGAAAAATTTCTTTTACTGTACGCCATGCAAAATGACTATGCAAAAGCTATTCCCCAAATCGAAACACTCCACCCCTCTTTTCTAACTCCTCTAAAACCTTTTTCTCCAGGGATTTAATCTCTTTTTCTTCTAGTGTTTTGTCTAGCGCTCGAAACTCAAACGCAACGGTGACGGATTTTTTTCCCTCTTCTACGCCTTTTCCTTCCCAAATGTCATTTACTCGGGCACTAACGATGAGTGAATCCACTTTTTCAAAATTTTTCACCAAGTTTTCCGTCGCCAATCGCGCGTTACAGAGCACAGAAATATCGTATTCTACCCCTGGGAAGCGAGGAAGACCTTTTATTTTTTTTGCTTTCCCTAAAAACGCCGTAAGCGGGGAAAGCGTTAAGCACACTTCGCAGGTGTTTTCTGGCAAATGAAACTCTTTTGCCGTTTTAGGGTGGATCTGAAATATTTTTATCACGGCATCTTTGCCTGCTTTTAGTACCGCGCTTCTTCCGGGGTGCGCAAAAGGGAGAGCAAATTCATGGGATTCAATGCGAGATGGTATCCCAAACGCTGAAAAAATTTCTTCCGCTACCGCCTTGGCACTGTAAAAATTATCCCCTACTAAAAGGGCTGTAATGCGTTGTTCTTCCACTTTTTCGCCATTTTCCATTTTAAAAATATTTCCACTCTCAAAAATCCGAAAATTTTCTCGGTAGCGCCTATTTCTTTCCGCTATCTCCAAAAGCCGAGGAGAAAGGCTGGTGCGCATAATCGCAAGCTCTTCAGAAAGAGGATTTTTGAGAAAAATCATTTTTTCTTCGTCTTTTTCTAATCCACATCGCGCCAAAAGTTTTTCGCCTAAAAACGAAAACGAAAGGATTTCTGTAAATCCGTTAGCAACAAACACTTCCGCTACTTTTTTTTCTACTGCCCGAATGGGCACTGTGCGGTACTCCATAATCGCAATTTCTGGAGCAACGGCTTCAATAGCGTTTAACCCGTACATTCGTGCCACTTCTTCCGCAATATCTTCTGCAATATTCAGGTCTGTTCGCCATTCTGGTACCGGAATTTCAAAAGTTTGTTTTTCATCGTTCGCTTCGGCGATAATGCCCAGTTTTGACAAAATATCCACAATTTCCGTATTGCTCAGCGGATGTCCCAGGAGACGAGTAATGGTTTTTTGGGGAACAGAAATATGTTTTGCGGCTGCGTCTCCAAAGGTTTTATGAAAAATTTCACTGGTGATTTTTGCTTCTGGAAAAATCTCTAAAATCCAATTTATTGCCGAAATAATACCTTTTTCTGCCAAAGGAAGTGCTACTCCCTTCTCATAAATAGTGGCTGCGTCGGTGCGATGGTCAATGGCAATGGCAGTTCGGCGGATTTTTACCGGGTCGTATACAGGCGCATGGAGGAGAATCTCGGTTGTGGTATCCTCAATTCCCGAGCTTTTTCCTCCCTGAATTCCACAACAGTCAAAAATTTCTCCCGTTTCGTCGCGCAAAATAATGGCGTTGGCGGGTAATGTTTTCTCATCCCCATCAAGATTCGTCATTTTTTCTCCTCCTTGGGTCAGTTCAAATTGCCATTTTTTTCCTACTCGGTGGACATCAAAGGCATGAAGTGGCATTCCGATGTCGAACATGACGAAATTGGTAATGTCTACCAGCGCATTTCGTGGCTGAATTCCAACGGATTTGAGGAGGCGTTGCATTTCTAATGGCGACTGTTTTGTGCCATTGACACCCGAAATAGAAACCGCCAAATATTCGGGAACCATTTCTTTTGCGTTGGTGGGGAAAGAAATGGAGATGGGGAGGGAATTTTCTGTAGAGACGCATTGCAATGCGTCTCTACAAATATCATTTTTCCATTCCGCCAAACCACACGCCGCCAACTCCCGCGCAAAACCAATGTGTGAAAACAGGTCTGGACGATTGGTAATAGCGGTATTTTCAATTTCCAGCACTACATCATTTTTCCCCACCACTTCTGCCAGTGGAGTTCCTGCTGGAAATGCTACAGAAGTAAGATCTACAATCTCTTTTTCAGCAGATTTGGGAAAAATATCTGCACAGCCAATTTCATCACTCGCACATATCATTCCATCGCTTTCCACGCCTCGAATGGCAGTTTTTTTCATGACAATTGGATCTCCTTCTCCGTGCCACTTCACACTGGCTCCCAATTTTGCCACTGCTACGCTTTGCCCTTCTGCAAGATTAGAACCTCCGCACACAATTTGGATGGGATGCTCTTCTCCAATATCTACCATGCAAATACGCAACGCATCCGCATTGGGATGAGCCGTAATGGTTTTTATTTTTCCTACGACTACATTCTGAAGATCGGCACCCATTTCATGAATCGCCTCTATTTCCGCAGATTTTTCGGTAAGCACTTCGGCAATACGGGCAGGATCTTTTTCCAGAAGAGTAATATGGTTTTGAAGCCAAGAGAGAGAAATATTCATGAGAAGTTGAGAAATTTACTCCCATTTTGCCTGTTTGTTTTGCGTTTTGCAAAAAAATGGAAAAGTTCAAAACTATTAATGCCGACAAATTCTTTTTCCCACCACCGCTCTTTTAAAAATACCCTCCAATTTTAAAAATTGAGAGGTATTTTTAATTTAAAAGCATTATAGTCAGTATTACCCTCTGGTAAACAATGCGCGAATTTTTTGTCCGGTAATCTCAATCGGATGGGTTTTTCCTTCCTCTCGAAGCTTTGCTAAATGCGCAAATCCATTGGCGAAATCTGCCAGATATTCTTTTGCAAATTCTCCGTTTTCTACACGATTGAGGGCTTCTTTCATTGCCTGTTTGGTAGCAGGCGTAATTACTTTTGGTCCCACTGTTCGTCCACCGTACTCTGCGGTATTAGAAACCACATGGTACATATGTTCAATTCCTCCGTCGTATACGAGGTCAATAATGAGTTTCATTTCGTGAAGGCATTCAAAATATGCCATCTCTGGAGGGTATCCTGCTTCAGTCAGCACTTCAAATCCTTGCTTCATGAGTTCCACTACTCCTCCACACAAAACGGTCTGTTCTCCAAAAAGATCTTCGTATGTTTCTTGTTCAAAAGTACATTCCAATACTCCTGCCTTGGTAAAGTGCATAGCATTTGCCAGGGCAAGCGCTTTTTCTTGGGCTTTGCCGGTGTAATTGGCAGCAACCGCAATAAGTGCTGGTACTCCAAACCCTTGGAGGTATACTTTTCGCTCTTCTGTTCCAGGCGCTTTAGGAGCCACCATAATCACATCTACGCCTTCTACGGGAACAATTTTTTTAAAGATAATGTTAAATCCGTGAGAAAAAGATAGGGTTTTTCCGGGAACCACATGCTGAGCGATTTCAGATTCGTAAATTTGTCCCTGTACTTCATCGGGGATGAGTATATGGATAATATCTCCTTCTTTTGCCGCATCAGAAATAGTGGCAACGCGAAGCCCGTCCTGCTGAACGAGATCCCAAGAAGCCCCTCCTTCACGCACTCCTACTACCACATCTAGTCCCGAATCGTGCATCATGAGTGCTTGTGCTCGTCCTTGTGCACCATAGCCAATAACCGCAATGCGTTTCCCGTCTAAAAGTGAAGGAGTCGCTGCGTCTTCATAGAGGAGTCTCATAAAAAAAAGAAAAATCTGAGATATTTTACGAGAAATATCCCACGGATTCAAGGAAAAGAATTTTTCACTCCTCGACTTTTTTTCTCATTAGCATACCATACGGGCAAAACTTTTTCCTTTTCAGAATGGATTCAGAAAAAACTTTTGTTTCTCGAGATGATATGATTGGCGAAGTGCTGCGGGAATATCCCGATGCCGTTGAAATTTTTATGGATTACGGAATCCACTGCGTGGGATGCCATATTAACGAATATGAGACCCTGGAGCAGGGAATTTTAGGACACGGATTTTCGGAAGAGGATTTAGAGGATATTTTGAGAGAACTGAATGAATTAGAACGAGAATAGTTTCCCAGATTTCCGAATCTCATCTCCCAAGAACGGGATAAGAGAAAACCCTATTGCTAAGCAGAGAGAAGAAAAAGAGAGCGGCACGGTTTTAAAGAGCATTTGGCAAGGAGGAAAGTAAAGAGCCACCAACAGGAGAAGGATTGACAATCCTGTTGCCACCCACAAAAAAGGATGAGGCGGAAGAGATCGAGAAAAAGAAGGCGGAAGAGATCGAGAAAAAGAAGAATGGGTTATGCTTCTGGCGGAAAATGCATTCCATAATTGTCCCAATACAATGGTAACAAACGCAACTGTCATTGCCTGGCGATGAATGGCATCAGAAATTTCTCCGCCAAAATTCCATCCTCCCCAGTACAATTCTAGCAAAAAGGCAAACAATGCACTGAGCCCAATAGCAATTCCCATGCGGGTAAACGAGATAATAAAGGAGGACTGCATGAGTCGTTTTTTGGGATCTCGGGGTGGTTTTTCCATAACTCCTGGTTCTGCCGTATCAATTCCCAGGGCAATGGCGGGCAAAACATCTGTCCCCAAATCCACCATAAGAATCATTCCTACGGTAAGGGCAACCGGTAAATGAAACAAAAGCGGTCCCAAAACCAGGACGAGTTCTCCTAAATTCCCAGAAAAAATAAACCAGACGAATTTTCGGAGATTCGTAGAAATCACCCGACCTTCGGCAATAGCACTCACGATATTCGCAAAAGAATCAGTGAGGAGCACCATTTGTGCTGCCTCCTTTGCTACTTCTGTACCCGACCCCATGGCTACTCCAATATTTGCCTTTTTTAAAGCGGGTGCGTCATTTACGCCATCTCCGGTAACCGTTACGATTTCCCCTAATTCCTGTAAAATTTCTACAATACGCCGTTTATCTTCCGGTGCAGTGCGGGCAAAAAGCGGAATATATTTTTGGTCACTCTGTAATACCGCTTTTAAATCCTCATCACTCATTGCCGAGAGGTCTGCTCCTGTTATAAGTTTTGCCGGAAGATGGGCAAAAATTCCAATTTGTTGCGCAATGGCTTTTGCTGTTTTGGGGTTATCTCCCGTAATAACCAAGATGCGAATCCCTGCCGTTTGGCACATTTTTATTGCTTCTGAAACCTCTTCTCGAGGAGGATCAATCATTCCGAGACATCCCACAAACACCAGATTTTTTTCTGCCGATTCGTCATTTTCAAACGATTCGTTTTGCGCTCCTGATTTTTTGGCAAATGCCAATACGCGGAGGGCTTTTTCCGACATTTCATCCACTCTTTGGAGAAGCCTTTCTCGTTCCTCATCCGTAAGGGGGTGCGTTTCTACGCCTACTTGAATATGGGTACACTGGGCAATCACCATTTCTGGAGCTCCTTTTACCAATAATTCTCTTTTCTCTTCCCATTCCCCTAAAATACTCATGCGCTTGCGGAGCGAAGAAAAAGGGAACGATTTGAGAGTTTTCCACTCTTCTTCGGTGGGAACCGTGTTTTGTCCTTCTTTTTGGGCATATTTTTCTTGTGCTGTTAATAATGCCCCTTCTGTGGGGTCTCCAAAAATTTGCCATTTTTTTTCTGGTTCGTTCCAGGAGAGTTTGGCGTCGTTGCAAAATTTTGCTACTCGAAAAAGAATCTTCAGTTCTTCGTCTGCTTTCTGGTTTTCGGTGCTGGATACCTGGCATTCCCCTTCTGGTGCATATCCACTTCCCGAAAAAATCAGGTCTCCACTGTTTACAAACCCTTCGGTCACCGTCATCTCATTTTTTGTGAGGGTTCCTGTTTTATCCGAACAAATGACGGTTGCACCTCCCAAGGTTTCCACCGAAGAGAGTTTTTTGAGGATGGCATTTTTTTTTGCCAGCCGTTGTACTCCCAAAGCCAGTGCAATGGTAATGGTGGCGGGGAGTCCTTCGGGAACGGCCGCAACGGCAACACTAATGGCGAGTAAGAAGGCTTCGATAATACTCGCTTCCTGTGAAAAATAATCGAGGAGAAAAATAACCGTCACAATTCCTCCCGTAAGTTTTCCAATAAAAACACCCATGGAAAGCATTTCTTTTTGCAATGGACTTTGTTCTTCTTCGGTTTCGGTTGCCAGTTTTGCAATGTGTCCAAATTGTGTCTCCATCCCAATGGCTTTTACTGTTGCTATCCCTGCTCCAAATACGCACGCGGTTCCCATAAAAACCGTATCTTTAATCGCTTTGGAGACCGGAAGCGATTCTCCGGTCAGTATTGATTCTTCAATTCGCATTTCAGAGCTCTCCAATACTTCCGCATCGGCAGGAATTCTGTCTCCTTCTCGCAGCACCAAAATATCCCCCGGGACCAGTTCGCTAGCCGATATTTCTTGTTCTTTTTCATCCCGTATTACTTTTGTGAGGGGGGAAATCATTTTTCGAAGGGCTTCCAGCGTTCTTTCTGTTTTCCATTCTTGGAAAAATCCAATGGCAGCGTTAATAACCACAATTCCCATAATAATACTTGCATCGGTTGCCTCCCCTAAAAAAAAGGCGATTCCCGATGCTCCGATGAGAATCATCACCATGAGATCGGCAAATTGATTTTTTATTTTTTGGAAGAGAGATCCGCGTTGTGTTTTTTGGAGCTCGTTTGTGCCATATTGTGCCTGTCTTTTTTGTACTTCCGCGTTTGAAAGTCCCAAATATTTATTCATGAGGAGTTAAAAAGTCGTACCATTGTCTCAAAAATAATAAGAAAAATCCAGCACACTTGTTTTTTTTGTTAAAAAGTGCAATAATACAGGGAATTATTTTTCTATTCATGCTTCTGGTAGAGGTTTTTGATGGCTTTCTGACAATGGCATCTTCAGCCCCGAATATTATTGGAGTACCCTCTGGAACGGGTATTGTGGGAGTAGGAGTAGCAGATGCCACCAATAACATTTTGGACCACTGGATTTTTGCAAAAGCCATTCCCAACTGGATTTCTTGGCTGATGATGTTTTCTGCCGGAGCGGCAGTGCTGATGATTATTGCCGGAGGTGCTATGGTTATGATTGGAGGAGCTGAAGAGGAATGGAGAAGTAAGGGGATGCAAACGGTAACCTTTGCTGTTTTAGGGATGATTATTGCCACCCTGTCTTACACCGCGGTGGAAGTCATCAACCATATCTCCATTGCGGGGCATAACCCCAATGTTTCGGTCTTAAAATCCACTACCGGAGTAGTACGAGACCTAGTCCAAGGAGATCTCCGTAAAGAGCTTATCCCGGGGATTATTCAAATCGCACTCAAACTGGTTGCAACGCTGAATGTTATTCTCCTTGTTTATGGGGGCTCACTTTTAGTCCTCCGGAATGACGAAGATGATGCTACTGAGAAAGCGAGAAAAATTATTTTATGGGGAGTTATTGGTTTGATTATTATTGCTGTTGCGTACGCTGTAGTAGAAGGAGTGGCAAATTTCACCTTCACGAATACCCAATGAAGACGCTTTCCTTTCTCTTTATCGGGATTTTTTTTCTCTGCAGTTTTTTGGGGGCTCCCCTTTTGGCAAACGGCATTGATACCATTGTGAATAACGCCGGAGGAAATTCCAATGAGGCCGATTCCACTCTTCCGACGCTGGAATCAAACCAGGGGAAAAAGGCGGAACAAAAAACCAACACTATTATTTATTTTATCATTAATCTTATTTTGGTAATAGCGGGGAGCATTGCCGTATTTTTATTGGTGATTGGTGGAGTAGAATACACCATTTCTGGAGGAACCGAGGACCGTATGAACCATGCTAAAAGTACTATTACTATGGCCCTTATCGGTCTTGCCGTTATTATTTTTTCGTACGCGATTGTGGGGAATGTGGCAAAGTTTTTGGAAGCACCGTATTAAAAGCGAGCCTTGAATCTTTCGGACTCTTCCCATACGCTTTCTTTGATTTTGCGTATTTTTTTAAAATGGACTTCTTTTCTCCCCTTAAAAAACGATTGGACGCCTTTCAAAAAGCGCTTGAAACCCCCAAAGCCCTTTCTCTCCAAACTCTGGAAAATTTTCGTTCCCGAGTCTTGGAAGAAACGGACATGGCGATACAAAAATTTCAGGACCAAAAAGAGCTCATCCGCTTAGCAATAAGCAAAAAAACAGAGTTTTTACACTTCCGAGAGGGCGTGTGGTCGATGGCGTTTCCGCTTAAATTTCGCCTTCTTCTTTCGGCTCCCTTTATTTATGGGATGATTATTCCTGCTGTGTTTTTTCATTTCGCGTTAGAAATTTATCATCAGGTGTGTTTCCGGCTTTATCACATTCCACGGCTCCACTGGAAAGAATATTTTATTTTTGACCGGAATCATCTTTCATATCTTAATGGCTTAGAAAAGGCGAATTGTTGGTATTGTAGTTATTTTAACGGCTTGGTGGCGTATGCCCGTGAAATTGCAGGTCGTACGGAGCGATTTTGGTGTCCCATTAAAAACGCACAGTACCGCAAAGACCCGCACAGCCAATATCCTCATTTTGTGGAATACCTGGAGGGAGCTGAGTTTCGCAAAAAAAAGCAAGAGCTGAGAAATTTTGCGACTCGAGAAGAGAAGGTTGGAGCGGAAAACTTCCCTTCTTCGTGCTAAAAATCTATCTCTATTGTACTTTTATACCATTGTTCCGTTATGGTAGGAATTTCCCCCGTAAGTAATTTTTAAAGGTAATTCCTAGATTTTAATTCGAAGTGCAACAGAGTGAATTAAAATGAGGAGGAGTTTCAATTCGAATTGAACAGGGGAAATGAGTAGCAAAGACTTGAGCAGGGGTTTGGTAATTAAGACGCTTACGGGGCT
>Ga0194063_10001775_pt1 | contig 13766 bp, 17 predicted proteins | sample SepL3720m_MetaG_FD_155459 | JGI IMG/M metagenome (GOLD analysis project Ga0194063, IMG submission 155459) | Anoxic zone freshwater microbial communities from boreal shield lake in IISD Experimental Lakes Area, Ontario, Canada - Sep2016-L373-20m | ecosystem: Environmental > Aquatic > Freshwater... | reverse complement strand
CATTATGATCATATTGTGTCGATTTATACTGAAATCAAACTGAAAGTGGCAATTTAAATAAGACTTTTGTACCGGCATTAATATTACTTTCTATACTAATATTACCACCTTGTGACGCCATCAACTCTCTGGCAATAGATAATCCCAGTCCATATCCAGGTATAACATTACTCCTTGCGCTATCTCCACGGTAAAATCGTTCAAAAACCTTCCCTAGCTGGCTAGGTGGTATACCCTTGCCTTGATCAGTAATTACTATAATTACATTTTTATCAACTATTTTGGTTGTAATATGAATTTTAGTCATAGGATCACTGTATTTTATTGCATTGTCAATAACTATGATAAACGCACGCTCTAAAGCGAGTTGGCTTGCTTTAACAGTCAATTTATTTTTTGGTAACAATATTTCAATATTCTTTTCTTTTGCCAATTTTGATATTTGTTGAAATACGTTTTCAAGACAAGTTTGCAAATCAACGGGGGATAAAGTTAAGGATTTGCCTGATCGAACCAGTTCCAAAAGATTTTCAGCCAAGTATTGCAACCTTATTACTTCTTTGAGGTTTTCATTTAGTACTTCTGATACTGGATTTTCTTTCATTTTTTTATCGCGGAGAGCAACTTCTAACGAAGTTCTAAGGGCTGTTAATGGTGTACGAAGTTCATGGCTAGAATCGGCTACAAATTGTTCCTGTTTATTCACAACGTCTTCTATTGGAAAAAGTGTTTTTCCTGCCAAAATGTAACCTAGGCCTCCCGCGACCACTATTATGACCATGTCAACAAAAATTAACATTAGTATCAATCTTTGGTGCAAGTTGGCAATTTCAGTTTCGTCAAATAAAACAATTGAAGGCATATCCATTCTCGAGGGTGACATTATTCTCCATCTTTCAATTCTAACTCTTTGTGATTGAGAAATTCGTGAAATTTCTAGATCTACTAAGCGGTATATTGCCACACTAAAAATTACTACGATAATCGTAAAGATTAGTAAGTACCAACCCGTTAATTTTATCCTGGCTTTTTTAAACATACATTTCGGCAAGTTCTAGCTAATTTTGTAACCAAATCCTCTTACGGTTTGAATTAATGGTGATAAAGTCGGGAAAGGCATATCAATTTTTTTGCGGAGATTTTTGATATAAACTTCGATTGTGTTAGGTAATATATCGCTATCATAATTCCAAACATGTTCAATAATTTGATTCTTGCTTATAACCTGATCATGGTTGCGCATCAAATATTCGAGCAGAGAATATTCGCGTGATGAAAGGTGAACGATACTATTTCCTCTTTTTACTTCATACGTAGTTGTACTAAGTAATAAGTCATCAACTATCAAAATGTTTTTTTCAACTTGTTGTGGTCTTCTAGAGAGAGCTCTAATACGAGCTAGCAATTCTTCGAAAGCAAATGGCTTAGTAAGGTAATCATCGGCTCCAATATCTAGTCCCTCAACCTTATCATGCAAACTACCTTTAGCAGTTAATATCAATATTGGAGTATGAATTGAATCATTTCGAAGTTTTTTACACACAGATGCTCCATCCATTTTTGGCAGCATTAGGTCGAGTATTATCACATCATAACCATTATCAGATGCAAGATCATATCCAGTCATTCCGTCGTATGCTACATCGACGATGTATTTTTCTTGAAGTAACCCTTTACGTATGGATTGTGCAATGCCATGCTCATCTTCAACTATCAATACTCTCATATACAAAGATTATACTCGTTTAGCTGAAATATAGCTGTAACTAAGAAACTTTTACAATTTTCCAACTTATTTCACCTGCAGGCGCAACAACTACGATAGTTTCCCCGACTTTGTGTCCGATAACAGCTTTTCCAAATGGAGATTGCTCAGAAAGTTTCCTCTCAGATGGATTTGATTCGTATCCAGAAACCAATACAAAACTCATTTGTTTACCATTCTTCTCAAGTGTTACTTCATTTCCAAATCCAATTGTGTTTCCACTGGTGCTACTTGTTACTACGCCATATTTTATCAAATAACCTAATCTTCTTATCTCTCGATCAATGCTTCCAAGCTCAAACTTGGCTGCAGTATAAGCTCCGTTTTCGGATAAATCTCCCATCTCCCGTGCCGCTTGCAACCTTATCAATACCTCTTCGCGCTTAGTCTGGAGTAGGTCATAATCAACCTTGGCTTTATCAAAGCCAACTTTTGTTAGTGGGATAGCTGCTGGTCGCTTGATCGTCATGGCTCTTGCGGTTGTTCTTCTTACTTTTGTAATCATCTCTATATTCTACACGATAATGTCGGTTTTAAGGCCTTATCCTATTTTGTCATTCCGACCGTAGTGGAGGAATCTATTGTCCCTCAGGGTCTGACCTTGAGGGGTTATTAAATCATATATAATATACAAATATGACCAATAACGACAACACGCAAGAGAATCCCGTCGGCCGGTTCATGGTCGCAGTCGGGGGCATCATTGTAAATAATGACGGCAAGATATTAGTCCTCAAAAGAAGTAGCAAACTAGACTGGCAACCCAGCGAATGGGAGACAATGTATGGCCGTATTGCTCAGTTCGAAGATCCCCAAAAGGGGCTGATCCGTGAGATTGGCGAGGAGATTGGGATTACGGTTGAGATTGGCGCTCCACTTACGGCCTGGCATATTTTTCGGGGCAAGGAAGAGACTGCCTACAACGAGCTAATAGGTATTACCTTCCTTTGTCATAGCAAACAAGATGATATCAAGATCTCAGATGAGCACGAGGAATATCGTTGGGTTACGCCAAGTGAGGCGTTAGAGCTTGTCACAATCGAGGGAATTCGCCGCGACATCAAGGCCTATCTCAACCTGACGGGGCCAGGCCCTGCTAGTCTATAAAGCAATTTTTCTAGCCTTAATCGCCATAAATAGAGGGAACTCCTCGCGGGCTCGATTCTCACTCCTTGCGGCTTTGCCGACACTTTCCTTATCAGATGTCCACTCTTCGATTTTCTCAATGACAAATCCATTATCGTATAGCATCTCGCTATATGAGGAGAGGGGATAATGGTAGCTCCAGGTGATCGGTGATTGTCTTGCTCCTGGGTGGGCTGTTATCGGGATCTCCATTGGCGACATGTATTTGTTCACTTTGCGGTATTGGATCTTTGTTGCCTCATCTACTCCCCATGATGACTGTCGGGGTATACGAAATGAAGGGTGATTAAGTACGATGACAAGGGTACCATTATCAGCGATATGCTTGCTTGTATTCTCTATAGCCATAAGTGGCGCTTTCATATTCTGAAGTGCCAATATAATTGCACCATGGCCAAATTTTTGGTTTGTCTTGAGTGGTTGCGTTACATCACCAACGATATATTTGTGTCTTGGGTTATCATCCGCTACTCGCGCTGTCTCAATTAGTGATGATGCAGAGTCGACTCCTAGATAATCGATTTGTTTGGGTAGTGCTTTGGCGAGTACTCCATTACCACACCCAAGATCAAGTACTTGAGCATATTCGGGTAGGTTGAGCAGTCGAAGAACTCCAGGGATAACCACGTGTTGGTGGTAGTAGTGGCCACCATCTTTGGTTATCCCACTGTACCACCCAGCTACCTTTTGCCATGATGTATCTTTTTGCATAAAGACATTATACTATCTCTAGTAGCAATATACCGAAAGGGGCAACTATGATCAAAGGATTCTTAAATTTTGTTCGTGAGCAAGGAGTTATTGGGCTCGCAGTCGGATTCTTGCTTGGTGGAGCCGTCAGCAAATTTGTTACTGCCTTTGTTACCGATATTATCAATCCTATACTCGCTCCCATCCTTGGCGCTGCCGGCAACTTCAAAGATGCTACTCTTTCACTTGGTCCAGTGCACCTACTATATGGGGATTTTCTTGCCAACTTTATCGACTTCGCTGTTATCGCCGCTATCGTCTACTTCGGTGTCCACGGCCTAGGGCTGGACAAGATAGATAGGAAAAGGGAGCCTAAGAAATGAAGAGACTATTTCTTAGTGCGCAGGTCCATCATGTTGCCAAGCAAATCGCGGCAAAGATAGATAACCTTAGTAGTCTCCATGGTGTATTTATCACAACTGCATTTGAGGATAAGGATCACAATCTCGACTGGCATTATAGGAACAAACAGGGACTTGTCGATGCAGGATTTGTCTTTGATCTATATACGATTAGTGGGAAGTCTGAGCAAGAGATAATAAAAGATCTCAATAGTTATGACTTTATATATGTCGAAGGTGGTAATGCCTTCTATCTTATGCAGGAATCTCAGAAGAATAACTTCGCCGATTATATTCGCAAGCGAGTAAATGATGGAATGATCTATATTGGTACAAGTGCAGGGTCTGTTGCTGCGGGTCCAGACATTGATCCAGTTGCCCGTCCTGAGCGGACATCTATGGCCAGAGATCTCGCCAGTACGGAAGGATTTGGCTTGGTTGATTTCTCGATAATTCCACATTGGGCAGATGAAGGCCGTAGGCAGATGGCATTCTCGGTACGACTCCCACATATCTATCAGGACAAATGGAAGTTGATTCTACTAACCAACTCACAATACGTAGAGGTAAAAGATGATTACTACAGAATATGTGACAATAGAGATATCAAAGCATGATCGAATATCCAATAATCAAAAATGCTAGTGGTGAGAAGCTCGATACTTGGGTAGAGGGTGATGCATCCTCAGCCAAGACAATAATCATGGTTCATGGCTTTGGCACTGACAAGCATGAGCATGGCTTCTTTGACGCAATGTCGACTGCTTTTACGAAAGCTGGCTTTTGCGTTGTACGCTTCGACTTCTCCGCCTATGGTAAAAGCGAGGGGAATGAGGTCGATGGTTGCTACAGCAAACAAGCGGCAGATCTTCAGGCAATAATTGATTACACCAAGAGCAGTTTCCCCGGAGAGTACTTTCTTTTTTCTCAGTCCATGGGTACTTGGGTTACCGCACTCCTCTCCCCAACTGGTTTTATGCGAACTGTATTTGTCGGCATGCCAAACGCCGATACCGATATCATGGTTGAGCGTTTCAAGGATCGCTTCACCAAACGCCCAGGAGCTGTATTTGACGAGAATGGGATAAGTATCTATCCACGCAGTAGTGGGGAGGTGCAAAAGATTGGCCCAGTATTCTGGGCGGGTATGCGAAGTCTTGATCCGATCGAAAAGGTAACCAATTTTGCTCAATCAACTGACCTACTAAATATCCATTGGTATGAGGATGAGATCCTCGGCACAGATCATATGGAGGAATACGAGACGATCGACAAGGTCAAATCTCTTTGGCTTCATGGTACCCACACTGTACCAACAGAAGAGCAAAGAACAGAGCTGAGCAAAATCGCAATAGGCTACTTCATGGGTGAAGAACTTGTTGAGTGGGTCGACGAGGATGAAAAGTCTCTTGGTCCTATCCCAATTAGTGTCGCAAACCAGAGTCCCAAATATCTCCACCGCGAGGTAGTAGTATTATTGGCCGACAAGAATAGACGACTATTTACTGGCAAAAGAGCTGCAACTAAGCATGTCGCACCCAATATCTGGATCCCCGCGGCCGCAGGGCATCTGACCTATGGTGATACCCTCGAGGCAACTGCTCACCGCGAGCTCCTCGAAGAAACAGGATTGGATATCAAAGAATTGAAATATCTATTTCGCGAACATGTCATTATGTCCAATGAGACGCAATATTGTCATTGGTTCCTCGGTAATTACGATGGCAGCGAGATCAAGCTCGATCCCAAAGAGTCATCAGAGTATATGTGGGTCACCGAGGCGGGCTTCGATGAGTTCTGTCGTACCCACGATATGCCAGATCGCTCAAGCTCTGCCTTCCGCCGCTACTGGGCAGGGGAATGGGATTAGTTTTATAGGTCGTTGACTACGGATACTATTTGGTATTTACTAGAGTTGTTATTAGTGTTTTATTCGGGGAGGTTAATATGACTGCCCAGTCCAATTCCATTGTTATATACGAGCTAGCTCGCGGCAAAGAGATATCAGTACCGATCGACGACGAAACAGTCTGGCTATCGTTAGATCAAATGACTGATCTATTCGACCGGGATAAATCAGTTATTTCCAGACATATTAAGAACGTGTTTGATGAAAAAGAACTAGAAAGGGATTCAGTTGTTGCAAAATATGCAACAACTGCTAAAGATGGAAAAGTATATAAAGTTGACTACTATAATCTAGACGTTATTATTTCGGTCGGGTATCGTGTCAAATCTCTCCGTGGTACTCAATTTCGTATTTGGGCAACCAAGACTCTTAGACAGCACATCCTAGGTGGATTCACCATCAACAAGTCTCGCCTGATTACTAAGGGTATCGATGAGCTCGAGCGCGCAGTCAATCTCGTTCGCTCAACAATTAGCAAGAACATGCTCAGGTCAGGCGAGGCCAAAGGCATATTAAAGGTCATCTCCGACTATGCCCACTCATGGGTGCTCCTGCACAAGTATGATGAGAACAGGCTCGAGCTCCAGGATACCACTAAGCCCAAATATACTCTTGAGTACGAAGAAGCTCTCATAGCCATATCTCATCTTTCAGAAAAGATAACTGCCAAGAAGGTTGTTTCTAAGTTCTTTGGCATGGAGAGAGACGATCATGGACTAGAGCGACTACTCGGCACGATAAACCAAACATATGATGGGCAAGAACTGTACCAGTCCGTAGAAGAGAAGTCTGCTCACCTCCTCTATTTTATGATCAAAGATCATCCTCTAATCGATGGTAACAAAAGAAGTGGGGCACTTCTTTTTATACATTACCTCGCACAGAACGGTCTACTATTTAAGAAAAATGGCGAAAGAAGTATCAATGACAATACTCTTGTTGCCCTTGCCCTCCTCATCGCCGAGAGCGATCCTAGAGACAAAGATCTACTAATCAAATTAACCACGAATCTCGTTGGGTAGTAGAATAGTGTTCTATGGTCAAAGTCTTTACTGCGCAAAATCTAGTTGATCTCCCTCAACAAGTCCAACAAATGATAAAAGAACGGGAGGGCGCACGTGCAAACAACGATTTTGCTAGCTCCGACCAATTAAGAGATGCTATTAAGCAAGCTGGTTATATCATCAATGATAGGCAGGATGGCTACGAACTCCTAGTAGTTGGTGACAAAGACAAAAAACCAGACAATAACTATCTAGTCCTCTTTGGTAGCGGTGAGATAGCTCCGAGCAGTGTAGATATATATCGATCACTATTTTTGACTCTTGGCAAGCGTGATCTAAATATTGCACTCATTACGACTCCTGCCGGTTTCCAACCCAATGTGGAGCATGTCTATGGCGAGATCAAAGATTTCTTACTCGCGAGTCTCCCTGACTTTAACCTTACAATCAATATTGCTTATGCCAACAACAAAGAATTAGCAAACGATAAGACAATAGTTGCAGAGCTAGACTCCGCAGACATTATCTTTGCTGGCCCTGGGAGTCCTACCTACACCGTCAAAAACCTATCAGACACACTTCTCTATGCGAAAGTGGTAGACAAAGTGAAGGCCGGGGCCAGCCTCATCCTTGCCTCAGCCGCAACTCTTGCTTTCTCCAAGCACTGTCTCCCTGTCTATGAGATTTACAAAGTAGGGGAGGATCTCCACTGGATTGATGGGCTCAACTATTATGATCCGGGTGCTACTATTATTCCTCACTTCAACAATCGTGAGGGTGGGGTAGACTTAGACACTAGCAATTGTTATATCGGGCAGGGTAGGGCACAAAAAATGCTCGCTCAGTTGCCACGCGATGAGAAAGTCATTGGCATCGATGAGCACACTGCCTACATCATTAATCTCAAAGAAGACACAAATGAAGTCAGAGGAAAGGGCAGTATTCATGAATTATAATCCCCTCTCACATTTGACATATTAGGAAAACCTAATATGATAAACTAATGAGCGACAAAATATTTGTATTACAAGCCAAAATAATCAAAGCATTAACCCACCCACTTAGGCTCGAAATTGTTCATTTGCTTAGGCATAATATTTTAACTGTTTCTCAAATAATTCAAATGTCCGGTCTCAGCCAAAGTCTTATTAGTCAGCACCTAAAAGTACTCAAAGTAGCTCAAATAGTATCAAGTAAACGTGAAGGAAAAGAAATTTACTACGCAATTTCGGATCAACGGATTCTTGTGGCATGTGATTCTATCCACTCTCTAGTTAGCGGTGAGCCACTCCCCATTACTTCCGAACCAAATGTTGTTGACCCAGTCTGTGGGATGGATCTTACCCCAAAGACAGCATCATTTACCACTGCCTACAATGGCGTGCGTCATTATTTTTGTGCCAAAGGTTGTCTGAATAAGTTTAATATTAACCCAGGACATTATGTTCGATAAACTTGAAAGGTACATATGAAAAAAGGTATTTCTTTGCCACTCGCTTTATCATTTATCACTGTAAGTGGCATAGTTGGATTAACAGTTGGATATTATTTTTCACCAGTTTATCAAGCCAATATGTACGAAAAGGTCGAGATGGGTTTGGGTGTTGCAGATCGCTATCTAGATCTACGATATCTTGATGCCATGGCCACTCACCATCAGTCGGCAATTATGCTTGCACAACAGGTTGTGACAACTTCAAAAAGGTCGGAAATTCGCGATTTGGCCACGACCATCATCAATTCAGAACCAAGCTCAATTGATCAATTAATGCAATGGAAAAAATCTTGGTACAACGATTCGCGTTCTTATTCTGCTCCACAAATAGTAAATCTCGGTACGTACGACGACAAGCTTGATTTGCGCTTTCTTAACGCACTGATTAGTCATCATAAGTTGGGGATCAACATGGCGAAGGAAGCTCTCTCCAAGTCAACTAACAATGAAATATTAAATAATGCAAATGAACTAATAGAATTTTTAACAAATAGTCACCTAATCCTGCAAGATTGGCGCTTTAATTGGTATGGTGTCAAATAATATGAAAAAAACCCAATATAAAATAATTGGCATGCACTGCGCTAGTTGTGCCAACATTATTAGTAAAAAATTAAACAAGGTTCCTGGAGTTGTAGCTGTCAATGTTAATTATGCAACCGAAATTGCAGATATCGAAATGACAAGCAATGTAGATGTTGAAGTTTTTAATAATGTTATTAACCCTTTTGGTTACAATCTGGGGAATGTATTACCGATTCCCTCATCAAATCCAGAAGAAAAATCTCTAGCGCAAGTACAATTTATTTTACCACTGACTATTTTGGTTTTTGTGTTAATGCTTTGGGATATCAGTGCACGTTCGCAGAGTTTCATTCCCAACTTTCCTCTCCCAATGTATATTTTTAATACCTTTTCTTTTCTATTATCCACGTTAACAATATTTTGGATCGGGCAACCATTTCTTAAAGGCGTATTCAACTTTATTCGCTTTAACATTGCCAATATGGATACCTTAATTGGTATCGGTACTCTCACTGCCTACATATTTAGTAGTTTTGTGTATCTATTTCCCGCGCTAGCCAACCAGTTGAACTTGCCAACATATTTATATTTCGATGTTACGATTGTGGTCATTGGCTTTGTAACTCTTGGTAAATATCTCGAAGGTAATTCCAAGAACAAGACTGGTCAAGCAATTGCAAAGCTTCTGGGGATGCAAGCCAAAACTGCAACAGTAATTAGAGGCGGTCACGAATCGCAAGTTTCAATATCAGAAGTGAAATTACAAGATATTTTACTTGTTAAGCCAGGGGAAAAAATTCCATTAGACGGCGTCGTGATCGAAGGTATTAGTGCTGTGGACGAATCTACGCTTACCGGCGAGCCGTTTCCGGTTGACAAAAAAATTGGCGATAAAGTGGTTGGCGCAACCATAAACAAGCAGGGTGTTTTGACTATTCGCGTTTCTGGTATTGGCAAAGATACTGTCCTTTCTCAAATTATTGACATGGTCAGCAGTGCACAAGGGTCTCGCGCACCAATACAAAATCTTGCAGACAAAATTTCCGAAATATTCGTGCCATCAGTTCTTGTTGTTGCAACATTGTCATTGGTATTGTGGCTTACTATTGGGTCATATTATTTAGGGTTTGCTACTGCTTCGTCATATGCCATTTTGTCGTTCGTTGGTGTGCTCGTTATTGCATGTCCATGCGCATTGGGGTTGGCTACCCCCACAGCTGTTATTGTTGGCGTTGGGCGCGCGGCGCAACTAGGCATATTGGTAAAAAATGCAGAAAGTTTGGAAAAATTAAGTCACATTGATACCCTAGTTTTCGACAAAACAGGCACAATCACAAAAGGCAAGCCAACTGTAACAGAAATAGTTGTACTGAATAATGCTTACACAAGTGATGAGGTTCTTAGGATTGCTGCAAGTCTCGAAAAAAATTCTTCACATCCGCTCGCCTTAGCTATCATCAAATCAGCCAAGTCAAAAAAGTTGTCATTACATCGTGTGCATTCATTCAAAGAAATTGTCGGAGTTGGGATCGAAGGCCATATTGGGGAAAAAGAATTTAAGCTCGGGCGCCCACAAGCAAACCTTCCACAGTCAAAAGAAGTTACCGCTCTTACCAATAAAGGGATTACTGTGATTATTCTAATTAAGGGGAGTGATCAAATCGGCCTTATCGGAATAAGTGATGTTGTCAAATCAAACGCCACCTCGATTATTTCTAGTCTTCACAAATCACACATTAACACAATTATGGTAACCGGGGATAATCAAATAGTTGCCGAACACATCGCCAAACAAGTCGGAATAAATCAGGTTATCGCGGATGTAATGCCAAATGATAAAGCCAAAATAATTGCCAAACTACAACAAGAGGGTCATAAGGTGGCTATGGTTGGAGACGGTATTAACGACGCTCCAGCACTTGCTACTGCAAGCGTTGGCATAGCCATGAGTACGGGCACTGATGTGGCTATCGAATCCGCCGACATTACTCTTTTGTACGGCGACCTTAATAAGATAGCTAAAAGTATTAAATTGTCCAAAGCCACGCTTAATACGATAAAACAAAACCTATTCTGGGCATTTATTTACAATCTAGTAGGCATTCCGCTTGCTTCAGGATTACTTTATCCGATATTTGGCATTACTCTCAATCCAATTTTCGCTGGATTGGCGATGGCATTTTCGAGTGTTTCAGTAGTTGCCAATTCACTTAGATTGAGTAGGATAAACATATGAACTACTGGCTAATTTTTCTAACAGGACTTACCTCAGGTGGGGTTGCTTGCGCTGCTATGCAAGGCGGTCTCCTCGCAAGCGTTATTGCCAATGGTAAAAGCAAAGAACTAGAGTCACACTCCAGGAGTGTGATACCGAGTAGCTTCGATATTGGCGACTGGGGTCCAGTTACTGCCTTCTTAATTGCCAAGTTAATAGCTCACTTCATCCTAGGATTCCTGCTCGGGATCATAGGCTCAACTCTTACTCTTAGCTTGCCCATCAAATTATTTTTCCAGGGTTTTGCCGCCATCTTTATGCTTGCAACAGCCGCCAATTTACTTAATCTGCACCCAGTTTTTCGTTATCTGAGTTTTACTCCACCCAAGTTTGCTAGGAAACTTATCAAAAACACTAGTAGGAGCTCTCTGTTCTTTGCTCCCGCCATACTTGGCTTGCTCACAGTCTTTGTCCCCTGCGGTGTAACGCAGGCCATGGCAGTCCTTGCAGTTAATAGTGGCAATCCACTACAAGGAGCATTGATCATGGGTAGCTTTGTCGCAGGGACAGTCCCTGTTTTTGTAGCCATAGGGCTTGCAACGGCCAAGTTATCAGAGGTTGGCAAGACTTATTTCTTGCGTGCCGCTGCAATATTGCTTATTGGTATGGCGCTATATTCGCTTCGTGGCATCATGATAGTAACCAACTTTGGACCCAAATTTGTCAGCCTTCTCCCTCCATACAATACTTCGCCACAAACTGATGTCGGGCTAAGCCAAAATGTTGCGATAGATATAAGCAACAACGGATATTCTCCAAGCAAATTTAGGGTAAGCGTTGGCAAGCCAGTCACAATCACCCTGCGTACAGGCAATGTCTATAGTTGTGCCGCAAGCTTCACTTTCAACGCCTTTGGGATAAATATCTACCTAGCTCCAAACACAGAGGAAAAGTTTACAATTACTCCCACTAAGAAAGGCATCTATACTTTTAGCTGCTCGATGGGTATGTATAGCGGAACAATGGAGGTGATATGATCAAAAAGATTACGCTTAAGCTTAGTGGCATGCACTGCATAAGTTGCAGTATGAATATAGATAGCGAGCTAGAGGATCTTACTGGCGTCGTTTCTGTAAATACCAGCTACCCCAAGTCTGAGACCAAGATAAGCTACGATGACAAGGTAGTCTCATATGGAGCGATCGAGCGCTCTATTCAGCAACTGGGGTATGGAGTAGATCAGGTCGCCTCTGCTTAGTTTTGGCAATCGCTTGGCTTTGCCTCCACTCTTCGATTAGTTTGTGATTGCCACCTAGTAGTATCTCGGGTACATTTTTGCTTTCATATTCCATCGGTCTCGTATACTGCGGATACTCAAGAAGATTCTCACTAAAGCTCTCCGACACACTCGACAGATCATCTCCTAGTACTCCAGGTAGTAGTCGTACTACCGAGTCGATAACAGTCATAGCTGGTAGCTCCCCGCCTGTAAGGACATAATCCCCGATCGAGATCTCTTGATCTACATACTCGCGGATCCGCTCGTCATATCCCTCGTAGTGTCCAGCGATCAAGATAAGACCAGAAAGTTTTGCTAGCTCTAGTGCTTTCGCTTGTTTGTAGTGCGCTCCTTGTGGAGTCATCAGGATTACCGGTGCTCCTGGGTTTTCTTTTTTGACATGAGCAATTGCTGGTGCAACGATATCGACGCGCAGTACCATCCCCACGCCCCCTCCATATGGGTGGTCGTCCACCGAGCCGTACTTGTCAGTCGACCAGTCGCGAAGATTGTGGAGGTGATACTCAACTAGCCCCTTCTCACTTGCCCGCTTGAGAATACTTAGTCCAAGTACATTCTCAAACATTGGAGGGAAAAGAGTGATAATGTCGACTCTCATAGTGGACTCCTTATATTTTTTAGTTGCGGGTTAGTTACTCTAGTATACTGCTGAGTTGTAGTGATACTAGCATGTCCGAGTAGTTGTTGGATATATCTTACACTTACGCCATTTTCAAGAAGATGAGTGGCAAAGCTATGTCGTAGGCTGTGGAAAGTTGCATCTTTGGCAATACTAGTTTTTTGCAAAGCTCTTTCAAATATCATTTGAGCTGTTCTCGTTGTCAGCTTGCCACCTCGCTCGCTCTCAAACAGATAATCACTGGGTTCTTTGCCTGCCATAATCACGTGCAGAGAATCCAAAATTTTCTCAGGGATTATTGTTAATCTATCTTTGTCACCTTTCCCACTTCTAATAATCAAGCTCAATTCATCTAGCTCAATATCTTTAACTCTTAGGTTTATCACCTCGCTCACCCTTAGTCCTGCTCCATACGCTAAAGAAATTAGTGTTTTATGTTTAGTATTCTTTATCGTTTCGATTATTCGAATAATCTCATTCTTAGACAGTACGACAGGCAGTCTCTTGTGTCTTTTGGCATATGGGAAAGACACACTCCAAGTATGTTTCAGTATTTTTGTTGCGTACAGCAGTCTTTTCTAATTGAATAATGATACCGTAATTAGCGTGAGACTACTTTGTCTCTGGTGGTATTCTCCCTATATTTTCGAAGAGTTTACGTTCTTCTTTCCTAAGTATTGTAGCAAATTCGTTGTCT
>Ga0194063_10001774_pt1 | contig 13783 bp, 7 predicted proteins | sample SepL3720m_MetaG_FD_155459 | JGI IMG/M metagenome (GOLD analysis project Ga0194063, IMG submission 155459) | Anoxic zone freshwater microbial communities from boreal shield lake in IISD Experimental Lakes Area, Ontario, Canada - Sep2016-L373-20m | ecosystem: Environmental > Aquatic > Freshwater >... | reverse complement strand
CCGCTAGAAGGCAAACGTGAAACAGAAATTCACTGCTTTGATCTGCCAGCCATGACGCATCTCTACGGTATACATCCGCTCTTTATCTTTGATCCGCATGATGATTCCAACCGTCCTGTACCAGGGCAACAAGATAACGCCCTCCTGTACTGGCAGCTTTATCCTCAATTCCTTCGTGATTTATTCAGCCAAGCCTTTACCAAAGGCATTCAGGATCCACAACACGGTCGGGTGCGCGAGAGTGAATGGCGCGCCGCTTTAGCGCGTTTGCGTGATACTGTTTTTTACTGTCCACAATGCGCTGCCGAAAATTTCTATGATGATGATCTTCTCTCTACTATGCGCGCCTGTTGGGCATGCAAACAGCCCCTAAATTCCCTGCTTTGGATTCGGATTGGCTCCCAAGTCGTCATGCTAAATAGCGATACACATCTCTACCAACACCACCTCCACCCCTTCGCCCTATATGATTTCAGTAAACCGCTCGCTGAGGTATCTCACCACCCGCAGGATAAAACCCTGTGGGGCTTAAAGAATCTCTCTGAAAATTCATGGAAATTGACCACTCTCAATGGGGATACTAAAGACGTACCTCCTGGACGCAGTGCAGCAATAACGCCAGGAGCGCGGCTCTATTTTGGGGAAGTGGAGGGTGAGTTTTTATCATAAATCCAATCGTATATTTTTAAGTCAATAGTGGTAAAATTTAGCAACAGTCCTGAGATGAAATATCATCTTAGAAGAAGCAATCACTGACTGGATTTTTTAGTCTTTCAGTTATTATAAATTTCTTTATACACGGAGGCAATTGTGAAAAGAAAAAACTGGACAATCATTATTGGAATTTTAGCAATATTCCTTGGCATCATCTTCTTTGCAAGGATAAGTTTGCAACCTGTTGCCGCTCAAGGAAACCCGTCTCCAATTCAAAAACCCCCTGAGGCAACCCCGGTTCCCGAAAAATATCGTTGGGACCTCGAAAAGATTTATCCCAATCCAGACGCATGGGAAAAAGATTTTAAGGCAATTCAAGATACTTCCGTATCTGAATACGATAAATATGTCGGAAAATTAGGCGAAAAAGCTAATTTACTGAAACTATTCGAGACAGACGAAAAAACCCAGCGTACTATGGATAAGTTATACGTCTACGCGTGGATGAAAAGCGACGATAACCAAGAAGATTCAAAAGAATCCGAACGTGCATCCCGGGCAGACTCACTCCTGACTAAATTGGGCAGTGCCCGTGCTTTCATCAGCCCAGAATTGGTCAATCTTCCCGACAATACTATTAAATCCTATTTAGCCGATAAGGATTTTGAGAAGTATAAACATCTATTGGAAGCCACTCTCAAACAAAAAGAGCATACCCTTCCCAAGGAGCAAGAAGAGCTGCTGGCAGCCACAGGAGAAATGGGAGCCGCTCCAGGAAAAATCTCTTCCAAGATACGCGAAGCCGATATGCAATTCCCGAAGATCAAGAACAGCAAAGGAGAAGAAGTTGAGCTATCCGAGGCCGTTTATGGACTTGTTCTCAGCGATCCAGACCGTGATTTTCGCAAGCGCAGTTTTGAGGGAATTCTCGGCGCTTACGATAAGTACAAATTTGGGCTTGCCGCCACCCTGGACACCCAGGTTCGCTCGGATTGGTTCTATGCCAAAACAAGCAAGTATAAATCTTCCGCTGAAGCCTCTTTGGGCGCCAATTTTATTCCTACAGACGTTTATGATAACCTTATCAAAGCCACCGATAAGAACCTGAAGATATTACACCAATATGTCGCCTTACGTAAACAGGTTCTTGGCGTGGATAAGATTCATGGTTATGACATGTTCAATCCTCTCATTGAATCCTATACGGTTGAAGTTCCCTTTGACGACACCCAGCAGCTTTTAGACAAGGCATTAGCCCCGCTTGGCAAGGACTATACAGATCAATTGGATAAAGGTCTCAACAGCCGTTGGGTTGATGTATATGAACGCAAAGGAAAAACATCCGGCGGTTATTCTTGGGGTAGCTATGATACCCAACCTTATATTTTGATGAATTACACCTCTGATTTCTCAGATGGGGTGATGACTCTGGCACATGAAATGGGACATTCTTTAAATTCTTATTATACGAATAAGAACCAATCGTACATTTACAGCAATACGCCCATCTTCACCGCCGAAATTGCCTCGACAACCAACGAGATGCTGGTTCTACAATATATGCAGAAAAACGCCAAGAATGATGCCGAGAAGCTCTATTTCTTGAACCAGTTGGCTGAGAATATCCGCGGCACCTTCTTCGTCCAGGTGATGTTTGCCGACTTTGAAAAACAAATTCATGCCCGCGTGGAAAATGGCGATGCCCTCTCCGTCGATAGCCTTAACCAGATATGGGGAGAAATTATGACGAAATATTATGGTCCCGACTATGAGGTTGACGATCTGGCAAAGATCGGATGGGCTCGTATTCCTCATTTCTATCGTAATTTCTATGTTTACCAATATGCGACAGGCATCGCGGCGTCAAACCAATTCGTGAAAAACATCACAGAAGATAAGCCCGGGGCAAAAGAAAAATATCTTACCTTCCTCTCAGCAGGCAGCGTCGATTACCCGATCAATGTCCTCAAAGAAGCCGGGGTTGATATGCTCAGCCCGGCTCCGGTAGACAACCTTATTTCTGATTTTGGCAAAATCGTAAATCAGATGGAAGAACTGCTCAAGAAGCAGGGAAAAATCAAGTAAGATAAAGATAACGTTTCTATATTAAATCGTTCCCCTTTTCTCATATCCATTGAGGAAGGGGGAATTTTATTTAATTTCCAGTTTGACTCAAAGCCGCATCAGACTTATAATAATTGTTTGTCTATTTCACAGAGCTGATGATGCACCTTGATGTACTCACCTCCCTGCCAGATTACCAAGAACTGGCAAATGATTTAAGAGCAGGTCAAAGTTTTGACAGGCTGGGGTTGCCGCGCGCAGCCCGCCTGCCACTTCTGGCAGTCTTACAGGCTGAGCTTCAGCGTCCATTTCTATTATTAACCGGGCTAACCAATCACGCTTTATCCCTCGTGGAGGAATATACCTTATTTTCCCCACAGGTGAAAAAGATGCTCTTCCCCGAACCAACATCCGTATTCTATGAAAATTCCGCCTGGGGCGAAGTTACCCACCAGAACCGCCTTCAGACCCTCACTACGTTAGCGGCATACCATCTTCCTTCTCTGCGCCAGGAAATCACGGCGCAAAATGTCCCTTTTATCGTCGCCCCAGCCAGAGCCGTAATGACAAAGACCCTCCCAAGGCGCGACTTCATCCTCCAGACCCAGGTGCTCAAACGTGGGCAGCAATCCTCTCCAGATACCTTAGCCCGGCACTGGTACAACCTGCGCTACCAGGCAGTCACCATCGTAACAGCCCCGGGACAGTACGCCCGGCGCGGCGGTATTCTCGATATCTGGCCAATTGCAGACCCGTCACCAACCCGGTTGGATTTTTTTGGCGATGAAATCGACACGCTGCGCTCTTTCGACCCGGCTACTCAGCGCACTGTAAGTAATCTCGAACAAATCATGATCCCTCCGGCGCGCGAGTTCACCTTGAAGGGCACTGAAAGCATCCTTCAGACTGAAGACGGCGTTGAAACAATCCTGAATGAATTCCACATTCCTTTATTGTATCCCAATGCAGCCTGCCTTCTTCATTACTTGCCTTCTGAAGCCATCATTTTTGTCGATGATTCAATCATGCTCCAAGACACAATCGATGAAGTCGAAAAACAGGCACTCAGTTTACGCCGTGATGCTATTCAGACAAACGGTCTACCTGAAGATTTTCCTTTGCCGTACCATACCCGCGAGGAAATCGAGCATCTTATCACCAGCCACCAGCATGTTATTTTGGGACCTGTCGTGGAAAAGGAAGATGCGGACGTATTTCCGCTAAGACGTTTCTTCAACCAGGGACAGCGTTTCGGTGGTAAGGTAAAGCCCTTCCTGGATCATATCGCCGAATGTATTCGCTGCGGCGACCATATCATCATCGTCTCGCGCCAGACCAAGCGATTAATGGAGCTATGGCAGGAAACTCCTCTTTCGACAGAGCAACTACCTGGTGAAAATAATCCAGCCTTCATTCAAGGCAGCCTCGGCGAAGGCTGGGTACTCATCCCGCCCGAAGACTCGAACATTCCCCGCTTGCAGCTTGTAACCGATGGGGAAATTTTCGGATGGCAGCCCCCCCAAGCCCGCCGTAGGGCAAGTCCCGTCGCAGAAAACCCCGAAGCCAATTATGCTGATTTACATGTAGATGATCTTGTCGTCCATATTGATTTCGGCATCGGTATTTATAAAGGTCTGGTCAAACGCACCATTGATAATATTGAAAATGAATACCTGTGCATCGAATATGACCAGGGTGACCAACTTTTCGTGCCCGTATATCAAACGGATCGTATCACGCGCTACGTTGGCGCAGACGGCAGAACACCTTCCCCCCACCGTCTGGGTAGCACCGAATGGCAGAACATCAAAGCACGTGTCAAAGAAAACGTGGAGGAGGTGGCGCATGATCTCCTGCAACTTTATGCCGCCCGCCAGGTCGTCAAAGGATATGCCTATAAAGCAGATACGCCCTGGCAAGCTGAACTGGAGGGAAGTTTCCCTTATGTGGAAACCAAGGACCAGCTCAAAGCATTAGCAGAAGTAAAACAAGACATGGAAAGAAATCGTCCCATGGACCGCTTGATCTGCGGCGATGTGGGTTACGGTAAAACAGAAATTGCCTTACGAGCAGCATTCAAAGCCGTGATGGAAGGCAAGCAGGTTGCCATTCTCGTGCCCACCACCGTTCTGGCACAACAGCACTTTACCACCTTCCGCGACCGGCTGACACCCTTTCCGATTACTGTCGAAATGCTATCGCGCTTCCGCACTCCGCAAGAACAAACAAAAATCATTACGCGTCTGGCACAGGGCTCCGTAGACATTATCATAGGGACACACCGCCTGTTCTCTGCGGACGTGCGTTTTAAAGACCTGGGATTGCTCATTATCGATGAAGAACAACGTTTTGGGGTTACTCATAAAGAAGCCCTTAAAAAAATGCGCACGGAAGTGGATGTACTCACTTTAACAGCAACCCCGATTCCGCGCACCCTTTACATGGCATTGACTGACATCCGCGATATTTCTATCATCAACACACCTCCCGCAGAACGCCTGCCGGTCATCACCCATGTTGGACCCTACTCGCAGCGCCTGGTTCGCCAGGCAATCCTGCGCGAGATCGAACGCGGTGGGCAAGTCTTCTTCGTCCATAATCGTGTGCAAACGATTGAAGGAATGCGCCAACATTTAGAAAAATTGGTTCCCGAAGCCCGCGTCTCTGTCGTACATGGTCAAATGCCAGAAAATACGCTCTCCAAACGGATGCAGGAATTCAGCACCCCGGAAGAAACTGACCGGCGCGTTGATATTCTTCTTTCTACTTCCATCATCGAATCTGGGTTGGATATTCCCAACGCCAACACATTGATTGTCGATCGGGCAGATACGTTTGGCTTAGCCCAGTTATACCAATTACGCGGCAGGATTGGGCGCGGGGCGCAACGCGCATACGCTTTCTTCTTCCGTCACAGGAAGATTCAGCCGACACCTGAAGGTCGCCTGCGTCTGGAAACCCTGGCTGAGTACACCCATCTGGGTGCAGGTTTTTCAATTGCTATGCGTGATCTGGAGATTCGCGGGGCTGGTGAAATGCTGGGCACACAGCAGCATGGGCAAATTGCGGCGGTCGGGTTTCATCTATACACCCGCTTGCTAGCCGATGCCGTGCGCCGTCTGCAAACTAACAGGGGGATTAAACTGGAGGAGGCTGAACGCAAATCCGTCGGGCTGCGCTGGCAAAAAAACACTCAGGTTTCGGTCGATCTACCTCTTCCCATCAGCATTCCGATGGATTACATCTCGGATACGACGATGCGCTTGGGGCTTTACCGTCGTCTGGCAGAATTGCATGCTGTTCATGAAGTTGACAGCCTGCAAGAAGAGTTTTATGACCGGTTCGGTGCCCCTTCTGCGACAGTGATTAATCTCTTTTACCAACTAAAGGTCAAGATCTTCGCTGAACAAGCCGGACTCGCTACCATATATCCTGAAAGCAATCTGATCGCTCTGCGTTTTCCACCTTTGCCAAAAGAGATGATGAGCCGTTCATTCCCAAACTTTGACAAGGATGTGCGGATTGGCAAGAACGCACTATGGTTAGATTATCAAAAAAATCCAGCCTGGCAAGACCGGTTATTGGAGATATTAAGCTCGCTGGTTGATCAATTGAGGCCTATTTCTACCCACCCCCAATCGGTCTGAAGCAACGAATCTCGTCTCCATTCTTTAGAACTCGATCAAAGTCGCGTTCCAATTCTTCATTAATCGAACATTTTACCTGTTGAGGAATATCCAATTGAGATAGTAAGTCCGATATGGTGCTGCTATCGGCAACATCCAAAGAAGCAATCCCCTTATTTTCAGGAGATAACTTTTCCCGCAGCACACCATGAAGAATAATTTTTACTTGCATTGTTCTCCTCCTTGTTCATATCCTAACGATAGAACGGAAATAGTTACTAATCACACAGCGCAACTTCTAATAGAACCCCCCCCACCAAAATTCTATCTTCCGTTTTTCGTTGTCAATGGTCCAGCAAAGATATTCTGAAGGTTTTCTTCTCCTTCTGCATCGGTGATAGCATAAATCTCATCGCCAACCTCAAAGATGGTCTTGCCGCGCGGCATAACAACTTTATCCTCTCGCACCAGAGCCGCAATGACGCTCGAATCTGGCAATTGCAGGTCAAGAATCGAGCGACCAATTGCTAATGATCCAGGTGAAATTTTCTCAACCACTAGTGAATAATTACCCCGCCTTAATTTCGCCAGCACCATCATATCCTTCATAGACATTTCTTCTTCTATCAAGCGCGACATGATCTCCGAAGGATTGACGGCAGCATCCACATGAAACGCCTGATTAAATAACCAGGCATTGCGCGGGTTATTCACGCGTGCAATCGTGCGCGGTACATTATAACGATTACGGGAAATGAAACAAACCACCAGATTGTCTTCATCATTGGTCGTAACTGCCGCGATAATATCTGCCCTCTGAATCCCCGCGATTTCCAACACGCGCGGATCAATTTCATTTCCCTCATGGATCATCTCCGTGGGAATGTCGCGATGCAGCCGGGCGAGGACATCGCGGCGGCTTTCAACAATATGGACTTCATGATTTTGGCGAATGAGCATACGCGCCAATTGTGTACCCGTTCTTCCACCACCTACAATAACTACATACATATACTACTCCTTCGGCGAGACCCCCAGTTTGTAACGCAGCGCATCAATCCCTTCAAAAGTGGCACTGACATGAATGATATCTCCTACCCCTAGAATTGTATCATTTTGGGGTAGAATAGCTCTTCCGGCGCGGGTGAGGGCGGCAACGATGCAGCCATCCACCGTCAAAATATCAATCAGAGGATGTCCAGCCCACATGGCAGAAATGGTTAACTCATAGATTTCCACCTCTCCATTTCCAGCCGAAAAAACCGAGCGTACATCTGATTGGTAGAGCATCTCTTCCAGTCTTTGCGCTCCCCAACTGCTGGAAGCGATCATTTGCATTCCGAAGCAATCAAAAATTGAACAACAATTCGGTTCAAAGTTTCTCGCCACTATCTTAGGAACATGATAGATTTGAGAGGCAATATGCCCAATAACCAAATTGATGGCATCCGAACTGGTAACTGCTGCTAAAGCTTCTGCCTGTTCAATCCCAGCCCGGTGCAAGACTTCCTGGTTCATTGCATCCCCTTCATTAAGCCTCCCGATGAAATCAGGGGGAAGTTTATCGAATGCACTCGGTTTTACATCAACAACTGTAATCTCGTGTCCATGCTGGAACAACCGGTAAATCAATTCCGATCCTAATCTTCCACATCCTACAACAATGATTTTCATAATTCACATAATCTCTTTATTTATCTTCAAACCTTTATTTTACCTGATAAGGCACATCCATAATAACAATGTCTTTGCGGTTCATCAATGCCTTGCGTAATGTATTGGCTGTCTGGGCATGCAGGAAATTCGTCCACCAATGTTTTGGGACAAACTGGGGCACGACAACGGTTATCAGCTCGTTGGGCTGACACTGATCGTCAATTTTTTCGATATAATCCAGTAATGGTTCAATTACCAACCGGTAGGGTGAATCTACAACCATCAGACGAATACCATCACCCCAAAACTCCCATTTCTTCTCCACTTTTTTTGTTTCTTCTGGATCAGTAGAAATATGGACAGCAGTAATATCGTCGGAAAGTGTTTTAGCATAACGTAAAGCTGTTAATGTGCCGCTATGAACACCTGAGACAGGAAGAATAACGCGGTGGCGCACGACGCGCGGTTGGGTTACGAATTTATCCAGGGTGAGATGTTTAGCAACGGTCTTATAGTGATGGTGAATCGAGAAGAAGATAAACACCAGTATGGGAGTCAACAGGACAACCACCCAGGCACCGTCCCGAAACTTGGTGTAAGCAAACACAATCATAACGATCAGCGTAGCAAATGAACCGAAACCATTAACAACCATCTTAAATTGCCAATGATCTTCATGGTGAAGTGTAGAGCCCGGCTCGCGCAGCTCTTCGCCGGGTTTCAGATGACCCGATTTCCACCAGCGGCGTGCCATACCCGCCTGAGATAAGGTAAAGGAAAGAAAAACGCCGATCGCATAGAGCGGAATAAGGTTAGTTACACTCGCCTGGAATAAAATAATCAAGCAACTTGAAATAACCGATAACGCTACGATCCCGCGGGAGAACACCAGACGATCGCCGCGGTAGGTAAGTTGGCGTGGTAAAAAGCCATCCCCCGCGTGAAGCGCACCCAGCCGTGGAAAATCTGCAAAGGCAGTATTAGCTGCCATCATAAGAATGACGGTTGTTGACGACAACATCGCTATATAAAGGAAACCACGCCCGTCAAACACGGTACGCGCAATCTGGGAAAAAACCGTCTCATCTTCAGATGGTAGAGCGCCAGTAATATGTGCCAGGAATGTGATTCCGACCAGGAAAGAACCCAGAATTACAGACATCCAGACCAATGTAATCCCAGCATTTTTGCTGCGCGGCTCCTTAAATGCCGTGATCCCATTCGAAATGGCTTCCACTCCCGTTAGAGCAGTTGTCCCCGTTGCAAAAGCACGCAAAATCAAGAACAATGCAATCGGCTGGAGTGTCGTGTAGATCATATCCGTAGGCGGATCCACTACCGTACCCAGACTACCAGTCAAATACCTGAACATACCAACACAGATCGTCAGTACCATCATGATCAAAAAGAAATAGGTTGGAATGGCAAAGGTGATCCCTGATTCACGCACACCGCGCAAGTTGATCAGCATGATCAGACCCACCATCCCGACTGCAATCCAAACCCGGTAAGGAAACGTCTCCGGATAAGCGGAAACGATCTGCGCCACCCCCGAAGAGATCGATACGGAAACCGTGAGGATATAATCGGTTAGAAGGGCGGCGCCAGCCGTTTGAGCTGGCATTTCGCCCAGGTTATCGCGCGCCACGATATAAGCGCCGCCGCCATTGGGATACGCATGGATCGTTTGCTCATAGGATATGGTTAATATTGTGAGCAGGACAACGATCGCCAGCGTGATCGGCATGGAAAACTGAAAGGCTGCCTGACCTGCCAATGCCAGAACGATGAGCATTTCCTGGGTTGAATACGCCGAAGATGACAACGCATCCGAGGAGAACACTGCCAGACCGACAATTTTTCCGATCGTCTGGTGAGCTGCCGCAGCGGTCGGCAATGGACGCCCGATTAATAAAGTCCGCCAAGTATAAGCTGGAATAGTATCAGGCGTATGATGTACGACAGTTGTACCATTGTTTTCATCTAAATTCATATTTTTTTCGTATTCTCCCTACCTACATTAAAACCCAAGACTAACGGAAGAGATTCCTTAAAAATGCAAGAACTTGTATTATAACACTAACAACCAGAAGGTCAAACATCTCATTTTCAAGATTATCATCCGCTCTCAATGGACGATTCACTCATTCAAGCAGAAACATAACTGGTTGAAACTTTGAACTTGCGTGAAAAAAGGTGTGGACTAATTAAACCCACGCCTGATAATATTGAATGGCATTATTTGCTTAAGAAATTTTATTCCCAAATCAATACATTGGGCAAGATATCGGGATGCGTTAACCTCAACAGCTCATAACCGATCCCAGAACCGCCCTGGAAAAAGCTGGCAGCAAACATGCTGCGCGGCAGAAATGAGGCGTATTGGTAGCCACCTTTTTCTGCCGCATTTCCGACAACAAGAGAAGCGGCTTGCAGCGCATATTGGATGAGATCGGGACGCTTCAATTGCCTGCCCATACTGAAGATCGCTTCGATCCGTCCCAGGTTGCCGCAGCATAAGTGGTCGGCTAAATTTGTCAGGGTTGACAATTTTTTTTGGGTAGTGAGGATGGCGGATTCGATGTCTTGGCGAATTTGGGCAGTATCCAGGATATCTAATGAAGAAGCACGCTGCAACCCTATCCCCGCCGCGCCATGACACCAGGCGACCATATAGTCATCCGTCTTCCCATCCCTTAAATCACGCCAATTTTGTCGCTGTTGCGAGAACAGGGTGTTCTCATAGGCAATGGCTTCTTCTGCCGCTTCTAAAAACGCTTTCTCATGGGTGTGTTGGTAGAGGCATAAGAGGGCTTGAGCAAAACCCGCCGTCCCATGTGAAAAACCTGACAAGGTGACATCCGCTGCGGTTTTCCAAACCCGGTAACCCTGCTCCGTTTGGCTGCGTTTCGTTAAGAGGTGATTTCCGCTGGTAAGAGCACACTCCAAAGCCAGTGGATTGTTCGTCTCTTTATAAAGGGCTAACAGACTTAAGATGAAGCCCGCGCTGCCGCTGATAATGTCCAGCGCAGTATCTTTCTCCACCATTTCAGGTGTAATTCGTCCCACTGCCTCCAGCGCTTCCTCAATCAGTGCCGCTTCGTCGAGGAATTTCCCAATCCTCAACAAAGCATAAAGGGACGATCCTATCCCGCTCGCTCCGCCCAATGGGGTTTTTATGAAATTACGACTATCCTTCTCCTTGAGGGATTGGCGCACGGGCAGGATGGATGCCAGCGCTTCTTTGCGAAAAGATGGATAGGGTTCGCACTGATATTCTGGCAGTTGCAGCACCTTTTCTAAAGCAGCTAAAAATATGCCGATGCCAGCCACGCCATCATAGGTGCTTAAACCTAAAACACTGTATTGATAACGTCCGGATTCGGGCATCAACTGGATGCCAAACCAACTTAAGCTGCCATCGCTGCCGTCAATCTTGAGCGAGAGGAGTCGCCGGGATAATGCCAGGGCTTGGGTGAGGGCTGTTTCTGGTTGCAGCGGTGGCGGTAAGACCGTATGACGGTCGATGTCATCCCCATCATCCGCTTGGGATGTCTGCTTCTGTTGATTTTCTTTTTGATGGGCGAAGCGTGAATACATCGAACTACGGATGATTTGCAACTGCGCAAACAAATCTTCCTCGGTCAAATTCTGCAAACGCTGCATGACAAGCAAGGTACTGGGTGCCAGAAAATACTTCTCAACGACCCATTTGCGCTTGTTAACCATAAGATCAATATTGACGCTGCTGGTCGAAGCTGTGAAGAAAGGAATATCCAGGTCGGTCAAGGCTTCCCGTTCTGCGTTGAGAAGCGGGAAACAAGATGGCTTATCCTCCACTTGAAGATGGGCGCGCGCCAGCCGTTCCAGATACAGGCTGTAATCTGCGCCATCCTGAAGATTTCTGATTTGGCGGGCTTGCTGAGAAAGAGTAAAGTATATCTGGGTGGCACGAAAAACGAAGCGAATTTGCTTATCCTGGAATGCAGCCAGGATTCCTTCGGGGTCGCTCAAATCCGCCCGCTTGTGCATCAGAAAACGATAGATTTGTTCAAAACCATCGACAAGCGCATCAATATAAATGTCCAAGCCTTCCTCAAAATGAAATGGGCTGCCATCTTCAAAGAAGGGGACATTTTTATCCGCAGGTTTCACCCCTAATTCAGATACGATTTCCAGCGCATCGGTGTTGATGTGGGTGTATCGTTTTCGTTGAAAATGGACATTCTGCTCCCCTAGCCCGCCTAAACCGCTGGCATCATAAACGACTTTGCGGTCACGTCCCATGCGCCAACCGGGCAGGAGACCTACCCGTAACACGGAGTTACTTAATAATTGAGAAGCCTCAAAGGCGGCGCTTTCGCGAATTTCATCCGTTGTTTCTTCTTTAACGCGGTGGTGAAAAAGGGTTTCGGCATCGATCATGAGCGGGTACTCACCACAAGCAATGATATTCTCTTCGTGGCAGTCCGTGCCCTCGAGCGCATAAACCAAACAGAGCAGTCCACCCATCCTTTGGTAAAACCGTTGGACGGCTGCCTGGTCACGGCAGGCTTGATGTTCGCCGAAGGCAACCCAGCCATATGCGTTGCGTACCAGCGTTTTTAAGGGGTAAAAATAGACGGGGGAACCCTGCTCGTTCAGCCATTGCAGAAATTGATTATAGGTGGCTTCAATCCGTAAGTCCTTATGCTTATATACCAATTTTAAGCCGCTTTCAAAGCTAAGCGCAGCCACGCTATAACCGCCGCCATGCCGGTCGGATAAAGATAAAGTAAGTGCGCTCACTTTGCCGCATTCTTTCCCATCCTGGAAGCTCTGTTGGATGTCCGCCAAATCCTCAGCCAGATGCAAGAGAAATTCACGCTGGGTATTCATCCAGGTGATGCTAAGCTGGCAGAGCAGGCGCGCCAGTACAGCATATTTCTTAAGCAGGGCGATCAAGCCCCCCTGCTGCATTCTTAGCATAAATTGTTGGTAGGTGGTGTTTGGTGTGTCTTGTTTGGCTTTTGCCACCAGCACAATTAATGCACCAAAAGGTTGTTTCTCGCGGAAGTTATTAAATTCATTATAGAGTACATCCGCACCCGTGGCAGCCAGTTCTTTGAGGATGACGTATAAGATACTTTGCTGTGCGGATAGACTCAACAGTTCATATCCAACGGCTGTGGATAGACGGCGGTCAATCACTTCCAGGAAAGGAGTGAACAGTGCATCGAAAGGCAATGGATAAATCGGTTTTCCATCTTTTGCGGGATTATCCTGATGGTAAGCAAACGCCAGCAGGGAGGGAGCGCGTTTTTTCCAAAACTCCTTATCTTCGATGACGCCAAGCACTTCTTCCAAAACCTGTGTCCATGCCGGGAGAGGTGCCTCTTTTTCCAACTGGACTGGCGATACCATGCGGGCTGCGGTTTGCGTGTCGATCCCTTGCCATTGGAAATATTTCTCCAATTCTGCGCTCTTACCGTCCTCATTTATCGCCTTCCGCCAGCTCTCCAGTCGACTTTGGATGAGGCTTTCTGCATTAGAAGTAATGGGAATAAATGGAAATTGTTTCCTTTCGTAGATCGTGCTGGATTGGCAGACGATACTCTCGATGATCGTGCGGCTTGCCTGGCTCATCTTCTACTCTGCCTTCGGTTTAACGGGTAGAATCAGATGAATTTGGGTCGCCGTCTGCTCATGGATAAAAATCTCCACTTCTGGCGGAAGTTTGATGCCTAATTCTTTTTCGATGGTCTCTTTCGGATGTTCGAGTAAAAACCGTTTGAAATCTTCAT
>Ga0194063_10001773_pt1 | contig 13784 bp, 6 predicted proteins | sample SepL3720m_MetaG_FD_155459 | JGI IMG/M metagenome (GOLD analysis project Ga0194063, IMG submission 155459) | Anoxic zone freshwater microbial communities from boreal shield lake in IISD Experimental Lakes Area, Ontario, Canada - Sep2016-L373-20m | ecosystem: Environmental > Aquatic > Freshwater >... | reverse complement strand
ATCAACTTCAGCTGGCGGCGCACCATCAGATCGGCCACCTGGGGCCGGTGGAGCGTGCCAGCCGCCAGCTCCCGCTCAATCGACACCACCGGCAGGAAGGCGGCGCCGAGGCCCGCCTGCACAGCATTCTTGATCGCTTCAAAGGAGTTGAGCTCCATCTCGATCTTGAGCCGGCCGACATCGAGCTTGGAGCGCAGCAGCAGCTGATCCACCATCTTGCGGGTGGTGGACTGGGCATCGAGGCAGACGAAGCCGAGCCGGTAGAGGTCGTCCTTGGTGAGTTCCGGCAAGCGGGCCAACGGATGCTTGGGCGGCAGCACCAGGGCCAGCTCATCGCTGGCATAGGGCACCACCTGCAACAGATCATTGAGCTCGCCGGGCAGCTCGCCGCCGATGATCGCCAGGTCGATCTGGCCGTTGGCCACACTCCAGCCGGTGCGGCGGGTGCTGTGCACCTGCAGCTGCACCGCCACATCGGGATATTTCTGGCGGAACAGGCCGATCATGCGCGGCATCAGATAGGTGCCCGTCGTCTGGCTGGCCCCGACCACCAGCGAGCCCCCCTTGAGGTTGTGCAGATCGTCGATGGCGCGGCAGGCTTCCTGGCACTGGCTGAGGATGCGATCGCAGTAGCTCAGCAGCAGATGGCCGGCCTCGGTCAGCTGGGCCTTGCGACCGCCCCGATCGAACAGGGAGACATCCAGCTGCTTCTCCAGGTTCTGGATCTGCAGGCTGACGGCCGGCTGCGTGACATAGAGGCTGTCGGCGGCCTTCTTGAAGCTGCCTTCGCTGGCGATCGCCCGCAGGATGCGCAGCTGATCGAGGGTGAAGGGGAGATCGGCCATGGAGGGGCCCGGAGGGCCGGCACCGGCGAGCAGAGGTGAAATCTAGAGGGCAGAACCGGTGGCCCTGATCGAGCGTCACATCCGGGTCGACTGGATGAACCTACCGGCCAGACCCGCGGCCATGCCCCCCATCGCTGGCCCGAGCCCCGGCTGAAGTCCTGGCCCGGCAGCGATCCTCGCCGTCGCGCCCAGCCGCACACCAGCGGGCTCGGCGGCTGGCGAGAATCCTCGCCTCCCCATTGCTTCCCGATCCCCATGGCCAGTGGCGGCGCCAACCCCAGCAGCCTGGTGATGCTGGCCCTGCTGCTGGGCTTCGCCCTGCTGCACAGCGGCGGTGCCTCGCTGCGGGCCTGGGGTGTGGAGCGGATCGGCGAGCGGGCCTGGCGGCTGCTGTTCGCCGCCCTCAGCATCCCGGCGGCCGTGGTGGTGATCGGCTACTTCCTGGCCCACCGCTACGACGGCGTGCGCCTCTGGAACCTGCAGGACCAGCCCTGGATCGTGCCGCTGGTCTGGGTCGGCACCGCCATCAGCTTCCTGTTCCTGTATCCGGCCACCTACAACCTGCTGGAGATTCCGGCGCTGCTCAAGCCCCAGGTGCGGCTCTATGCCACGGGAATCATCCGGGTGAGCCGCCATCCCCAGGCGGTGGGGCAGATCCTCTGGTGCGCCACCCACCTGCTCTGGATCGGCACCAGCTTCACGGCCTGGGCCTGTTTCGGCCTGATCGCCCATCATCTGTTCGCCGTCTGGAACGGCGATCGCCGCCTGCACAACCGCTTCGGAACGGCCTTCGAGGAGCTCAGGGCCAGCACCTCGCTCATCCCCTTCCAGGCGGTGCTCGATGGGCGCCAGAAGCTGGTGCTGGCGGAGTTCCTGCGCCCGTCCCAGCTGGGCATCGCCATCGCGGTGGGCCTGTTCTGGTGGGCGCACCGCTACATCGGCGTAGCCGCCACCGCCTTCGCCCGCAGCAGCGTCGGCCACTGGCTGGCCTGATCGGCTTGTCCTGATCGGCGGCCCAGCACACGACCCGGATCCAGGGGCCACGCTGCCTACACTCCCAGCAGCCGATCCAGCCGGATGCCGTCCGCAGCCCAGCTCGCCTGGTTGATCCCGGTGCTCCCCTTGCTCGGGGCTTGTCTCTCCGGTCTCGGGTTGATCACCTTCAACCGCACCGTCAACCGTCTGCGCAAACCGGTGGCGGTGATGCTGCTCACCTGTGTGGGCGCCGCCGCCGTACTCAGTTACGCCGTGCTGATCGAACAGCTGGCCGGAGCCGGCATGACCGAGGTGCTGTTCGACTGGGCCAGTGCCGGCAGCTTCAACCTGCAGATGGGCTTCCGCGTCGACCCCCTCGGCGCGGTGATGCTGGCCCTGGTCACCACCATCGCCCTGCTGGTGATGGTTTATTCCGATGGCTACATGGCCCACGACAAGGGCTATGTGCGCTTCTTCACCTATCTGGCCCTGTTCAGCAGCTCGATGCTGGGGCTGATCATCAGCCCGAACCTGCTCGAGATCTACGTGTTCTGGGAGCTGGTGGGCATGTGCTCCTACCTGCTGGTCGGCTTCTGGTACGACCGCGACGGCGCCGCCAATGCCGCCCAGAAGGCCTTTGTGGTCAACCGCGTCGGCGACTTCGGCCTGCTGCTCGGCATCCTCGGCCTGTTCTGGGCCACCGGCAGCTTCGGCTTCGAGGAGATCGGCAGCCGCCTCAGTGAAGCGGTGGCCGGCGGCAGCCTCGGCAACGGCGTGGCGGTGCTGCTCTGCCTGCTGGTGTTCATGGGGCCGATGGCCAAATCCGCCCAGTTCCCCCTGCATGTCTGGCTGCCCGATGCCATGGAGGGCCCGACCCCGATCTCGGCCCTGATCCACGCCGCCACGATGGTGGCCGCCGGGGTGTTCCTGGTGGCGCGGCTGCAGCCGGTGTACGCCCCCTTCCCGGCGGTGCAGGCCACGATCGCCGTGATCGGCACGATCACCCTGTTTCTGGGCGCCTCGATCGCCCTCACCCAGATGGATCTCAAGAAGGGGCTGGCCTACAGCACCGTCTCCCAGCTGGGTTACATGATGCTGGCGATGGGCTGCGGCGCCCCGGTGGCGGGCATGTTCCACCTGGTCACCCACGCCTTCTTCAAGGCGATGCTGTTCCTCTGCTCCGGCTCGGTTATCCACGCCATGGAGGAGGTGGTGGGCCATGAGCCGGTGCTCGCCCAGGACATGCGCCTGATGGGCGGCCTGCGCAAGTTCATGCCGATCACCAGCACCACCTTCCTGATCGGCTGTGTGGCGATTGCCGGCATCCCGCCCCTGGCCGGCTTCTGGAGCAAGGACGAGATCCTCGGGCAGGCCTTCGGCAGCTTCCCGATTCTGTGGGCGGCCGGCTTCATCACCGCCGGCATGACCGCCTTCTACATGTTCCGGCTCTACTTCCTCACCTTCGAGGGCAGCTTCCGCGGCAAGGACAAGGCGATCACCGCCCAGTTGCTGACGGCAGCGGGCAAGAGCGGCGGCGAGCAGCATGGCGACGACCACGGCCACGCCCACGCCGACCATCCCCATGAATCCGGCTGGCAGATGGCCATGCCCCTGGCGGTGCTGGCGGTGCCTTCGGTGCTGATCGGCCTGCTCGGCACCCCGTGGCACAGCCGCTTCGCCGCCCTGCTCAATCCCGAGGAAGCGGCCGAGATGGCCGAGCACTTCTCCTGGGGCGAGTTCCTGCCCCTGGCCGGCGCCTCGGTGGCGATCTCGGTGGCTGGCATCAGCCTGGCGGTGCTGGCCTATCTGCTGCACAAGATCGACCTTGGCACCGCCGTGGCGGGAAGATTCCCGGCCCTGAACCGCTTCCTGGCCAACAAGTGGTACCTGGACGACATCAACGACAAGATCTTCGTCAAGGGCAGCCGCCGGATCGCCCGCCAGGTGCTGGAGGTGGATTCCAAGGTGGTGGACGGGGTGGTGAACCTCACCGGCCTGCTGACCCTGGGCAGCGGCGAGGGGCTCAAGTACTTCGAGACCGGCCGGGTGCAGTTCTATGCCCTGATCGTCTTTGGCGGCGTGATCGCCATGGTGCTGCTGTTCAGCGCTTTCGGCTGAGGGCCAGCCAGCGTCGCCGGAACCAGCCATCGGCTCTCCCTGGCGCCCGCCCTCTCCTGGATCCCGGCTCTGTTCCGATGGGAGATTCGCAGGTCCGCTCTGGCCAGACCGGAGCCCGACAAATGTGTTTTCAGCTCAGTACGGGCAAGGCCGAATGGCCGCCGGGCAGGGCCCGTCAGCGCCTGCTGACCCCGCCCACTCGCCTGGCGCCGCCAGCCAGCGGGAGGGCCCAGACAGCGGCCACAGGCAGCCAGACCAAAGCTTAAGAGAAGGCTAAAATTTTGCGCGGGGTGAGGAATCGGCGCTGGGCATTGCGACAAACCTTAAAGAATGCGAAACATCCGACTCGCAAAGGCCGTGGATCAGCCGCATTTGCTTTAGAAAGCAAACGTATCTTTAACGCCTTCAGCCTCCATGGGTGTCAGCCTCTCCATTTCCGACCTCCGCTTCCTGCTCTCCCGCGTCCGCTGGGACTGGCTACCTGAGGAGCAGGGCGGCTTAGCGCCCTTAGGCCCCACGGGCATCCGCAGGAACCAGGGTTTCGCCAACCACAGCCGGGACCCCCTCGCCCTCAACTTCTGGTTCGGCGCCGGCGACACCCTCTTCCCTCGCCTCACCTTCAACCGGCTGACGGCCCCGGGTGGCAAGTCGAACGACATCATCTCGCGTCCGTTCAGCACAGCTGTCCGCGCGCCAGGCACGCTGGTGACGCTGGGCTACACCACCACCGTCGGCGGCCAGCTGAAGGATGGGTACAACCCTCGCAACATCAGCAACCTGATCGCTGACAGCAGCAATCCCATCGGCTTCTCGAGCCTCAATCCCGCCGATCCCAACTACACGCAAAAACAGCTGCTCAAGCTGCAGGACAACCCCACCGGTCGCCTCTCGCCCACCTCAGGGGCCCTCAACCCCCTCGTCTACAGCAACTTCATGGCCCAGCTGGGCCAGTTCTTCGACCACGGCCTTGATTTCGTCGACAAGGGCGGTGAAGGCTCCATCGACGTCAAACTGATTGCCAGCGACGGCCTGTATGGGGACACGGCCGGAAAAGCCAAGGACATCTTCGCGTCCCGCAGCAAAACGGTGACCGTGAAATGGGGTGAAGGCTCGACCGATGCCCTGCTCGCCCTGATGGGTGTGGACCTGGCCAGTCAGGGCACACCCACCTGGGATCAGGTCGCCACCATCACCACCCCCACAGCAGCTGGCTATCTCGGCAGGCTGGTGCTCAACGACATCATCATCGATATCGATGCTCCGAATGTCCAGGCTCTCGTCGCCGAGCTCAATGACCTGAGCCCCACCACCGGAGTCACGACCACCTTCACACCGTTTCCAGCCATCGCCGGTGTCGCTCCTCCAGGCTCCTTTCAACTTGTTTTCACACCCGCCAGGGCAGAGAGCTTCAACCAGGCCTCTCCTTTCGTCGACAACAGTCAGAACATCGGTTCCGATGACAGCCGCACCGTCTTCCTGCGGGAGTACCTCGATGTCGCCACCTGGAAAGCCCAGCCCGGCAACGCGGCGCTGACGCCGACCTGGAACGATCTGATCACTGGCCGACTGCTCAATTCCGGCGCCACCGTCAATGGCGAGGCCAAATCAGGGGCCGCCAACTGGGCCCTGCTCAAGGCCAATGCCTTGAAACTGGGCATCACCCTGCACGACGCCGACCAAGCCCTCATCCCGCTGGTGGCCCTGGATAACAACGGCGCGCCAATTCTTGGTGCCGACGGCCTGCCCCAGCTGATCGCACTCAACAAGCTGAGCGGCGACACCGTCTTTGTCAAAGACACCGACCTGGCCCGCGATCCCGCAACCCTGGCGGATCCAACCGCCTACGTGCTGGCGACCACGCGCCATGCCTGGTTGAACGACAAACGATTTGACTGGAACGCATCTGGTTGGCAAACGGCCTCACCGACAACATCGGTTCGCGACCTCGTTGATCCCACCGTCCTCAATGCCCACTTCATTGCCGGCGATGGCCGGATCAATGAAAACATCGGCCTCACCCAGATTCACGAGATCTTCCTCAACGAGCACAACCGCATTCTCAGCGAGCTGAAGCTGAAGTATGGCTTCACGGGCGAGCAGCCCCAGGGCGGCTGGACCTGGACAGATCCGCTCACCAATGTGACCACCCAGATCACGGGTGAAGAGCTCTTCCAGCAGGCCAAGCTGGTGGTCGAGATGGAGTACCAGCACATGATTTTTGCTGAGTTCAACCGTAAACTCAGCCCCAATATCGCTGGCTTCGCCGGTGTCAATCCCCTCATTGATGCCCGCATCAGCTCCGAGTTTGCCAACTGCGTCTACCGCTTCGGCCACTCGATGCTCCCCGATGTCCTGGGGATGCGGCAGCTCACCGATGCCTCGCACCTAACCACCACCTTCGGCTCAGGGCTGGTCACCGTGAACCTGGTGAACCATGGCCTCCAGGACGGCAAAACGGTCACGATCAAAGGGGTCGACCAGGCGATCGGCGGCCTCAGCGCCGCCGAGCTGAACGGCACCTACACGATCAGCAGGATCAACGCCAACAGCTTCACCTTCACGACGATCGCAGGCACAGCCAGCTCAGCCGCCACCGGCCTGGCCGTCGACAAGATCCAGGTGGACATCGACACCAGCCTGATCTCCGCCTTCACCAACCCGGCGAGCTATACGCCAGGCGTCACGGCGGGGCAGATTTCCCAGGGCAGCTCCGATCAGGTGGGCATGCGCATCGATGAGAAAGTTGTCGATGCCCTGCGCGACAACCTGCTGGGCCAACCGCTTGACCTCGCCACGCTCAACATGGTGCGGGGTCGTGATTCCGGCCAGCCCACGCTCAACGAAATGCGGGCCTCCGTCCAAGGCCAGGCACCCGTCCTGCTGCAGCCCACCCTCAATCCCTACAACAGCTGGACCAGCTTCCGCAACGCGCTCAAGGGCAGCCTGGACGACCAGAACGCCACGTGTAAGAACTTCATGCTGGCCTATGCCGCTGATGACCTCTTCACCAAGTTCGGCGCCGCTGCCCGAAGCGCAGCTGGCCCCGCTTACAGCAGTTACACCACACTCGCTCAGTGGTACACCCTGCGCGAAAGCACCGATACAACGCAACAGGCGGACTACATGACCGCCATCAAGGCGGCAGCTACGGCAGCCTTCGCTGACCCCACCTGGATGGGTACCGGCGGCACCGCCAACAAGGACTTCAACTACATCGACGCCTGGATCGGCGGCCTGGCGGAGCGCGAGGTGGTGGGCGGCATGCTCGGCCCCCTGTTTGATGCCATCTTCGCCATGCAGAACATGGCGCTGCAGGCTGGCGACAACTTCTATTACCTGGGCCGGGTTGCTGCTGAGGAGTTCTTCAACGACGGCATCGACGGCACGTTGATGGCGGATCTGGTGATGCGCAACAGCACCGCCAAGAACCTCTATTCCGACATCTTCTCCGTTCCCGATCAAAGGGTCGAGATCGGTGATGCGGGTCAGCTGCCAGCAGTGCCAACCCTGGCAGACTTGCAAGCCTCAACAACAGACCAGGAGGTGTTCGACGCCAATGGCAACCTGACCATTGCCTCGATCGGCCGTTCCGGTTATGTCGGAACCACCTATGTGGGCAATCCCGGCAACTACAAGGATGCCCGCGGTGTGCTCAATCCCAATGGCGTCGGCAACGCCAGTGAGGTGATCGTCGGCACCGCCCTCGCCGATCTGATCTCCGGCGGCGGCGGCAACGATGCCATCTATGGCGAAGGCGGCAACGACACCCTCAACGGCGACAGTGGCGTTGACTTCATCCACGCCGGTGATGGCGACGACGTCATCGATGGCGGCAGCGAAAATGACTTCCTCTACGGCGAAGTCGGCAATGACATCATGCGCGGCGGCATCGGCCTGGAGTTGATGTTCGGTGGCGAAGGCAACGACACCATGTACGGCGGCCAGGATGCCGACGCCATGAACGGCGGCATCGGTGACGATCTGATGTACGGCGGCGACGGCATTCTCGTCGCCGGTGTGCTCGATCCGGAGCCGGCCATTGCCGTGGCCGTGATCGACGATGTGATGAACGGCTCCGATGGCAACGACACCATGTACGGCGGCGGTGGCTGGGATCGGCTGCTGGGTGACAGCGGCCACGACATCCTGATTCCTGGTACCGGTGGAGTCGCCCTGGGCGGCCGCGACAACATGGACGGCGGCCAGGGCGACGACATCTACCTCGTCGAAAGCGCCGCCCTGTTCGATTTCGAGGACTTCGGCGACACCGGCCTCACCCAGTTGCAGCTGGTGAACAAAGGCCCCAGCTTCCGCGTCGGCAATGGCCTGGCCATTGACGAAGTGCGCTTCAGCCAGACCGTGGCCGACAACGTCGTCATCGGCGCCGTCAACAATCTGGGTGTCGCCCAGATCTTCACCGGCATTGAGCGCCTGGTGATCGGCACCGGCCTTCTCACTGCCGCCAATCGCACCGGCACGGCAGCGATCAACATCGATGCCACCCTCGCCAATGTCGGCCTCAGCCTGGGCCTCGAAATCCTGGGCAACGCGGGTGTGAACACCCTGATCGGCACCCTCTTCAACGACACGCTCGATGGCGGCGGCGGCATCGATGTGTTGCAGGGCCTGGTCGGTGATGATGTTTACATCGTCGACAATGCTGCCGATGTGATCATCGAACTCGGCGGCGGTGGCCGCGACAGCGTCATCGTCGATGCGGCGACCAACTACACCCTGGCCGCTGAGCTCGAGAACCTGACGCTGCGCAATGCCGGCGCCCTCCAGGGCACCGGTAACAACCTCGATAACACCATCATCGGCAACACCGCCGCCAACACCCTGCTGGGTCTGGCCGGCAACGACAGCCTCGATGGTGGTGGCGGCAACGACACCATGAACGGTGGCGCTGGTGTTGACACGATGACGGGCGGCGCTGGCGTCGATCGCTTCGTCTTCGGTTCCAACATCGCCGAGATCGGCAACAATTCGCTCTTCCGCGAAACGATCACCGACTTCGTCGGCGGCACTGCCGGCGACAGGCTCGACTTCAGCGCTGCAGGCTCCCCCCGGTACTCCTACATCGGTGCAGCGGCCTTCTCGGCCGCCAACCAACTGCGCTTCGAGGCCGGCGTGCTCTACGGCAACGTCAATGCCGATCCGGCCGCCGATTTCCAGATCGCCATGACCGGAGTGAACGCGACCGGAGCGAACGCGCTGGTGGCCAACAACTTCATCCTGGCTGCCTCGACGCTGTCGGTGACCGGCGGCCCCGCTGCCGGGGTCAATGAAGGCAACACGGGTACCTCCACCCACACCTTCACGGTCAGTCTGAGCGTGGCGACAGGGGTACCCGTCACGTTCAACTACAACGTGGCGGGTACCGGAGCCAACCCGGCCAATGCAACCGATTTCGCCAACGGCGTCTTCCCCACCGGCACGGGCACGATTCTTGCCGGCCAGACCAGCACCACCATTCAGGTGCTGGTGCGGGGCGATACCACCGTCGAGCAGAACGAAACGTTCCAGCTGACCGTCTCCAACCAGTCCGCCGGCATCACCGCGGGCACCCTCACCGCCATCGGCACCATCCTCAATGACGACGTCGTCGCTCCCCAGACCTTCAATGGCACTAACGGCGCCGACAACTTCACGGGCGGTGCCGGCAACGACACCATCAGCGGTGGCGGCGGCAACGACACCCTTAACGGCGCCGGCGGCAACGACTCAATGACCGGCGGCACCGGCACAGACAGCCTCACGGGCGGTCTTGGCAACGACATCTTCGTCTACACGACGAACAACGACTCTCCCGTCGGCAACAATCGCGACATCATCACTGACTTCACCACGTTGCTCGACAAGATCGACGTTTCCGCGATTGACGCCAACTCGGGCGTCGGTGGCAACCAGGCCTTCACCTTCATCGGTGCCGCTGCCTTCAATGCGCTCGGCCAGGCTCGCTATGCAGGTGGCCTTTTCGAGTTGAACTTCACCGGCGGCAACAACGCCGACATGCAAATTGCCTTGACCGGCAACCCCACCCTGGTGGTTGGCGACATCATCCTCTGACCCTGATCCACTTGGATCTGGATCCGCCTGGATCTGGATCCATTTGGATCTTGAGCGGCCCAGGGCCTTCAACAGATCTTGAATCCAGCTCGGTGGTTCTCGTCCTTGGCACGAGAACCACCGATTTTTTTTGGATCCATTCCGGGGCCGGCGAGCGAGCGGCCCCGCAGTCCATGGCCCAGGCAAGGTCAGGCCATGGCGCCGCTCGCCACGATCGGTCCCCCACCGGCCCGAGGCTGCGGGCCAGGCAGCCCTCGGGCAGACTCGGACGAGCGTCACCCCAGGACCGGCAAAGGGGCCCATCCCCAGGCCCGACGACACCAGGGCCAGCCGCCTGATTCCCCAACCAGCCTGGCGCAGTGCCGCGACTGATGGGCTTGAACCGTCTCAACCTGTGTGACATCCCCCACCGGTTCAATGCGGGCCAGCCGAGGATTTCTACACTCCGGCCATCACCTCGCACGGGCTCGTGGTCTTCCCCTGGCTGAGCGCCTCGATCCTCTTCCCGATCTCGGCTTCCCTGCTGATCCCCTTCGTCCCGGACAAGGGAGACGGCAAACAGATCCGCTGGTATGCCCTCGGCATCGCCCTGGTCACCTTCCTGCTGACCGTGGGGGGCTACCTCAACGGCTATGACCCCGCCGTAGCGGGGCTGCAGCTGGTGGAGCGGGTGCAGTGGCTGCCCGATCTGGGCCTGGCCTGGTCGGTGGGGGCGGACGGCCTGTCGATGCCGCTGATCCTGCTGACCAGCTTCATCACCGCCCTGGCGGTGCTGGCGGCCTGGCCGGTCACCTTCAAGCCACGGCTCTTCTACTTCCTGATCCTGGCGATGGATGGCGGCCAGATCGCCGTGTTCGCCGTCCAGGACATGCTGCTGTTCTTCCTCTCCTGGGAGCTGGAGCTACTGCCGGTGTACCTGCTGCTGGCGATCTGGGGGGCCAAGAAGCGCCAGTACGCCGCCACCAAGTTCATCCTCTACACGGCCGGCGGCTCGGTGTTCATTCTGCTGGCGGCCCTGGCGATGGGCTTCTACGGCGGCGGCACCCCCAGCTTCGAGTACACGGCCCTGGCCGCCAAGGAGTTCGGAACGGGCTTCCAGGTGCTCTGCTACGCGGGTCTGCTGATCGCCTTCGGCGTCAAGCTGCCGATCGTGCCGCTGCACACCTGGCTGCCCGATGCCCACGGTGAGGCCACGGCGCCGGTGCACATGCTGCTGGCGGGCATCCTGCTGAAGATGGGCGGCTATGCCCTGCTGCGCTTCAACGTCCAGATCCTGCCGGGGGCCCACGCCCAGTTCGCGCCGCTGCTGGTGGTGCTGGGGGTGGTGAACATCATCTATGCCGCCCTCACCTCCTTCGCCCAGCGCAATCTCAAACGCAAGATCGCCTACAGCTCAATCAGCCACATGGGCTTCGTGCTGATCGGCATCGGCAGCTTCAGCGCCCTGGGCACCAGCGGCGCCATGTTGCAGATGGTCAGCCACGGCCTGATCGGCGCCAGCCTGTTCTTCCTGGTCGGTGCCACCTACGACCGCACCCACACCCTGCAGCTCGATGAGATGGGCGGCGTGGGCCAGAAAATGCGCAAGATGTTCGCCCTCTGGACGGTCTGCTCCCTGGCCTCCCTGGCCCTGCCGGGAATGAGCGGCTTCGTTTCGGAGCTGATGGTGTTCGTCGGCTTTGCCACCAGCGAGGCCTACTCGCTCAGCTTCCGGGTGGTGATGTCGGTGCTGGCGGCGATCGGCGTGATCCTGACGCCGGTTTACCTGCTGTCGATGCTGCGGGAGATCTTCTTCGGCAAGGAGAATGCCGAGCTGGCCGCCCACACCCAGCTGGTCGATGCCGAGCCGCGGGAGATCTACATCATCTCAGCCCTGCTGGTGCCGATCATCGGCATCGGCCTCTACCCGCGGATCATGACCGACACCTACCGGGCCTCGATCGAGGCCCTGGTGGCCCGCGAAGAGGTGTCCCTGGCCAAGCTGGAGCATCCCCCCGTTCGGGCGGTGATGCGCCAGCTGCCGGTGGGCCTGGTGCCAGCCGCCCTGCTGACGGCCCCGGCCCTGGGCTGAAGCCGCCCGGCGGCCAGGCATGCCCCGGTCGGGAGTAACGAAACCCTGCATCGCCGCCTTTCCGCCATGGCGCCATGGCGCTCTCTGTCTACGCTCCTGAGCTGGATTCCACTGCAGCCATGCGTCAGCTGAACTTCCTGCTGATCTTCAGCTTCGGTCTGGCGATGGTGATGTTCACCCTTGAGAACACCGCCGCCACCACCGTCCGCTTCCTGCCAGGCGTGAGCACCACGCTGCCGCTGGCGGCCCTGCTGCTGGTGGTCGGCGGCATCGGCGCCATCGCCGCCTGGATCTTCGCCGTCTGGAGCGGTGTGGTGAAGAAGGTGGAAACCCTGCAGGATCCCAGCGAGATCGAGGCCCAGCAGGTGCGCATCCAGGAGCTGGAAAACGACCTGCAGCGCTATCGCGCCACCGTCGATGCCCAGCTGGGCCTGCTGCCGGCCGCCGGCCAGAGCTCCGCCAGCGAGTCGAGTGAGCACGGTTCGACCATCACTCTGTCGATGGAGTGAGGCCACAGGCCACTGGTCAGTTCGATCCCGGCTCGTTAACTTGCGCAGCAGGCCCCGGCGCTCAGCACGGGCCCAGATCCTTGCCCCCAGCTCTCGCCCCCTTGCAGGCATCCCCCCCGAGCGCCAGCGCGGCCTCCCATCGCCGGGGGACCGGTGGCTGAAGCGGGCGCCCGGCTGGCGATCCGCCTGCTGCAGGATGCGGCCGAGCGGGGTGAGATCGATCCCTGGGATGTCGATGTGATCGCCGTGATCGACGGCTTCCTCGATCAGTTGCGCACACGGATCGAGGCGCCCAGGCTGGCCCGCGCCCAGGGGGGCAGCTACGAGCAGGATCTGGCCGAGAGCAGTGAGGCCTTCCTGGCGGCCTCGGTGCTGGTCGGACTGAAGGCGGAGGTGCTGGAGGCGGCCACCTTCCCGGTCGAGGCGCTCGTGCAGGAGGCCTTCGACGGCGACGACCTTGACGAGGACTGGGCTGAGCAGGGAAGCGGCTTCAGCCTGCCGGCCAGGCCGGAGCGCCATCTGCAGCGGCGTCTGGTGGCCCCACCACCGTTGCAGCGGCCGGTGACCCTGGGGGAGCTGATCCGCCAGCTCGAAGACATCGCCGAGCGACTGGAGGCCGACGAGGGCCGGGTGCGCCAGAAGTCCAGGCCGAAGCGCTACAGCGACCGCGCCGCCATGGCCCAGGTGGCGGCCCTGGCCCACCGCGAGAAATTGCCTGAAACCACCGCCGGCCTGAGCCGCTTCCTGCAGAGCTGGAGCGACAGCGCCAGCTGTCGCTGGATTGGCTTCGACGAGCTGGTGGCGGCCTGGGGCCAGGCGGTGGAGCAGGCCAGCGCCCAGGAGGAGCTGGACCAGGACCGGGTGGGGGTGTTCTGGGCCCTGCTGTTTCTCTGCTCCCAGGGGAAAGTGGAGCTGGACCAGCCCGGCGGTCTGTATGCGCCCCTGAGCCTCAAGCGCCTGCAGGAGAGCGGCGACATCGTGCCGATACCCCTGACTGTCGCGCCGAACGCCAACGCCAACGGCGAAGGGTCAGATGGGGGGCCGGCTCGCGAGCCCCTGGCAGCCTGAGACGACTCCCTAGGCTGCGTCAACGATTGCGAGTGGCCGACGCCGATGAAGGCGATGATCCTGGCGGCCGGTAAGGGAACGAGGGTGCGGCCGATCACCCACACCACGCCCAAGCCGATGATTCCGATT
>Ga0194063_10001772_pt1 | contig 13785 bp, 10 predicted proteins | sample SepL3720m_MetaG_FD_155459 | JGI IMG/M metagenome (GOLD analysis project Ga0194063, IMG submission 155459) | Anoxic zone freshwater microbial communities from boreal shield lake in IISD Experimental Lakes Area, Ontario, Canada - Sep2016-L373-20m | ecosystem: Environmental > Aquatic > Freshwater... | reverse complement strand
TCTTTGCGTTGGCGCCGCCAAACTCTTTTCCGTACGAAAAATTGAGGCCGCTTGCGGTCAAAAGGTAGGTTTCGTTCATTTGAGCACGCCCCCCTTTCCGGAGCGAAGCAACAGCCAGATGAAGTAGGGCGAGCCGACCAAGGCCGTAATCGCGCCGACTGGGATTTCCGCGGGAGCAGCAACCGTGCGTGCCAACAAATCCGCAATTACCATAAACAACGCTCCGCCCAGCGCCGACAATGGCAGTAGCGTCCTGTGATCCGGCCCCGAAATCAGGCGAATCATATGCGGGATGATGAGTCCGACAAATCCGATGACTCCCGTAAACGAAACGCAAACCGCGATAACCAAAGAGGATAGTGCAAGTATCGGCAGATTCATCCGCTCCACCTCGACGCCGAGCGAACGCGCCGTGTCTTCCCCAAGTGCCAGGACGTTGAGATCGCGCGAAAAAAACAGCAATCCCACGCTGCCAATCAGAACCGCAGGAAAGAGCACAATCAGTTGATCCATGCTCGCGCCGCCAAGACCTCCCATGGTCCAAAAGACTATTTTTTGTACGCCGCCATGGCTAAATACCATAAATAGCGACACAAAGGCAGATAGAAAAAAGCTAATTGCAATCCCTGCGAGCAAAATCGTGACTTTTTGTCTGCGGTACCCCGAATTGGCGACCAAATACACTGCGACAGACGTCAGCGCCGCGCCGACAAAGGCAAAGACCGAGACAAATCCCATGCCGAAAAACAATGCAGACTCGAGCCCAAGTACAATGGCAACCGAGGCGCCAAACGCGGCCCCTGAGGACATGCCAAGCATGAACGGATCTGCCATTGGATTCCGAAAGAACCCCTGGTAAACTGCCCCGACCAACGCCAGTCCCATCCCTGTAATAGCCGCCATTAGCACGCGCGGGAGGCGTACATCAAAAATAATTGTTGCAACGGATGGATCTCCACCCGTTGTCAACAAATTTAGTAAATCCTGTAGTCCCGTCTTGGTTGAACCAAAGAGCAGGGCGATTACCATGGTCGCGAGGAGCGCTGTTGTCAATGATAAAAACAGTACGCGCACGCGGACTTTGCATTTATTCAAATGAACCCTCTTTCTTGCCTACTTATTTTAATTCCACAATGTCGGTTGAATCAGTCTGCTCAGTTCATCAATGCCATCAATAATGCGCGGACCCGCCCGGTCAAGCTTGTTGTTATCAATCGAGTAGACTTTTCCTGCCTTCACAGCTGGCAAGTCCTTGTATTTATCTGCTTTCACAAAATCACCCTTCAAATCAGGATTCTTTTGACAAAGTATGATGTCTGGGTTGTTTTTGACGAGTTGTTCGAGGCTGAACTTCCACTCTACTGCTGATGCACCGCTGTTCGTGCCGCCCGCAAGGTTGATTGCCTCATCAATAAACGTACCTTTGCCCGGAGTCCAATCGCCATTTTGCCCAAAGTCGACGACATAATAGACGCTAGGTCGTACTTTCACTTTCTGCATTTTCCCTTTAATATAAAGTAAATGATTCTTCATTGACAGGAGCACGCGATCAGCAGCTTCCTGCTTATTCAGGATCTGTCCAAGGTCTGTGATTGACTGATATGCCCCAGCAATTCCTTTTAAATCATCTTCCATATAGACCGCGAACTTAAGTTGTCTCAACTTTGTAATAATATCCGCTTTCGTCATGCTGGATGCAAAAATCACATCTGGTTTCATACTCAAAATCGTTTCCACGTTTGGATCGAGAACTGTTCCCACCGAAGTGACCTTCGCTGCTTCTGCAGGAAAGTCACAGTAGTCCGTTCTTCCAACCAGTTTGGCGCCCGCGCCCAACGCAAACACAATCTCAGTCGTGGTCGGCGCTAGCGAAACCACGCGCGCCGGTTCTGCCTTTACATCAACATTCTTGTCAAACGCATCCTTCATGCTCAACGGGTACGTCACCTTCGCTGGTGCCGTTGTTGGCGCTCCGGGTGCCGTTGTTGGCGCTCCGGGTGCTGTCGTTGGCGCTCCGGGTGCCGTTGTTGGCGCTCCGGGTGCCGTCGTTGGCGCTCCGGGTGCCGTCGTTGGCGCTCCTGTAGTACCACTTGGCGCCGACGTTGCACATCCTGCGAAAAGCCCTACACACATCATCCCTAAAACTATCATTGCAATCATTTTTTTCATCTTCATTCTCTCCATTTCAGTTTTTAATTTCTTAACTCGTACATCCTGCAACTTACAAAAAACGCCCTGAGACCAGTACTGATCGCAGGGCTTACGTGGCAAATTCTAAAACCGTCGTCACATCAAGCACCTCCCTATCTCTCGTAGGTCAATTGTGCATCCGTTTGGCAGGTCTTCTGACTCAGGTTCTTCGGCGCTCGATGCCTTCCCATGTGAATAGTGGCATATTCTCGAGCTCCTCCCCCTTACAGCGGCGGGACCGTACAGGCATTGCACCTGTTTCCCTTTTAAGCCGTTTGCACGGCACCCCCGGGTACATTATTTAATTCTACATAAAAAGTTAACACGTTACGTGACGCGTGTCAAGGTCTTTTTGCGATGCTACAGCACGCATACTTCCCGTTCGAAAGTTTTCCGATTCTCATGCCGATTTTCCTCGCCATTTCGTCGAGATGCACGGCGCGATGTTTCTGCGCTGCCGCAACCAATACCAACCCACATGTATTTGCATCAGCCTGCGCATCATGATGTTGAAAGTCTATCCCAAGCAGTTACCCCATTGTATCAAGTCTGTGATTGTGGTGGGTTGCCCACGTGCGCTTCGCAACATTACAGGAACACACGATGTCAATCTCCGGACAGTCTAATTCAAATCGGACAATCAGCTGCCGCAACACACTGATGTCGAAACTCGCATTATGTGCTACAACGGTTCGTCCATGAATGAGTGCATACACCTCAGGCCAAATCTGGTCGAACGTTCTTTCATTCTGCACATCCTCTTTGCGGATACCGTGAATCAAGGTATTAAAATAGTTAAAATAGTTCGCCTCTTCTGGTGGCCGGATCAACCATGCGTGCTGCAACACAGACATCCCATTTTGAAAGACAACGACGGCCAACGCGCAAGCACTTGTGCGTAATTCATTTGCTGTTTCAAAATCAATTGCTACAAAATCTAAAGACATAACCGCTCCTCACTGCAAATATCATGTTGAAGAGCCGCCAAGATGGCGGCTCTTCAATAATCATGATTTCATTCTGAAATTGATTTTATAGCGATACTACTGTTACTGGTGCAGAAGTAGGCCCGTAAACGCCGCCAACTCTTGCCTTAAACGTAACTTCTAATGAACCCCAAGCATATTTCAAAGGTCTGTAGATGATCCAAGTGTTGCCGTTTTTCACAACGTTTGGTCCTGGAACAAATGCTTCTGAGAAATTCGCTTCTTTGTAATTCACCCAGATCTTATCCGCGTCGCCAGTTGTAACAACTTTGAAGTATAATGGAGCGTTTCTGTTTACAAGTACAAATGTTTGAGTAGGATTATTTGTTGTGCCTACTGCAACATCAGTAATTGCATTTGGAAGTACCACATTCGCAGTAACTGCTGCCGCTTGAGCACTTTCAACGGTTCCGTTTGAAGTAGAAACTCTGATTGGAAGTGAACCAACGTTTGAAATGATAGGTCTAAGGATGGTCCATGTGTTGCCATCGATGCTAACTACGCGTGGGCTAGTTGGTAGAATTCCTTCTCTGTAACCAATGGTTGGGAACGAAAGGATTAACTTTGTAGCAGGCCCGGAAGTAGTTACTTTAATATACAGTGCGCTGCCCAACAATACATCAACAGCAGAAGCATATGTGCCATTAACCGTTGTACTTAAGCCAACGCTTGATACTGTAACCGATGGAGGAGCCGTTGGTTTTGGAGTTGGAGTTGGCGTAGCTGTTGGAACTGGAGTTGGAGTTGGATCTGGCGTAGGTGTAGGGGTTGGAGTTGGTGTAGGGGTTGGAGTTGGTGTAGGATCTGGAGTCGGTGTTGGTGTAGGTGTTGGAGTTGGTGTAGGATCTGGAGTAGGCGTAGGTGTTGGTGTTGGTGTTGGTGTAGGTGTAGGCGTAGGTGTTGGTGTTGGAGTTGGTGTAGGAATATATTCAAATACTGCGTTAACCGTCATGTCTCCTCTAACAACATCGAATGCTTTATCCCAGCCGATAAATCGATAACCATCTTTTGAAGGATCTGCTGGAGCTGTTGCGCTACCAAGATACTCAACATATTCAGGTGTGCCGAGGGTTGTTCCGTCAGCTTTAAATGTAACTAAATAACTGTTAATTGTCCACATTGCTCTAACGGTGAGGTTAGTCGTAACATTAGTGAATACGGTATCCCATCCTGCAAATGTGAAACCAGTTTTAGTAGGTGCAGCAGGTGCAACTGCGTCGCCGCCTAATGTGATTTCTTGCGTACTAAGAGTAGTCGAACCATTTAAGAATGTTACTGTAAAAGAAGGAGTTGGTGTAGGATCTGGAGTTGGAGTTACAAAGTCAATGTTTTGAACTGTGAATAAATCAGGTCTTGCGAAAATTTGTCCTGAAGATGTTCCGCTCTGCACAATATTCGTTGTAGAATAAACCATTTTACTAACAATTGTTCCGCCTGCTGTCTTGTACATATAGGTAAATGTAGTACCATCAATCGGTCCAGCAATCTTTCTAAATTTCATTTTCAATACTTCAATCGATGCCGCATCGGCTAATGAAAATGTCACACCCGTACTCTTGGCATATCCAATTGCTACGAAATTTCCTGTTGTTGCACCAGTTGTGTTTTCAATTTGAAAGGTTGCTATTGGCCATCCAACCGTCATAGCCGTTCCTGCGGTGGTGAGAGTATAATATGGCGCAATCGCAACAGCGGTCGCTAATTTTGAATTAGGTGCATCCACCTGACCCACATAATCAACTGGAATCACTTTTGCCTTATCATACTTCACTGCCCATGAAAAACTGTTGATGTTCATTAACCCTTGCACCTTCATTGTTACAGTAATGAACCCATTTCCTAAATCCTCTGTGACTGTCTTGACGCCTGCTGGTGCATCATTCGATACAACCGTTAAGTCCGTTGCAACGATCGGTGCTGCGCTAGCTTGGATGACTGGCATTGCAATCAACACTGTGAAGATCATTGCTACAACTAATACTACTGACATGCTTCTTTTAAACATACTCTTTTCCTCCTCGATAATAGATTTTTTTAATATATATAAAAGTCTTGACCTTAATTATAATAGTTAATTGTCTCGTTGTAAACCCCTGAATCACTACCAAGATTGGAAAATAATGTTTCCGTATCTGTACCATCGATTATACCATCGAGATTGAGATCATATTCCACTAAATATAGAGGATCTCCATAGCCGAAGCCAGCAATACTGAAGAGCCCTTCCGAGTCTGATCCATCAATGATTCCATCAATATACACGTCGCCCGCTATCAAACTTTTGTCAGCCAAAGCAACGTCAGCAGCATTGACAACAACCGCGATGTCTCTTGTCATATATCCGTTTCTTGACACCGTCAGTACGTAGTTGCCATCGACTAGCGTTGGGAAAGTAACTGCTTTTGTAACTGTATCCAAAGTTGCAGTCGCAAGTATTTCCGTTGACAAGTACGTAGCGCGCGCAGTAATCAAAGTGGCACCAGCTGTGTTCATATATGCATCGTACACGGTGTCGCCAGTGTTTAAAAGATCTGCAATGGAATTAGATGTAAATGTCACTGCATGTGTCGTCGTTCTTGTTGGGAATCCGTACCAAGGATCTTCATAACCTGTTTTGCCTACGATATACCAAACCATAAATGATTCAGCGCAATCAGAGAACATGTCTTCTGTTCCGGTAGGAGCGTCGCCAAGCATGCTAGCTTTTGTTAACAACGTACAACCCTGGAATGCATAGCTTCCAATTTCAGTGACACTTGCAGGAATTGTAACTGTTGTGAGTCCTACTGCGCCGTTAAATGAATAGTCATCGATCTTTGTTACGGTACTTGGGATCGTATACGTTCCCGTCTTTCCTGCAGGAAATTGAATCACAGTTGCAGCGCCATGATTGAATAGCACGCCTGACTGGCTTTCATAGTTCGCATTGCTGCTATTTACATTAATCTGTGTCAGTGTAGCACAGTTCGCAAATGCTGCCGTGCCAATGCTCGTTACGTTTGCAGGAACAGAAACTGATGCGAGTCCATCGCAACCAAAGAATGAGTTGCTTCCGATGCTTGTAACACTTGTTGGAATGGTAATGCCAGAAAGCCCTTTGCAAGCGTAGAAAGCGTCATCACCAATCGAAGTGACTGAGCCTGGAATCACATAAGAACCAGTTTTGCCAACCGGGTATTGAATTAATGTGGAAGCGTCTTTATTGTACAATACGCCATTTTGGCTTGAGTAATTCACGTTGTCATTACTTGCAACCATTTCAGTTAAACTAGTGTCTGCAATAAATGCAAGATTTCCGATTGAAGTTAAAGTATCTGGAATTGTGAATGATGTTAATCCTGTGCATCCAGCAAATGAATAATCACCGATGCTTTCCGTTCCGCTCAGGATGGTTACGTTCGTCAATAATTTTGCATTGTAGAATGCATAGCTTTCCACACTCAAAACAGAATCAGGAACGACATATGTGCCAGCTTTTCCAGCTGGGAATTGAATCAATGAAGATTGATCTTTGTTGAACAATACCCCTGATGCGGCTGAATAAGACGCGTTTGCTGCGGCTGCTGTGATTGTAGCCAGTGCTGCACAACCATCAAAATCATAGCCTCCAAGGGAAGCGAGGTTTGCCGGAATATTGATGCTCGTCAAAGCAGAGCAGTCTTGGAAAACATAAGCGCCGATGCTAGATACATTTGCACCAATGGTCATGCTTGTCAAGCCAGTACATCCGCTAAACGCATAGTCATTAACACTTGTCACACCGCTGCCGATTGTGAAGGTAGTCAAACCAGTACAATCTTCAAATGCGCTGTCGCCAACAGTGGTCACTCCCGTTCCCATGGCGAAGGAAGTCATGCCGTTACAGCCATTAAATGCATCAACGCCGATTGTCAGTACATTATTTGGAATCGTGACTGTCGTAAGTGCTCTGTCGCCAATAAATGCCGCATCGCCAATACTCGTCACGCCTGTTCCAATCGAAATAGTGGACAATTTGACACATTGCTCAAACGCATTATTACTAATCGTCGTCACGTTGTTTGGAATTGTAACCGTTGTAAGTAATTCGTCCCCACTAAACGCTTGAGCAGGAATCGTTGTGATGCCTGTTCCAATGGAAGCACTTGTCACTTTTAAGCAATTTGCATAAGCGGAAGCGCCGACGCTTGTAACTGTATTTGGAATTGTAATGCTTGTAAGTTTCGCTGCATACGCAAATGCATTTGCGCCAATCGTTGTAACTGAACTTGGGATTACAATTGAAGTATGTTGCTGATCTGAGAACAATCCATAGTCGCCAATTGCAACTACATTGTAACCATCGAGTGTGCTAGGAATTGTTAAAGTCGGTGCTTCTGTTGGGTTCGCTAGTGCAGATGGCAAATAGCCTGTGATTGTAGCATCCGTACCCGAAACGGTGTAAAGAAAGGTGCCTTGATTGCCATTCGCCGCAAATGCACTTGTTCCGCCTATGAAGGCCATCGAAACAACCATCGCTACTGCAAGAAAAATACTCAATAAACGTTTCATATTCATTCTCCTCAAAATTATTTTAAAAAATTATCTAGAATTCTTTGCAGCAGTTCCTAATTTGCTAATCGCGCCATATCCGAGTGCTTCTAATGTTGATGTCAGGTTTGAAGATACAATGTAATCGAGGTAAGCTTTTACTGCGGTTTTCATGGTGACTGATTTGTTTGTATACATGTGCTCATATCCCCACACCTTGTATTTGTTTGTGTAAATGTTTGAATAGGAAGGTGCGTTTCCGTCAATACTCAATGTGCCAAAGCTCAATGATGTTCCAGAAACATATGACAAAGCAAGATACCCAATCGCACCTTGTGTAATTGAAACCGTTTTTGCTACTGAATTACTGTCGTCTGAAGTGAGAGAAGCGTCTCCATTAATATCTGTTTGACCATCTAATGCCCACGTTCTATATAATGCTCTTGTGCCTGAAGAAGCCGGTCTGTTTACGATGATAATGGCTTTGTTTGGTCCACCAACTTCTGACCAGTTAGAAATTGCGCCTGAGAAGATTTTCTTCAGATTTGCTTTTGTAACGTTTGAAATCATTGCTCTTACCGCAGGATGAACAATCGTGGCAACGCCAACCACAGCAACTTTATGGTCTAGCAATTGATCTGCTTGTGATTGTGTTAATTTTTCATTTGCATAGATGTCCGACATTCCGATGTCAACCGTCTTTGCTAGTACGTTATTGAGTCCCGTTCCAGAACCACCTGCGGATACTGAAAATGATAGATTCGGATTTTTCGCCTTAAACTTATCAGCAATATTCTTGCCAAGTGGATAAAGCGCTGTTGCGCCTGACATTGAAACAGAACCAGACAGATTTGTAGGAATTACGTTGATGTTGTAAACAAAAGTTGCGACAGCACTGGTTAACATTCCTGATTTTACTGCGATTGCTTTTACTGTTGTGGTTTTTGAAAGCGAGAACGGCACTGTGTACTTTGTACTCGTTGTCGTTGGTGTTTTTCCATTTGTCGTATAGTAGATTTTCGCCCCATTTGTAGGCGTTCTCAGGTCGATTTTCTTTACAGTAGAATAACTGCCCGACTTGACACTTGATGTCACTTTGATTACCTGTGCTGCACTTGCTGAAATACTCATGCCAAAAAATACAGACACAACCATCATAAGCGCAACGGCCATTGATACCAAACTTTTCACTTGCTTTGCATTTCCAATTTTTTTCATTTTTCTTTTCCTCCAAAAATATATTTACTACACTTATATTTTATTGGAAAAGGAATATGTTAAATATCATGAAACAGTAAAACTAAGGTGAAGATTCTATTGTTTTAGTCAAATCGTTGTAAACTTTTTTCATAAACGCTTTACTTTATTATGACTTTGCATTTTGCCGATTTTTTGCCGTCAGCCGTATAAACACTAATATAGGTTGTTCCTTTTTTGATGCCCTTGACGGTCCCGTTCGATGTCACAGACGCGATTTTTGCATTCGCAGACTTCCATGTCACCTTTTTGTTGCTTGCGTTGACAGGTGTAATTGTCGCAATAAGCTTCGAAGATTTCCCTTTTAGCAAAGTCAATGTCGACTTGTTCAATTTGACACTTTTCACAGGTTGCAGAACCGTAACGACATAAGTTGCTTTCCACGCTCCACTGTTTGTGATCACTGAAATCGTTGCTTTCCCAGGAGCAACTGCTGTGACAAGTCCCGTTGTGGAAACCTTTGCGATTTTTATATTACTCGAAGACCATGCAACCATCTTATTTGTCGCATTACTTGGCGTTATTGTGCATACCAACTGAACGGTCTTAGGCACAAGCAATGTGCCGGACGCCTTATTTAATTGAACCCCTGTCACATCAACGGCTGGGACGTAAATCTCACTCGTTGTTTTGTATCCTTTCCACAATGGCGTGGTAAATCCAGATGTATTTTTGTCAAAGTACACCGTAAATGATTTTGCCGTTTCGGCAAACATGTCCGTGGTGCCCACGGGAGCGTTGCCTTTGAAAATTGCTGCAACTAATTTTTCGCAGCCCGAAAATGCGCCAGCCCCAATATTTGAAACGTTTTCAGGAATGGTAACGACTGTGAGTAAAATGCAAGAAGCAAATGCCAATTCGCCAATCGACGTGATGCCCGTTCCAAGTTCTATTGTCGTAAGTCCGGTGCAAGCACCAAACGCCATGCTTCCAATCTCTTTCACGGAAGCTGGAATCGTAACAGTTTTCAAACTTGTGCATTCCAAAAACGTGCTTTCGCCAATCGATGCGACGCTAATACCGATTGTCACTGTGCTCAATTCAGAACATGCATTGAACGCGCCTATCCCTAGATTAGTTACCGTATTAGGAATGACAACACTTTTCAGAACGGAACAATTTGCAAAGGCGTTCTCCCCGATGGATAACAATCCGCCACCGAATTGTACTGTCTCCAGTAACATGCAACCAGAAAATGCATCCGCTTCAATCGTTTTTACAGAGTCAGGAATCACAACGCCTGTAATATCAAGATTGTCTAAGAAAGCCGAATCGCCAATACTCACAACGGGAAATGTTTCGATGACATCGGGGATGGAAACAACTGGACCCACGCCAATATACCCGGTAATACTCACGGTAGAATTGACCGTATTAATCTCATAATTAAAATCACCTGCATCATCAAATGCTCTCGCAGTAACCGCGAACGAACAAATCGATACTAAAATTGTAAAACTCAAAAACAACCCGAATAATTTTTTCATGTCTCTTCTCCTCTACTTTGCAATTAATACTATGCTTTGACTCGTTTTGCCGCCTGCTTTGCAAGTTACCGATATGGAACTGCCTTTTTTTATCTTAGGAGTTTTGATGGAGAATTCGCCTGTTTTCGCATTTGCTTTTGCCGTGTATGTTTTCCCAGCGATTTTCGCATAAACAACCGATCCTTTCGTTGCTTTCCCCTTCACAGATGTGCTGTTCGGAGCGATATGCTTCACAACAGGAGTAAAAGGAATGACATAAGTCGTTTTTACTGCACTGACTGCGGTTCCTACTTTTACTGTCGCAGAAACCTTTGTGCCTGCTTTTAAAGAAGTCGGTAGATTAACCTTCCAAGCGCCGGCCTGAGCAATTTTTGTGTATTTTTTTGATAGAATCATGACAGTAACCAATCCATTTGTAACTGCCTTCCCGGAAATGGTTTTCGCTGTATTCACAACGACATTTATTGAAGGTGCAACTGGTGGTTTCGGACTTGGCGTCGGTTTTGGAACGATTAACTCCAAGTAGAATAAATCTGGTCGGATGTAATATGGATTCGCACCAGCGACCTCCGTCCCTTCGTGCGCGACTTCCACCGTCCCCTGTGCAAATTTCGTCACAATAATAGGTGACAGTTGCACATAAGTAAATGTGTTATTGTCAAGAGCAACTTTAGGATTAATTTTTTTGAACATCAGTTTAAAAATAGTCGATTCCGAAGACGCAGGTACTGTCATGATTTCGCTTCCGCTGGCACGGTAATATTTAATTGAAAATAAGTTCCCATCTGGCGCATCCGTCGTGTTATCGATTTGTCCTCCGAGTGCCCAAAAGGTTGGCTCAACAGGCGTAACAAGTAAATTCACAAATGGCGCTATTTTCGAACCTGTCGAGACTTTCAAATCTCCCATTTCCTCTTTTGTAGTTACATTGACTGGAACAACAACATTTTTATCATACTTCATCGCAGTTGTCGCGGAAGACCAACCAACATATCCTTTTAATATGATTGAAATCGATAGATAGCCATCCCCAGTATCTTCAATCTTAGTTAATAACCCAGCGGGTGAACCGTCTACCATCACGGTTGTACCATCTTGCATGAAAACTGGACCAGAAGGATCGGCGCACTCCCCCGTCCTTGACACAGAAAACATCATCGTAAATACCAATACAACTACCATTACTTTTGAAACTAAACTCTTAAACATATCATCTTCTCCTTTACTTATGACCTTGCATTTTTTGTTCAATTAGTTTACCGACCAGTCGACTCCCTATATTAAAAACCAAAACCATTATGACAAGCACCGCAGCACTTAAATTTGCTAAGGAAACCGAAAATTCTCCCAGCCCCATTGTTTTAAGAGACCAAATATGAACCGCTAACGTATCACAAGTTCTAAAAATATTAAGTGGCGAAGTAATGCTTGTGATGTCCCAGTTCGAAAAATTCACATCCGAATTCATCCCCGCTGTAAAAATCAAAGCGGCAGCTTCACCAAATCCTCTTCCCGCTGCAAGAATAATCCCTGTAATAATTCTTGGTGTCGCGGACGGAAGCAATACGCTGACAATGGTTTGCCATTTTGTGGCGCCTAGACTATAACTGCCCTCGCGAAAGCTTTCTGGCAGACTCCTGATTGCCTCTTCTGTGACACGCGTAATGAGCGGAATACTCAAAATCGAAATCGCACATGCTCCTGCGATTACACTCGGTTGCGACTGTGTCAATTGCAAAAACACTAAAAACCCAAATAATCCAACAACAATCGACGGCAATGAAGAGAGTGTTTCAATACACAACCTAATCGTGTTGGTCAGCTTTCCGACTTTTGTATATTCACTCATATAAATGCCCGCAAATATCCCTACCGGGACTGAAATCACAAGTGAAATAAACACGAGATAGATCGTATTAAACAACTGTTTACCAATGCCATCCCCTGAAAATCCAAGCAAATCAGGAGTTACAACAATTGCACCTTGGTAGATAATATAAAACGTTAATACAAATAATAACAAAATAAAAAATGCTGCTACAGTATAAATGATTCCCGTAGCAATTTTGTCATTTCTTTTCGCCTTTTTATGAAAACGGTTCATGCCTTTTCTCCTTTTCTACCAAGAATTCGAATGATTAAGATAAAAATAAATGAAATCACAAAAAGTAGAAGAGCCATGGTCCAAAGAGCATCATTTGCTTCGCTACCGTTTACTGTATCTCCCATCATGGATGCAATTTTCGAGGTCAGATTATGCGTCGAGGATAATAATCCGTCAATGAATCCATTTTGAAACTTTGGAAATCGGTCAGAATTCCCTATGACCATTGCCACTGCTAATGCTTCACCAAATGCGCGCGCCAGTCCTAATACAATGCCAGTAAAAATTCCCGACAGGGCAGCGGGCAATTGCACTTTCCAAATCATTTGCCACCGTGTACATCCTAAACTATATGCTGCTTCCTTATATTCATGCGGAACGACTCGAATTGCGTCTGTAGAAACACTTGTAATGGTAGGAAAAATCATCAGTGCAAGTACAATAGAACCTGCGAAAACCGTCTGTCCAGTTTGTAGTTGAAAAATATCCTGTAAAAATGGCACTAGAACGGTTAATCCAATCCAACCATAAACAACGGAAGGAATCCCAACAAAAATCTCAATTGCTGGTCTGTACAAGCGTTTTCCCAACTTCGGTGAGATTTCATTCATAAAGATTGCGGAAGATACTGCAAAGGGCGTCGCTATGATAAGTGCAAACAAACTAATGAGGATGGACCCTGCAATATAGATTGCAGAGCCAACTTGACCAGGGGTCGCTCCAACCTTTTCCTGCGGTGAAAATTTATCAGAAAATAAAAATTCGCTCAATGAATGTCCCTGCGTTGTGAACGTCGAAATCCCTTTTGCAATCAAAAAAATAGCAATTGCAAGCGTAATGAATATTATCAAAAATCCAAACACTGTGGTGATACCACGTCCCAAAAGTTCGGTCTTAAATTTTCGAAAAAAACTGATTGCATCGCGATCCATTGACAAACCTCTTCTATTCAGTCGTTATTGTCTTTCTTTCAAAGCCTTTGCGCTTAGTTTGCGGATAACACCATAATTCATTTCTTCGATTTTCCCCTCAACTTGGTCAGCTTTTAAGTAAGAAACAAATCTATTCACCTGCTCCGAAGCGTCTTTTTTGGTGTATACATATTCATATCCCCAAATTTTATAAGAGCCATTATAAATATTCTCTAAGGAAGGATCCACATTATCAATGTAAAGTGAAGCGACCTTGCCTGTATTGTCGATTAAATAAGGGATTTCCAAATACGCGATGGATCCCTTTGTAGCATTAATAT
>Ga0194063_10001771_pt1 | contig 13786 bp, 14 predicted proteins | sample SepL3720m_MetaG_FD_155459 | JGI IMG/M metagenome (GOLD analysis project Ga0194063, IMG submission 155459) | Anoxic zone freshwater microbial communities from boreal shield lake in IISD Experimental Lakes Area, Ontario, Canada - Sep2016-L373-20m | ecosystem: Environmental > Aquatic > Freshwater... | reverse complement strand
GTACTGTCCCGTGACGGATGCCGGATTCTTCACAATTTCCTCCGGCGATCCCTGCGCGACGATTTCTCCTCCGTACTTGCCAGCACCCGGACCGATTTCCAGCAGCCAGTCCGCGGCGCGCATCGTTTCCTCATCGTGTTCTACGACGATGACGGTATTGCCGAGACTGCGCAGCTTCTCGAGGGTGGCAATGAGCTTGGCATTGTCCCGCTGATGGAGCCCGATGCTCGGCTCATCGAGGACGTAGAGCACGCCTTGCAGAGCAGAACCGATTTGCGTGGCGAGCCGGATGCGCTGGGCCTCTCCACCAGAGAGTGTGGCGGCAGAGCGGGAGAGGGTTAAGTAGGTGAGGCCGACATTTTCCAGGAAGGTAAGGCGGGAGATGATCTCCTTGATGACTTTGGCGACGACGGTGTATTCGTAAGCGGAGAGCTTTGAGCTTTGAGCTTTGAGCTTTGAGTCTGGCTGAGATTCGTCGTGTTGGGCATTTTCCACTTTCACGGGTTTTTCACGAATCACCTCAGACTTTTCACTATCCACCTTCGTCGGAATCAAGCCTTCGAAGAAACTCTTCGCTTCACTCACGCTCAGGTCCGTCGCTTCCACCACATTCTTCCCGCCCACGGTCACACCGAGAATTTCGCGCTTGAGACGACGCCCGGCGCAGGAGGGGCAGGGGAGTTCCAGCATGTATTCCTCGATCTGGGTCCGAACGTAGCTAGAGTCCGTCTCGCGGTGCCGACGCTCGAGATTGGGGATCACCCCTTCGAAGGACGTTTCATAACTACCTTCGAATTTTCCGCCTTCCATATTCACGCGGAGTTTGACGTCCGGCGCTCCGCGCAGAATGAGCTCGCGATGAGCTTCTGGCAGGTCTTTCCAGGGCGTATCCATCGAGAAATCAATCTCGATGGCCAGCGCTTCCAGAATTCTGCTCATGAATCCCATGCGCGAAACAGACGTCGCCCACGGGTGCACTGCCCCTTCCGCGAGGGAGAGGTTGGCATTCGGAATGAGACTGGCTTCGTCGATCTGCAGTATCGCCCCCAGTCCGTGGCAGACATCACATGCTCCGTGCGGGGAATTGAAGGAGAAGCTCCGCGGTTCCAATTTCGCCACCGGTTCCTCCGGGTGCTCCGGACAGACGAAGCGCTCGGCGAAGCGCACTTCCTTGCCGCTATCGGTATCGAGTACGATTAGCGATCCCTCGCCTTTCTTCAGCGCGAGCTCCACAGAATCGGCTAGGCGTGAGCGGTTGGGATTGGGCTGACCGTCCTTCACTTCCAGATCCCGGACGACGAGGCGATCCACCACGATTTCGATGGTGTGCGCTACTTTGGGATCGAGTTCCCCATCTTCATCCGTTGTGACCACGCTGCCGTCGATGCGCATGCGGACGAAGCCCTCGCGGCGGATGGCATCCAGGATTTTCACATGCGATCCTTTGCGCCCTTCGATCACCGGAGCGATGAGGAAAATTTTGGTGCCCTCGGGCATCGCGGCGATATTCGCCACGATCTGGCTGGAGGATTGCTGACTGAGTTCGCGTCTGCACGTCACGCAGTGCACGCGCCCCGCCTTGGCCCACAGGAGGCGCATGTAGTCGTAGATTTCCGTCACAGTTCCCACCGTCGATCGGGGATTGCGCGCGGAGGTTTTCTGATCGATGGAGATGGCGGGGCTGAGGCCTTCGATGGATTCCACATCCGGCTTCTCCATCTGCGCGATGAATTGCCGTGCGTAGGCCGAGAGGCTCTCCACATACCGTCGCTGACCTTCAGCGAAGATGGTATCGAACGCGAGCGAGGATTTGCCGGAGCCCGAGAGCCCGGTGATGACGGTGAGTTTGTTGCGCGGAATCGTGACGTCGATGTTCTTGAGGTTGTGTACTCGAGCTCCGCGGACGATGATTGAATCCATAAATTTAGAGGGGAAGGAAAACTTGCGAAGCTCGTCCTGAGCTAGTCGAAGGGTTGGCGCCTTTGACAGTGATGAAATCCATGAGGGATTTTGGGGAACGGCCAATAGCCCGCGCGCCGCGGGACGAAGCGCCAGTTTACAGGGTTAAGAGGGGTGTGTCCAGGGTGGGGGAGGGGAAAAGATGATGGATTATTCTGACGGACATGCGCAGAATGTATCAGATTCGATGTAGTATGGTTTTATGTTCACCGGGATCATCGAAGCAACGGCGAAGGTGACCAAGCTCTCGGGCGGGAAGCTCACGGTGGAGCGGCCCAAGCTTTTCGACGATATCAAGCTCGGGTGCAGCATCGCAATTTCGGGTGCCTGTCTGACGGTTGTTTCTTTCGATACGAAGTCGATGACGTTCGATGTCATTCCGGAGACGTTTGCCAAGACGACGCTTGGGACCTTGAAGAAAGGTGATGCGGTAGATCTGGAACGGGCATTGCCGGCACACGGGAGATTTGAGGGGCATGTGGTTCAAGGCCATATAGAAGGAGTGGGGGAGGTGGTGAGGGTGGAGAGCGTAATCGGAGAACTTCGCCTCACAATCCGTCCTCCCGCCTCTCTCCGTCCGATGATCGTCACCAAGGGCGCGATTGCTGTAGATGGAGTTTCCCTGACGATTGCGAACACCTCAAAGGATACTTTTACTATCGCCCTCATCCCGACCACACTTACGGGGACGATTCTGGGAGAGAAGAAGGTGGGGGACGGGGTGAATCTGGAGACAGACATTCTCGTTAGGACGTTGATTGCTCGGAGAGAATGACCTATGACTATAGAATGGGATGAGAGCAGGGATACTTCCCTGCGGGTCGAAGCCCAGAGCCCTTCCGTTGAAAATGCTCCTGATGCTGCCCGCAGGCAGGTATGCCTGCTCTCATTGCGCAGAGGAGGGTGAAGTCTTCTCTCCAATACAATCGACAGTATACATTTGCGATTTCCTGATTTGCGAATTGCGATTGCCCTGTTTTTCCTCAATCGCAATTCGCAAATTTCCAATTCGCAAATACTCCTTTCCTAGTACACTTTCCCCATGCACACCTCCTCCCTCGCCCTCCCTCCCCGCATCAATCCCGCCTGGCGGATCGGAATCATCCATGCGGCGTTCCATCCGGAGATCGTGGCGGCATTGGTCGAGAGTGCGCAGAAGCTTCTCATCAAGGCCGGGATCGTCCAGAGCAATATCACGTTTCATGCGGTTCCGGGTTCTTTTGAAATACCCCTCATCGGTGCGGTGTTGCTGGAGAAGAAGGAGGTGGATGCTCTGATCGGCCTCGGGGTGATCATTGAGGGAGAAACGCACCACGCCCGCCTCATTGCCGAAAGCGTGACCAAGGGGATGATGGATTTGCAGATTCAGTACGGCAAACCCTTCGGCTTCGAAGTGCTGTATGTGAAAACGCTCGAGCAGGCGAAGGCGCGGCAGCATAAAGGAGAGGAGGCGGCGTTGGCGGTGTTGTGGGCGTTGGCGGAGATCGAGAATGTGAGGAGGTGAGGGAAACAGTGAGTGTCTTTGAAAGGTTGTAGCTGGTTAGCTTCTTAGGTATTGGTATTTTGCCCATCATCGAGCGCTATCTCGATTCCCTAAAAAGCTAAAAAGCTACAACCTAACAAGCTTGCCTTGTGATTAAGGATCTCCCCGTTGTACGATGCTCTCCGCCCTTCCGCCCCCCGCCTATGCGCAGATTTTTCTCCCTTTCTCTCGCAACCATTTTCGTTGTGAGTCTTGCCGGCCCCGCATCTGCCGCGATCTTTCCGGATGTGCCGGAGAGCTATCTCTACCAGAAGGCCATCGAAGGACTCGTGAATGCGGGAGTGATCACCGGCAATCCGGACGGCTCGTTCACACCTAATCGTGCGGTCAACCGCGCCGAGATGCTGAAGATGCTCTACAAGGCTTCCGGGAAGACGCCGGATACCGCCAGTCGCGGGTGTTTCCGCGATGTGGAGCGCGGCAGCTGGTACGAGCCGTATGTCTGTGATGCCGCAGCGCGCCGCTTCGTGCAGGGATACGATGACGGTACATTCCGTCCTACGGTCTCGGTGAATAGAGCCGAAGCCGTGAAGATGATCCTCAGTGTTTTCGGGTTGCCGTCGACGGACACGACTGCTGCCGCGCAACAGGTGATGAAGTTTGTGGATGTCACTCCCACGGACTGGTTCACCACCTACCTCATTACGGCCTACGCCCATGCGATTCTGCCGATTCCCGGACAGGATAGCGGCCACCTCTACCCCGGGCTTCCTCTCCTGCGTGGTGAAGCCGCTGCCATGATTTGGAATGGTATGGCTGCCATCGGCGGAGTTCCTCTCATGGTATCTTTATCATCATCTTTATCCTCGATTTCTTCGTATTCTTCGGCTTCTCTTGCCCCTCATAGCCTTGGCGAAGGGGGCTCGGTCTCTTCGGTTTTCTCATCCTCGAAACCTTCCGGCCCGCAGATGACGTTCAATATTTCTTTGCCCTATGAATCCAGTACCAAGTTCGTCGCGATCAATCCCATGGTGTATCTCTTCCCCGTGGGTATCGCGCGGACGGTCTCGATCGTTACGACCATGCAGCCGGACCAGCCGGGGAACATGACCTGTCGTCTGTATGCTCTCAATAGCAGCGGTTTCACCTATGAGTATTACTTGGGATATCAGGATGGTCCGACCTGTACCATTCTCGCGTCGGTCAATCCTGGGAATTATCAGCTGCAGTTACAGACGTTTGTTGCCAATGCGCCGTACACCGTGAAGGGTACGTATACCACCGGCGATGGGAATGACGGTTTCCGCGAGGCACAAACTCTGCTGAGGGGGAACGCGAAAGCAGGATTTCTTTCCTCCGGTGATTACCAGGATTTCTACCGCTTCTCCGTGAATACCCCGACATCGTTACAGGTGAGTGTGGGATCCGATGCATCCTGCAGGGTCTTCCCTACAGAAGGTGTGGATATGCAGGGATTTTCCGCACCGCAGTGTAATGAGACGTATGTGTATCAGCCGGGGGACTATATCATCGCAATCAGCCGTGCGATTTCCGCTTCCCAGCAGCAGGCGTATACGGTGGTAGTGCAATAACGAATGACCAATGACCAACTTCAGTCATTGGTTATTGGAATTTGAGATTTCCCTGGTCATTGGTGTTTGGTCCTTGGTCATTCGAGCTATACTGCTATCCCATGAAACCATTCTCCACCGTCCCCGACGCCGTTGCCGCGCTCCGTGCCGGCCGTATGATCATCGTGGTCGACGATGCATCCCGCGAAAATGAAGGCGATCTCGTGATGGCGGCGGAGCATATCACGCCCGAGGCGATGGCGTTCATCATTCGTCATACCGGCGGAGTCGTCTGTCTGTCACTGAGTAATACGATTGCGGATCGTCTGCAGTTGCCACCTATGGTGGAGCTCAATACTTCGCACCGGCAAACGCCGTTCACCGTGAGTATCGAAGCGAAGGAAGGCGTGACGACGGGAATTTCTGCCGCAGATCGTTCGACGACCGTTCAGCGTGCCGTTCATCCCGATTCAACGCCGGATGATCTCGTTCGCCCGGGACACATCTTCCCTCTGAGGGCACAGAGTGGGGGAGTGCTCGTCCGTGCCGGTCACACCGAGGCAGCCGTGGATCTCACCAAGCTCGCTGGCATGCGCGAGGGGGCGGTGATCAGTGAGCTCATGCATGACGATGGCACGATGATGCGCCTTCCCGCAATCGAAATATTTTCGCAGGAGCACAGTCTGCCGGTGCTGCTCATTGCGGATTTGATCGCCTATCGTCGTTCCAAAGAAACGTACGTGCACCGTGATGCGGAGTCTCTGCTGCAGACCGAGACGGGCGAATGGCGCATTACCGTGTACAGGGATACGCGCACCGGTCAGGAGCACGCGGCACTCACAATGGGCCAGATTGACCCCGAGACACCGGTTCTCGTCCGCGTGCATTCGGAGTGTCTCACCGGAGATACTTTCGCGTCGCTGCGCTGCGACTGCGGTCACCAGTTGCATACCGCCATGCAGCGCATCAGCGCAGAAGGCAGAGGAGTGATCCTCTACATGCGTCAGGAGGGACGGGGGATCGGGCTTGCGAATAAAATACGTGCGTACAAATTGCAGCAGGAGGAAGGACTCGACACCGTCGAGGCGAACGAGCGGTTAGGTTTCGCCGCGGATCTCCGTGACTACGGCATCGGCGCGCAAATTCTCAAAGATCTGCAGGTCGGCAAGATTCTTCTCCTCACGAATAATCCGAAAAAAATTATCGGACTGGAAGGACACGGGCTCACGATCGTGCAGCAAGTGCCGATCGAAATTGAAGAAAAATCTCCGCAGCAGGAAAAGTATTTGCGCGCGAAAAAAAATAAATTGGGACACACGCTGAACGGCGTGTAAGGGATTATTGCGATTGATGTCACTCGCATGAAGCAGGGATATGTACCGTTGTGCATGGCGGTGCGTTCATCATACGCATGAGTTTGCGAAAATTTCATAGCGATACATTCCGCTTCTGTAAGCTATAATAATCAAGATTTCATTTTGCACACGCCGATGGATCATGTGAAGAGTTTTGCGAAATAGCATGCAGTATGGGATTGAATATTTGATGGATAACATTCGAAAGCAGAAATATATTTCTGATGCACAAAAATGTTGGAGCACAATTCTTCGCGCAGCGCCGCACATTCTTTTTTTGCACTTCTGAATCAGGCATACACTGTGGTACTAGTTCTTCCTACTTCCTTCCCCCCTTCATTATGGTAACGAAGAAAAAGAAGACCACGAAGAAGAAGCCCGCAAAGAAGACAAAGAAGGCTGCCAAGAGGAGATAGTCTCCCCCAAAGAGCGCCTGCGATGAGTGGGCGCTTTTTTTGTGTTCCTAAAAAATCATTCATGAAACTCGGATCAACATTATTAGTAATGATATCGACAGGAAATGATGGTAACCGTTTTCTTCTTCACGGTGTAAACGAGGCGATGCGTGTGATCGATTCTCCGCGACCAATAGCCCTGCAAGTCAAATCGGAGTGGTTCAGGTTTTCCGATTCCTTCGAAGGGGGTCAATGCAATTTCTTTGCACAATTTCTCGATGCGCTCCGCTTTGCGGGGATCAATTCTGCGCCACCGCAGGAAGTCCGCATTTGCCGATTCGGTGAAGACGATGATCATATTTAGAAAGGAGCGCGAACGGTTTTTCCTTTCGCCGCTTCGCGAATGGATTTCTCCAGATGACTTCGGTTCTTCTTCGATGACAGAAGGTAGGCTGTCTCCTGCAAGGAGAGATATTCATCCAGCGACAGGACGATGGAGCTTCGTCCTTTGTCTCTCGTGACGATGATTTCTTCACAGTCGTTGTCTGCTCTATCGAGGAAGAAGGTGAGCTTGTGCCGGAAGGTGGAGTAGCTGACGGTGGTCATAGATGAGTAAGTACTTAAATATGTACCTATTCTATCACTCTACAGAATGACATACAAGAAAACAATCGTTCACCCGTCATACAAGCACATCATGTGGGGCAATTTCGAGGGACGGAATGAAGTTTCTTGATCTTCATCCGATCGAAAATCCCGGAAGTGTATTCTTCAAAGTCGCGAGCTGATCCTTCGTGGAGTTTTGAACATTTTCTCGTTCGTTCATCCACGAGTCCGCCATTGGTGCAGGGAGAAACGGGGTGACCTGTGCGACATTGGTGATGCTGTTGAGAGTCCCGAGGGCGAGGCCTTTGATGATGTGACCGATGACGGTGAGCGGCAGGAAGAGGGTGGATTTAACGGCGGTACCGATCGCTTCGGTCACGGATACCGGTTCTTTTCCAGTGATCAGGTTGATGCCTTTCGTTACAGGAGAAAGGACCGCGGCCACGATGTTGTCGACTGTCTTGTCCCCTTCGCCGACGGCGTTGCTGATGGTGCCCATAGTTTTATGAAGGATTGTTGGAATATTTTTGCACAAGGCTGGTATGCACAGCGCGCTCGATTGCTCTGTCAAGAGCGTTTTGCTTATCTTCACGATCTTCAGCCTCAGTAAAATTCATTTCGATGCCATCCCAAGCTTCCTCTCCACAAATAGTCTTGGCGGTCATGAGAACTGCCGATAGCCGGCTGTCTGTTTCTTCTGGTGTTTCTTTTGTCTTTCTATTACCAGCCACCATTTCACGTTTTTCGATGAGAAGGTTGAATTGAGGACTTTCGAAATATCCAGGGTAGAGGATCTCAATGAGGTGTCTCGCAGCGGCGACTCGTACGTCATCAGATGCTTTCTCCTGTGACGCGAATTCTTTTTTCGACGTTGTGATGATATCCACTGCATCGTTCACAGTCATCGTTGCGTTCTGAGCAAGCGCAGCCTCGATGCGATTGGCAATAATGCGCATGGTATCGGATGTCGTGTGATCGCCCTCGCAGAGTGCGATCTGCGCTGCCGCATCTTTCACGCTTTGCGGAAGCGGACCCTCATAAAAATACTGCCCCAGTTTCCCTCCGCCGCCGCGAGCAATGTATTGCATGGGGTCATCGGCACAGGCTCGTAGTGCGAGAATAATTGCTTGGGGGGTCTTATGAGTATTCATGGCATCATTAACGATATTCGGCAAATTCCCCAATCGGTCATTGCTGCTGAGCGGGCCTGTCGTCGAGAGGTGTATTGTACTCGCCAGATATCCCAGTCTTTTAGAGGCGACGATATTCGGGAGCACACGATCTTGCATCGGAATTTCCGCCGCGTATCTTTCTGCGATCTTTCTCCCCATGGAGTCCGGAGTCTCTCGATCTGGCAGATGTGTAGCCACAGGAGAAACTTGTAAGTCTGCTTGAGGCTGCATGGAATTTGGTGATTGCATATATATATTATATCCTGATAGTGCGATATACGCAAATAGATCGATCACCGCATTATCAAGGGACTTAGTGGTAAAAGATTGCCTACATCAATCGTATCCATGAAAGCGATCGATCATTCAGAAGAAGTAGCGAACGGTTTTTCCCTGTGCAGCCTCGCGGATGGATATCTCCAGATGATGTCTGTTCTTTTTCGAAGAGAGAAGATAGGAAGTTTCCTTATCGGAAGAAAGCTTTCTCTGAGGGCGCGGTGGTATGAGTCGGTTTACCATGAGTGAACGCAGTGAATCGAATCGTTTCCGTTGTACTGCTTGTATTGGACTTGTGGCGGTGCCACGTGCGCCGCAGGCGCTATACGTGGTGCCCCCGGCAGGATTTAAACCTACGACCTCCTGGTTCGAAGCCAGGCACTCTATTCAGCTGAGCTACGGGGGCACAGGCACAGCGTATCACCTGGAGGATCATCGTAGAAGCACAGTGGTATACTTTCCGCATGATGTACCGCGATGACGAAGAAATCTCGGCGGCGAGCACAGGCAGTTCCGAGCACTTCACCCGATCCGACAAGGGGCGGCGCGAAACGCTCAAGAGGGAGATCGAATCCAAGAAGGGCCGCCAAGTCACTGATCGGGAAGTGAGTGGCCTGAAGCAGCTCAAGACCAAGATGACGCTGCAGGATCTGAAGAAGAAGGTGAATCCCGCGCTCCCGCCCAATCCCAAGTCGGGCAAGGAGGAGAAGGATGAGGCGAAGAAGCATGAGACCTTCGGGCCCAAGACGATCGTGCAAAAGACGGATGCGGAGAAGGATGCGCGGAAGAAGACCATGGATGATGACCGGATCCAGCAGCAGAAGGAGCGCGACGAGGAGAAGGCGCAGGCGCAGGAGGAGTATCAGGCGAATGCAGGATAATAGATTTGCGATTTGAGATTTACGAATTGCGATTGGACAGTCAATCGCAACTCGCAAATTATGAAATCGCCAATCCATATTTTGCTACACTGTCTCCGTGCTTCTCACCTCACTCTTCGCTTCGCTCCTCCTCGCCTCCACGACGGGTGGGGCTTTTCTGGATACCGTCGGCCATCCCTACGCTCCCGAGATCGCCGTGCTCCGCGAGCGTGGCATTGTGGAGGGGTACACCGGCAATCTCTTCCGTCCGGATATCCCGATCAATCGCGCGGAGTATTTGAAGATCCTCATGTTCGCTGTGAACGGAAACAATCAGACGGCAGCAAGCCCTCGGTGCTTCTCTGATTTCACCGGAACGCCTGCATGGTACTGGCTGCCCGCGTGTGCGGCCAAAGATGCCGGAGTGGTCGACGGGTATCCCGATGGAACGTTTCGGGGTGGATCCACGATCAACTTCGCCGAAGCGGTGAAGATGGCGGTGGGTGCCTGGAATATTCCCGTCGCAGAACGTTCTGTGGGTGATGCCTGGTTCGATCCGTACTTTGCCGCGATTGCTGATACCGATGTGCCTTCCAATTATGGTTACGATGCCGGGTACCTCCTCACTCGCGCTGATGTGGCGTGGATTTTCGTGCACCTTGGGAGACCGTTGGCGAATCTCAACGCGAATGCGTCTTCGCAAATCAGCGCGCCTTCTGAAGGCGCGCCTACGGCAGGTACGCAATCTTCCATTACAACCGCTATCCGCTCGTCGCTCGCCAGTTCCCAGGCCTCATCTCCGCGGGTCATAGACCCACACTCAGTTGCATCTATTGCCTCCATTCCCCATGGTTCCCTCCTCATCGAAACGCAGCCCTTCCCCGGCACCGGCGGCGACATTCCGATCGCGCTCTTCACGGCAACTGCCGAGGGGCAGGATGTGTACTTCACCGGAGCCAAGTTCTCCGCCGCCTCGGGTACTCTCGCCAATGCTGCCGACATCCGGCTGGTGCAGTACAGCGAAGATGGCAAGAGCCCGGAGGTCACGGTGGCTACAGGTACAGCGAAGGGCGACAAGCTCACCTTCACCTCCCACGCGCTGGTCGCCGTCGGCCACCCGCGTCTCTTTGGTGTCCTGGCCAATCTCCGCGCCGGGTCTGCCCGCGTCACCCTCACTTTCGATACCTCCGATCCGCAGTTCCTGGATGCCACGGGAGCCGTAGACGGCCGGCAGCTCACGGGGATCCGGATCGATGGTGCAGCGTGTGGTGGATTCAACAATTGCTGGATTGAGCTGAAGTCGAAGTAGCGGGAGAACTGGGGATATTTTGTTGGATAAATGATTGACCGATCGGCTTGTGGAAAGCAAAATGCGCATTCTATTTTCCACTTTCACGATGGCAGAAATCGACCAACATGCGCAGACCTATCTTAATCAAACCAGATCTGGGCAGGCAGATCAAAATGTCCCTGCAATACGCGAGGAAGAAGGAAATCGCCTAGTACGGCTGATGCTAATTGCTGCGTCAGATACTTCCGAGGCTCCGAGTACTCACATGCTCAAGGAGACGAGAACTTCTTTGGCTCGCTTATTTGAGCGGAATAAAGGAGCGACTGTGAAAAACGTGATCAGTGTCGTCAGGGTTCATCTCGAAGGCTGGTTGCCCTTCGCACCGGAATCAAGTGAATCTGAAGAAGGACAGACGGACGTACCGGAAACAATAATCCTTGACCATGAACCTTCGCGAGAAGAGCTTGAAGAGGCAGATGCATTATTGAATGCATTGAAAATTCAAGGGAAATATCGCAAAGGTGTGACATTTTCAGGGGGAGTGATGACTCACAGATTAACGCTTACAACAGTGCCTTACAAAACGCCTGTTTCCAATTGGAATCTCCCAAGAAAACAAACACGTGTTTCCAAGAAAGATAGAAATCGGAATGGAATTAATGGTGACGTAGGATCGACGAATCATTGATCGTGAGTCTGAGTTCGGATGTGGTAGTGTTGATGAAATCATAGGTTGTATTGCCGGGTTCAGCATTAGTCAGGGAAGGGGAGCGGAGGTGGTTGGTGCCGCTTCGGAGGAGGGGAGCGGATTCCTTGATTTTCACATTGTAAGGAATAGTGTTTCCTCTCTCTCCATTCTTCCCTTTTCTTATGAAACATTCTATTTTCATCAGCATTATTGCCGTCCTCCTGAGCGCCTGTACAACGGGAAATGTGCCTGCGATTCAGGTGTCAGATGGCAGCTCATCATCTCTTGTCTCCTCTTCCTCTTCATTCGCACTAATGCAAAAAGACGATCTTTGGCGACGGTATGAAAACAAGGAGCTCGGTGTCTCTTTCTTCTATCCTGCCGCGTATAGCCAAATGCAAACGGAGACAGGCGGGAAATTGCAGTATCGGGATTCTCAAATCATCTATGATGAAGTTGTTGTTATGGTCCCGGGAGGCGGTGAATCACCGCAGATTCGGATGATGAAGTCTCATGATCCCCGGATCGTACAATCCGTGTCGGAGCAACCTCTGGGAACAGTGATGATTACTGGAAAGACAGTGCAGAAGTTTACGTCTGAAGGAATGGGAACTCCGGCGGGCTTCATTCAAAAAATTGGCGAGGACTATTTCGTCCTTACCTTTGTCTTTCCACCCTCCGGAGATGTGATGGATCGCGTGCTTGGAACGCTGATGCCAATATAGGAAAAAGGAATTCAAAGAAAGGGGCCAGCGCATGGCTGACCCCTTGTTTGAGACTGCACCTTCCCGTCAGCAGTTAGCGGATTGCCCACCACTTGTTGATCACACTCGCCGGGTCGATGAACCCGTATTTGTAGGCGTGATCGGGAGTATAGCCCCAGTACTGGCCGGTTCCGGACGGGTTATTGAGGACACCATCGGTCTTCACTTCGAAGTGCAGATGGCGAGGCCAGTAGTTGCTGACGCCATCTCCTGTTCCACCCATGGTGCCAAGCAGTGTGCCCGCTGAGACGTTTTTCCCGACATAGAGTCCGCTGGCGAAGTTCGCCAAGTGACAATACTGGGTAAAAACGGCCATTGTGCGTCCGCGCGAGTCGATGGGCACGATATGGAGGATGATGATTGAGTTGCCCTCTTTGTGATCATCGGGTTTGGCATTCGGCTGGATCTTGTAGATCTGGCCGAAGGCGGAAGCGATGATGTACTGGGGGCCACTGGCTACGATGTCCATGCCTGTATGGTACTTACCTGTTACCACTGCTCCGTACACGTCGAAGTTCTGGCTGACAGAGTTTCCGTACCCGTAAACGGGAAACTGGAAGTATTGCCAAGTCTGGGCGTGAACGGGGGAGATGGCCGGACCAAATAGGATGGCCATGACGACGAAAACCAAGCTCTTCCGTAACATGACTGACTCTCCGATGCTGACAGGGAACGAATCTCAACACTTTTCCATACACGTTGGATGGAACGTAGTGCCACATCAACGAGATGTGACCTGCACATGGTATGAACCATCTTGAGTAGCAGACAGACATTCATATTCAATCTGATGTCAATACATCTGATTATTGGCTTAAATTAGGGACAAGATACGTTCCATCATTGCATGGAACTGCCCCACATATCTGGCAGGATAGATATACGGCTTCGTCTAAATAATCCTGAATCTTTGTTTTAGCTTTTTCTCAGCTATAAGCCAAGATCATGGTGCGGCTACGCCGGTATATTCGAAAGTATTCAATCAATTGAGTATATGATAATGACTACTACCTACAGCGGAGAACAGCGGTTCCTACAAATTCTTCCTCAAAAAATCTCCCGGATCTTCTCTGTGCAAGTCCGGATGTTCTTCGCTACCATGCCTCTTGCGTTGGGCTGAGTCCACACCAGCTTTCAGCATTCACAGCATTGCACTTGTTGGGGAGTCCGGACTACGCACAAAGTGCTTCGTCCGGCAGGTCGCAGTAAGGCACCTGTCTCAGCATCATTCACATCGTCGTACTTGTTGGGGAGTCGCCAAGTGGTAAGGCACCTGCCTCTGGAGCAGGCATTCGGGGGTTCGAATCCCTCCTCCCCAGCCACATAAAAACGGGTCTTCAGGGTTTCGTGTGGGTAAACTAATCTG
>Ga0194063_10001769_pt1 | contig 13796 bp, 7 predicted proteins | sample SepL3720m_MetaG_FD_155459 | JGI IMG/M metagenome (GOLD analysis project Ga0194063, IMG submission 155459) | Anoxic zone freshwater microbial communities from boreal shield lake in IISD Experimental Lakes Area, Ontario, Canada - Sep2016-L373-20m | ecosystem: Environmental > Aquatic > Freshwater >... | reverse complement strand
CGCGGTCGTGTGCGGCGAAGCCGAAGGAGTGGACTTTGAAGGAGATGCTGTGGAGATTGTTGAGGAGCCGGCGTTTGCAACTTTGACGCATATGGTGGACTGCTCGCGCAACGCAGTGCTCAACGTGGATTCGGTCAAGCGCTTGATTCGGCAACTTGCGACGCTGGGGTTCAACGGGCTGATGCTCTACACGGAGGAGACGTACGAAGTGGCGGGGTACCCGTACTTTGGATATATGCGCGGGCGTTATACGAAGGAGGAAATCCAGGAATGTGAGGCGTATGGCGCGCAGTTTGGGGTGGAATTGATGCCGTGTGTGCAGACGTTGGCGCATCTGAATGCGGCGCTCAAGTGGAGTGCGTTTCAAGAGGTGAAGGACATCGGGGACATTTTGTTGGCGGGAGAAGAGAAGACCTATGACTTGATTGACGCGATGATGCGGTCGCTTGCGGAGATGTACACGTCGCGAACCATCAACATCGGGATGGACGAGGCGCACATGATTGGGCTGGGGCAGTACCTCGACAAGCATGGCTATACCAATAAATTCGACATTATGATGAAGCATTTGAGCAGAGTAGTGGAGATTTGCAAGAAATATGGGTTTGAACCGATGATGTGGAGCGATATGTTTTTTCGGATTGCGACGGGCGGGGAGTATTATGACGATGCGGCGAAGTTCGACGAGGCGATCCTCAATAACGTGCCACCCGAGGTGTCATTGATTTACTGGGACTATTACAGCCATGATGCGAAGCATTACAATCGGATGATGACGTCGCACGAAAACTTCAAGAATCCTCTCGTCTTCGCGGGTGGGGCCTGGTCGTGGCATGGCTTTGCGCCAAATAACAACTTCAGCATGATCGCGACGCAGGTTGCGTTGGGGCAGTGCAAGGCGCACGGGATTGCGCACGTAATTGCGACGACGTGGGGGGACAATGGCAACGAGTGTTCGCCGTTTTCGGTGTTGCCGACGTTGGTGGTTTATGCCGAGGCATGCTATGCAAATGTTACGTCTAAAGAACACATAGCGCGGCGTTGCGAGGCGCTAACTGGTGTGTCGCTTGCGGATTTCTTGTTGCTCGACGAAATCAATAATCTGCCGGAACTCGATTCTGTGGAAGATCCGGAAAAGAGTGCGCGGGAGAATACATACAATCCTTCGAAATATTTGCTTTACAACGACATTCTGCAAGGGCTCATGGACAAAAACGTCGTCGCGGGCAAGTTCAAAACGTCGTTTGCTAAGACGGCGCAGACGCTCCAAAACGCGTCCGCATCGGCGGGAGGTTACGCGTACCTGTTTGAGACACTCGCTTGTCTGGCGGATGTGTTGGCATGCAAAAGTGAAGTGGGGGTTGCACTGAAAGCCGCCTACGACGCGCTCGATTTGGTGCAGATGAAGAGCATTTTGCACCACGACCTGAAGCCGCTGGTGGCGACGTTAGAGGTGTTTTATCAAGCCTTCAAGAGGCAGTGGTATCAGGACTTTAAGCCGTTTGGCTTTGAAGTCATGGACATCCGATTGGGCGGGCTTGATCGTCGCGTGCGGACCGCCATCACGACGGTTGAGGCATTTCTTGCGGGCGAGATCACGCGGATTGAAGAACTCGAAGTCGAGCGTCTGTTGTTTTACGAGCTGAGGGCGACGGATGAACCGCGGGCGAATACGGTTGTGAATCAGTATCAGATGATTGCGTCGCCGAATTGTATTTGAAGCAGCGCGCTTTTTGAGTTTAATGCCAAAAATGCGACGAATGGGAGCATTTTTCATAGGAATAATGCAGTAATGATTGACATATATCATATTAATCTATATAATTGGCCTATCCAATGAATAAGGAGATGAGCGCAATTGAAGAGAAACTTGATCAATGAACTCGTGTCATGGAAACAGAGTCCGCGCCGAAAACCTTTGATTTTAAAAGGAGTTCGGCAATGTGGGAAAACGTATCTACTCAATCAATTTGGTGCAGAACATTATGAAGATGTCGCATACTTCAACTTCGAAGGAAATGAAGTGTTACAAGCGCATTTTGAAGGAGACCTAGATGTCAACCGCATCATCATGGAACTCGGCGTTTTGCATAAAAAGGCAATCAAAGTGGATACGACACTTATGATTTTTGATGAAATTCAATTTTGTAATCGCGCGCTCACATCATTAAAGTATTTTTGCGAAAACGCACCCCAATATCACATCGTGTGCGCAGGTTCCTTGCTCGGGATCGCACTTTCAAAACCCCTTTCGTTTCCAGTCGGCAAGGTTGATTTTATGACTCTACGACCAATGAACTTCTTTGAGTTTTTATTGGCAAATGGGGAGGAACTGCTGTGCGATTACCTTACACAAATTCCTTCAAAAGAAAAGATTTCGAGTGCGTTTGCAGACAAGCTTGAGAACTATTTGAAGACCTACTATATCACGGGCGGTATGCCCGAAGCCGTAGGCGTTTGGCTGGCCACACACGATTTGAAACAACTGGAAATGGTACAACAACGCATCCTTGATAGTTACGAGTTGGACTTCGCAAAATATGCGCCTGCGAATGAATTTCCGAAACTGACGGCGATTTGGCGGTCCATTCCTGAGCAACTTGCCAAGGAAAACAGCAAGTATATTTTTAGCCAAGTCAAGAAGGGAACCCGCGCCAAGGATTTGGAAGATTCTTTGGAGTGGCTCATGAGTGCAGGTCTTGTGTACAAGGTGATGAAAATTGAAAAGCCGTTTATGCCCCTTTCTGCCTATGCGGATCAGACCTATTTCAAGTTATATGCTGTGGATGTGGGGCTCCTGCGTCTGATGTCGAAACTTCCCGCAAGTGAAATTCTTAGTCAGAGCGAAGCCTATCGGGAGTTTAAAGGAGCATTGGCCGAAAATTTTGCGCTTTGTGAATTGATCAATTTGCTTCAGACGACACCGTTTTATTGGAAGTCAGACAACACCGCAGAAGTAGACTTTGTGATACAATATGAATCAGATATTATTCCAATTGAAGTGAAGTCGAATCTCAGCGTGCGTGCCAAATCCCTTGCGCAATACAAGAAGAAATATGAGCCAAGAGTTTCGGTCATCACTTCGATGAAGCAGCTTTCCGTAAAAGACACATTGGAGATTCCACTGTATTTGCTTTGGAAGTTAATAGATTTTTTGAATAAATAAAATAAACCAGTCCAATCAGACTCTTTTAGAGTAAGGGGTGAAAAGATGCGTAGTGACATTACTTCAGTTTTCAACCGCGTGTACGATGAAACCTACGACGACGTCATGCAATTCGTATTGTCGCGAACGGGCGATTGCAACGCCACCAGCGACATTCTACAAGAAGTTTACAAGGCGCTATTCGTTCGTTTCCGAAACAGAGGCACCGAGGATATCGATGATTTCAGGGGCTTCCTGATTGTATCGGCCGCCAACGTCATTAAAAAACACTACGCACATCTGGCAATCCAACGCGCGACGGTCGTATTTAATTCGGTCGTGGACGAGGATCCGGATGAAACACAATCACTCCAAGCACTCGAATTCGAACTATCCGCCAACATGACGGGCATCGAAGACACTGTGGAAGCAGCCGATTTGGCTGGCCAGGTGTTGGACTATCTCAATCACAAGGGCGAAGAGGTTCGAAAGCTGTTTGTGCTTCATTTCTACGCCGGGTTGACAATTAAGGAGGCTGCGCTCAACACAAGCATGAGCCAAACGCAAGCCGTGAACTTGATTTATCGCACGATCAAAGAGATGAAACGCAAGTTTGAAGTTTGAGGAGGGGCTAATATGAATATGAAAGATATTATGGAAGAATCTAAGAAAAAAGCATTGCCAGATCAAGAAGCGATTCGTGCCAATGTCCTAAGTGGCAAAGGTGGGCTCGCGCGCCGTCGCATCTACAAACGTTGGATTAGCATCGCGGTCGTGGTGTGTTTTGCGTTTGTGGCGATGTTTGCCGGGAATCTGCTATTTGGCATAAAGACGGAGGCAGAGGATTTTCGTGACGGATTTTCCTTGAAAGCAGTCAGCATGGACAAATACGGCGTGTTGCCAACATCAGGGTTCACCTTGAAGTCGCGCAATCCTGCGACATTGGAAGAGGTGCAAACGTGGCTCACGTTGACGGACGGCACCAAACTTGAAATCAAAGAGGCCGCATTGGCAGGCGAAGTGGGCGTCGCAGCATTTGACGTGAAACCACTTGGCAACCTTGCGTCCGACAAAATATATAAATTTGTACTGAAACGCGAGGGCAAGGAAGATGTCACATGGGGCTTTCAGACCACGACAAAAATGCAGGTCGTCGGCAGTTTGCCAGCACCTGACGCGACCAAAGTTGGAATATTATCTGGCATAGAAATCTATTTTTCACGCGTCGGCAATTATCTTGACCCTGAAAAATTCTTTTCCATTTCACCAAATGTTGAAGGTTCCTTGAAGACGGAGCAAGGCAGAATCGTGTTTGTGCCTAAGTATCCGCTCGCTGAAGAAACGGTATACAAGGTCAAAGTACTAAAAGGGTTCGGCATTGCGAATTCGCAAAACGTGCTGGACAAGGATTTTGAATTTAGTTTTGAGACGGCTTCGAAAGCCGAGGGTACCACTTCGGAACTGAACTTCTCACGCAATAGCTTCTATTTTTATCCTGGCATCACACAAAAAGTTGGATTGAACTTTTGGACTGACGGATATGAAGGTAAGGATTCAATCACCTTCTCCGTCTACAAATATGATGGATTTGAAAGTTTCAACACTGACTTTCTCGCATTGCAAGCGCTCCCAAGTTGGGCCGTTTCATCCAAAAAGGCATTTGATGCGATTAGCGAAACAGACAAGATCAAGACCATGACATTCTCATCAAAAATCAAGGATAATGACGAATATAAGTTGCCGACTGCTTTGGCGCAAGGGTATTATATGATTCGCGCGACAATAGGCAATCTGGTCGCGACCGCACTCATGCAAGTGAACCCATTGGCACTGCAAATTGCCAAAGTCGGCAAACAAAACCTCTTGTGGGTCATGAACGGCGTCACTAGTGAACCAGTTGCAAACGCAAAAATCAATCAATATCAGTTGAACGAATCCAAAAAGTGGGACGAAATTGGTACTGCAAAAACAACGGGAGCCGATGGGGTCGCGAAAGCGGATGCACTTGATAGCGCCATTTACAAGGTCACTGATTCGAATGAAACCCCACTTCTTTATTTGGAAAACTACGCGACTCCATATATTATGTCGAATTACGCCAGCAAAGGGTTTATGCCAACCATAAACTCCGCAGGCAACTGGTGGAACTACTTGGCGTTTGACAAACCACTTTACCTTGTGACCGATCAGCTTCAATTCTGGGGCTTCGCACAAGAACGCCAGACCTACCGCACGCCGAAAAGTTTTGATGTTGAAGTGCGTCAAAGTTGGGGCGCCTATTATTTCGAAGGCTATGGCTATGCACTCGAGAATGTTTACTGGTACAACGACAATGCTGCGTCCCCCGCACTTTTAACGACGCGCGTGGATGCGGAAAAGGGTGTGTTCTCGGGAGAGCTCACGCTTAGTACGCTTGCGGAAGGGACCTACTCTTTGGCAATCAAATCTGAGGGAAACCTCGTGGCCATGAAAGATTTTGAGATCAAGAAATATGAAAAGCCAGAGTTCCAGTTCAATGTCACGAGTGATAAGACCGCGATGTTTTGGAATCAAGCGGCAAAGATTCAGCTCGAAGCGAAGTTCTTCGACGGCACTGGCGTGCCAAACACAAAGGTCTCCTATGTCGCGAATGGCGGCTCAAATGGAGGTGCCTTGCAAAGCGGAACCGTGAAGTTGGATGACCAAGGAATGTTTTCCTATTTGTATAACCCGAAGGTACTTGATTATCCGATTGATGAATGGTCACTTTCAAGTTATGATACCATCAGTTTCAGTTCGAAGTTCCCGTTGGTCGGGGATGTGAATAAGGATCAGCAGATTGAAGTATTCCATCATAATAGAACTTTAGATTTTAAGGCGAATGAAGTCGGTAAGAATATAGTGTTAACGGGGACAACGAAGAACGTAGATCCGAATGCCGCTTATGAGAATTATAAAATTGCGCCAAACACAAGGGTGACAGGACGGTTTACCTATAACTGGACGACTGAAAGATTGACTGGTTATAAGTATGATCCCATCAACAAAGTGAATGAGCCGCAATATTATTCTGATTGGCACGTAAAGGACGTAAAGACATTTTCTCTGATGTCGAACGATAAGGGGAAAATCAATTTAAAATTTGCCACGCCTAAGAAACCGAATAAAGGAACGGATATCACACTCGAAATTTCGACATTTGACACCTGGGGAGAAAAGTATTCGCAAAATTCTGATGTGTATAAACTAGAGCAATCGTATTCGACTGATACCAATGATTATAACAATGCCGAAGCTGGAATCTTCCCGTCCAAGGACACGGCTTCCATAGGCGATACCGTCAAATTTAGATTGTTAAAGAATGAGAAGATGCTTGCTAGCAAATATTCGATGTTTCTTGTCATGAACAACGGTCTGCTTGACTACAAAGTTGCGAAGACTTCCGAATTTACTTTGACGTTTGGCGAACAACACTCGCCTGGCGTTGAAGTCGAAATGATTCGTTTCCGGAACACCGGATGTGAGACTTATTCTGCAACCGTAATCGAAAAATACAAGGAGAAAGGGCTCAAGATTACCTTGACGCCGAATAAAACCAAATTTATCCCTGGCGAGGATGCCACATACAAGATTCAGGTGACGGACAAGAACGGAAATCCAGTGGCCTGCGTGGTGAATCTGAGTCTCGTCGACAACGCATTGCTCGCGCTCCGATCGCAGGATATCAATGTGATTGAGGAACTTTACGCGTTCCCAGGCAGTGGATATGATGGGTTTGAAAGTTCGCATGATAGTAATTATGGATACGGAGATTATTATTTCAGGGAATTTTATTATGGAGGAATGGCTTTAGGACCTCCGCCAACGTCATCAAATACTGCAGGAAAGAATGATACAAAAACATGGGCTGCCCCTGCCGAAAGACAAGTGGCAAAAGCTGTCAGAGTGCGTCAAAAATTCCTAGATGTCGCCGCATTCAAACTAATCAAGACGGATGCGAACGGGGCAGGCGAAGTGACCATTCCAATGCCAGACAACATCACATCGTGGCGCGCCATCGCGAGCGGCATTTCAGACAAACGCCTTGCAGGCCAGGCGACGGTCGAAGTCGTGACCTCATTAGACATGTTTATCCAACAGACCGTTTGCGGCGAATACCTCGTCGGCGACAGCCCGAAGTTTGCGGCAGCTGCGTTTGGTGTGAAGCTAAACCGCGACGACGTGATTTCGTATACTTCCGAATTGACCCTGCCATCTGGAAAAGTGCAGACCTTTAGTGGCACGGCGAAGGCCTTCAAGCAAATTCAAATCCCGGCGGGCAAATTGACCGAAGGTGGATATGAACTGAAAATTACCGCGCAGAGTGGCATCTATGCGGATGCGTTGTTGAAGAAATTCCGCGTCATCAAGACCTTCCAAAAACACCTCAACACCTACAACGTAGACGCGGTGCCGGGCGCACAGTTCAAAACGGCCCAGGGACTCGTGGACGTGATGTTTTCCGATAAGGGTCTAGCTGAAGTCTATGGTGGCTTTGCGCAAATCGCGTACTATTATGATTCGCGGCTGGATGGGGCGATTGCATCGCTGCAGAGCCAGGCGTTTATTGATTCGAATTTCTACAAGATTTCCCCAGATGCCAACGATACGCCTGACCTCTCGCGCTTCCAAAGCACAACGGGCGGGCTCGCGTTACTGGAGAAAGGGCAAGACGATGTCTTTGTCAGTGCACTTGCCGCGTCTTACGTCGCGCAACATCCGGAGCTTGGCATCGACAAGTCGAACCTGATAAAGTTCCTGTCCTCCAAAGCCCAAAACGGGCTCACGGGCGAAAAAGGAGCGGCAATTTATGGTTTGATCACGCTGGGTGAGCCGAAAATTGATGTACTTGCCGAACTGGCGGCGGTGCAGAATCTGGGTGTGACCGACGCGCTTTATGTTGCGCTAGCATATGAATGGATTGGGGAGACGCCGAAGGCATCGACGATTTTCAGCCAAGTCATCGCACCGCGGATCGTCGCTGAGGGCGGAACCTACGCAATCTCTGGACTAACCGGGGATGAACGCGTCGTTGTCACGAGCCTCGCAGCCGAGCTCGCATCCCAACTGCGCAAAGAACAGGCAGACGGGCTATACAAATTTGTAATCGCGAACCCAGCAACGGGAACGCTGACCTCTTTGCAAGAATACGCCTACATGACCAGCAAATTCGAACGCGTCGGCCGCACCGAAACCAAGGTGGTCTACGAGCTGAACGGCAAGCGCAAGACGATCTCGCTCAACGGCACGACTTCAGAGTACTTGACCATCACGGGCGAACAGCTCAAGTCGTTGAAAATCATCGAGGGCGCAGCCACGGCAAGCGTCTCAATCACGCAATGGGAAAGCGGAGTTCCAGAGGATGCAGTGAAAGATGGCATCGGCATGACGACGAAGTTCTATCCATTGAATTCATCGAAAGCATCCACGCATTTCAAGGCCGGTGATGTGGTGCGCGTCGAGATGTACATCAATCTTACTAGCTATGCAAGGGCGTCATTTGATGTTGTGTCCTCGCTGCCTGCAGGCATGCGCGCCATCGAAAACATCAACGCCGTCGATGACTATAGCCGTGACGATGCGTACTGGTCTGAGGTACAGGGGCAGGTCATTTCGTTCGGTGCGTACAAGGGCGAGTGGTCAACCGTAGACCACGGTGTGTTGTATGCACGGGTCGTTGCCGAAGGCACCTACAACGTGCAACCGATGTACGCAAAGGATTATGAAAACGACAAGACTTATGTAAACAGCGCCGGGACTTCGGTCACAGTGGGGAAATGACGAAAGGCCGCTGGCGCACGAGTGCCGACATGTGACTGGTACCGATTTTGGCTCCTTACTGCTTAAAACACAGTAAGGAAGCCAAATCGGTACCACTTTTTTACCGTTTTTCAGCTTTTGCTCTTTTGAATCACAACTAAACATTATTTTTCCAACATATAGTTGTGATTCAAAGCGTTGCAGTTACCTTCTTGCCTTTGATTTTGAGTTTCTGAAAATGGGGTGGTATCGATTCGGCCCCCTTACTGTAAAATGTGGTACCGATTCGGGCTCCTTACTGTGTAAGGAGCATTTTCAGGTGCGCGCATTGCCTACGCACCTGCGCTGCGCCTGCGCCAGCGGCATGCTTTTACCTTCTTTGCCTTCAAATTCCGGAACATTGGGAAAAAGTTCAGTTTTGTGGTATACTGTTCTGTGCGCTAACGATGCGGCGGCGATTTGCCACGCAGAGTTAGTAGCAAATAAAAGAGGAAAAAGGTTATTTAATGGAGAATTTGATTTTCAAAGAACTAGATTTATCGAAAGAAGTACTAAAGGCAATCGAGAAAATGGGCTTCGAGGAAGCGACGCCAATCCAGACACAAGCGATTGGACCAATGCTCGAGGGCAGAGACATCATCGGCCAGGCGCCGACAGGGACGGGCAAGACGTGTGCGTTTGGAATACCAATCATCGAGAATCTCGATCCACATAACGACCAAATTCAAGTGTTGGTGCTGTGCCCTACGAGAGAACTGGTCATTCAGACCGCGGAAGAACTCCAAGCAGTGGCGCATTTTAAGCACGGCATCCGAATTTTGCCGATTTACGGTGGACAACAAATAGACAGACAAATTGTTGGCTTGCGCAAACGTCCTCATATCCTGGTGGCGACTCCAGGGCGTATGATGGACCATTTGAGACGCAAAACAGCAAAGATCGACGGATTGCAAGTGGTCGTCTTGGACGAAGCGGATGAGATGCTCAACATGGGCTTTCGTGAGGACATCGACACCATTCTTGAGACGGTACCAGAGGACAGACAGACGGTACTCTTTTCTGCGACGATGCCAAAAGAGATTTTGGACATCACGCACAAGTACCAGAGAAACGCAGTGAAACTGAAAATCACCCACAAGGAGCTCGCAATCCCTACGATTGAGCAGTTCTACGTGGAAGTGAAAGGTAAGAATAAGGTTGAGATTTTGACACGCATCATCGAGCACAACAACTACAAGCTTTGTTTGGTTTTTTGCAACACAAAGCGCATGGTGGATGAGCTCCTCGAAATCCTTGTGAACAGAGGCTATTCCGCTGAGGCGTTGCATGGCGACATGCGCCAAATTCAGCGCGACAAAGTCATGATGCGCTTTCGCAAAGGGGCGGTCGATGTGTTGATCGCGACGGACGTTGCGGCACGCGGCATTGACGTGGATGATATCGAGGCGGTGTTTAACTTCGATATCCCAAGTGACGACGAGTACTACGTTCATAGAATTGGACGGACGGGCAGAGCAAATAAAACAGGCGTTGCCTATACGTTTGCGACAGCGAAAGATATGTACAAATTGCGCGAAATTATGCGTTACACGAAGTCGACGATTCATCGTATGGATGCGCCGACGGCAGCGGATGTCATGGATTCGAAGGTCAATGCGATGTTGCAGAAAATTCGCGAGTCCGTGGAGAAGGACAACCTTTCAAAATTCACAAACTACATCAAGCAAATGATTGAAGACGATGAGTCCAACGAGATGACCACAATTGATGTCGCGGGTGCGTTTTTGAAGGCGGCGCTCGGTGGAGACGAGGCAAAAGAAGCGATTGCGGTAGAATCCGTGTCGCAAATTTCTCGCGAAACAGGGGCCGATTACGGCATGGCAAGGCTCTTTATGAACGTCGGCAAAAAGGATAACATCGAGCCGCGTCACATCATTGAATTCATTGCGTCAAACGCCGGAATTGATGGAAGTTCCATCGGCGCGGTTGATATCAAGGAGACATTTTCCTTCGTGGAAGTACCTGCGAAAGAAGTGGATCAGGTTGTCACTGCACTGGATCGCCAGAAGTTCAAGGGCAGGACGCTCGCGATTGAAAAAGCAACGCCAAAAGGCGACGGCTCGTCAAGAGGCGGCTTTGGTGGATCAGGTGGCTCAGGAGGGTCAAGCGGCGGTGGTACAGAACGCAGCAGCCGACGTCCAAGCTTCTCCAGAGGAGGCGGGGATCGCGGTGGTTCTGATCGTGGTGCCGGACGCAGTGCGCGAGATGGCGGTGGTCGTCGCGAGTACGGGCGAAGTGCTGCAAAACCAGGCAACTTCCCTAAAAAGAAACGCGAAGATTAAATTGAAGACTGCAATAAAATGAATATAAGTTGATAAAAGTGGTGCTGCTTAGCGCCACTTTTCTTTTGCGTATTGTACGAGTTCGCGCGCGGGCGTTTCGTCCATCTGCCCGTAAAACAGAAGGTAGAGGCCATCGGCGCCATAGCGTTTGACCATGCGGTCTGCGCCTGCCACACAATCCTTCATTTCTCCGTCATGAATGCTGACCCACAACGACTTGCCAGCCGCCTTCACTTTGTCCCAAATTGGGAACCACTGCGGATCTGCGGCATCGGGTTGTCCAGCGCCAGATGTCCACTGAAGTGCATCCAGTTCATCGATTTCCATCAACGCATCGATGTGCCGCGCGGCGTCCTTACCATCTAGATGAAACATGGAATTGTCGAGTTGCTGGCATTGCTTGCGCAACGAAGGCACGACGAATTCACGGAACTGATCGGGCGACATGATGGCGTTGAAGTCGCACTGGACTTTGGCTGTTTTCCCTGGTCCCCAGATGTTGAATGCCGTGTAACTGCTGCTGCCATCTGTACCTTTGATGATGTCATACATCGCGTCATAATATGTGAAATATAAATCGTCCACTTGATTGACAAAAGAATGTATGAGATCGGGTTCATCAATCATGTCATAACAAAAGGCCTGTGGCCCGCGCATTGCGGAAAGGATATCAACGTTTTCGATGATGTCAGGAATCGTCACGAGAAATTCGCCCTGCGCAAGTTCCTTCAGGCGCGTAATGAGTGCGAGATGGCGTTTCCACCACGGGTTTTCCGGGTCGTACCGAAACGGCGGCGTCGTGCTCCAGTCCTCAACGCACTCCTTGTACCAAACCGTGTCCCACGCGAATTCTGGCTCCGCGCCAAGATAGAGCGACATGGATCCGGGCCCCATGTTGCAGTCCAGAAACGGCAGCGCGTCAGCCAGTAAAATGTGTGTTTTCATACGATTGCGCGCTAAGGTGGCAATGCGATCAACGTTCAGATGCATATCTTCCGCAGAAGTCGGCTCAAGGACGGTCTCGAACCCTGGTAAGGGTACGTTTCGCTTTGCGACAATATGCATGAGCGGTCCATCCACCTTTGTGTGTGCCCACCAAGCTTTAAAACGTTCCTGTGTTGCGGACCAATCAGCTGCGTATTTCATTGAAACAACCTCCTAGGGAAAATTCTCTTCCATATTATATCAGTGTTTTTGGAAAATAAACAGACGAAATTTATTATAGGAAATTGCAAAATTTGACTTCCTTTTTGAAATTGTGATATTATTTTAAAAGTTTAGTTTGAATAATTAGGATGGAAGTAGGGATTTTTTATGGTGCTATTTAAAGGTAGACTCAACAAAATAATTACTTCAATGCTTTTAACTGTTTTTATGCTTGTAGGTATGGTTCCGTTATCAGTTGCCGCGACGACAATTCTCAATGTAAATTTTCAGTCAATGAATTTTGGTACACCAACGCTTGTTTCTGGAACTGGTGGTAATGTGAATGCAGTTTATAAGTATCCAGCTGTATTTACAATAGACAGTGTTACTGCGGATGCTTTAATCACAATTGTGGAAAAGGTAAATGCTACTCTCGATACGATTGATTTACAAACTAATGTAGATCGATTTGAACCTTAAATAACAACTGCCTCGGGGACTGGTTATTTTAATTTTAAAGTTGATTTTGTTTTAGCAGGAACGAATACGCCTGTCTTAATTCAAAACTTCAAATTAACGGGAATAGATATTGATGGTTCTTCAGCTGCTAACGCTGAATATCATGAAATTTCGGCTTATTCAAGTTATATGGTTAACAATCCAACTGGATTAACAGTTACAAATCCTGGGAATGGCAGGACCAGGTTTAAAGGTATTAGTTCCTCCTTGTCGGGTATCCAGTTTAATGACTCAGCTGCATACATAGCAGAATATTCCTATCCAATTAGTTCGCTTAACGTTGTTTTGGGAAATACCGGGTCGTTGTCAGGTAGAATGAATTCCGCAAACTTCGGGCAGCCTGCAGGAGTATTTACCAATGAAGTATCTATGGAGAACCCGTCGACCCCTACCATTTTAGTTTCTATTTCTGATTTGGATGGTATATTGAATCATCTTGATAATTTAACCGCAGTTGAGTTGAAAGGGACCACCTCTTCGGATTGTGTTGGAAGAACGGTAACACTTTCGGTTTCAGATGGGGTTACTGATTTGTATACTACGGCTGTCGTTCAATCAGATAATACTTATAGCACTACAATTGATCTTTCTGGTTTACAAGACGGAACCATCACTGTTACTGCGAATGTAACAAATCTACAGGGAAATCCTGCTGAACCTGCTATTGATGGTTCAATTAAAGATAATATTTATATTGTAACTTTTCAAGACTTCGACGATTCATTATTAAAAACACAGGAAGTAACTTTTGGGAATGATGCAACAGCCCCATCAGATCCAGTCAGAGATGGTTATATATTCTCTGGTTGGGACGTTTCTTTTCATAATATTACACAAGATTTAATTGTAACAGCGACATATTCACT
>Ga0194063_10001767_pt1 | contig 13797 bp, 11 predicted proteins | sample SepL3720m_MetaG_FD_155459 | JGI IMG/M metagenome (GOLD analysis project Ga0194063, IMG submission 155459) | Anoxic zone freshwater microbial communities from boreal shield lake in IISD Experimental Lakes Area, Ontario, Canada - Sep2016-L373-20m | ecosystem: Environmental > Aquatic > Freshwater... | reverse complement strand
GACTGGTCACGTCGCCACGGACCGCCTCCGGAACGTCGTCGGGAATGGTGCAGCGGAGGGCAATTCCCTTCTTCGCTGCCGTCATCGAAACCATCTGTATCACCGACTCGATACAAGGCCGCAGCAAAACAGGAAGCAGCTCAAGGGTGAGCTGGTCGGCCTCGATTTTTGAGAAGTCCAGCACATCGTTGATCACGGCAAGCAAAGCCTCGCCACTGGATCGGATCGTCTCGATATAATCAGCAACATTCGGTCCGGAAGGATCAAATCCGAGAAGCTCGCTCATCCCGATGATGGCGTTGAGCGGGGTCCGAATTTCGTGGCTCATGTTGGCAAGAAACTCCCCCTTCGCGCGGCTGGCCGCCTCCACGCGCAGGCTGACTTCCTGCAGCTTCTGGTTTGTATCGGTCAGCATCTGGCGCTCTTTCTTCAAGGCAACCTCCATCCGCTTGCGATCGGTGATGTCCAGATTTGTTCCGATCAGCCCAGCGACCCGGCCCTTGCTGTCGGTGAAGGTTGCCTTTTGCATGAGGACCTCTCGATCCAGTCCCGAGGCGGTCAGGATCCTGCATTCATAAGCCTGACTTCCAGGGTTTGAGAACAGCGCAATGTCTTTCCGGCTCACGCTCTTTGCAATCTCGTCCGGCAGGATGTCGAAAACCGTTTTCCCGATCAGCTCGGACTGCGTATGGCCAAACACCTCCTCAAACGCCTTGTTGACCCCCAGATAGCGACCCTGCAAATCTTTGTAGTAGGTGGGCGAGGGTATCGCGTTGAGCAGCGTGCTGAGAAACTCGGTTTTCTCCCTCAGAGCCTCTGCGGCCACCTTGCGGTCGCTGATGTCCTGAAACGTGCCGAAAACCCGCACTCCTATTCCGGCCTCACAGTGCAGCTGCCCGACGATATTCACCCAGATAAACCGCCCCCCGGCGGTCTCGAACGGAAGCTCCAAATCGAATGCGGTGCTGTGCAAAATACATTCCCGCACGGCCTCTCGGAGGGTTTCGCGAGCTTCAGGCTTAAAAAAGTCAATCGCATCTTCAAGCGACGGCTTGAAATCGGTAGGCACCTCGTGAATGAGGCGGGTTTCCTGCGACCAGTCGATTTCCATTGTCGCCAGGTTGATCTCCCATCCCCCAATTCTGGCCATCTCGCCGGCTTCTTTACGGAACCGTTCGCTTTTGCGCAGCTCGTTCAATGCCTCCGAGAGCTGCTCTTCCGCCTCGACCCTTGCGGTGATGTTATCCTTGACGCCGACAAACCGGATCACGACCCCCTCGGAATTGGTGACGGGAGAAATGGTGGCCATCTCCCAAAATAGCGCGCCATCTTTGCGACGGTTGTGGAACTTACCTTCCCAAACCTTCCCCTTGCGCAGCGTCGCCCAGAGCTCTCCGTAAAATTCCTGCGTTTGCGTGCCGCTCTGGAGGATGTTCGGATTTTTTCCCAAAACGTCAGCTGACGTGTACCCGGTATTTTTTTCAAAAGCCGGATTGACGTATTCGATTATTCCCTGGGCGTCCGTGATGATAACAGAGTTGGCCGCCTGCTCGACGGCGATCCGCAAGCTCAGGAGTTCCGTCTCGCTCTCATGCTGCATGGCCGACAATTACGCCTCCCAATCGGCTTTTACAACTCCGCGATTCTAATTTCGTTTCTTGACCTTTGAAGGCGGTTACGTCATGCAATCCGCTTCGCTCCGCACGGTGACCTGCGGTTGCAGCCTAAACCATGACATTCTGCCGACTGATTTTTCAACGTTCCGCTCCGGTTTTGCTTCCGGTTTTCCTGTTCTTTTGTGCAACTTCCGCCCATGGGCAAACAGCCCAAGGCCCGATCATCAAGGACATCGTCATTGAGAATGTCGGCGCTCCCAGCATCACCAAAGAACGCGTGCTCGCCAACCTTTCCACGAAGATCGGCCAGCCATACAGCGAGCGCACCGCCGAACAGGACATCCGCGCGCTCTATGCCACGGGAGGCGTCTCAAACGTCCGTCTTTTCGCCGAGCCGATGGGCGATGGCGTAAAAGTGACAGTGCTCCTCCAAGGCCGGCCCGTGATCAAGGAGGTTATCATCGAGGGCACAGACCAGATCCCTCTGGCCAAAATCCGCCGGGAAATCGCGACAAAGGTCGGCGACGTCGTCAGCGAGGAAAAAATCGAAGACGACCGGCAGAAAATCCTTAAGCTCTACGAGGACCGGAACTACTCGGACGTGAAGGTCCAATACCAGCTGAAGGATCTCGCCGACAAAAACAAGGTCCGCATCACCTTCACAATTATCGAGGGGCCGAAGCTCGTCGTGCGCCGGATTACCTTTGTCGGGAATGAATCTGTCCTAGGCAAAGACCTCCGGAAGGCCATGAAAACCCGGACGCAGGACTTGCTTTCGCTCTTCACCAAGAGCGGCAGGCTCCTCCCCTCCCAGCTCGAGGACGACCGGCTGGCAGTCCGCACGCTGTACCAGAACCGCGGTTTTGCAGATGTGGATGTGAAGGAAATCGAAGCCCGCCCGATCGAGAACAACGGCGTCGAGCTTGTCGTGACCGTCGTCGAAGGAACACAATACCGCGTTAAGCAGCTCGCCCTCGAAGGCGTCAAAGTTGCTCCGACCGAACAGGTGCAGGGCAGAATGAAAATGCGCGACGGCCAGCTGTTCACTCCGAAGGGTATGGGCGACGACCTGAAAGCGCTCCGAGACTTCTACGGCAGCAGGGGATACGTGGACATGATGGCCATCCCGGAAGTTCTGCCGGCAGGCCCTGGCGCGGTCACGGTAACCTACCGCATCAACGAGGGGGTCCAGTCCTACCTCAATCTGGTCAACATTCAGGGAAATACCCGCACCAAAGACCCCGTGATCCGCAGAGAGCTGGCGGTGAAACCCGGCGACGTCTTCGATACCACGCTGGTCGATGTCAGTAAAAAACGCCTCGAAAACCTGAACTACTTCTCCAAGGTGGAATCCGCGCCCTCCGACACGATTGTCCCCGGCCGCAAGGACCTCAACCTCATCGTCGAAGAAAAACGCACGGGCTCGTTCAACTTCGGCGTCGGTTTCAGCACGATCGACAGCTTGCTCGGCTTCGCCGAACTCCAGCAGACGAATTTCGATCTGTTCAACTGGCCAAACTTCACCGGCGGCGGCGAGCGGTTTCGCATTCGCGCCCAATACGGCCTGCAGCGCAGCGACTTTGTGATATCGCTCACAGAACCTTGGTTCCTCGGATACAAGCTCTCCGCTGGCGTTGAGGGCTATTACCGCAACGCCAACTTCCTCTCGGCGGTCTACAGCCAGGAAAACGTCGGCGTCGCGTTCCAATTCCGCAAGCAGCTCTGGAGAGCTCTTGCCGCCCGCGTAGAATACCGGATCGAGGATGTTAGGATTTACAATGTGGGAAATGTCAACCAGAACGGCTACTATTTCCCCGGCGGATATAACGACGGCTACAACGGCAATGAGAACGCCGGACTGGTCATCCAAAACTCTGCCGGCACCTACACGAAGAGCGTGATCACCAGCGCGCTCACGTGGGACACACGCGACAGCCTGTTCCTGACACGCAAAGGCGAACTTATTGAGCTGACCGGGTTTATCGCAGGGGGACCGCTGGGCGGAACTGTCCAAGATTACGGCCTATCGCTCGAAGCTTCCAAATACTTCTCCCTCCCATTCGACATGATTTTCCTCGTCAAGGGGCAAGTTGCGATCGTGAACGGCTGGGGCGGAAATACCGCATCAGTCGACGGCGGATATGGTAGCGGGGTTCCGATTTTTGACAGGCTGTACCTCGGCGGTGCCAACAACATGCGCGGGTTCAACTTCCGCGATGTCGGCCCCGTCGATGAGTATGCCAACCCGATCGGCGGCGATTCGCTGGCCTACCTCACATTTGAAATGACATTCCCAATCGTTTCGCGAGTGCGTGGCGCCGTATTTACCGACATGGGATTTGTGAACGTCAAGCCCAACGACTTCGGCACGACCAATGCCAACGTGGACATCGGCATCGGTCTCCGCCTCGACCTGCCGATCGGCCCCATCCGCGTGGACTACGGCATCCCCGTCATCTACGACAACTTCAACGGCCCTCCCGGAAAATTTAACTTCAATATCGGCTATCAATTTTGAACGTTACCCTGCGGAGGGTGGTCAGACTTGACCTGCCACTGCAAACCGGCTCCAATAATCAACCCAACAAAAATCGAACAACCAACATGATCAAATCCATCCTCTCCACCGCCATTCTTGCGACTGCGCTCTGCGCATTAGCTCCCTCCGCCAATGCTCAAATCAAAGTGGGCACGTTGGATATGAATGCCGTCTTCACCCAGTACTACCGCACCAAGGACGCCGAAGCCAAATTGAATGAAGCACGGGCCGCCGCCAAAAAGGAGCTCGATGACCGCCTCGAAAATCTCAAGAAGTCGATGGACGAGATCAACAAGATCAACGCCAGCCTCGAAAAGCCAGAGCTGAGCAAAGACGCCAAGGAAAAGACCTCCAAGACGCGCAATGAAAAAGTGGAAGAGGCCAGAAACCTCGACCGCGAAATCACCGAATTCCGCGGCACCCGCGAGCGCCAGCTCCAGGAGCAGTTCGTTCGCATGCGCAAGGACATCATCGATGACATCATGAAGATTGTGAACGACAAGGTGAAGAGCGCGGCCTACGACGTGGTCTTCGACAAATCCGGCCTCAGCATGGGCCAGATCCCCGTGATCCTCTACTCCCGTAACGATCTCGATTTCAGCAAGGAAATCGTTGATGTGCTCAATAAGAACGCACCGAAATCGACTGCCCCCTAAATGACCCTTCGTGAGGTTGCAGACCGCACGGGCGGCTGGGTAAGCCCGGAGAATGGTGACCTTGAAATCGCCGGGTTGGCGTCGCTAGCCGACGCCAACCCCGGCGATCTTTCTTTCTTCGGAAATCCCAAGTACATCTCCGCGCTCAGGAAGTCGCGCGCAACGGCGGTCCTTGTGCCGCATGGATTTGGCGAGGAGCTCCATGCCGTCCGCATTTGGGTGGATAACCCCGCTGCGTCATTTTCCACACTGCTTCCTCTCTTTGCCCCAGAGCCAGTCGCGATCGCTGAAGGCATCCATCCAACGGCAGTCATCGGCGAAGGCGCCCAGATTGCAGAAGGAGTTCGAATTGCTCCTTATGCGGTCATCGAACCCGGAGCACGGATCGGCTCGGGCTCAATCATTGGCGCCCACTCATATGTCGGCCACCGATCGACGCTGGGAGAAAACTGCCATGTCTTCCCACACGTCACCATCCGCGAGCGCTGCAAGATCGGCAACCGCGTTGTCCTCCACTCGGGCGCCGTCATTGGCGCCGACGGCTTCGGCTACGAATTCCGTGACGGAGCACAACAAAAAATCCCTCAGACCGGGATTGTTCAGATCGACGATGATGTTGAGATTGGTGCCGGCACCACAATCGATCGCGCACGATTCGGGCGCACATGGATCCAACGAGGCACAAAAATCGACAACCTCGTCCAGATCGGGCACAACGTCACCATTGGCGAACATTGCATCCTCTGCTCCCAAGTGGGAATCTCAGGCAGCACTCGGCTGGGCAATTTTGTGACATTGGCCGGAAAGGTCGGGCTGAGCGGACATATCGAGCTCGGAGATGGCGTTATCTTTGGCGCCATGTCAGCCATCGCCAAGGATGTGCCCGCCAAGAGCATCATGTTCGGGGCACCTGCCCGCCCGATCCGCGATTACAAAGCGAACTACGCGCTGCTGAAAAACATTCACAAGCTCTACGAGCGCGTAAAGCGTCTTGAAGCAGAAGAGAACCCTCAGCCCGAATAGCGACAATCCAGGACTCTTTTAAGGAGACGAATTTCGAGTAGGGCGATGATCAGAACCAGCGTTATAGCTCTCGCTTTGGTCACCCAAGCGGTTACGGCTGGCGAACCCAAGAAATGCGAAGGGAAATTGATCCAGCCCCTGAATTACCACGGTGATGAAACGTCCGCAGAGGACGGCCAGCGGTGGCTCGCCCTGCTGCACCAGCCAAATGGCACATACAAAATCCGTTCGGTTGCTATTCGCGTTGAAAGAGTCAACGACCCGATTGTCGATGAAAACGGCCAAAAATCAGGAAAAGAGATTTCCCCGCGAGCTTCGAGTGGTGAGGCCATTTTCTTTTTCAAAGGCATCTCCGGCATTCGCCCTGGACCTGCTGAAACCCTTCCGCCACCTGCTCAGCTGAAGCCAAATACTCCCATTCTTTTCAAATTGTCTTCAGGCAAATCTTACACGCTCACATTGAGCTGCACCCCGCCAAACGATTCAGCCAATCTTCAACAAGTCCCGGCAGCCCTGGTTCTCAAACACGGCGAAATTTCTCAAACATTAGGCACCTTCAACGCTTCGTATAAAGATGGCAAATTCAGTTGTGTTGGGAAAGAAGGGGAGCTCGGGGTTATTTGGGCAGGTGATCTAAACGCTGATGGCTCGCTAGATCTTCTGATAAATATGACCGACCACTACAACGTGTCGCTTCCCACTCTTTTCCTGAGCCCAGGCGGATCCGGCGAACCGATAGTTCGAAAAGTCGCTCAACTAATATCAACGGGTTGCTAATGCCTTCTGAGTAGCCCTCTGTTCAGGCTGACCCGCCTGCGTCGGGCCGCAAAGTTTTTCGGAACAGCGGCCACACTTACAAAGCCATTCCCCTCTAGGCCCGCGGGTGGAACTTTTTCATTACCGCCTTGAGCCCGCTTTTTTCGATGTGGGTGTAAATTTGGGTTGTGGAGATGTCGGCATGCCCAAGTAGTTCCTGAATAATCCGCAAGTCGGCACCCCCCGCGAGCAGGTGCGTGGCAAAGCTGTGACGCATCAGGTGAGGGAAGACATTGGTTTCGATCCCCGCCCGGGCAGCATAGCCCTTGATAAGCTGCCACACCCGCTGCGATGTGAGCTTTTTCCCGCGCACCGATAGAAAGATTTCCGCCCCAGTCTTGCGTCCGACAAGATGCGGACGCCCAGATGCCAAGTAGGTCGCGATCGCTGTTTTCGCTGGACCTCCCACTGGAACAAGCCGGGTTTTAGCCCCTTTCCCTGTCACCCGGATAAATCCCGATTCGAGATCGATATTTTCCAACCGCGCGCTGCACAGCTCCGAAACCCGCAAGCCGCTGGAGTACAGCAGCTCAAGCATCGCCCGGTCCCGCAGGCCTGCAGGCGAACGCACGTCCACACATTCAATCAGCTTCCGTACCTGCTCGGGATTCAATGTCTCGGGAAGATACTTTTCCGCACGTGGAAGCGAAAGCGTCTCAGCGGGATTCGCCGCCCACCCGCGCCGCGAGACAAGAAAGCGAAAAAAAATCCTGATCGCCACAGCATCCACCCGGATCGACGAAGGCTGCAGTCCTGAGCGCTTCCTAAATGCAAGAAAGTCAGTAATCTGCTGCGCACTCACCCTCGCAAGGTCATCGGCTTTTGCGACACTTTGAAGCCACCCGACAAAGGAATCCAGCGAACGCTGGATGGTCAGCTGATAATTTGTCGAGAGCCCGCGCTCGGTGGCCAAATACATCAGGAATTGCTCGATCTCGGCAGTCATATTGAAAAAACGTTCCTGGCATCGGCTTCCAAGCAATGCGACTCAGCTAGACCTGGGCAAGATGCCCATGCCACAAAAAACAGCAGTCGACAGGCGTCGCGCCCCACTTCATTTAACGGCAAAAGAACTTGCGTTCCTGCGGAAAAATGCGGCCTTCACTGCTCGCTCACCGGCCTACCAGTTCTGGATCCAAGTGTTCGATGTCCCGCCTCCGGCAGTCGACCACAGGTCGAAGAAATTAGTTCCGCTCCGATTGGTGGCCCCCGGGTAGCAGTAGTTGTAGGCCACACCAAACGGATCCACAATGCCGTTGGTATTTGTCATCCCTTTTTTAAACTCAAAATAAACTTTCCCGGTTGATGGACAAAGGACCCCGTAGAGCGAGGTGGCCCCAAGCCCGATGTTTGGGTTATTTGATGTGCTCAGAGGGTTGTTTGTCACGCTTGGAGGGTAGTCCCCATTATCAGCCTTATAGCTCTCCAGCGCTGTCTCAAGCGCCTTGATCTCCGCCTCCGCACGCGACCGGGCCCCCTTAAGCGTCACCCCCCCCGCCGTTTTGAGGATCAAGCCGGCCAACATGGCAATAATCGTAATAACTACCAGCAGCTCGATGAGCGTGAAGGCGCCGGAAGTTTTCGGTGTTCCGTTTTGAGCTTTCAGCAAAAGCGGATCGGCACCAAGCTTGTCCAGAGGCCCCCGATGAGCTCCAGACATTCCGCTTTGAGTTCCCAGCTCAGAGGCAATGCGCTGGAGGCCGACGCCTCCGTGGCTTTCTTGAACACCGTACACGGAACCACTGGAAACTTCATTTTTCATGTTTGCGCCTGCAGGCTGCTGATGATGTTGACGAGAGGCAGGAAGAGGGCGATAACGATCGTTCCGACAATCACGGCCAGGAAAACGATCATGATCGGCTCCAGAAGCGAAGTCAGACCTTCAACGGCGTTGTCTACCTCGTCATCATAGACCTCAGCAACCTTAAGGAGCATCTCGGGCAGCTGCCCGGTTTCCTCACCGACGTCAATCATGCTGATAACCATCGGAGGAAAAACTGCGCTGGCCTCAAGTGGCTGGACGATAGATTCGCCCTCTTTAACGCTGTCGTGCACTTTGGAAATGGCGTCGGCAATAACCATATTCCCGGCGGTTTCTCGCGTGATATTCAGCGCCTGAAGAATTGGCACGCCGCTGGTGACAAGCGTTCCAAGCGTCCGGCTAAACCGTGAAATCGCATTTTTCCTGGTTAGGTCGCCGATGAGCGGAGCCTTGAGCTTCATTCTATCGATAAACTCCATCCCCTTCTTCGTGCTCGCAACGTACTTGTATCCCATCACAAACAGAACGCCCCCGGCAATGATGAGATACCAGTTATCCTTGACCAGGTCGCTCGCCCCGATCACGAACTCCGTAAGAGCCGGAAGCCTCTTCCCGTTTAGCATGTCGTTGAAGATTTGCTGAAACTTCGGAACAATGAACACAAGGAGGAACCCCAGAATCACAATGGCGATCACCAGAACGATGATGGGATAGAACATCGCCGCCACCACCTTGTTTTTCACTTTCTGCGCTTTCTCCTGGAATTCGGCTAATCGCAATAAGACGAGCTCAAGCACACCGCCAAGCTCCCCTGCCTTCACCATGTTGACATAGAGCTTATTAAAAATTGCAGGGTGCCCTCCCAGGCTCTCTGAGAATGTACTACCGCCCTGGACCGACTCCGCAAGGCTCAGGGTCACGCCTTTGAGGACAGGATCGGGCTCCTGTTTGGCGAGCACAGTCAAACCGCGCAGAAGAGGAAGCCCCGCATCGATCAGCGTTGCGAGCTGGCGGGTAAAAATCATCAACGACTTCGGCTTGATCGTCTTTCGCTGGAGGAAAGAAATATTGAGCTTCATTTCCTTGCGTTCCCCTTTGGCTTTTGCCGGGGCTTTCGACTTTATCTTCGGCCCCTTGCCTTCTTCGGAAATGGTCTTTGGAAAGAAGCCCGCCTGTCGGAGCTGGCCGACCGCATCGGATTGAGTTTCCGCATCGATGGATCCGGTAGATTCTTGGCCCCTAGAATCAAGGGCAACGTAGTTGTAGCGTGGCATAGTTCTGTGGGAAGGAGTGCGAAGGTTTCACTCCGAAACTATTTCCCAAGCCGAGACATGTCGAGGAAAAGAAAAGCCCTTTCAAGCCCGGCGCACAGCGTTTTGCGTCGGGGAAGGTTGCGCAATTCGGCCGGACCTGCCATCCTTGCCGACACAGTATGCCGACCTACGAATACGAATGCGAAAAATGCCGGAAGCCATTTGAAATCTCCCAGTCCATGAAGGACGAACCCTTCAAGACGTGCCCGGAGAGTGCCTGCCGCATGAAAAAATGGGGTAAAGGGAAAGTCCGCCGCCAGCTCGGCACAGGAGCCGGCCTCATCTTTAAAGGCAGCGGGTTCTACATTACGGACTACCGCAGCGAAGGCTATAAACAGGCTGCAAAAAAAGACTCGGCTCCGGAAACCCCAAAAACAGAATCCAAACCAGCAGCAGAAAAGCCGAAGCCGGCCGCAAAGGCCCCGGCCGCCAAGAAATCGGAATGAGCGACAGAGCCTGTGCGCACTGCGGCGCAAGCAACGACCGCGAACGGGTTTATTGCAAAGATTGCGGCACCCGCCTCCCGGAGCTGACCGACAACAACGGATCCGCCGATACGGCTCCCGAGCCGCTCACTGCGGGTCTGGGTGCGCCTCCGATTCGCACCAAAAACTACCGGCGGCCCACGGGCAGCGCCCTTAAAACGCCGCCTCCCGCCAACACAGGATCGTTCCTCGGCGACATTTTTAAGCTGGCTATTCTGGGATTCTTCCTAGCCTGCCTGATCCAAGCCATGCGCCAGCCGGACAACATTTCTCCCGCCGCCGCCGGCAGCAGCCAGGCATCGGAGCTTGTTTTCCGGTCCATGCAGACGTGCGTCCAAGCGCCCATGCCGAAGAGCTTGGTGCTCACCGCTCCCGCGCTCAACCAGTTCCTGGAGTCCTACGCGAAACAGGATCCGACGGATCGTGTCTTCGCCACTTTGGAATTTGGAGAATTCAACTTGTTCGTCGAAAAGAAAGCTTTCGGCTACGGCATCTTTTTTTCGCTTCGGGCCAGCGCCACCAATCCCGATGGCACCATGAGGGTGAACCTAAAGAAAGCATCGATCGGCAGGCTCCCGCTCCCCTCATTTTTGACCTGGTTGATCGTGCAGCAATTCCAGCCCGCATGCACGCGGCTGGCCCCTGCAGCTGAGCTGGTCCAAAAGGCGCAGACCATCACGATCACCCCGAATGACATCACGCTGAAATGGCTGGGAACCGGAAAAAAAACCACCCTCTGATCGCCTGGGCGCTGGCATTTCTGCTGGCGGGCACTGCCACCCTGACAGCAAAAGATCCCGTCAGGCTCACAAAGACGGAAAGCGCGTCGGGCAAGTTTGTCGTCTACTCAAACGACGCCTCGCGACGAATGTCGCTTGCCCGAAGGGCTGAGGAGGCAGGATCGGAATGGAACCACTGGATCCCGCAAAGCGGTGAGGCCGCCCCGCCGATCATCATCCAGGAGCTGATTGGAAGCGCCCGGCCAAAGGGGGGGCTCCCCGCCACAACCCGAATCTTCGAAGGAGACGGCGGATCACAAAAAGTCCAAATCGACATCTACGAAGTTTCGCCCCCCCCCTCGCAAGCCTTCGAAATCGAGATCTTCCGCGCACGCGCGCTCCAGACAATCTACCGCAACCAGACGGTTCGGGCCGGAAAAGCCTTCCGTCAACCCCCGGCATGGTTGGTTGAAGGTCTCGCCGAATCGTTACGCGTCAAAGAAAATGGCACGCCAGACGGCGTCTACGCTGCGATCCTCCGCAGCGAACACCCCCCCCGCATCGACGATTTTCTGAAGGCCAAGCCGGAGCTGTTGGAGGCGACCTCCCTGTCGATCTATCGCACACAAGCGATGGCCATGCTGCAGGCGCTGGCGCAGCTCCCCGAAGCCGGACAGGGCCTTGCAAAGTTTCTGGAGTCGCTGGCCACAGGCGATGCAGGAATGAAGTCGCTTTTGGCGGCCTTTCCGTCCTTGGAAAACGACCCCTCCCGATTAAGCAAAATCTGGACTCTGTCGCTTGCCCGCGGCTCAACTGCCAAGCACATCCAGCTGCTATCCCTCAAGGAAACCGACCGATCGCTCTCCGCAATTCTTGATATCTCCGCGCCGCCAGACCCGAAAAAGCCGAACACCGCCGCCAGCAAGGGCGCTGCCGCACTCCCTTCAGTCGCTCGCGGAACAGGTGGCCCCTTCCTCATGCGGCAAAAATCCTCCGAGCTTCTCGGCCTGGAAATGCGCGGACATCCGCTCCTTAAGCCGATCGTCGAGGAATACCGGAATATCACCTCGCTCCTCGCCAATAAACCGAAAAAGGATGTCACCAAACGGCTCGAGGAAACCGGTAAAATCCGGGCGCTCCTCGTGCAGCGCAGCGACCGGGTGAACGATTATCTGAACTGGTTCGAAGCGACAAAACTCAACTCTCCCAGCGGCGAATTCCCGAATATCACGTCCCCCCTGCAAGCGCCGGCAAGAACCGACCCGATCACCACCTACCTTGATGCGATCGAACAGCGCGGCTGGTAGCAACCCAACCCCGCTCAAATCCCATGCTCAGGCCAAAGGCCTGGCGAGCAGACACATCCTGAGCTGAGCTTCGCGGAGTGGATGGGCAAGCGGTTTACCCGCCCGGCTGGTCACGCCGGCCTGCTTGCCTAAGCCTCAGCGAGCAAACAACTGCCACGACAAGAAGGAGGGAGGCGGCCCAGAGGGCGGACCGGGAATAATCGGTTTGAGGCTTCGCCAGATCAAATGATAACATCCAGCCGCCCATCAGCGGGCCGAGCCAGCGGGCCAGGCTGCCGAGCGCTTGAAAAACTCCGAGCGCCCGGCCCTGCCAATCGGCGTCGATCGAGCGCGAGGCAATCGCAGTCAGCGTGGGGGAGGTGAGGCTGTTTCCCAAGGCAACCAGGCAAGTCACCGCAATCACCCAGGGGATCTCCGGGCAGAGCGGCATCAGAAGGAACGAAAGCGCTAGAGAGGCAGCCCCGGCCGAAGCAAGCCGGGCATCTCCGAATCGTTTCGACAGCCTGCCGATCAGCCCGCCTTGGACCACCGCGCTGATCGTCCCGATTAACGCAAACAGGTAGCCGGTATGTTTCTCATCGAGCGAAAACCGATGCCACAGGAAAAGGGCAAACAGCGTGTTCATGATCGAGAACCCTGCGATCGTGAAAAAATAGGTGAGCGCAGCCGCTCCAAAAATATCGCGCTGCATGTGTTTGAAGAGGCCGGGGAAAAGATGCTGTTTGGGGAGCCCGGCCTTGCGGGAGCGGTCTTCCGCATTGAGCGATTCGGGCAGGATGCACACGATGAGCACCGCATTTGCGACCGCCAGCCATGCGGCCAAAAACATTGGCGCGGCAAACCCGTAGTGGCTGGACGTCCATCCCCCGATCGCCGGCCCGAAGATGAACCCGAGGCCGAAGGCTGCCCCGATCAGCCCCATCGCCTTCGAGCGTTCTTCCGGCTTGGTGATATCGGCGATGTAGGCCTGGGCCGTGCTGATGTTGCCTCCCGATATGCCGGAGATGGCCCGCGCAATAATCAGCATCGCAACGCCCCCCGCGTAGCCCATAAGAAAAAAGCCGAACGCGTTTCCCAGCACGCTAACCACCAGCACCGGCCTGCGCCCGATCCGGTCGGAGAGCCCGCCCCACAGCGGCGCCCCGAAAAATTGCATGAGAGAAAAAATGCCGACAAGCCATCCGATCTGCATCGTTGTGGCGCCAAAGTGTTCGGCATAGCGCGGCAGCACCGGAATGACGATCCCGAACCCGACGAGGTCGATAAAGATCGTCAGAAAAATAATCCCAAGCTGCGCCCGTTTGTTGCTCATTGTTCAAATCACCAAAGGTGGATTTCCCACGCAGGGCAAGACTCGGGATTTCCGAGCGCCCGGTTAAATCGAGGAACCTATTCTCGTTCTTGTCGGAATCCAGAAAAATGAACATGGTTTCTGCTGTTAAGAATGAACAAAGACGACAACTCGTACGCCGAAGAGACCGCACGCTGGCCCCTGGAGGGACAGTTGGTTTTCCGGCGGTTCCGCCTTGAGCGCATCCTTGGACGGGGCGGAATGGGCGTC
>Ga0194063_10001766_pt1 | contig 13800 bp, 19 predicted proteins | sample SepL3720m_MetaG_FD_155459 | JGI IMG/M metagenome (GOLD analysis project Ga0194063, IMG submission 155459) | Anoxic zone freshwater microbial communities from boreal shield lake in IISD Experimental Lakes Area, Ontario, Canada - Sep2016-L373-20m | ecosystem: Environmental > Aquatic > Freshwater... | reverse complement strand
ATGTAGTACATTACTCCACTTTTTATTATTTTACAAGGAAATATGTGATTAAATAATCAGTGTTGAATAATTCGAAAGAGTAAGTGTTCGGCTTGGGGCGCTCCGGTAGGTTAGTTTTTATTTTTACCAAATAATATATAATAAATGTAATATGAATACAGGCATTAAATGGGCATTTTTCGGTAGTTCGGAGTTTTCTATAATTGTACTAAATGAGCTTAAAAAGGCGGGTTTTTTGCCTTCGCTTATTATCACCACCGTGGATAAGCCGAATGGGCGAAAGTTAATACTGACTCCTACGCCCGTAAAAGTCTGGGCCACCGAGGAAAAGATACCTGTACTAACACCCATAAAACTTTCCACAGAATTTCCAGCAGAACTCCAAAATATTTGTGAAAAAGAAAAGATAGAGCTTTTCATAGTCGCCTCCTACGGCAAAATAATTCCAGAAAGTGTGCTTTCTATTCCGAAGTATAAATGTTTAAACGTACACCCTTCCCTTTTGCCGAAGTATCGTGGACCTTCCCCCCTTCAGTCGATGATTCTAAATGATGAAAAAAATATAGGCGTCACAATAATGCTTATGGATAAGGAAATGGACCATGGCGGTATAGTAGTGCAAAAGAACTTCACACCATCCATCTGGCCAATGCCTATAGATGAATTCGAAAAAGCACTAGGCGCGCTCGGCGGAACTGCCCTAGCCGAAATCATACCTAAATGGACTACGGGCGAAATAAAAGAAAAAGAGCAAAATCACGCCGAAGCTACCTTCACAAAAAAGATTACTAAAGAAGACGGCCTCATAGACCTACATGCGGATGCCTATAAAAACTATCTAAAAATCTGTGCTTTTAAAGGCTGGCCAACTGCTTACTTTTTTAAAGAGACTAATAAAACAGACGAAACAGAAGGAATAGTAAAAATGAGAGTCATTATAAAAGACGCCGAATTCGAAAACGGTGAATTAAATATTAAAACTGTTTTACCTGAAGGCAAAAAAGAAATGCCTTATAAATCACTGTAATTCTGAAAAGATTTTTGCAAAACTTTCTGTGACTTTAAAACTTTCTGTTCATGAATATTTGTAGCTAAAGAATTCTGAATAGAGACGGAAGTCATTTCATCCGCATATTCCTGTGCTTTATAAGTAAAATAGGACATAACAGTAAATCCTGTTACTAAGAGAAGGAAAGCGAGTATTATTACTGAACTGTTTTTATTCGAAAGGAAACTCATATCACTAATCCTCGTCCTCTATTTTATTTCCAAAAACTCCTCTTACCATATTCTTTAACTTTGCCCCACTTCTCCTAAAAAAAGTGGTCTTTTTAACTTTCGATAAAGCGATATCCCTCATCAAAGAATCCTTCACTTCATCTATCGCTACATATAGATCTTCTTTTTCTGAAGTGACATAATGCTCTTTACCACCTATTATCACTCTGACTTCTGCACGAAATATATCTCCATTTTTATGATGCCTAGTAGTTCTTCCCACTTCTACATGACATATAACATCATCTGAATCCACGAACTTAGACACTGCGCCGAAGCGCGTATTTACATATGTTGTAATAGATTCTGTGAGAGTTAAACTAGTACCTTTTATAGCGATGTTCATATGTGTGTATATTAGGCTATTAATGCACTAATTATACCACGGTAAAATAATTTTTCTAATTTTTCATTTTCCGCCATGACTTACTCCAGTGACTTACTCCAGTGACCTACTCCAGTGGCCCCATGCTTCCTTTTTTATAGTGCGCTAACGGAATGTTTGCCCAGGACTGTAAAATAGGCGTAATAAATTTCCACGCATACATAACCTCATCAGTAGAGGCAAAGAGGGTCTGGTCTCCGGCTATAGCATCATAGATTAGCTTTTCATAAGCGTCTGGAAGAACCATGTGACCAGTTAATTCAGAATATTTAAAGGAAAGAGTTTTAGGTTCGACAGTCATCGGGAATCCCGGAGTCTTAATCCAAAAGCGAATCTTAATTCCCTCATCAGGCTGAATACGGAATATTAAAACGTTTTCTCTGTCTGGATCATCTTCGCTCTTAAAGTAAACACAGATTTCTGTTTTTGACTCTTTCAGAGCTTTCCCGCTTTCTAGGAAAAACGGCACATTTCTCCAGCGTGAATTTCCGACAAAACATTTAATCATAAAATACGTCTCAGTCGGTGAGCCTTCTATAACTCCTTTTTCTTTTTCATAACCGTAGTACTGAGCACGGCAAACATGGTCCTTTAAGGCTTTTCCAGAAACTATTTCTAAACTCTTCAAAACTTTTGCTCTTTCTTTTCTGATAGTCTCGGCCGTGAAGCCTACTGGCTTTTCCATAGCTATTAAAGCTAGCATTTGCAAAACATGATTTTGACCGACGTCTTTAAGTGCCCCCACCTGATCATAGAAAGGCGCCCTTATGCCAACTTCCTCCTTCTCTAAAAGGCGAATATGAATTCTATCTATAAATTTTTGATTCCAAAGTGGCTCGAAAAGAGAATTAACAAAGCGAAAAGTAAGTATATTTTGCAAAGATTCTTTAGCTAGATAATGGTCTATTCGAAAAATCTGATCTTCTACAAAAAGTGAGCCGAGTAATTTTTCCAACTTCACTGCCCCGTCAATGTTATTTCCAAAAGGCTTTTCCACCAGAATGCGAGTCCAGCCGAATTTATCTGCACACGGAACATGAAGTTTCGCTATAGCTAGGCGATTCAAAATATTTTCACAGAGATTCGGCGGAACAGATAAGTGTATAAGTTTATTCGAACACTGTTTAAATCTAGTCTGAATATTTTCCATCCTTTGCGCTAAGCGGGTATACAGATCCTGATTATCGAAAACTCCCTGTTCATATTCTATATGATCTATAAAATGTTTAACATCCTCTTCGCGATACTGACCCGTCCGCACATTTATATGCTCACGAATAAACTGACGAAATTCCTCACGGTTAAAAGGTCGGCGAGCCACACCTATGATAGAAAACTGTTGAGGAAGTAACTGTTTTGAATATAGCGCTAGAAGAGCCGGCAAAAGTTTTCGCCCAGCTAAATCACCGGTAATTCCAAATATTATGAATATTGTCGGTGCTGTCTCACTCATGGGAGCATTTTAACACAGATTAATGGACTTAAAAGCGTGCTATAATTCAGGGCGTCGCCGAGACGACTTCCAGACGGCCACAGTCGGCCTTCCTACCACTTTAGATTTTCCGCCCACTTTTCCCATTTCGGATACCAAGTATGCGCGACGAAAACACAGAGTAATATAAATAGACCGGCAAATCCCCAGAGAATGACTTTAGATAATTTAAATAGAACACCGAATATCACTGCGAATCCCGCGAATATATCTTTCAGAATTTCCTGGAAAATGGGTGTTGTTTCCACAATTATGATATATTATACGAAAATATTTAAAATGCAAATTAAAATGTTAAAAAATAAAAAAACTTTGCCGACTATATTTGGGGCATTAATAGGAGGAGCTGTAGCACTGTTTCCTCTAGCCACTAAAGCTGTCTGTCCTGTCTGTACACTCGCTGTCGGCGCTGGACTTTGGTTCTCACGTGAGCTCGGAATAGACGACACTATCTCTGGCCTTTGGATCGGAGCCATCATAATATCAGTCTCAATGTGGACCATTAACTGGTTAATTAAAAAGAATATTAATTTTAAATGGCGCTCGGCGGTTATATATATAGGATACATAGTTATAGTCATAGTCCCTTTGTACTTTATGAAGGACGTCTGGCACCCTCTAAATACTATTTTAGGAATTAATAAGCTTATTGTCGGCATGGTGCTCGGTGGCGCAGGATTTTATGGCACTGAGAAGCTATATGATAGAATGAAGGCAAATAACAGTGGCCATGCGTACTTTCCATTTCAGAAAGTAGTCATGCCCATCGTTCTTTTGCTTATTTTAAGCGCAGTATTTTACTTTATAACTAAATAAAATATGTCTGATATAAATTTAAAAGCAAATTCAAATCCATTTAAAAATATTGATGATTTCGTAAAGAAAGTGGATGATATGAAAAAGCAGGAGAAAATGGACCTCTCTTCTGATCAAGATCTTTCAATAGCCATCATGAACCTAGTGAGTATAGAGGAGCATTTCTTTTTTACGGCAGAGAAGACTGGAAAACCTGAATATTTTGATCTATTAAATGAAGTGCGAAGTATGAGAAAGGACCTTTTGAAAAAGATTATTAAAGAATATGAGGGCGAAGTTTGGTGTATTTCTAAGCATCTTTTAGCTGCTTCATACAGACTGATGGAGGTCGGAACTAAGGCTCTTTCTGGTGGGAAAAAAGAAGAGGCAAAGGAAATGTTCGACAAAGCCTATGATTTATATTCCCTTTTCTGGGGCATTAATATGAAGCTCGTTAATATCGGTGATGTTAAGAAGATAGATGATGGCATGATTAATAAGGCCGACACTGAGAAAAAAGGCGTTTTCGGAAAGCTAGGAATGGTGGTGAAGAAGGTTATAGACTGCTGTATTGAATAATATAGGCCTCTAAAAGTCTAAAAATTTGGCAAATAAAAAGCACTGGCCGAAGGGTGGCCAGTGGATGTTCTTTTACCAAAATTTTGGACGAATCTAATTCGTGACAATCTTCCGCCGAGCCTCAGCTTCGGCTATAGAAAGAAACTTTTCTTCATCCGCCATAATCTGACGGATGTGCTCGAAGGCCCTTCCAAGCACTTCGACAACCTCTTCCTCCTTCATGGGGGCGATACTCTCTTCACATGCACATTCACTAGGCAGTAGTCTATCTACCGTAGACATAAGAAGGATCTGAGCTTCCTCTAGAGTCAGATGACTGAGAATGTATTCAATGAGATCCTTCACTGCGATTTCGTGATTTAAATCTGCATTCTTTTCGAGGCAATCCTCTATGGAGTAGAATTCCCTCTTTTCTCCCGACTTCATAGTCCTCACACTAACCGGAATCATTTGAGACATACTAGCTAGGTTCCTCTTTTTCGTCCGTTTGTTGTGGTTTGCCGTGATCTGATCCGACAGACGAAAATCCATGTGAAATGTTACGCCTGTATGCAAAAAATGTAAAGGAGCGAACTGTGTTTATCTTAATTCATTAAGTTTCGGCTGTGATGAATTAATAGTAAATGGAAAAGTTTTATATGACTGACCACTCTCACCTTCTGTCACTTTTAATTCAGCGATGAATGATTCATTCTGCTCTTTACCTATTTGATCAAAGATAAAATTACCGAGTGAATAGAAAATAGTTTTGCCTTTATAACTTTCTATTTGCTCTGTAACGTGTGGATGATGGCCGAATATGGCATCGGCACCGCTGTCTATTAAGGTATGCGCGATTTCTATTTGCCCTTCTGTAGCCGTCTTCCTATACTCTTCGCCCCAGTGAATACTTACAAACACATAGTGAGCGAGTGTGGATGAAGCTGTCATAGTGGTCGTAGTGGCGGTCATGTCTATACCAGATTTCAAACTTTTTACTAAATCATATAACTTTTCGAGCGGAATAGGTGGAGGGGAGATGGTCAAATCAATGCTTATAAAAGCTAGTTTTTTGCCTTTTACATTCTCTATATAATAACTTTTTAAAATATTCTTCCCTCCTCCGGCAAATTTGATTCCAGCCTGAGCGAGATATTTCCGAGTATCATCGAGGCCAGTTTGAAAACAGTCGAAAGAATGATTATTGCCGAGGCTGACATTAGTTATACCTCTGTCACGAAGCAGAATCGCCATGTTTGTGGCAAAGCGAAAGCTATATGGTTTGTCCTGACAAACTTTCGTGCTCGTAATAGGACCTTCTAAGTTTCCTATAACGATGTCACTTTTGTCACCACTCATTGCTTCAAAATTCCCTCCGTCAAAGCGGATAAATTCGAATGGGTCTGTGCCTTTTAAAATATCTTTACCGACCCTTCGACCGAACATCATATCACCGAGGGCGAGAACAGTGATTTCGACAGAGCGCGCCTGAGTAGTCTTTTCTATAACTGGAATTTCTATAATCTGTGTTTCGGCCGGCTTTAAAAAATAAAAAAAATAAAAACAAAAAACTGCGAGCGTTAAAAACGGTATTAATATATAAAGTCTTTTTGGCATATTACTTAACTATATTATAGCAAATAAAAAAGCTACGAAGATTTAGTCCCGTAGCTTAGAAGAGATTCTCTTCAGACCAAAACTTAGGTGGCCTTTACCGCTTTTTTCACCCGTAAGTGCTCATTCCTCAGTAGTCTCTCTGTGTCAGGCTCCCAAATGATGTCCTGATCTGAATCACCTAAAGATGTCTTGATAATGGCTACGTGGCAAAACCTATCTGAAGATTCTCCATATTCACTACAAAGAAAGGCATGTGGAGTACCTGCAGGGACAGTCACGAAATCACCGACGCATCGAGGAATAATATGTTTGATTTCATCACCCACTACCTTAATTACCTCAAAGCGACAACCCTCCGATTCATTTTTCAAAAGAATTAATAATTCATCACTCATTGGGTAAACAAAGAAAGGGGTAGAATATCCATCCTTCATTCCCAAATGTCTTAAACTCATCTTTCCCGAATGTACTGATGACTGGGACCACCAAATCCGCATGGTATGTACATCAGTGATCTCTACACCGAACTTTGGCTTTATAAATTCAAAGCCAGTTAGCCCGTTTTCTTCTATTACCTTCCATATTGAACATTTATTAATATCTATCATAGCTTTGATTTCAATGTTGCACCGACTGTACCGACGGTTTTTCAAATCTAAAATAGTTTTATCACAAATAAAAGGATAAATCAATGCTGTGATGCTAATAACACCTAAACCAATATTAATATTTCAGGCACATTTCTTTTGCCTTTTTCATCATTTGATCTCCGCGCTCGCCCCAGTCGAAGTCTTTTTTATAATCATCTGGATTAATGAGTTTCATATCTGTGATATCTCCTGCTGGATCGGACACGAATGGACCGTACGGCTCTACTTTCGCAGCGAAACGAATTTGATAAATTTTCTCTTCAGTCTTAGTATCAGTCACTGTATCATAGCCCAGAGGAAATAATTCTAAGACTTTCATATTCGATTCTTCTTTTATTTCCCGAACTATACATTCCTCAAATGTCTCACCATCTTCTCGCCCACCTCCGGGCATTTCCCATATTCCTCTATCTTTTGCATATACCAAAACAAGCTTTTCTCCATAAAAACAAAGAGCTCCAGCAGCGTCCGCATTTAAATGGCGAATGGAATCGAAATTATCTAATTCCTCATAAATTATCATTTTATTTAAATATTATAGACTCAGTCAAAGCCTTAAAAATATCTAGGTAATCATATGTATTATTCTTACTAGATTCGGCGAGGCCGGTAAAAGTATAGATAGAGCCTTTATAAAGAAAAGAAAGAGAATAACCTTCTACATAAGACGAAAAGACTTTTTTAGTATCATCTATTATATTGTCATTTTCATAGGCTTTAATGCCCTTCAGATTTATATATCGCCCTTTCACATTTGAAATATCTGCCTTTTTAATAATCCAGTCATTATCTGCTATTTTATTTGCAAAATCTTTTTCATTACTATCTGGATAAACAGAGACTGATATATAATCCTTAAAAGGGTCTATAGCATTCTCAAACGGTGAATCGAAATAAACGACGTAATTCCCATTCCCATCTTCAGATGTAGTACTAACTTTCCAAGTATTTGGATATTTGAAAGAAATATTATCTAGCTCATATTTCGCATTTAGATTATCTTCTGCTGTATGGCTTTTATCTATATAAATAGATGGATATATACGAGTACCGCTAGCATTCGCTATGAAATCTCTGATAAAACTACCCCTTAGTACAAAACCTAAATTCGAACCATTAGTAAATGTAGCATCCGAAAGTATTCCGTAATCACAGCCATCACTTCCGCCTATAGCTACTCCGCCAGAAGTGCCGTGATTCGCCACAGCAGAAACCTTAATCCATTCTTTTTTATTATCAGAAAAACCGCTAACTATTCCGTCTGTTAAGGTCAAAGAGTCTCCGCCGACACTCGGATATCCGAGTAAATAAATTTTTCTCCCAGCTACAATGTCTGGATAATGACTTCTCCTGCACATAGTCGAGATAGCATCATAAGCATCCTTCTTTTTTGGAGGGAATGGATATACTTTGCCTTTACTATCAGGCGTAGAAGTTTTTCGGAGCGGGAGTAATGCATAATCTATTCCTAAAATTTCCTCTTTTTTTATAGTACTTTTTAAATCATGATAGACCAGAGGAATCCCTGTATCATAAATAGATTCGTAGAACGTACCATCATCTGGATTAGGGAAATATACTTTACAGCCGTGATATTTTCCGTCGGAGGCGATCACTACATGAGCATTCGTCTCTACATACGGCTCTTTATTTTCGCTCGTGAGGAAATATAGTCCCGTTCCAGTTCGAGCATTATTATTAGTATCATTTTCAAAACACTCTACCTTCACGACGGATGGGCTTATATCATTCCGAATTACTTTCAAAATATCATCTTCTGTATAGTCAGGATTTAGTAAATAATAGACGAGGACAAAGAGGAATACGAGGCCGATTAAGAAGACAAACGCCCCAAAAATCTTAAGTATGTTTTTTACTATTTTCTTCGAGGGCTTTTTTAGAATTATTTCACTGTCCATAAATATTGTACTCTAACATGATAACATAAATCGGCGGATGATTATTTAATTCTGTGACTTAGTAGGATGCGGTAGCGTGATTATGTGACGTCTCCGATTATAGGAATAGCGAACCTTTTATGACCATGAGCTATTTTGCCCATGTCTTTCCCTGCTGCATTTTTACTAGAGGCTAGATAGACTGAGCGTGAGCCGAAGCGGTGATCCAGCTTATCCATTACTTTTAATACTTCCCTGATCTTTTCGTCTTTTTCTGACTGGCCGAAAAGGTCTTTTTTAATACCGAGGTCCGGGGTGAGGCGGAATATAGTTATTCCGGTAGAGCGGTATAGTAAGTGCGGGTCAAAAATATCGTCAAAGTGCGCGTTTATAGCTTTAATAATATCCTGCGGGGCGGAAGTTTCCTGAGGCAAAGTAATTTCCTTTCTTATATATCTAAAATCCTTTGTTTTTAAGAAAAAAGAAAAACAGAGCGTGGCGAGTCCGCATTTTCTAGCCTTAAAGCAGGCATCCTCTGCGTGAATAGAGAGTTCTGCTAAGAGGAACTTTTTACTATTCGTCGGTGGTTTAAAAGTACCAGTCTTCTGTATACTTTTATATTCATGCTTCCCTGATGAGTCTATGGGAAAGACTGATTCGCCGTTAATTTCTCTCCAGAGATCGTGGTACGGTGAGGCTAAGGTTTCCTTTATCCACCACTCCGGCTTATTTTTAAATTCACCGGCTGTTTTAATACCGAATTTAGCGAGGAGGGCACTCGTCTGTGGACCGATACCCCAGATTTTTCCGACGGCTAGGCCATTTAGAAATTCGTCTATCTTATCCGCCGAAATCACAGTAAGCCCCGAAGGCTTTTGCCATTTAGACGCCACTTTCGCTAAAACTTTATTCGGCGCTAGACCGAGTGATACTGTAATGCCGAGTTCCCTTTCTACTTCTTCTTTAATTTTACGAGCGAGGGTTTCATAAGATGGACCGCTATCTGTGATGTCCGCAAAGCATTCATCTATACTGTATTCTTCCACCACATCAGTATATCTTCGAACGATATTAAACATCCTTTTTGAAAAGATTCCGTATGAATCATAGTGTGAATGAACGACTATTATCTCTGGGCAAATTTTGCGAATTTGAAAGATGGGCATGCCCCTTATGACTCCCTTCGCCTTCGCTTCATAACTAACGGCCGAAGCTATACTTCTCTCACCGCCAGTTACTACGCATTTGCCTTTTAGAGCAGGGTTCATAGCCACTTCGCAGGACACAAAGAAAGCATCCCCGTCTATATGAATAACTGCCTTCTTAAGAGACTTTGGATTTGACATAAAGATAAATGGGTATATAATGTAGGTACATTTTGCTCCGTAATTGGAGTTCCGAGAAAGCCCCGAAAGGGGCTTTCGTTTTATCTAAAAAAGCTTTTAATAATATCTATGACTTTTTCAAAATTACTATTATCCAGTTCTCCTATCTTTCTAAGTAATCTTCTACTACTAAGTGTTCTAAGCTGGGATAAATTAATTATATTCTCTTCTCCATAAATATTTAAGAATTCAAAGAAGTATTTTCCAGATTTCATCTTACTGGAAATAGGTGCTATTAATGAGGAATCTTTATTAAAAACTTTTATTACGAGGACCGGTCTTTCGAAATGATCATTCTTTCCATTTGTCTCAACACCGATATTCTGACCCACACTAGCCCACCAAATTTCCCTTTTATTAGGAAAGGGACTTCTATCTAGGAAGTGTATTTTTGGCTTTAAGATAGCCCAATCTTTGAAAAGTTTTAATAAATCTTCCTTTGTCTTCATTAATTATTTGCATTTATTTATACTTCCTAACTACCGCCTTCACGACCGCTTCTATGGAAAGTTCTATGCGTGGGAAAATGGGTCTGAATTTAGGGTTAGCGGCTTCTAGATACGGAATGCCGGCGCGGATTTTATAGTATTTCATGGTGTATCCACCGTCTATGCGGGCTATGACTATCTCTCCAGCGCGCGGAGCTTTTCCTCTCTCTACTATAACCATATCTCCTTCACGAATTCCGGCATTTATCATAGAGTCACCCTTCACACGTAGAATGTAGCTGGATTCTTTATTCGGTACTAAATATTCGTCCAGACTCATAGTGTCTAAAGTTTCCTCATCTGCTACAGAAGGAAAACCGGCTTCTATAAGGCCGAGGATTTTAATCTCACCCCAAAGCTCCGCAGGCACGAGCGTACCAGAGGAATCTTTAGAGAGATAACCTTCTTCTATAAGCTTCTCGGCGAGCCTATAGGCACTGTCCTTTGACTTAAAGCCGTAGAGCTCTGCTAATTCACTGTAAGAAGGCATCCTTCTTCGTGATTTATAAAATGCGCGTAATTTTGAAATATCTGTTTTGATCATGCATCCATTATACACGAACGTACGTTCGCTTGTAAATGTTTACACTGTTGAAAACTTATTTCTTATTTTTTTCCCTTACTTTTTCTTAGCCTTTTTGCTCCAGTCTCCTCCATTTAGTCTGTTAGATTCTGATTTAGCATGCCAATCATGAGGATCTGTAGCGTGGATTTTATCCCACATTTTTCGGGCTGATTCCGTGAAAAGCTTTGCCTTAACTTTTTCTTTTCGACTATCTGAAAATATTTTCCCCACTGTATGCCCTCCCGCCTTTAATTCTTCAATCTCTAATTCACAGTCTAAATTATCTGCATCTTTAACGATTTTTGCCTCTATCGATTCCCTCTTTTCATATTCTGCAAAAAGAATTAAAGATTCTTCCTCATGAATAGTATCGGCAAAGATTTCTTTTACAGCCTTTTCTTCAAATCTGGTGACGTACTGTCTGGAAAGATAATGAACGTCCCCCGTTCTACTCTCAGGCAAATCATGCAAAAGGGCGATTTTCAGAATCTTTTCATGATTTCCGACGCCTTCCATTTTTGCCAAAGTTAAGGCTATCCACATCACTCTAAAAGTATGCTCGACATTCGTGGCGACGCCTGGAATAAGAAACTGCCTCCACATCCTAGGAACGAATCTAAATGCGCTGATTTCATAAAGTAATTCTGTATTTCTTTTGTCTTTGCCGACATTTTCTTTTTTCATTTTGGTAATTTTAATTATAACGGTGGTGTGTCATTGATAAAGTCAGAACTTTTTACGAACAAAATCCTGATGCGGACTAATCGTGCATCCGTTGCGCTGAAGCGCCTCTGTGCGAAGCACAGAGCTTTTCCAAAAGGAAAAGGACGGAAGCACGAATACAATGCGGACTCGGTTTTGCGGAAGCATTTTTCTGGGGATATGGTTTCCGCAAAACCTCGGCTATTTTCGGATTTCGCAAGCGGAGGAGGAGGGGTCTGGGGAGGAATCCTCCGCTTGCTCCATCCGTTTTCTTTTGGCGAAATTCGGGGCGGACATGCCCTAATACATTATATGGCAATTTGGAATAATACACAATGGAATACTATACTTACTAAATAATGCCTAGAGCAATTTACACAAAAGACCATAATGCAATCGTTGAACGCTTGAAAAAGGCGCGTTTTGAATCTGGCCTTGGTCAAATTGAGGTTGCAGAAAAGTTAGGCAGAACCCAGTCTTATATTTCCAAAATAGAATCAGGACAGAGACGCTTTGATGTTTTGCAACTCAAAGAGTTTGCAAAACTCTATAAAAAATCTTTGGACTATTTCGTTAAATAACTATATGAATATTCGTAAAATTAAAACTAAAGTATTCGGCGAGGAATGTTCATTAGAAATAATGGATTTTACTAAGACTGATGGAAAAAAGTGGAAAAATATTTTCGATCTTTGGAGAGGTTTAAAAATGGGTATGCGAGATTATAAATCTCGAGAACCAAATTTTCCAGAAGGGCTTTCTGAAGTTGCTTTTTGTCTTTGGTCTAAATCATCTCGTTTTATCTCTGCTTATGGCTTATCAAATACATCTTTTGATACTTTTAACACAAAAACAGGAAGAGCGGAACAAATTAAGGCTTGTAGTGTAGAAAATGATTTGACTTCTTTTGGACCAAGGTCAAAGTGGGACGATTTATATTTTCTTGATTTTTATAACGATGGAAAAGTTGACGGAAGATTTGATATTTACCTTATACCAAGTAAATTAATTTATGAAAACAAGGTAAATAAAAATCAGGTATTTAAAGATCAGCAAGGAGAAAAACGCCGACCTCGTTTTTGTATAAAAAAGGATATTATCGCAAAGAATAAAATCAAACCAATCGCAACAAAAGTAAAAGTTTGGTAATTACTCCATCGCTTTCATCATTTGTTTTGCTACTGCCTCAATAACTGGAACACTAACAGAATTTCCGAACTGTTTATATAAAGCAGAATCGGCTAATTTTGGTATTTTGTAATTACTCGGGAATCCTTGAATGCGCGCGCATTCAAGTGGAGTTAATTTCCTGATACCTTTCTTGTCTTTAATAATTGGCACATTGTGTCCGCCAGTACCCATATTCGCTGTTAGAGTTGGACAAACACCACTTTTGTTTTCGCGGACATATTGTCTACGCCATTGATATACTTTTCCTTCCTCTTTTACAGAACCTTTTAATTTTTCAAATAATGGCTTGCCGTTATAGTAATATTTTTCTGGTACATCTTTTTCTAAAAGATCAGTAATTTTTACAGTTAATTTTACAGAACTAGGAAACTCAAATTTTTCAGAATAATCTTTATTTCTAAAACCAACCATATAAACACGCTCTCTGTTTTGTGGAATATTCCCATATTCCATACTATTAAGAACCTTTACTTTTAAGTGATAACCAAGATTTTCTAGTGTTTCCTGAATAATTTTAAAAGTTTTACCTCCGTCATGGCTTTTTAGATTTTTTACGTTCTCAAGCAGAAAGCCCTCGGGCTTTCGTGCATCAAGAATTCGTGCAATATCAAAAAATAAATTTCCTCTTCCTTTTTCATCATCAAAACCTTGCCTGTACCCTGCAATAGAAAAAGCCTGACAAGGAAAACCACCCAAAAGAAAATCAAATTTTGGTAAATCGTCAATTCCAATCTTTCTAATATCTTCCACCACCAATTTTGAATCTCTAAAATTTAGATCATAAGTATCTTTACAC
>Ga0194063_10001763_pt1 | contig 13812 bp, 11 predicted proteins | sample SepL3720m_MetaG_FD_155459 | JGI IMG/M metagenome (GOLD analysis project Ga0194063, IMG submission 155459) | Anoxic zone freshwater microbial communities from boreal shield lake in IISD Experimental Lakes Area, Ontario, Canada - Sep2016-L373-20m | ecosystem: Environmental > Aquatic > Freshwater... | reverse complement strand
CGATGCCCACAAGAAAGCCCCAGTCAACAAAGACCTGACCCGCAGCGCGATTGCACGCATCCCGGAATGCAACATCAAGCGTCTCGTTCGCGGCGGGCAGTACGGGCGCGATGATCGTCGTAACCCCACCCCGCGCGGCAGCGATCGTGCCCGAGCCAAGATCGTCAGCAGGTGCCTGATTGCTTTTCGGATTCGCGAGCTGCGCATAGGTATCGATGGCTCCCGGCAGGGCAACCAAACCGGTCGCATCGAACTCCTCGACCGGTTCCTCGTCGAGTTCGTCTGTGACAGCCAGATCGACACCACGCGCGACGATCCGCCCATCGCGAATTAGGAGATCTCCAACGCTCGGATCCGCTTCGTCGCCAAAGAGGACAGTGCGGATAACAGTGGTGGCCATGTCGAAACGGTACCGTGCTCCAGCTAAATCAGTGGGAGATCGATGCGAAACCCAAATAGTTGAGCATCATTCTGACCACACGGTCAGGCCCAGTTGCGCTCTGTAGTAGGGCCCACCGGTTTGACACTACGTCCTGTCCCGCCTATAACCTCTGTTTACCGATGACTTCTGCTGAGGCAGCACTTCGGTAGAGGAGAGACTGTGTAATCCCAACCGGATTACACGAGACCACAGGGGGAACGAATGAGTAGTTCGGAATCCGACGACATGCGCCGCATGAATCGTCGTCAATTCGTCAGAAACGCCGGCCTCGCCGGTGTTGGACTGACCGCAATGGGTGCACTCGCAGCCTGCGGTGGTAGCGACTCGGGCTCGTCGAGCTCGGCTGCCGCTGACACGGCTGCAGCATCCAGCGCCGCCGACGCACCGGCATACCAGGGCACGCTGAAGGTCGTTGGCCTCGGCGTCGACCTGATCGACCCGATCAAGGCAGCCTTCGAGAAGGCCACGCCTGGTGTCACACTTGAGTTCACAGTTAAGTCGACTCCTGAGTGCACGCAGATCGCGCTGACACAGCCCGATTCGCTCGACATCCTGTCGGGTTACTACCAGCAGACCGACCAGGTCTGGCCTTCCGGTAACTTCATGGCCATTCCGACCTCCGCCATGACGCGCTACTCCGAGTTGTCGCCCCTGATCACGAAGGGCGCCATCGTCGAGGGTGACAACCCGGGCCAGGGCGACGCTGCGTTCCGTAAGCTCTACGCAACGTCGAACACCGAGCTCAGCGAGGCACCGACCGAGTTGCTGACCTGCATTCCAGGCAACAACAACGCTGACTCGTTCGGCTACAACGAGAAGGAGCTCGGCGAGCAGACCTCGTGGGCGATCCTCGTTGACCCACAGGTGAAGGGCAAGGTTGCCCTGATCGACGATCCGACGATCGGTCTGATGGATGCCGCAATGGCAGTCGAGGCCAATGGCGACATGACGTTTGTCGACAAGGGCAACATGACGAAGGCCGAGATCGACGAGCTCATGAAGATTCTGATCGGCCTCAAGAAGGCTGGCCAGTTCCGTGGCTTCTGGGCCACCTTCGACGAGTCCGTCAACTTCATGTCCTCTGGCGAGGTTCTCGTCGAGTCCATGTGGTCGCCGGCCGTCTCGCTCCTCCAGGCGCAGAACTTCCCGGTGCGGTATGCCGCTCCTTCGGAAGGTTATCGCGGCTGGGGCGGTGGCAACATGATTGCCTCGCACGTCGAGAAGGACGCATCGAAGCTGGCAGCCTGCTTGGCGTACGCCAACTGGTGGAACACCCCCGAGCCGGCCGGCATCATGGCCGCTCAGGGCTACTACAACGGCGTCATCGCGGCCTCGCATGACGGCCTCGCTGCATTCGATAACGGTGCAGACTACGACGGGTACTACCTCGCTGGCCTTGCCGCCACCGGGACCCTGAACGATCCGTTCGGCCAGCCCAGCATCAAGAAGGGTGACACTCGTGACGGTGGCTCCTACGAAGAGCGCTGCGGCAACTTCAACACGTGGAACAGCTACATGACCGAGGCTGACTACGTGAACCAGAAGTGGCAGGAGTTCAAGAGCGCGTAAGCGTTCAGTTCGAAACGTACTACCCGGAGGGGGCGGCTTCGGCCGCCCCCTCCGCATCTATTTCACAGCGAGAGACAGGAACCACGGTGAGTGATACAGGCCTAGTATTGAAAGATGTGTACCGGGTCTTCCCCGGCGACATCACGGCGGTCTCGGACGTCAACCTTGAGATCGAAAATGGCGAGTACATCGTGTTTCTCGGCCCTTCGGGCTGCGGCAAGACGACAACGCTTCGCATGATCGGTGGCCACGACGACCCGTCGAGCGGCACGATCACGATCGATGGTGAGCTGCTTAACGGCGTGTCTCCCGCGAAGCGCCCGATTACCACCGTGTTCCAGCACTACGCGCTGTTCCCGCACAAGTCCGTGCTCCAGAACGTCGCGTTCGGTCTGAAAATGCAGGGCATGGACAAGACCGCGCGCGAGCAGCAGGCTACGGCGGCGATCGAGCTCGTCGGCCTCGGCGCGATGATGCATCGCAAGCCGCGCGAGCTCTCCGGCGGCCAACAGCAGCGCGTTGCCCTCGCACGCGTGCTTGTCACGCGCCCGAAGGCGATTCTGCTCGACGAGCCTCTCGGCGACCTCGACCGTCTTCTGCAGATGAAGATGCGCGTCGAGCTGCGTGGGTTGCAGCGAGAACTGGGCATCACGTTTATCCACGTGACGCACAACCAGGAAGAGGCGCTCTCGATGGCCGACCGCATCGTCGTCATGGGCGATGCCATCATCCAGCAGGTCGGAACACCAACTGAGTTGGCCCGTCATCCGCGCAACGAGTTCGTCGCCAAGTTCATGGGCGACAACAACGTGCTGCACGGCACAATCGAGTCGGCCTCGGGTGGCAACGTAGTTATCGATACGCCGCACGGCAAAGTTGAGGTCCCAGGGTCCGGCGCGGCCGGCGAAAAGGGCTCGATGGCGATCCGCGCGAGCGCCGTCACGATCTCGACGGACGCGGTGCCCGCAGTCAATGGCGTCCGTGTGCGGCTGGACTTTGTCGAATACCTTGGTGACTCCATCAAGCTTCACCTCGACTTCAATGGCGAGCCATTTCTTGCCAAGGTCGATGAGGAGCGCTTTGGCGAAGTCCAAGCCTTCGAAGGCAAAGAGGTCACGGCAACGTGGGCAGTTGAGGATGGTCATCTCCTTGAGCAGTAACGATCACTCCGCCCTCGACGAGGCGCTCGCGGAGGTAGCACAGGCAGATTCGTTGATGGGAGGGAGTGCCGCGGTCGTCGCAACGACGGGTCCACGACGCTCGCCCCTGATGACGCTCGCCTGGGTCTTGCCAGGCACGATCTGGCTGCTGCTCTTCCTGATCGCACCACTCCTCATGATTGTGCTCGTGTCGGTCTGGGAGCGCACGCCGGTTGGCTTCGCGGCCTTCTCGTTCTCGTTCGACGCCTACGGTCGGCTGTTCGAGACGAGTGTCTATCTCGACACGTTGAAAGACACGATCTTCCGCTCGTTGCTGGTGACTGCACTCTGCATCCTGATTGGCTATCCAATCGCGTTCTATCTTGCGCGCTGCGTGAAGACGGTCAAGTTCCAGATTGCGCTCTTCATCGTCGTACTCGCACCATTCTGGGTCGCGTACGTCGTTCGCATCATCGCGTGGTTGCCCGTGCTCGGTCGTCAGGGAGTGATCAACTACTTCCTCGTCGACGTGTTGCACGTGGTGGGTGAGCCAATTTCGGCACTGTTCTACTCGACGTTCGCAATTACGCTCGCGCTCGTCCAGTTGTACGTTCTGTTCATGGTTACGCCGATCTTCTTCCAACTGGCAACGCTGGATAACGCTGCGATCGAGGCCGCTCGCGACCTCGGCGCAACGCCCGGCAAGGTTTTCCGGGAAGTCATCTTCCCGTTGTCCCTGCCAGGTGTGCTGATTGGATGTATCTTCGTGTTCGTGCTTGTGATGGGTGAGTTCGCCACTGTGCGCATCATCGGTGGCGGCACGATCCAGTCCGTTGGCACCCTTGTCAACGACTACTACACCATTCCCGACCTGCCGGCTGCTGCCGCAGCGGCGACGATCCTTGTTGCCGTGATGACGGTTGGTGTCGCGATCCTGCTCCGCTTCTCCAAGATTCGAGAGGTCGTCTGATGACCTATATCTGGTACCTCATTGCACTCATACTGCTGGCAATTCCGTTTGCGTCGATGGTCTTTCTGCCGATCAGCAAATCGAAGCCAGTGCTAGTGATTTTCTTCCTGATCTTCATCGTGTTCATGTATGGCCCGATGTTGACGATGGGTGTGCTCTCGTTCCAGGGACCGTTCGGCAGCATGACGCTGCCGGCCAAGGATCTTGGTTCGCTGCACTGGTTTACCGAGCTCCGTTCCGACTCCAGCCTGATGGTTGGTGTGCGTGACGGCATTAGCAAGTCACTCTGGATCTCGCTTGTGGTGGCAGCCATTACGGCTTTCCTCTCGCTCAGTCTCGGCATGGCGTTCCGACGCCAGTTCCGGGGTGGCGGCATCCTGTTCTACGCGATCCTGCTGAGCCTGATGACACCGGGCTTGCTGCTCTCGCTGGGCCTTTCATTCCTCTTGTATTACATCGGGTTCCACAAGGGCGAAGGCACACTCGGGTATTTGCCGATCATCGGCGTGCAGGCCGTCTGGGCGTTGCCCTTCGGATTCCTCGTGATGATGTCGGTGTTCAACCGCTATGACGCCCGTGCGGAAGAGGCGGCACGTGATCTGGGAGCGTCGAGCTTTACGACCTTCCGCGAGGTGACGTTGCCGTTGATTTGGACTGGCGTGTTTGGCGCCGGCCTGTTCGGCTTCACGTTGGCACTCAACGAGTTCGAGCGAACATTCCTGATCTCGGGTGCGATTAACACGCTCCCGCTCAAGCTCTACATCATCACCTCGTCCTCGGTGCTCCGGCCGTACGTGTACTCGCTGGGCGTCGTGACGATCATTATCTCGTTCCTCCTGATCGGTGTCTTCTTGCTCGTCAGTGCAGTCACTGGCCGTAAGAAGGACTTGGCGATCGAGGAGGACGGCAGTGGTGTCGACGATCTTCCATCGATGTCTGCCGCCACCGCTTCGGGCGACTAGGACAACGCAAGCTGGCCCCGCCCCACTCTGGTGGGACGGGGCCTTTTGTGTTTCTGTACCTTGTTTATGAGGCTGGATTCTGGTTGGCGTTTCTGGTCGCACTATTCGACGAGTCCGCTGGCGCTCTAGACTTGCCCCATGACTGAGTACCGAGACGGCGGCTGTATCTGCGGCGAGATTCGCTACCGCGCACCCGAGCCCATCCGCCCTATCAACGTCTGCCATTGCTCGGAGTGCCGACAGATGGCTGGTGGGCCGTCGGCCTTCACGGCCTGTTCTGCTGAGGACTTCGCTCTGCTGAGCGAGGGCGACCTGCGTTGGTTCGCCGGCCCAACCAGTTCAACGGGTGGTGAGCGCGCCTTCTGTGGGCGCTGCGGAACGTACCTCCTGTTCCGCATTCCTAACGATCCCTTGATCTACTGCTCCGCCAGCACGCTTGACGACGAGAGCGGCCTCCACATCGAGGCGCACATCTTCTGGGACAGCCGTGGACCCTGGGAGGTCGCCGACGGCCTGCCGACAATCGACGGCTACGGCGACGAGGGACTCGCGGCGATCTACGAGTAGTGGGCGATCAGGGTCCGCTCGGATTCCATGGAGGACATGACAAGTGCGCACTTGTCATGTCCGCGGTACGAGGGGCGAGGGGCGAGTGAATCAAGGTCCGCTCGTGATCCAAGGAGGACATGACAAACCCCGGTTTGTGGTGTCCCCCTCGCGCCTTGCCGGCAAACCGGATTTGTAGAGAGGGAAGGGGGACACCACAAACCGGGGTTTGTCATGTCCCCCTCCCTAGACGCCTCTACTTCGTGACTGCAGCAACCACCGGAGCAACCCCGCCCGTGGCGAGATTGTCGACGGCGGCGATGATCGCATCCATCTGAGCATCGTCGAAGACACTGACTGCGAGCGAACGAAACTTCGTGCACATCTCGTCGTACGAGAGGCGGTTCTCGGGATCGCCCTTGGCGAACTCGAGGCTCGCCTCCAGTAGACGACCATCAGTCGTGGTGATCTTCATGTCACACGGCCAGATCGCCGGATATTTAACATCGAACTCAGGACGCACGACCGCAACCGTGCGCTCGGCAACGGCCAACACGCCCGCGTCGGACATCGTCGGCTCGGCGTACTCCGCAAGCGTCGCCTGACCCTTCTCGATTCCGAGACCAACGGCGTACGGCAGCGAGAACTGCGCGTCGACATCGTTGGTCGGACGAATCTTGCGATCGCGAGGCTCGACAACGATGCCAATGGCAGCCGTCACGACACCAACCTCGATCGACTCGATATCGGCCACCGAGATGCCGTGCTCGCGCTGCAACTTGACGGCCAGATCGATCGGACCCTGGTTGTAGCGACAGCACGCGTGCGGCTTGACGCTCGTTGCGGACAGCTCGAACGGTGCGCCGAGATTGTCGGTCAGACGAGCGAGGTGCTCCGTGCTGCCATAACCGCGCAGGAGTCCATCGCGGCCGTCAAACGGCTGAGAGGGTCCTGTAAAGCCGTTCTGAGCGAGCCGAGCCGCGATATAGCCGGCATGGCTAGCCCAACCCGGATGGAAACGCTTCGTCCAGGCACCCTCAGCGAGGAACTCTGTGCGCCCAGCGGCCTCACTGGCAGCAATACCGAAGGCGTGTGCGAGCTGCTCTTCGTTGAGGCCAATCAGCTTGCCGACCGTCGCCGCAGTGGCGAACGGTCCGACAATTGCCGTGGGGTGAAACCCCTTCGCGTAGACATCCTTCGGATTGAGTGCTCGTCCAAGCCGGCAGGCCACCTCGTAGCCAGCGACGACCGCAGCAATGAACTCCGTGCCGCTTGACCCTTCGAGCTCGGCAGCCGCCAACGCCGCTGGAATCACGACGACGGCAGGGTGCAACGACGAAGCCGAGTGCGTATCGTCGAGCTCGATCGAATGGGCAGCGATCGCGTTCGAGAAGACCGCCCATTCGGGACGCGCAGGTCGCTTACCGACGACAGCAGTCAGCTGCGAGCCAGAGTCCGCACCCATTGCCGCCAACGTGGCATCGACGCTCGGCATGTTCTCGACCACGCCACCGCGAGCCGCAGTGCCGAGGTGGTCGAGGATCAATTCGCGTGCGTAGCTCTCGGTCCCAGCATCAATGTCCTCGTACTGGAGTGCAAGCACCCAGCGCGCGAGGTCTCGTGCAATCACGGAACGACCACGATCTTGCCGAAGTGCCCACGGCTTTCCATCCGCTCGAAGGCCTTGCGGATGTCCTCGAGTGGCACCTCAGAGTCAACCAGTGGCTGTAGTTTGCCATCGGCCACCATCTGCAGGACCGTCTCGTACTCGCCCTTGGTGTACGTAAACGAGCCGATGATCTGCCACTGCATGCGGAACAGCGGAATCATGTCGACCTCGACAACTTCGCCCGAGTGCCCACCGCACGTCACGAGGCGACCGTCCTTGGCCAGCGAGTTGAGGCCCGCCTTAAAGAGATCGCCACCAACATGCTCGTAGGTCAGGTGCACGCCGCCACCGTCAGTGATGCGCATGACCTCTTCGACGATGTCCTGCTTGGTGTAGTTGATGCCATGGTGCATGCCGAGCTTAGTGGCCGCAGCCAGCTTGTCGTCACCCGACGAGGTGCCAATGATCCGAGCACCGCTCATCGCAGCAAGCTGTACAGCCGCAGAACCAATGCCCGAGCCGACCGAGTTGATCAGCACCGTCTCGCCGACCGCCAGACGACCACGTGTGAAGAGCATGTGGAAGGCCGTACCGAAGGCGATCTGCGTAGCGGCGGCATCGGCGTACGACAGACCGTCAGGAATGCGCACGAGATGGCTTTCGGGGATCGCGCTGTACTCGGCGTAGCCACCGGGACGTGTGATGCCGATGAAGTCGTTGGCGGCGAGGTTCTCGCGGCCCGTGCGCGCGTAGTGGTTATTGAGGTCGATGCCCATCAGATACGGGGCGACGCGATCGCCGATCTTCCATTCGTCCGAAACTGCCGAACCGACCTCGGTGATCTCACCAGCCAACTCCAGGCCGAAGACGCCGCCTGGATCGACGGGGAAACGTGAGATACCCTCGCGGAAGTCCACATCGAGGTGGTTGAGCGCGCACGCTCCCACCTTGATCAGCACCTCATGCGGTGCGGGCTTCGGGACGTCGATGTCCTCGACGACGATCTTGTCGATTCCACCAAATTCATGAAACAGCGCTGCGCGCATGGCTTTCTCCTCCGTCTCGCGTTACGCGAAAGTATCGCCGCCCATGGCTGCTCGGTCAAACCCTACGCATTGTGTGGGTTTACGCCACCACGCGCGCCGAGGTACATACCCGCACCCGCGATCAACGTAATCGTCGCCGCGAAGATCCACGCTGCGCTCCAACCCCAGTGATCGGCAAGGAAGCCCAGGATTGGTGGAATCACCACCACGCCGGAGAACACGCAGCGGAGCGACCAACCCGTCAGGCGCCCGACGTGCGTGACGGGCACGGAGTTGGCGACCAGTGCGAGGAAGACGCCGTTCCAGCCGATGCTGGACAGCCCCACCAGCACGAAGCACGGCCACAGCCATGCCCCCGTCGGTAGGACGGCCATGCCGACCAGTCCAAAGGCAGCTACAAACGAGGTGATCAGGAGCCCCGTCCAGCGATTCTCTCGGAACCAGCGGTCAGAGATGACGGCCCAGCCGAGCCGACCAACGGTTCCGCCAACCATCATCACGGCGAACGAGACACCGGCGATCGCCAAACCGTACCCATGCGCCTCGGTCAGAAACAGTGCGGTGTACGCCATGAAGCCCTGCTGCACGCCCGCCATCAAGAAGCCGAACGCACCCACTCCGAGACGCCACCCAGAGCGGACGTGCAACTTCTCCATCACCTCCGAGTGGGTCGCGCGCGGCCCAACCTGATGCTTGAGATTGTCGCGCGTCACCACGATCAGCCCCGCCACGACCAAGGCGCCAACGACAGGCGCGAGCAGCGACAGGCGCCAGCCGAAGTGATTCGCAAGCGCCGGCAGAGTCAGGCCAGCGATCAGTCCACCGAGCGTCACGCCGATCTGTTTTGCGCTCATCACGAGCCCTTGGTTTGCACCGTCTGCTGCCCCACGCACGATCACGTTGGTTGGTGGCGTGATGCAGCCGTAGGCCAAGCCGACGCCGAACATCGCGACGACGAACAGCCACGTCCACGGCGCACTTGAGGCGATCGCCTCGGTCACTGCGATGCCGACCATGGCGATGAAGAGGAGTCGGACAGCACCCAGTCGATCGGTCAAGTGCCCCGAGGGCGTGCTGGCGACGGCGGCACCGCCGAAGATGGCGGCGGTAATCAGCCCAATGCCGGCGTTGCTGATTCCGAGGTCGGCGCGAATCAGCGGTGCGATCGGTGCGATTGAGAGCGTGGCGTACGCGCCCATCATCAGTGCACCACCACTCAGTGCGACTGCGGCGACTGCTCCCTGTCGGCTGGCGTGCCACGGTGTGCCGACGGAGTCCATCCCCGGCATACTGTCAAAGAATCATTCGGTCATGAGAGGAAGCCCGTGAGCGCACCCATTCGCACGCTGATGTTTGCCCCTGCTAACGACAGTCGAAAGTCGTTGAAGGCGATCGGAATTGGGGCCTCTGCGGTGTGCCTCGATCTTGAGGACGCCGTCGCACAGGCGGAGAAGGCTACCGCTCGAGTTATCGTCACCGAGACGCTGCAGGATGCTTCCGTCGTAGGCGCTCAGGTGCATGTCCGCATCAACGGTGTCGAGACGGAGTTCTCGGATGCCGACCTTGACGCCTTGGCGCCGTCGCTCTCTCGCCTTGCCGGGCTGATCATTCCGATGGTGGAGTCGCCCGATCAGGTCCGCCATGTAGCCGATCGCCTCGACACGCTCGAGCGCGAACAGGGCCTCGAAGCGGGCGCAATTCGCCTGATCTCAATTGCTGAGACCGCCAGAGGCGTCCTGGCTGCGCCTACCGTGGCGACCTCTACCCCACGCCTACGCACGCTGCTACTGGGCCCCGCCGATCTCTCGAACGATCTCGGTGTCGAGTTGACGGCCGATGGCTACGAGCTCTTTCACGTGCGTAGCCAACTCGTTCTCGCGGCCCGTGCCGCCGGGCTCGAGCAGCCAATCGATGGCCCGTACCTTGGCCTCTCGGATGACGAGGGCTGCGCGACCGCGGCCACGTGGGCACGACGGCTCGGCTTCCAAGGCAAGATGGTGCTCCACCCCCGCCAACTGCCAATCGTGGCGGGCGTCTTCGCGCCCAGTGCTGACGAGGTCGCCTGGGCCCACGCCGTCGTCGCCGCTTTCGCCGAAAACGAAGCAAAGGGCGTGTCGGCTTTTACCCTCGATGACGGCACGTTCGTGGACTACCCCGTCGTCTTCCGCGCCCAGTCAATCCTGCGCGACGCCGGTAGCTGAGCTGGATCAACTTTGCTTTGGGGTCTGACCCCTAAGCAAAGTTGATCCACCCCGTCACTGAGATCAGATCGCAGGCGTCTGTGCTGGCAGCGCTTCGAGGTAGGCGACAACCTCGTCGTTTGGCAGCACGTCGGCGTACTTCTGGTTCATGTCAAAGAGGTTGGCCTCGTGTGGACCCGGGGCGCGATCGCCCGAGCACTCACGCGGCACGATCGTGCGATAGCCGTGCTGGAGCGAGTCGACGACGGTGGCGCGGACGCAGCCGGAAGTCGTGACGCCCGTCACGATGCACGTATCGGCCTGCCACGACGCCATCAAAGCGCCGAGGTTTGTTCCCCAAAAGGCGGACGCAAACTGTTTGACGACCAGCGTGTCCTTGCTGGTCATACCTAGGCGCTCATCGATCTCGGCCCACTCCGAACCAGCCTTCAAGACGAGCAGCGACGGTACCTTGGCCTGAAAGACCGCGGCAGGCTGAGCTGGAGCCTCGTCGTAGAAGACCGTCGTAAAGACCACGGGCACGCCCTTGTCGTGACTAGCGTCAACCAATCGGCGGTTCTCTGCAACGAGTTCCGTGTAATCCCCACCGAGCGGCGACGCGGGATCTGTGAAGCCCTTCTGGAGGTCAACGATGACCAGGACCGGCCGCCGGCCAAAGCCGGCGGCCTTCCCAAATCCTCGAGATTCGTAAAAGGAATCGGTGTCCTGTCCATGCGTACTCATGCGGTGACAATGTCTCCCGGCATGTTGTCGGCCTCGCGGACGCGACGCTGCGCGTCATCGCCCGGCTCAAGCGGCGACCAGCGCAGTGGCACTGCGGGGATCGGTGGCTCGAGGCCAGTCTCGGCCTTGCAGTTCGCCAGCACCTCGGCGAGCGGCGGACCGTAATCGAACGCCAGAGCATCGCCGCGCTCAGTGCGCTGACGCTCCCGCTCCTGCGCCGTGGCAGCCTCATCGGCGGACCCGTCAGCGTTGATCACAACGCCGTAGCCCTCCTTGGCGTAGCCACTGCTGACTAGGCCATACGAGACGTCCTTGACGACAACCTCGATCGGACGATCGAGACGATCCTTCCAGCCACCACCACCGGCGGTGCGGTACACGAGCATGTCGCCCGGCACGACCTCGATCTCGTCGCACTTCGACGGCAACCGCTCTTCGGTGCCATCGAGGCGCTTGAGGATCTTCTCGGAACGACCACCCGGCAGACCGCCGAGCACGCCCCAAGGACGCGTCAACCAACGATCGTCGTGGATCGAAACCTGACCCGGCTCGAGGTAGATGTAGCGCTTCTCAACGCCGTTACCACCGCGATGCAGACCAGGACCACCCGAGTCGGTGATCGTCGTATAACCGTCGATCCGAAGCGGGTAGTACGCCTCGAGATACTCGGTCGGAATGTTCTCGAACAGCGGCCACCACGAGTGACCGTCCATGCCGTCGCCGATTGGTCGACCGGGAATGCCTCCGTAGAGGATCTCCATGGCGAAGAAGAAGTCGCCCTTCTCGCCCCAACCCGAGTACAGCATGTACGGCGAGGTGCCGTAGCCCGCTGCCGTGTTGATCTCGGGAGCCTGCTTGCAGAGCGCGCCACCGAGGACGTCGAACATGCGCGCGAGCGCATGGGTACGACAGCCCAGTGCCGAGGGGAACCTCGGTCGCAAGAGGCAACCCTCCGGCAGGATGATGTGCAGCAGCGGGTAGAACCCGTCGTTGAACAAGATCTGCGGATCGTTGACCATGATCAGGTAGATGCCGATGAACATCTTGAACATGCCCTCAGAGAGGTAGAAGTTCACCGGTCCCATCGCCTGTGGATCTGTGCCTGACCAATCGAAGAACGCGTGGTCACCCTCGCGCCAGATTGTCAGTTTCATCTTGAATGGACCATTGCCCAAGCCGTCGTCGTCGACGTAGTCCTCAAAGGACTGTGGCGTCTCCGGGATGGCCCAGTTGATCAGCTGCTTCATTGCGGCATACGTACGATCGAGCAGCGCCTGTAGCGCAGCCAGGTACGTCTCCTTGCCGAAGCGGTCACACAGTTCCTGCACGCGCTTTTCGCCCGAACGACACCCTGCGATCAGGGCGAACAGGTCGGCGCGGTTCATCGCCGCGTTGCGCATGTTGTTGAGGATCAGGGACAGCACCGGCTTCTGGATCTCGCCCCGCTCGACAACCTTGATCGGGGGAATGATGAGTCCCTCGTCGTAGATCGTCTTTGCGTTGGTGGGCAAGGAACCCGGCAGGCGGCCGCCCGCATCCATCATGTGACCGAACTGGCTCGACCAGCCCACAAGCTCACCGCTGTGGAAGATCGGGACCAGCACGAGCCAGTCGTTCGTGTGGGAGATCGAGGCGGAGCACTTGAACGGGTCGGCGCAAAGAATCACGTCGCCCTCATAGATGCCCTCGTCCCAATCCTCCATCATCTCGTTGATGTAGGCACCGAACTGCCCCACGACCATGCGACCACGCGGGTCGGTGATCATTGGGAATTCGTCGTGCTGCTCGCGGATGACCGGGCTCATCGCCGATCGGAACAGCACTGCGTCCATCTCGTACCGGGCACTTTTCAGGGCGCCCTCAATGATGTCGAGCGTGACCGGATCGATATCGACACCGGTCGGGATCTCTGCGATCCGAAGCTCGTCTGTAGTAGTTGCCATTAGAGCTCCTCCCTTAGGCCTGTGGGTTGATCAGGATGTTGTAGAACTCGTCCATCTCGGCCACATAGCCGGGGAGGACCACCGTCGTCGAGTCGAACTCGGTGACGATTGCCGGACCGTTGAACTTGGCGCCCGGGGTCATCTTGGAGCGGTCGTAAATCTTGGCGGGAATTCGCTTCCCGTCGAAGACGACCTCATGCTCTTCGAAGATCGCGTCAGAGGCATCGTTCGCCTTGACCGTGCCCGAAGGCAATTGGATCTTCGGCACGGCTCCGTTGCCGATACAGCGGAGGTTGACGATCTCCCGCGCTGCGTCGTCCATCTTGAAGCCGTACAGCTGCTCGTGCAGAGCGTCGAACTGGTCGCCCAGCTGAGCAATGTTGCCCGCCTGGACCTGCGCAATGTCGACCGTGACGGGAATCTCGTAGCCTTGGAGGACGTAGCGCATGTCCGCTAGGTACGTGACTCGCTGATCGCCGGCACCGATGCCTTCGGACGTCATCCAGTCCTGAGCACGCGTACCGAGATCGTCGAGTACAGCCTTGATTTCGGCCGGGTCGGCCTCGTCGATCGGCTTGACGATCGTCTGAGCAAACTCGTTGCGGAACTCGGCGACGAGGTCGCCGACCGCGCAGAGCAGCCCGGGCGAGGGCGGCACGATG
>Ga0194063_10001762_pt1 | contig 13814 bp, 10 predicted proteins | sample SepL3720m_MetaG_FD_155459 | JGI IMG/M metagenome (GOLD analysis project Ga0194063, IMG submission 155459) | Anoxic zone freshwater microbial communities from boreal shield lake in IISD Experimental Lakes Area, Ontario, Canada - Sep2016-L373-20m | ecosystem: Environmental > Aquatic > Freshwater... | reverse complement strand
CATTTGAAAATATCATATCTGTGGAAAATTTGCTATTAGCGTGGTATAGATTTCAGATTGATAAGAAAAATAAAAAAGATGTTTTAGAATTCAAAATTCATCTTATGGATAACATCTTTGATCTACATAATTCTCTCAAAAATAAATCATATATTCATGGAGAATATCAGCATTTCACTATCGAAGACCCAAAACATCGTGATATTCATAAAGCCACCGTTCGAGATAGATTAGTTCATCATGCCATCTACCGGGCTTTATATAATTATTTTGATAGCAAGTTCATTTATGACTCATATTCTTGTCGGAAAAATAAAGGAATGCATAAAGCTTTAATTCGCTTTGAGGAATTTAGTAGAAAGGTTTCAAAAAACCATACTAAACAGTGCTGGATTTTAAAATGTGATATAAAGAAATTCTTCGCCTCTATAAATCATAAAATTCTTTTGGAAATTCTGAATAAATACATATGTGATGAGGATATTATATGGTTAATCGAAAAGGTTGTGGAAAGTTTCTATTCTACAGAGTATGGTAATGGTTTACCTCTAGGGAATCTTACTTCACAGCTTTTAGTAAATATCTATATGAATGAATTTGATCAATACGTTAAACATAAATTAAAAGCGGGATATTATATAAGGTATGCCGATGATTTCATATTTGTGGATACAAATAAAGAGAATCTGCAAAAGCTTTTAGCAGATGTCGGACATTTTTTATCTGAAAAACTTAAACTTACACTCCATCCGAATAAGGTTTTTATAAAGTCATATTCTTCTGGTGTAGATTTTTTAGGATGGGTTCATTTTCCCAAACATAGGGTATTAAGAACTAGTACAAAGAATAGAATGTTCAGACGATTAGAGAATGATTTTAGAGTGGAAGTTATTAATTCATATTTAGGACTTTTGAAGTGGGGAAATACTTATAAAATTTCTAAAAGCACCGCACTTCTAAAGAAAAGATAAAAAATTCATTTTTTCTTTAGAACTTTTTGAGCAAAATTTTATCTCAATTTAGTAAAATAAGATATTATTGCTAATATTCAAAAAATTGAGCGAATTTGATATTTGGAATGAAAAGAAGAAGGAGATAAATGAATTAAAAGTGAAAAAGTTTTTTAAGAGTGGGGAAATCTGGTGGTGTGCGATGGGGAAGAATATTGGGAGTGAAGAGAATGGCAAAGGGGAGACCTTTGCTAGACCCGTTATCATTTTTAGGGAATTTGGAGAAGATACTCTATGGGCAATACCTTTGACAACAAAAGAATCCTCTCCAGACAGTAGGATGGCATATAAATTCGTTTGTGATGGAATAGTAGGAACTGCTAAATTAGCACAGATTCGACTTATTAGTAGTAAAAGACTGTTAAGATATATTGGGAACGTTTCTTTTAAGGATTTTCAAAATATCAGAAGGCTCTTAATAGACTTAATATAAAATCGATTCCCACCCTTTTGGGGTGGGATCTCCGTTGCCAAAATGTGGCGGCTAGTAGTGATATGAGTATACTCCTAAAATGCTCCCTGTCAAATAAAATAATAAATATAAAAAAGGCCTGATTTCTTGAATAATTTGAATAATAAAATAGGAATGCCGATTAAAGAAGAGACCCAAAATAAAAAGGAACTCATTAAGGACGAAACCTTAAGAGTGCCTTTTTCTAGGGGACAACAAAACAATGATATCATTTTATAGAAAAAATACAAATTATCCTCGCCATAAAAGCTTTTAATTTGCCGGAAAAATGCTAAAATAGCCATATATTTTTGTATTTATATGGAAAAAGACGAAAAAAGTGCAGTAAGTGCGCAAAGCACAGAAGGCGCGCCGAAGGCAGAGAAAAGTAAGGTAGCCCTTCGCGAAGAGGAAATTTTAAAGTTTTGGAATGAAAGGCAAATTTTCCAAAAGTCTCTAAAGAAGGAGTCTCCTAAGGGAGAGTTCATCATTTATGATGGACCGCCTTTTGCTACGGGAACGCCTCATTACGGCCATATCTTAGCTGGAACTATTAAGGATGTCGTACCGAGATATAAAACAATGAAAGGCTATCACGCCGCTCGAAGATGGGGATGGGACTGTCATGGACTTCCTGTCGAAAATCTAGTGGAAAAAGAATTAGGACTCGCCTCGAAAAAGGATATTGAGAATTTAGGAATTGGCAAATTTAATGAGGCAGCTCGTGATTCCGTTCTTCGCTATGCTCACATTTGGAAAGAAATGGTCCCTCGCACCGGACGATGGGTAGATATGGAGAATGATTATAGAACGATGGACACTTCGTACACGGAGTCTATATGGTGGATTTTCAAAAGCTTACAGGAAAAGGGTCTAGTATATGAGGGTTTTAAATCAATGCATTACTGCCCACATTGCGGAACTACTCTTTCAAACTTCGAAGTAAATCAGGGCTATAAAGACATTACAGATATTTCTGTATATATAAAATTTGAATTAAAAGATGAGGCAGGTACATACCTTTTGGCCTGGACGACGACTCCCTGGACCCTTCCAGGAAATTCCGCGCTCGCTGTGAATCCAGAAATAGATTATTTAAAAGTGGAAATAGAAGGCGGAAAGAAATACATTTTTACAAAAGAAAGGGCGGACGCACTTAAAGCTGTAACAAAAATAGAATGGAAAGTTTTAGAAGAATTTAAAGGTTCAAAGCTTTTAGGGCTCTCATATAAGCCAGTTTTCGACTATTACATTAATGATTCGAAAATTAAGAATTTAGAAAATGGCTGGAAAGTTTACGGCGCACCGTTCGTTACGACGACAGATGGAACAGGAATAGTGCACATCGCTCCTGCATTCGGTGCAGATGACTATGACCTATCTCTAAAAGAAAAAATTCCTTTTATTCAGCACGTCTCAAAAGAAGGACTTTTCAAAAAAGAAGTGAAGGACTTTGCCGGACAGAAAGTAAAGCCTAGGAATGAGCCAGGAGAAAAAGACGCCCATCAGAGAGGGGATATAGAGATAATTAAATACCTCGCGACACCAGAGCGAAATTATCTTTTGGCAAAGGAAAAGATGATTCACCCATATCCACACTGCTATAGATGTGATACACCACTTTTAAACTACGCTACTTCCTCGTGGTTTATAGAAGTCACTAAAATAAAAGATAAATTAGTCGAGGCAAATAAAAGTGTTGTGTGGGCGCCGGAAGAGATCGGAGTCGGACGTTTCGGTAAATGGCTTGAGGGCGCTCGTGACTGGGCGGTTTCCCGTTCTAGATACTGGGGAGCTCCGCTTCCTGTTTGGAGAACGGAGGATGGTAGTGAATCTTATTTCGTCGGATCCGTCTCTGATTTAAAGGCAAAGATGAAGCCGAGGAATAAGTTTTTCCTAATGCGACACGGTGAATCAGAGACTAATATTAAAGAGATTCACAGTTCTGATTTAAAAGCGAAATATCATTTGACTGAGAAGGGTAAGGATCAGGCCAGGGCCGGTGCTGAGGCATTAAAGGATAAAAAAATAGATATAATATTTTCTTCACCAATACTTCGTACAGTAGAGACAGCAGAGATAGTTTGGAGAATTCTCGGCAAAAATGAAAAAGAGATTAAGACAGAAACTAGAATCGGAGAATTTAAGCTAGGTAAGTATGATGGAAAAGCTATCGCTGATTATTATAAAGATTTTCCTACATTAGAGGATCGCTTTAAACATGCTCCAGAGGGAGGTGAGTGTTATAAAGATGTAGAGAAAAGAGTTATATCTTTCTTTGAAGAAATAGATAAAAAATACGAAGGTAAAAATATATTAGTCATCACTCATGAATGCCCTGCATGGCTCGCCATCACTTCTTCAGATGGAATGGATGATAGGGGAGCTATACAGTATAGAAATGAAAACAATAATAAAGATGAATACGTTTTAGATTATGCTGGAGTTAAAGAGATGAAATTTGTTTCTTTGCCTAGGAACACTAAGGGCGAAATAGATTTACACAGGCCTTTCATAGACTCTGTTATTTTGCATAATTCTAAAGGCGAAGAGATGAAGAGAATTCCGGAAGTGTTTGACTGTTGGTTCGAATCTGGAGGTATGCCTTATGCTGAGGCGCATTATCTAGGCAAAAAACTAGATGGATTTGATCCTGTGGGTGGAACTGGCCTTCGTTCACTCGGTGGGCTTTTGAAAAATAGAGTCGGTTTTCCGGCGGATTTCGTGGCAGAAGGACAGGATCAGACTAGAGGCTGGTTCTACACTATGACTGTGCTCGGTGTAGCATTATTCGGAATCGCTCCATTTAAAAATGTAGTGGTAAACGGCTTAATCCTAGCCGAAGACGGACAGAAAATGTCAAAGTCAAAGAAGAATTATCCGGATCCAACGACCGTTATAGACAAATACGGAATGGATGCTATTCGCTACTATATTCTTTCTTCACCTGCTGTTTGTGCTGAAGATTTAGCTTTTTCTGAAAAGGGGGTTGATGATATTTTGAAAAAGAATATTAATCGTCTGGACAATGTTATCTCATTCTATGAAATGTATTCAAAGGGAGATGTTATGGCATCCGAAGCGTTAAATTCTAAAAATATTCTAGATAAGTGGATTTTGGCAAAGTTAAAGGAGACTATTTTTGCCACTTCGAATGCGATGGAAATCTATTCTATAGATAAAGCCACGCGCCCACTCGCTGGATTCATAGAAGACATTTCTGTTTGGTATCTTCGCCGTTCTCGCGATAGATTTAAATCAGATGATGAGGTAGATAAACGCTCGGCGCTCGCTACTACTAAATACGTACTTACTGAATTCGCTAAAATAATGGCTCCATTCATGCCTTTCTTTGCTGAAGCTGTTTATAAACGGGTTAAAGAAGAGGGAAGTCCTGAAAGTGTGCACCTTTGTACTTGGCCAGAAGCTGTGAAAAATTCTAAAGAGGAAGAAAAGATTTTAGTGGATATGACTGAGACTAGGAGGATAGTGACTTTAGGATTAGAGGCTAGAGCAAAGGCAAATATTAAGGTAAGACAGCCACTCGCTTCATTAAAAGTAAAATTACTATCTGGATTTTCTTCAGAATTTTTAGATTTGATTAAGGATGAGGTAAATGTAAAGGTGGTAGCGCTAGATGAAAAAATAGAAGGTGTAGAATTAGACACAATGGTCACCAATGAATTAAGAGAAGAGGGGATGGCTCGTGATCTTATCCGTGCCATTCAGGAAATGAGAAAGAAAAAAGGATTAAATCCATCTGATTTAGTTACTTTGACTTTAGAAGGTGATGAAAAGCTTAAGAAGGTGGTCGGAAATCATGAAATAGTAATCACTAAGGTTACGGGTGTTAAAGAAATAGTATTTTCTACTACTCCAAATGGCGAGATTATAGATTTAGGAGAGATGAAAATAAAGGCAAGTATCTAAGGCGAAAAATACCTGTGTCGTATCATATTTATACAACTCCAGCTTTTATAGTATCTTCATTCGCGCGTGGGGAGGCTGATAGAATGTATAAAATTTATACAAAGGATCTCGGAATGATAGATGTGGTGGCACAGGGGGTGAGGAAGGTGAATTCGAAATTATGCTCGCATTTACAGGATTTTAGGCTTTTAGAGATTTCGGTGGTGAAGGGGAAAGAGGTGTGGCGCGCGACAAGCGCTAAAGAGAGCGCGGTGTTCGTCCGAACCTTCGAAAACCCACTATCCCGCAGTGCGTACTCTAGAATCCTCACGCTTGTCGCGCGCTTCATCCGTGGTGAAGAAGAACACAGCGACCTATTTTCTAATATAGAATCCGGTTTCTTTGCCTTTGAAAAAACTGAAAATACAGAAGCGGAGATTTTAGCTATCGAATACATTACAGTTCTTCGAATATTAAATGCTCTAGGATATATTAAAGAGGGTATTGGACTAGAGCCATACTTAGTAAAAGATATGGAATTTAACGAAATCACTATCTCTAGCGCCATAAAAGATAAAAGAAAGATAATTCTAGAAATTAACCGCGCAATAAATGAAAGTCATCTATAATGTGTTATAATATTCGCCATGAATACATCCGAAGATCTAAATAAGATCGACCGGCTAAAGCGGGCACTATATTCCCGAGGTGCTCCAGACATACTCCGTGATCAAAGAGGAAAATTTCATGAAAAGGATTTTTCCGTGAAAGGAAACTGGTCAGAAGATACAAAAGAAATTCCAGACATTAGGCCTGAGGAAGATTTTGGTAAACAGAAGCGCCACATAAGCTTTGTAAAAGTCTTTTTTGCCTTCTCTATACTTTTTTTCTTAGCAGCAGCTGGCTATGCAGGATACACATATTTTAATGGCGGAAACACCATTTCAGCAGGGAATGTGGATATTACTATTTCAGGTCCGACAAATGTCTCCGGAGGTGACCCTGTATCTTTCGACGTTCAAGTTTTTAATAAAAACACCGTAAAACTAGAAGTAGTAGACCTCACGGTGGAGTATCCTGACGGCACGGCGAATGCAGATAATTCCGCAGAAGAATTAAAAAGATATACAAAGATACTCGGAGACATAGACCCAGGAGGATTCGTTAGAGAACCAGTAAAGGCGATTTTCTTCGGAGAAGAACACAGCAAAAAAGATGTAAATGTAAAGATAGAATACAGAGTAGCGAATTCTAATGCCATCTTAACAAAGAACGCTACTTATGAATTTTTCATGCAGTCATCTCCCGTAACCTTAACGATTTCAGGAAATACAGAGGCGAATTCAGGGCAGGATATTACTGTTGTGGCAAAGCTAACTTCGAATTCAGATCAAATTTTAAAGAATGTATTACTCGTGGCCCAGTATCCATTCGGTTTTAATTATAAGAGCGCAGATATAAAGCCTGCATATGGTAATAATACTTGGTCACTCGGTGATATGCCTCCGAAGGGTACTAGAACCGTTAAGATAACAGGCCAGATCGTCGGTCAGGATGATGAGCAAAGAATTTTTAGATTTAATACAGGCACGAAAAGTTCGAAGGATGAAAAGATCATCGGTACAGCATTCGTCGGAATCGCACAAAGTATTCATATTACAAAACCTTTTATATCCGCGAGTCTCGCCTTAGATGCTGATTCTTCTGGTTCAGACTATATAGTAGACCCAGGTCAAAAAGTCGATGGAATACTAAATTTCCAAAATAATTTACCGACGAATATAAATAACGCAGAGATAAAACTTACTTTTGCCGGGAATGCTTTCATAGTTAGTTCTGTCGATCCAGTCGATGGCCTATATAGGGCTACTGATAAAACTATTACTTGGAATAGAATTACTAGTGGTGAGCTAACCTCGATCTCTCCCGGAGATCAGGGAAAACTTAATTTCCATTTTTTCCCGATGGATATCGGTATCGGAACTACTGATTTAATAAAAAATCCAGAAATAAACCTTACTGTAAATATAAAAGGAACTAGAGCCTCTGAAAGTAATGTCCCAGAAACTATTAATTCTTCCACAGTTAGAAAAATAAAAATCTCTCCGAGGGCCATAATCACCGGTCAGGTATTTCGTACTTCGGGGCCATTTGCTAATTCTGGTCCTATTCCGCCACGCGTTGATCAAAAGACGACTTATACGATAATGTGGACATTAACTACTACTTCGAGTAATATTGGCAACACCGTAGTCGTCGGACAGCTTCCCTCATACGTTGACTGGACTGGTTCCTTTGCCCCAGTGGATGAAGACATCACATTTAGTCCTAATGATAAAAAGATTACTTGGAAGGTGGGTCGTTTACTGGCTTATACCGGAATCGGTTCATTTAAGAAGCAGATATCATTTCAGATAGCTGTAACACCTACTTTGAATCAGGTGGGAGACGTTCCTCCTATACTAGAAGGTGTTTCTTTTAGCGGAATAGACGAATTTACTGGAAATACTATTCAGTCCTCACATACAGATTTAACCACTAAATTTAGTTCGGATTCCACATATAATAGCGGTGATGAATTAATAGCAAAATAGAATAAATGAAAAAAGAAGAAAATAAAATGGAGGAATTAGTATCTCTTTGCAAAAGAAGAGGTTTTATATATCAGGGCTCAGAGATTTATGGTGGCCTCGCTGGTACTTGGGATTACGGACATCTAGGCGTAGCTTTAAAAAATAATATTCGCGCTTTATGGTGGAAGCGCTTCGTCTCTGATAGAGAAGATATGTACGGAGTGGATGCTTCTATTTTAATGAATCAGAATGTTTGGAAAGCGTCTGGTCACGTCGGTGGATTCTCAGATCCATTAGTCGAGTGCAAAAAGTGCAAAAAGCGCTTTCGAGCAGACCATTTAGAAGATAAGAAAAAGTGTCCTGAATGCGGTGGGGAATTAGGCGAGGAAAAACAGTTCAATATGATGTTTAAAACTCATGTCGGAGCCACCGAAGATGAGACGTCCATCTCATACCTTCGCCCAGAAACTGCACAGGGAATGTTTGTGAATTTTAAGAATGTCATGGACAGTTTTCATCCTAAGCTACCGTTTGGTCTAGCTCAGATAGGAAAGGCCTTTAGAAATGAGATTGCTCCTCGTGATTTTACCTTTCGTTCCAGAGAATTCGAGCAAATGGAAATAGAGTATTTCGTTCGCCCTACTGACTGGAAGGAAAAGTTCGAACATTTCCGTTCTCAGGTTTTAGAATTTATAAAGGACGTCGGTTTGACCCAGTCTAAAATCCATGAACATGAGATAGACCCTAAGGATTTAGCTCATTATTCTAAGCGCACGATAGACTTCGAATTCGATTTCCCATTCGGCGAAAAGAAAGAGCTTTATGGTCTAGCATATAGAACTGACTTTGACCTTTCGGCACATTCGGCTGCATCTGGTGTAGATTTAGCATATTTCGATGAGGCTAATAAAGAACGCTTTGTACCACACTGTATAGAGCCGTCTTTCGGACTAGATAGAACTGTTTTAGCTGTACTTTCTGATGCGTATTCGGAAGATGAAATGAGTGGCGAAGGTGAAAAGAGAGTATTCATGAAATTCTCGCCTAGAGTCGCACCTATTAAGGTCGCCGTCTTTCCTTTGCTTAAAAATAAGCCGAACTTAGTGGAAAAAGCTCGTGAAGTATTCCTAAATTTGAAAAAAGTTCACGGAGCTGGAATCATGTTTGATGATAATGGAAATATAGGCAAAAGGTATCGCCGTCAGGATGAAATCGGTACACCCTTCTGTATCACTGTGGATTTTGAAACTGTAGAAAAGGGGACTGGAGTTACAGTCCGTGACCGTGATTCTGGTAAACAGGAAAGAATTATGATCGAAGAGCTCATTCCTTTTCTAAATGGAAAGATGATGATATGATAAGTTTATGGAGACCCCTGAGAATAGCTTTCATGTAACCATATCCGTCGGCACTATAGTAAAAGCGATCATCATCGGCTTGCTCATTTATACTGCTCTCATTTTAAAGGATGTTGTGCTCGTACTCGTCGCGGCTATTGTCGTCGCTTCTTCCATAGAGCCTGCTATTTTATGGTTTAGGAGGAAGGCAAAGTTAGGAAGGGTCCCCGCGGCTGTCGCGACGTATTTATTAATCGTCTTTACTTTGGCGGTGGTTCTAATTTTCTTTTTACCGAATGTTTTGAATGAGGCGAGCGCCTATTTAAGTAAATTACCTCAGAATATGAGTGTAAGTGATCTTTGGAGTCCTGTAAAAGACACTGGAATTTTTGGTAACAGTTCTATCGGTAGTATTTCTCCATCTTTTTCTATTCAGGACCTTACATCAGAGATTAAAAAAATCGTCGCTGGAACTGGCGAAGGATTCTTTGCCACGGCGGGCGTAGTATTCGGTGGCTTATTAAGCTTCTTATTAATAGTAGTTTTATCTTTTTATCTAGCGGTGCAGGAGGACGGAGTGGGGAGTTTCCTCCGAGTAGTCGCTCCGGCAAAGGCACGTGATTATGTGGTGGACGTCTGGCAAAGGTCTCAGAAAAAGATCGGTTCATGGATGCAGGGACAGCTTTTACTAGGCCTGCTCGTCGGAATTCTCGTTTATTTAGGCCTTTTAATCTTAGGTATTAAGCATGCACTTCTTTTAGCCACACTCGCTGGTCTTTTTGAAATCATTCCTGTTTTCGGGCCGATTCTCTCTGCTATTCCAGCACTTTTAATAGCTACAGTAGACGGAGGGGCGAGCGGAGTACTACTCGTTCTATGTTTATACATCTTAATTCACCAATTCGAAAATCATCTTTTATATCCTCTCGTAGTTAAGAAAGTCGTCGGTATTTCTCCGATCGTCGTTATATTAGCCTTAGTTATCGGTGGAAAATTAGCCGGAATTTTAGGTATACTTCTGTCTGCCCCTATAGCAGCTGTCGTTATGGAGATTTATAATGATATAGAAAAGAAAAAGAAAGCCGCGATGGAGCTACTGAATCCCGCGAAATAGTATAAGAAAAGATGAAATAAGAAAAGAAAAAGTAAGAAAATGCCAAAAAAACCTTTTTACATCACGACGACAATTCCCTATGTTAATGCTGAACCACATCTAGGTCATGCTATGGAATTTATTCGTGCTGACGTAGTGGTACGTTATAAAAAGATGCTTGGATACGAAGTTTTCTTTAATACCGGAACAGATGAACATGGAATAAAAGTTTTTAAGAAGGCATCGGAGATGAAAGTAGATCCTCAAAAGTATGTGGATGAATATGCGGCTATATTTAAGGGCATTTATCCTATTTTAGGACTTTCGGAAGATTTGAACTTTATTAGAACTACAGATTCGCATCATATAATGGCGGCGCAGGAATTCTGGAAGAAGTGCTTAGCCGGCGGATATATTTATAAGAAGAATTATAAGACTAAGTACTGTGTCGGATGTGAGCTAGAGAAGATGGACTCAGAATTAAATGATGATGGCAAATGTCCTTTGCATACAAATTTGCAAATAGAATTAATCGATGAAGAAAATTATTTCTTTAAATTTAGCGCTTTTCAGAAACCTCTTTTAGATTTTTATAGTGCTCATCCAGATTTCGTACAGCCGGAATTTAGATTTAATGAAATTCGCTCTTTCGTCTCTCGCGGGCTAGAGGATTTTAGTATTTCTAGGATGAAGAGTAAAATGCCTTGGGGAATAGAAGTGCCCGGAGATTCTAGTCAGGTTATGTACGTTTGGTTTGATGCTCTTGTGAATTATATATCAGCTATAGGCTGGCCGGATGATTTGGTGAAATTTGATAAATGGAGCCGTGAATCAGGAGGAATGGTGCAGTACTGTGGAAAGGATAATCTTCGCCAACAGTCAGCGATGTGGCAGTCTATGCTCATGGCTGCTGGACTACCGAATTCACAGAAAATCATCATAAACGGCTTTATAACAGGCGCTGGAGGGGTAAAAATGAGTAAGTCACTAGGGAATGTCGTTTATCCAGCTGAGATCGTTCAGGAATACAGCACTGATGCTTTGCGCTATTTCGTTTGCCGAGAATTAAGCCCTTTTGAGGATAGCCCGTTTACAAAGGAACGCTTTAAAGATTCATATAATGCAGCGCTCGCAAACGGTATAGGAAACCTCACTAGTCGAATGATGAAAATGGCTTCTCAGTTCGGTATTAAAGCTGATTTAGCGCAGGATGAGGAAATTAAGGCTTCAAAAGAGTGGATGGAATACACTGAAGCTTTCGACCGTTTTGACCTGCAGTCAGCTTCAAATGTTATTTGGAAAATTATCTCCGATGCAGATGCATATATACAAAAGACACAGCCTTTTAAATTAGTAAAGACTGCGCCAGAGGAGGCAAAGGAGCATTTGATTTATTTAATAAAGGAACTTTATAAAATCAGTTTTCTTTTGACACCTTTTATGCCGGAGACTGCTCGCATAGTTTCTGAATGCGCACTTAAAGGCATTTCTCCAGAGAAGCCTCTATTCATGAGAAAGTAGAAAGTGATCAGGATAGTTAAAACAAAAATATGGAAAAAAATAAAAAATGGAGGTATATAGATGCCCATGCACATATTAATATTGCGGATTTTGATGCAGATCGAGATGCTGTTCTTTTACGTGCGAGCGAGGCAGGGGTTTATATAATAGACGTCGGTGTAGATTTGAGCACTTCCGAAAAGGCTATCGCTCTAGCTAAGAAAAATGATGGAATAAAAGCTGTTGTGGGGGTTCATCCGACCGAAATTCCTTTAAATGAAAAAGATAGATTAGTTTTAGGGGAAAAGTTACGGGCTATAGCGAAAGAGTCAGAAGTGATAGCTATCGGAGAATGCGGACTAGACTATTTTCATAATGACGATGAGATAAATAAGTTAGCACAAAGAGAATTATTTGAAATGCAGATAGACATTGCTCATGATTTAAATAAGCCTTTAATGCTCCATATTAGGAATGGAAAAGGGCGGAATCAAAATGCGAACGAGGAGGCCTTAGAAATCTTAAGTATTAGAAAACCGAAAGCTGGGGGAAATGCTCATTTTTTCTCTGGAACTTTGGAAGAGGCGAAAAGGTATATTGAGCTAGGGTTCACCCTATCTTTTACTGGTGTAATAACATTTGCTAGGAATTATGATGAGATAATTAAAAATATTCCTTTGGATAAGATTCTCTCTGAGACTGACTGTCCGTTTGTGGCTCCTTTGCCTTATAGGGGGAAAAGGAATGAGCCGGCGTATGTGGTCGCGGTGGTTAAGTGGCTAGCGGATATTAAGGAGATGCCAGAAGAGACTGTTCGAGGGGCTATTATGAAGAATGCATCAAGATTGTTTAAAATTTAGATAAAAAATTCATTATTTCTTTAGAACTTCTTTAGGAATATTTCATATGTATTGTGTAATAATAGTCCTGTGGGCAAGGATCCGGATTTCCTTGCACATAAATCATCATTGTGTTATGTTTTGATTATATTATAAGTAACACGGGCAGTCGGGGTTAGTCGCCCTGCGTCACTAATTAAGGTGGCTTGCTTCCCGTAAAAACACAATGAATGCAGAGATAAATACTAAAGATGGTGTAAGAGTGTATGAAATAGGATATCTCTTCTTACCATCAATCCCTGAAGAAAAAGTCGGGGCAGAGGCAGCTCTAATCGAAGAGCTCGTGGAGAAAAATAAAGGTGAGATTATAGCTAGAGAAGAACCGAAAAAGAGTGTTTTGGCCTATCAGATGATAAAGAAGATAGGTTCTACAAATCATCGCTTTAAGGAAGGATATTTCGGCTGGGTAAAGTTCGAAATGCCTCAGGCTGATGTTAATGTCATAAAGGAATCTTTGGATATTAATCCTTCAGTTTTGAGATATCTTCTTATTACTACTATTAAGGAAGATACTTATCTAGGTGAAAGTGCAAAGGCATTGGCAAAGGAATTAGCTGGGGAAGGTGAAGAAACTACTGTAGTAGAGGAAGTGAAAGTTATTCCACCAGAAGTTATAGTTAATCCAGCTAGTGTCGAAGAGATAGATAAATCTATCGATGAAATGGTTACTAAGGGTGAATAATTAACTAATCGCTTATTATGTATATAAATAAAGCGTTAATTTATGGGAATTTGACTCGTGATCCAGAGACACGGGCATTACCCTCAGGAATGAAGGTTTGTAATTTCTCTGTGGCTACGAATAGATCGTGGAAGGATAAGAGTGGAGTATTACAGAGTTCCGTAGACTATCATAATGTAGTCATGTTCGGAAAACCGGCAGAGGTAGCTTCTCAGTATTTAAAAAAGGGAGCAGCTGTCTATGTCGAAGGTAGAATGCAGACTAGAAGCTGGGATGGTCAGGACGGACAGAAGAAATACAGAACAGAGATCGTCTCTGATGGTTTCCAGTTCGGCCCAAAGATGGGTGGGGGTGAAGGTC
>Ga0194063_10001760_pt1 | contig 13818 bp, 9 predicted proteins | sample SepL3720m_MetaG_FD_155459 | JGI IMG/M metagenome (GOLD analysis project Ga0194063, IMG submission 155459) | Anoxic zone freshwater microbial communities from boreal shield lake in IISD Experimental Lakes Area, Ontario, Canada - Sep2016-L373-20m | ecosystem: Environmental > Aquatic > Freshwater >... | reverse complement strand
GCCACATAGTCCATGCGGGCCGTATTGGGCAGGAATTTGGCGTAGGTGCGGTTCTCGCCCATCTTCTCCTGCATGCGGTGGCCGTAGCCGATCACGGGTTCGGCATCCTCGACATACTCGCCGTCCATGGTCAGTTTGATACGCAACACGCCATGGGTGGCCGGGTGCTGGGGACCTAGGTTTAGCACGAAGGTTTCGCGGTGGATGGTTTGGGCCTCGAAACTCATTTCCCATAATCCTTTCGCAAGGGGTGGAAGGTGGCATCCTCTGGCAGTAGGAGCGGGGTCATGTCAGGATGCCCGGTGAAATCCACGCCAAAGAAGTCATGCGTTTCCCGTTCATGCCAGTTGGCGCCGGGATAGATACTCGAAATCGTTGGCAGGGCGGGGGTGTCGCGGGGAATTCGCGTCCGGATGGACACTCGAGCACCCGATTCCCATAGGGTGAAATCATAGACGACCTCGATCTGATGGTCTGCGATCCAGTCAATCCCGGTGATGGCCTCCAGCATAAACCGGGCTCCGTCCATGATCTGTGCTGCGGCAACGACCTTGTCGGCAGGCACAGTGACATCCAGGTCGGCGCCCCGTTTGGCATGGTCAGTTTCCGTGCAGTCGGCAAATTGTATTTTCAGGTCACTGAGTGTCATGGCGTGGGCCTGTCATTGTGCGGGAGCGACCGGCCAACGACGTGTGCCGGTGAGTTTTGTTTCAAGTTCGAGGATGCCTTCAATCAGGGCTTCAGGGCGGGGCGGGCAACCTGGGATGTAGACATCCACAGGGAACAGTTTGTCGACCCCTTCCACGACGGCGTACTGGCCGGGGAAAACGAAGGGCCCGCCTGAAATAGCGCAGTTGCCCATGGCGATCACCCACTTGGGTTCGGGCATTTGATCGTAAAGCGTGGCCACGGCGGGTGCCATTTTCTTATTGATGGTGCCGCAGACAATCATCAGGTCGCATTGACGCGGGGAGGGGCGGAAGACTTCGCAGCCGAAACGGGCCATATCGAAACGGGCCGCGCCGGTGGCCATCATCTCAATGGCGCAACAGGCGAGCCCGAATGTCATCGGCCACAGCGAGTTCGCCCTGGCGAGATCCAGCACCTGGTCCAGGATGGCGAAGTGGATTAGTCCCGGCGGGACTTGAGTTTGCTCGTCCAAGTGAACACTCCTTTCATCCACGCGTACACGATTACAAGAGTCAGGATGCCGACAAACAGGACGACTTCAAAGGTTTCCGTCCAGCCGGGTTTTTCATTATAAATTGAGGCGACGGGGAAGAGGAACAACACGTCGACCGCAAACGCCACAAAGATGAGTGCGTAGAGGTAATACACGACGCCGTAGCGGATCCAGGTGGCGCCGATGGTTGCCACGCCGCACTCAATCACATCCAGAGTCTTTTCGCGGGTGTTGCGGGTTTTCCGGGGCGCCAGTAGATGAGCCAGGATCATGGGGGCAATAGCCAGAACAACCCCTCCCGCAAAGAAGGCGGCCACATAAATCAAATCCATTAAAGCCGTATTATCCATGTTTACCTGTGGAAACGAAGGACATATCCGCTGGAAATAAGTCCATCGTTTTTAATTATTCCCCAGAAAGTGTGCTGAAGTATTCAGGCTTCAGGTGGATATTTCAAGTGCTAAAGTTGATCAAATGGGCGTCCGACTAATCGTAGATATGTCCTGTTTACGGATTGGCCCGACCGGGGATGGGAATACAGGTGAGGGTTCGGATGGCCGTGATGAGAGGGCGCATAATTTAAACAACAGTCATCAATCTCCAATAAAAATGGTGGAGGCGGGGAGAATCGAATCTGTCAAAATCTGTCAAAAGAGTTCAATATTTAGTGACAGGCCATTCAAAGAATTGTAAAGTAACCTAAATTAGTCCGTATTGATAAAGCCGCGCACCGGGAGGTTTTATGTGTAACTCCGATGTTGAGTCTCGCAGGACGTCAGGTATGTTTCGTGTCATTTTGTTTTCGGTTTTTCTTTTAAGGTCTGGATTCCTGTGGGCGGCCGATGCGCCGCACAACGCGACGAACTCAATGGACTGTATTTCCTGTCACCTGTCACACCACTCCGGTATGACCCGCTCGAATGTGGTAGGAAATGTTAATCTCTGCCACAGTTGCCATACGCCGGGAGGTTTGGCGTCCCGCTACGCTCTTGTTGAGAGTGATCAGGCTTTAGCCGGTCCATGCCTTCCAACCAACGTTGTCGCTTCGGGTACGTCCCATCGGTGGGATTCCGGTCTTGCCGGGCACGCCGAATATATGGGCGGCGCCCAAACGAATTCATCCGGGATCGTGTTGCCCAGTGGTGACTACACCGGGCGCGTCGCCAAGACCTATGTTATCACCATCACCACGAATGGACAGGTTGGGACGGCTAAATTTAACTGGTATGGCACTCAACCGGGCGGGGGTGGCGTCTCAAATGTGACGGCGAACAGCCTCGTGGCGCTCGATCAGGGGATTTCGGTGATCTTCACCAATGGAACCGTCAACCCGTCATTCCGTGCCGGCGATCAGTGGAACCTGTATGTCCGGACAGACATTAGCCTGCCGACCAATCCGCTTCTGCTGGGGCATGTTGTGGGGGGGCTGTTGGCCTGTTCGACCTGTCATGATCCGCATAGTGAAACGAACACCCCCTTTGATATCACGGCTCCAACGAATACCGCTGCCATCGGTCGGCACTTTCAGCGGATCGATAACAGCTCCTGCCAGTTGTGTGTGGATTGTCATGCGGCACGGAATGTCACCACTGCCTCCGCTGGGTCCCATCCCGTCGGTGTGCTCATTCCGAGCAGTGGATTCTTCAAAGCCCCGGCATTTCTTCCGCTTGATAAAACATCCCGGGTGCGTTGTCTGACCTGTCATGACATTCACAACTCAGCCACAACGGATGGCAATCTACTCCGCAATGCGAATCGCTCTGCAATTTGTGTGGATTGCCACACATTGGCCAACACGAACCTGGCGGCGCATCTGAATACCACCAACGGGGTGCTTTGGCCGGGCGGACAGTATGGGACAACCTACCCGGCGGAGTCGGACACCACCCAACGCGGAATGTGCAATAACTGCCACCAGCCCCATGGGTGGCCAACCAACCTGACATCCAGTGTTGATTACACGAACCTGCTCGTCGACGCCGAGGAAAAACTCTGCTTCACCTGTCATGATGGCTCCCCGGCCGCCTCGACGAACAGCGTGATCAATGACTTCACCAACAGCACAAAGGTGGTGCGTCATCCGGTTGTGAATACGGACAGTCAGCGCCATGCTGGACGTTCCGTGGAATGTACGGATTGCCATAATCCGCATCAGGCGCGGGTTGGGCGCTCGATCTACACCACCACCGCCATCTCCACTCGCAATCAGGTTGTGAGTCCAAATATCGGAACCTCGGGCGTTGCTGTAAATTACGCGGGACTGGGAAATTTTGTGGCCCCGGGCACCAATCTCTACACGCCGACCAACAGCGTTGTGTATGAATACCAAATCTGTTTCAAATGCCACACGGCGTACTGGTGGGGAACCAATACCCCGCCAACTGGACTGTCAGCAAACGGGACCGTGGCCAATCCGGTCGAAACTGATGTTGCGTTGGGATTCAGTCCCAACAATATGTCAGGCCACCCGATTGTGACGGGGCTCAACAACTATACCAATTCGATTGCAGTTGGTTCTCCTGCGAAGAAAGGACTCACAACCGCGGCTATGAAGGCCCCGTGGAATGTCAATATTGGCACGCAGACTATGTTGTGTACGGATTGCCATAATACCGATGGCAACCTGGCGCAAGGACCGCACGGCTCAGCCGCACAGTTCATGTTGCGTGGTCCGAACTCTGCCAGATGGCCTGACTGGGACATCCTTGACAGCGGAAACAGTTGGTGTGCGAACTGCCACACTCCAACAAGTTCAATTCATGGACAGGGGAATCACTCCGGGTTGCGTTGTTACAGTTGCCATATTGTGGTTCCTCACGGGGGGAAGATCTCCCGTTTGATAGCGGATCGTGATGGGGCCATGCCTGCCCGTTATGCCTTTAACAATGACCCGAACAACATCGAGATACTCGAATTCACCAAAGCCAGTTCCTACAACGGGGACAGTCAGTGCAACACCCAGTGCGGGGCGCACTCAGCGTCACCTGGAGAAAACTGGTAAAACAGTCATGCACCTGTCTGCCATCCAACGCCTGAAGCGATTTCTTCGATCCCCGACCCTCATCGTGGTCGAGATCGCCGTGATCACGTTGGCAGGTGTTGCTGGCACCTTGTTTACTCAGGACTTGGCGTCTGAACGGGTATTCCGGAGCGGGTGGTTCCTTGGAGCCGTCTCCCTGGCCTTTATCTCCCTGTTGATTGTGGCTTTTGATCAAATCCGGCAATTGATCCGGTCACGATCCCTGCGGTTCGCTCCGCTCGGAGTAGTGATGATTCATATTGGCCTGCTTCTCGTGATTCTGGCAGCCGCCTTGAAGGCCCTTTTCGGGGTCGAGGCGATGGCGGACCTGTTGGAAGGGGAGACCCTTCCTCCAACTGCTTCGGCCTGGGCAGTTCAGAAGCCGGGCAAACTGGTTGCCCCGCTTCAGGTAGCGAATTCAGTCACACTTGAGTCGGTCAATGCACGGCGTTACCCCTCCGGCGATCTACAGGGCCTCGCGGTTCGGTTACGTTTCTCTGAAACAACTCCGCGTGTGGTGGATATGCCAATCAACGAAAGTGTCGAGGAATCAGGGGCACGCCTGTTCGTTGGCTCTGATTACGGCCCGGCTGTCTTGTTTGAGTGGCGGGGTGCAACGGGTGCCGTGACCCGCACTGCAGTCTTGCTGAAGCATGATCGGGGTCAGCGGTTTGAGAGCACGCTGGCCGGTCCTGATGGGGAGAGGGCGTTTCTGAGGACTGAGGTGGGGCCGTCAGGCAAGCGCCCATCGGATGTCGAGGTTCGTGTGATGAAAGGGTCTGCGCTTCTGTTTGCCGGTCTTCTCTCCAGCGGTCAGGGGATTACCTTGCCCTCGGGTGGCTCATTGGCATTGCGTGGTATGCCGTTCTGGGTGCGTTTGCACGCCAACCGCGATCCGGCGTTATGGCTCATCTATCTTGGATTTACGTTCGTGATCCTGGGTGTCACTCTTCGGTTTACCCTCAGCCCTATTCCGAGTTCTCAGTCAGTCCCGGTTGGCGTCCCTGCCAATGAACGGAATGACCTTGCATTGGCGCCGCAGCCTGCGTTGCTGCTGACTTTGGTAGGTGTCCTGGGTTTGACCGCCTGTAACGGTTATTCCCTCCCCAAGGCGCGGGAACTCGTTGAACGCTACAACGCTGTAGTTTCGGAAGCCTACCGGCGGGGCGATGTGAAACTTGTGGACTCGGTTGTGGGACCCAATGAAGGTAAAAAACTGACAGGCCTGATCGGTGTCCGCCTGGACATGGGGCTCACTCTCGATTCGAAAGTGTTGTCGGTTGAGGTGCTGGAGGCTGAGCAGTCGAAGGACGAATTGCGGGTGCGAACCCGTGAGCGTTGGAGTTATTGCGACCGCCGCATCGGCACAGGGGAACAGGTCGGGGAAAAGTCGGAAGACTCCTATGAAATGCGCTATTTCTTCAGGCGATTTGAACAGAATTGGCTGGTCGACCGGATTGAATTTGCCGCCCCTCCTCAATTCGGGCGGCCGCCGGGGACCTGGGCCGTTGAGCATGGCCGTGTACCGGGGCATGGCGCGGTTAAATCGGAGGGCAAGAAGGAACGCGGATCACCATGAATTCATTTATTTTGGAAACGATCTTCCACTGGAGTGCGGTAGCGTTTTACATTGCCGGCATCGTGGGTGTGGCCTACGCGCTGATATTTGCACGTCCGGAGAAAAGTCCTGTGGGATTATGGTTGGCCGCCACGGGTTTGGTGCCTCACACCGTGGCGCTCGTGTTGCGTTATGTCCACGTGGGGCATGGGCCTTACATGATGAAATATGAGGTGTTGTCGTCCAACGCCTGGCTCGCCATTGTCCTGTTGCTCCTGCTCGTGTGGCGCCAGCCTCGCTGGACGGCCCTCGCGCTGGTGGTGCTTCCCGTCTCGGTTCTGATGCTAGGGTTCGGGCTCTTTTCCAATCCTGAGGCGCGCGATCTGCCTCCTACGCTTCGCTCCATGTGGCTGGTATTTCATGTCCTGTTCAACAAACTGGCTGTGGGTGCGTTTTTGTTATCGTTCGCGGCGGCCATCATTCTTTTGCGGAAACTGGCGGGTGCTTCGAGCCGATGGCTGGAGCGATTGCCCTGTGTTGAGATGGTGGAAACCTACACCCTGCGTTTTGTCGGGTTCGGAATGGTATTTTGGACGACGACCATCGCCGCCGGATCGATCTGGGCCAATCAGTCCTGGGGCCGGTACTGGGGCTGGGATCCGATTGAAACCTGGTCCCTGGTCACCTGGCTCAGTTATGCGATTTTACTGCACGCGCGCCTATTCTTCCGGCTGAAACCCAGAACCACCGCCTGGGGGACCATTGCCTGTTTTATATTATCCGTGCTGACCATTCTGATTTTTCCCTTCATTTTTCCCTCAATGCACACAGCTTACTTCCAATGAATAAAACACACCGTCCTGAAATCATGCTTGTAACACCACCTTATCATTCCGGGGTGGTGGAGTCTGCCGGCTCCTGGTTGCCTCTGGGGTTGCTCTACGTGGGTGGGGCACTGCAGCGTGCCGGATATGGAGTTACGCTTTACGATGCCATGACGCGGTTTGACACCCTCGATCAGGTTCGTGAGACCCTGCGCCGTGAGAGGCCCGACGCCGTCTTTGTTTCGTGCATCACCGCGACCGTTCTGGACGGTATCGAAGTCTGTCGCGTCGCTAAGGAGGAGCGCCCCGAAACTCTCACGGTCATAGGCAATACCCATCCCTCCTTCATGTACGACGAGATTCTCAAGAAATTTCCCGAGGTGGACATCATTGTTCGAGGGGAGGGCGAGGTTACGTCTGTGGAACTGATGGATGCCTGGAAGACTGGCGCCGGTCTGCACCGCGTTCAGGGTATTGCTTTCCGGGATGGGGGTCAGATCGTGGCCACGCCGCAGCGGCCATTCATCGCCGATTTGGACACACTCACTCCAGCCTGGAACCTGGTGCCGTGGAAAGAATACAGTTATCGGACCAAGCCCGGCTCGACACTGGCCGTTGTTTCGTCCTCGCGGGGATGCAAACAGCATTGTTCTTTCTGTTCACAGCGTCTTTTCTGGCAGGAATCCTGGCGGGCCCACTCAGCAAACCGTTTTGTTGATGAACTTGAGATGCTTCGCGACCAGTACGGGGTCGATGTCGTCATGCTCGCTGACGAGATTCCCACGCTGGATCCTGTGCGCTGGCGGAAACTTCTGGACCTTCTGATCGAGAGAGACTTGGGAACCGCGTTGCTGCTTGAGACCCGCGTGGATGACATCCTGCGTGATGCCGATATCCTTCCCTTGTACCGCAAGGCGGGGATCGAGCACATTTACGTCGGTGTGGAAGCGACCAACCAGAAAACACTCGATTTGTTCAAAAAAGACGCCAAGGTCGAGCAAGGTCGCAAGGCGATTGAACTGATCAACCACAATCAAATGGTCTCCGAGACCTCCTTTGTCATGGGAATGCCGGACGATACCCTGGAGGACATGCAGAAAACCATTGAGTTGGCCAAGTTTTATGATCCGGACATGGCTTTCTTTCTGGCCATCACTCCCTGGCCTTATGCGGATCTTTACAAGGATGTGAAGGATTACATCGCGGTAACCGATTACCGGAAATACAACCTGGTCGAGCCCGTGATCAAGCCGGTGGCCATGACTTTGGACGAGGTGCGTGAACAACTTTTTCGTGGTTTTCGGGAATTTTACATGGACAAGATGAAGCGGATCAAAAACATGCCCCCTTGGAAGCAGGAGTTCATGAAGACGCTGATGAAACTCCTCATGGAGCATTCCTACCTCAAGGATCAGATGAAGGGGATGGGGCATCCGGGGATGGATGGCGCACCCGCCGTTCACAATGTAAGAGGGCCAGTTGCGGTGGGCGCCGAATAAATACGAGGAGAACATGACATGAATACTCAGCATTATATTGGGTGTTGGTCCACAAAGAGATTACTTTGTGGCATGCTGTCATTCGCGGCGGCACTATTCTGTGGAGTTCCATCCGGATATGGTGTCTCAGCGCCCACGGCAACGCCTCAAACTCCTTTCCAGGGGCTCTTTCGGGCGCCGACGCGGGTGGCGCTGGATACGGCGGGAAACCTCTATGTGACCGATTCCCGGGCTGGCCAGGTCATCAAACTCAGTACAAATGGTGCGATGTTGGCGGTAAAAAGCAACCTGTCGCGACCGCTGGCTGTAGCCGCTGGCAATCAGAATCTGGTGTATGTTGGGGAGGAGGGCTCAGGCCGCGTGCTGGTCTTCAACTCGGTTCTGACCAATGCGCTTTATTCGCTGGGGGCCGGTAGTAATGAATTCCAGTTGGCCAACCATATTGCCGTGGACACGACCCAGAGCAATGGTTGGATCTACGTGGCTGATAGCCGGGCCAACCAGATCCGGTGCTACACCAATGCGACGCTGGTGAAGACGTTTGGAACGAAGGGAACGGGTAACGGCCAATTTGATTTCCCGGCAGGTTTGTACGTCAGTCCCAGTCAGGAGCTGTATGTGGTGGATCAGAACAATGACCGGGTGCAAGTCTTTAACAGCACGGGTTCCTTCCAGCGGGTATTCTCCCTGAGAACTCCCGCCGATCTTGTGACCACCAATATTTACGGCAGGTCCCAGGGAATCCTTGGAGATAGTGCGGGTCGCATTTATGTGATGGATGCCTTTCAGGGCGAGGTCAAGGTGTTCGACACGACCGGCGCCTACCTTTCGACGATCGGTGGTTTCGGCGAATGGATTGGGCAGTTTCGTTCGACGGGATCGTCGGTGTTGGGGACGGATCAGCGGCTATTCGTGACATCGATCGACAACAACCGGATGGAGATTTTCAGTATCCAGGGCGGTGGCCCGGTATTTGTGACGCTGCAGGTGATATCGGACTATGGTACGCCATCCCCGGTGGTGGGTGTCTATACGAACGTGTCGGGTACCCTGTTAACCAATTTTGTGACGGCGACGGACTTGCGGGGTCAAACACAATTCGTCAATACCGGGTGGGCGCTCTCGGGTAATGTGCCTGCATCCGGGAGCACCAACACGATGATCATGACCCATACCAATAATGCCGTGCTGACATGGCTTTGGAAAACGCAGTACAGCCTGACCCTCACCTCCGGGGTACATGGTGTTGCGTCGGCATCGAATAACTGGTGGGATGCGGGTGCCATTGCGACGGCAACGGCGACGCCGGATATTTATTATCACTTTAACATGTGGACCGGCACGGTGTCATCCACGACCAATCCGCTCTCGGTGCTGATGACCGGCCCCCAGAATGTCGTCTCTCTGTTCGATGCCAATCTGGCCACCAATTCGACCCCCGAATGGTGGTTGGCCTCGTTCAATCTGACAGGCCTGACTTGGGATGCCCAAGCGCTTGGCGACCAGGATGGGGACAAGGTGTTCACGTGGCAGGAATTCCTTGCGGATACCAATCCCACCAACCCCTTATCATTCCTGGCCTTCACCAAGGTGAATCCGATGACGGCGGGGGTAGAGTTGGCCTGGCATGGTGGGATTCAAGCAACGCAATTCATAGAGAAGGCCTCCACTTTGATCGGTACGTCGAATGTGTGGCAGGGCGTCTTGACAAACTATCCGCCAACATCCATTTCGATTACGATTACCAATATCCCGGGTACCAATAATCCAGCCTTCTATCGTATTCGCGTCATGAGGTGACCTAGGTAGTTGCACCCTTAATTTTCAGTAGGAGCAAGGCGTCCTGCCACCGCACAGAAATGGTGAGTCCAACAAATCGTAGATATGTCCTGTTTACTGGTTTGCGATGGAATGTGATATAGTAACTACAGTTTCACAAAATAAGGGGGTTACTGCCTGGGTGCGATGAAGAGCGCGGGATGTAACAATTTGGGACTGCAATAGAGGATTCATTTGAAAGAAAGTGTTGGGGGAATATATGTTAAAATCCAGTCGAATCAATGCGTGCAGTGCCATCGTAACCGTGTCGTTGGCGTTCATGAGCGTCATGGGTGCAATGAGCGTTCAGGGAGCTCCCGTGATAGCGGTGGTGCAGATTGTTTCCCGTCCCGTAACCCCGCAGAATATCAAGGACTGGGGGCTGACCAACACGACTCAGAAGTCATCCGGATTGGTCAATACGGGTATCGGCCAGCCGATATATCTGGATGTGCTTGTCACGAAAGCCGCGGTGGTGACAAACGTGACGTGGAGCCTGAAGGTGCCGACGGGTTCGGTGGCAACCAATCTTCTGGCCAGTCCGATTACGAATGGTGTTCCCGCATATAATATTGGCGACCAGATTGCCTATCAGGTTGCGGACAGAAAAGTGCTTATTCCTGATGTCGTTGGCTCGACCGTCAAGGGTGACTACACCGTGATTGTGACGGTGAATGTTTCGAATGGCCCCGTTCGTTCTGCGACGAATATGTTCTTCGGCTCAAAATATGAGGGGATGTACGGAGATGATGTGAGTCTCGGTTGTGAAACCTGTCATTACCAGATGCCCACCGATAACCCCAGACTGACGTGCGTGTCGAATGTCGCGCTGACTGCGCATGCGTCGGCGTTTACGCGAAAGATCAACGGTGAGGCGGGGGCTGGTTTCAAACAGGCAAGTTGTGCGTCCTGCCATGTGCTTGGGTACGACACCACGGCGGCCTCCACGAATGGCGGTTTTGATGACGTCATGCTTCAAACCGGGTGGACCTGGCCGACCAATCTGGATACGACGGCGGCGACCAACAATTGGAATCTCATGCCGTCCGCATTGCAGGTTAAGGCGAATATTCAATGTGAAAGTTGCCATGGGCCCGGACTCCGGCACATGCTTTCTTCAGGGACTTTCAAAACCAATACGATTGGCGTGTCACTCAGTGCCGGTGATTGCGGGGCCTGTCACGACAGTTTGACCCACCACGTAAAGAATTTTGAGTGGGGCCAGGCGTTACATGGCATGGGTTTGCAGGTTAGCCGATCGGGAAACACGGATGGATCCTGTGGGATTTGCCATTCGGCCAAGGGTTTTGTTGACTTTAGGGATCCCGGGTTCCATTTGCTGGATAGCACGCAGACCAACACTGTGCGCGGCACCTATAATGAGGGTATTACCTGCGCCGCTTGCCATGATCCCCATAGCCCGGGGATCGGCGCATATCAACTCCGGAATATTCCCACTTTTACGATTGCAACCAATTTGGTTATTTCCCGCGGGGGCGATGGCATTGTCTGCATGAACTGCCATCATGATCGTTACGAGGCGGTGTCCAGGATCAATACAGGAAACGGTAACGCTCCCCACCATAGCATGCAAGCCGACATGCTTTTCGGAACCAATGCTTTTCAGTACGGAATGAGTATGCCGTCGTCGCGTCATTGGGATGTCTGTTCCAATACCTGCGTGACCTGTCACATGCAGGATACGCCGGCGAACCTTCCCACGAATGCGTTGAATAAGGTGGGTGGTCATACCTTCAAGATTAGTTGGAATGGTACTACAACGAACACGCTGTCGAGTGCTAGTCCGGCGTATTCTTCCAACACGGTGTATCTGACGGGGGCTTGTGCTCCTTGTCATCAAGGAATCACCAACTTCAACTTTGGCGGTGAAGACTACGATCAGAATGGTGTCGTAGAAGGCGTTCAGCAGGAGATCAGCAACATGCTGACCCAATTGGCCAAGTTGTTGCCCCCATATAATGGGGTTGCGATCAGTAATTCTTTGATTTTCGTTGCCTCAACCAATGAAGCGGCCATGAAATTGAAAAGAGCGGCCTATAACTATTACTATGTTTGGGAGGATCGCAGTTTGGGTGTCCATAATCCCAAATATGCCGCCGCATTGCTCCGCGCCTCGATCGATGACTTGAAGGGCGGCATTGATGTGGATCATGACGGTTTGCTGGATAGTTGGGAGATGACCTATTTCGGATCCCTGACGGCCCAATCCGGAACGGATGATGCCGATGGTGACGGACTTTCCAATGCTCAGGAAATGGCAGCCGGGACAAATCCGAACTTGAAGGATACGGATGGAGACGGGTTCTCTGATTATGTTGAAGTTATGGCCGGGGCCAATCCGCTTAGTGCGGCTTCAACCCCGACGGGGGGGACGAATACGGTCCACCTGTTGCCTGCCATTGAGTTGAGTTATTTGCCCGGCACGATGGGGGTGACGCAGCAGTTCCAATCAGTCACCACACTGGACATTACCAGCACCTGGACGAACATGGGCCCCAGTTTTGTCAGTTCCAATGCCTGGTTCTATACTCTGGATTCGCTGCGCAACAAGACCAATAAGTTCTACCGGGTCATTACCGTTCCGTAAGGTTCGCTCTCAACGACGCGGGGCGGGATTGGTTGACAATCACCGCCCCGCGTAGTTTGATAGTCGGCAGGTTGTTTTGGGTTTCACTGGAAGATGAAAAGAGTGACGGTTGGCAGACACAATCTCTTTGCCTTCGATGCTGGCGTGTTCCGCCAGCTTTTACCTTTTATGGGGTTGATGGCTATTGTTGCCGCCATTCCCGCCCGTGGCTTTGCCGAAGCAACACCCGTTAAATCATACGGAGTTCAGCCGAAATACGAGGGGCGTATCCGGATGGACTATGATTATCGGACTGAAGGATCCTCGAAGGATGAGGATTTTTACGGGTACTGGTATGGAAGCGCCCGCGACCTCGGGAATGGCCGGTTTGATTTCTACGCGTCAGGCCGCGAACACACCGACCTTGACGGCTCTTCTCAATTTGACGGAACCTTTCGCAGTTTGGATGACGCCAAGGGGGTGACTGAAGACCGTTTACTTCAGGCGTATGGGGACATCCATGACCGGGATGGCAAGATGCGGCTCCGGCTGGGGCGTCAGTATGTTGATGTGGCGGACTATCTTCAACTCGACGGTGGACAGATCATGCTTTTCGAGAATGGGGCTCTCGGGGGTCGGGCCTATTTTGGTCGGCCGGTCAGTTATTATACGTCGGTGTCCGGGGATCTTGCGGGTGGATTCTCACTTGTCGGACGTCCTTGGAAAGGGAATCAGACCCGTTTCACCTATTCCGAGTTCTACGACGACAGCCTGGGCCAGGGGGATCAAAACTACTTCGTTGATGTCCAACAGGAGATGACGGACGCGATCCGAACCCGTGCCCAGGCGTCTGTTCTCAACGACGAGTTTCGCATGATCCAACTCGAGTCTTCCTATGCCGCGCCGGATGGAAACTCCGACCTGCGTGTTGGCGCCAGTCGATGGGGGCAGTTTGATGCCAATACCATGGCCTATTCCCCTCTCTACAATCAACTCGGAAAGCAGCAACCCTACACCTATCTTTACACAAGGATGTCCTATGCGTTCAATCCCAAGTGGATGCTTTCGCCGGGTGCGTCGTGTCGGCTTACCGATAGCGGCGACCAGAATTTCAACAACCGTAACTACCGCGACTATGATCTGACGCTGGCCTATGAACCTGTCAAGGCCATCAGTTCCTCTCTTTCGCTGCAATATTGGGACGTGGATGGGGGCGACAGTTTTTTGGGGTTAAGCGGGGATGTTCGTTACCGATATCGGAGGCTGTGGGAAGTCAGCATCGGTTCAGCCTATGTGGACTATACCTACCAGAGTTATTCCGACCTCTCGT
>Ga0194063_10001759_pt1 | contig 13826 bp, 8 predicted proteins | sample SepL3720m_MetaG_FD_155459 | JGI IMG/M metagenome (GOLD analysis project Ga0194063, IMG submission 155459) | Anoxic zone freshwater microbial communities from boreal shield lake in IISD Experimental Lakes Area, Ontario, Canada - Sep2016-L373-20m | ecosystem: Environmental > Aquatic > Freshwater >... | reverse complement strand
GGAGACTTTGCCGATGAGCGGGACGTCGGGCGCGAAGAGGGAGACGCGGTATTCTTCGAGCGCCCAGCCGTGGGACCAGTGGACGGGAGCATCGAGGTTGTTGACCCAGCGCTGGAACCACGGCTGCCAGAGTCGGTGAAGGCGATCGAGTTTTTCAAGGTCCTTGACGATGGGCAGCGAGGAGAGGCGGCCGAGGCGCGAGCGAATGGCCCGCAGTCGGCGCGGGTAGTCGCGCAGGCCGCCAAAACCGGCGCGCCAGGCGAAGCTTTGGCGGAACAGCCAGGCGAGTTGTTGTTCGAGGTCGGCAGCGATTTCACCGAGGTTGCGGTCTTTGCGGTTGGCGATGATCCAAGCCTGGATTTCGGGAAGGATTTCGAAAATCTCGTCGACTGACTGGCCGAGGTGGGTGGCGGCTTCGTGCCAGCGGGCGCGGGCTTTTTCGGTGACGAGGCTGAATTCGTCGGGATCGCGCGGGAACACCCCGCCGGCCGCACCTTCGGCAGCGAGCAGGATCAAGGCGTCCAGTGAGGTGCCGCCGACACCGAGGCGCGGCAGCTCGACCCGGGCCATCAGGCCGAGCGGGAACTTTTTCTTGAGGTGGGCAACGGAGTCGGGATGGGCGAGCCAGAGCAGGCGCGCGCCGCCTGCGCGGTGGGATTCCGCGGCCTCAGCAGGACAGGTGAAGGCGCGGATGCCGACGGATTTACCCTCGTCGACCAATGCGGGATAGGCCGCGCCACCGGGAGTTTCGACTCGCTCGGGCAGACTCTCCCCTTCCCAGGTGCTGATACCCTTGCGCTCGACGTCGGCGTTGGCGGCAGCTTCGAAGCGCACGCGCATGCGGTCGGCGAGCTTGAGCTTGAGGGCCGCGACGTTTTCGCCCAGCGCGAGTTCTTCGCCTTCGTCGTCGCAGACCCAGATTTTGGTGACGAGTTCGGGCGGCAGTTTGCTGACGTCGTATTCGCCGACGGGGACGTGGGCACCGGTGCGCTCGCGGGCGTACTCGGAGAGGGCGAGGAAAATCGGCCGATCCTTGGGCGCGAAGCTCCACAAGTCGGCGAAGCCTTCGGCGACGGGACCGATCGGCTGGCAGATGCGGCGGTAGTCCTTGGGCAGTGAACGCAGCAAGATTTCCGCGCGCTGGCGCAGGTTGCCATCGACGCCCCAGCCTGGCAGCCAGTCGGGAAGTTTGGGCAGCTGATCGACGTGCACGCCCAGCGTGACGCCGTCGTCGCGTTCTCCCTGCATCGTGTGGTAATAGAATGAGTATTCGTCGCCGCGGTGCTGAATGTTGTCGGGGAAACCGTCGAGTCCGAGGTCGGTTAGATCTTCGTCCACCACGTCGGCGACGCCGAGCATCAGGATTTCCTCATGCTGCTCCAGCCACTTGTAGAAGGCGGCGGCGGTGTGGATGTCTTCGGGGATGCGCGCCTCGTAAAAACGCAGCACCGCCTCGTCGCTCCACAAGCCGCCGGGTCGGCGCAGCTTTTGTTCGATCGCCTCGATTTCGCCGCGCATGTCGGCGACGTGGTCAAGGAAATCGCACTGCTGGCGCAAGCCGTTGCCAATGACGCCTTCGCGCAGGAAGATGTTGCGCGCGGCCTTGGGGTCGACGCGGCCATAGTGGATGCGCCGCCCGGCGACGACTGGCAGGCCGCCGCAGATCACGGTTTCCTTGCCGTAGACCGCGCCCTGGACTTCGTCCCAATGCGCCTCGCCGTATTTGCTTTTGCACAGGTGTGGCGCGACCTGCTCGACCCACAGCGGATCGATGCGGGCGACGCGACGCGCCCACAGCCGCGAGGTTTCGACAAGCTCCATGCCCATCACCCACTCGAAGCGCTTCGGCAGAGAAAACAGGCCGGAGCCGGGGAACACCGCGAAGAATCCGCCGTTGGCGCTGCGGTAGGATTTCGATTCGCGATCCCACAGGCCGAACTGGCGCGGAACCCCGGCGAGCAGGGCCTTGTGGATGGTGCTGTACGCGCCCGCGCCGGAGAGATCGTTGCTAATTCCGCCGAGTTTGAGTTTCCACTCGCGCTCCAGCAAGTCGGCGAGTTCGTCGCGGACGTTGGCCCACTCCATGACGCGGCGCGCATTAAGGAAGGCGGGGCCGCAGTACTTGCGCAGGGCGTTGCGTTTCCAGCGGCCACGTTCGTCGCGGAAGCGGGCGAGATCCTGCCAAAGCCGCAGCAGCGAGATAAAGTCGCTGTCGGCGTCTTTCCACTTCGCGTGGGCGGCGTCGGCTTCGCGCGCTTTTTCGGCCGGGCGTTCGCGCGGGTCGCTGGATTCCAGAGCGGCGACGATCGGCAAAACTTCGGCGAGGCAATGTTCCTTGCGCGCTTCGATCAGCATGCGGCCGAGCCGCGGATCGACCGGCAGGCGCGCGATCTGACGGCCCGATTCGGTGAGGCGTTTTTCCCGATCCAGCGCGCCGACTTCGCGCAGGGTGCGGTAGCCTTCGGACACGGCTTTGGGCGACGGTGGATCGAGGAACGGAAACTCGTCGATCTCGGGCAGCCCCAGCGCTTTCATCCGCAGAATCACGCCCGCCAGCGAGCTGCGGCGGATTTCGGGGTCGGTGAATTCGGGGCGCTCGGTGAGTTCGGTTTCATCGTAAAGCCGGACGCAAACGCCGTCGCGCACGCGGCCGCAACGGCCCTTGCGTTGGCGGGCGCTGGCTTGGCTGACGGGCTCGACCTGCAGCCGCTGGATGCCTTTCGCCGGATTCCATCGGCTGACGCGCGCGACACCGGTGTCCACCACGCAGGCGATCCGCGGAATGGTCAGCGAGGTTTCCGCGACATTGGTGGCGAGGATCAGGCGGCGCTGGTGGCCGGGGTTGAAAACACGCTGTTGGTCGCCGAGACCGAGCCGCGCGAACAATGGCAGGACTTCCGTGCCGCGGTAGTTGCGGCCTTCGAGCATATCGGCGCATTCGCGGATTTCGCGCTCGCCAGGCAGGAAGATCAGGACGTCGCCATTCGGCTCGATGTCACCGAGGTAGTCCACGGCGCGCGCAACGTGTTGCGAGATGTCTTCGTCTTCGTAAGGCGGTAGGAAAAACTCAGCGACGGGAAACATCCGCCCCGGCGCGACGATCACCGGCGCGGACACACCGTCGAACGAGAAGAACTCGGCGAAGGCCCCCGCGTCCAAAGTCGCCGACGAAATAACCAGCTTCAGATCCTTGCGCCGCTCTAACAGCCGCTTCACATAGCCAAGTAGAAAATCGATATTGAGCGAGCGCTCGTGCGCCTCGTCGAGGATCAGCGCCTCGTACTGGCGCAGGTCGCGATCGCCCTGGGTTTCCGCCAGCAGGATGCCGTCGGTCATGAACTTGATCCGCGTTTCGCGCGAAGTCCGGTCCTCGAAGCGCACCTGATAACCGACGTAATCGCCGAGCGGCACTTGCAGCTCCTCCGCCACGCGCTTGGCCACGCTGGCGGCGGCGATCCGCCGCGGCTGGGTGCAGCCGATCCGCCCGCCATCGATGCCCAGTGCCTCGGCCACCATCTTCGGCAGCTGGGTGGTTTTGCCCGATCCCGTTTCGCTGACGACGACCACCACCGGATGCGCCCGCACGGCGGCAAGGATCTCCTCCCGGTGTTCGACCACCGGCAGTTCCTTGGGATAATTCCACTTCATGTCGCGGCCGCCCGATTCCATCAGTGGCTTCCCCCCGGACCCTCCGGCATCCGCGCATCAGGCTGTCGGCAAAGCGCTATCATTTCAACATTCATCGAGCGCAACGTGCCCCCCGGACTCCACAGCGTCAAATGGATAATCGGTAGCCCATTTGCGTAAATCCCCAACACTTCAAGTCCCCCAACCGATAAGGATATTTGCGGAGACAGGATCATCTTGACCAGGTGGATCGTATGCCGCCTGCGGAACGCATGCAGTCGGGCTTGAAACCCTCAAGCCTTTGAACTCATTGGTTTTTTGTGACATTTTTTAGCCTTTTTGCGGCTAACTCTTCATCCCATCAAAAACCGCCGACCTTCACGCCTTCTGCTTGAGCAGATCGCGGATCTCGACGAGGAGTTTTTCCTGGGCGCTCGGCTCGGGTGGGACGGCGGCAGCCTCCTTGGCGGTGAGCGTTTTCGCCTTATTGATCGATTTCACCACCAGAAACATCACGAAAGCGACGATGACAAAGTTAATGCCAATGGTGATGAAGTCGCCGTAGGCGAGGACAGCTCCCTGCTTTTTCGCTTCCACCAAGTTGGTGGCGGTCACCTTGTCAGAGAGTGCGAAGAACTTGTTGGTGTAGTCCATGCCGCCAGAGATCCGCCCGATCAACGGCATGATCAGATCCTCGATGAAAGCCGTGGATAGCTTCGTAAACGCGCCTCCCATCACAAAGGCCACAGCCATGTCGATCAGGTTTCCTTTGAGCGCAAATTCCTTAAATTCTTTAAACATGGTGTTGAGGTATCAAGTGGTTCGATTGCGATCTTAGCTCATCCGACCTTTGCTGCCAATAGTAAAAATGGCGCGGGGCGGCGGGTGCCGACAGCGCCATACTTGGCGATTCGCCAGCCGTGGGCAGCGAGCGCAGCCATCCAGGATTCCACCGCCACAGCCTCTGCCGCGCCGGTGGGGTGGCCGGGATAACAGACGACGCTGAGCACGCCGCCGGGCTTGAGGAGATCGACCGCAACGGCGAGGGCATTTAGCGTTTCGTTAGATTCAGTGGTGAGGTCGTGGTTTTCGCCGGGCAGGTAACCAAGATTGAACATGACCACCGCGACCGATCCGGCGGCGGCGTGGCGGCCCATGGCGGCGTGCGATTCGAGAAAAAACTCCACGTGTTCGCTTAGGTTAGCAGCCTCTAACCGCGCGCGGGCGGAAGCCAGCGCGGCGGCCTGAACGTCGAAGGCTATTACCTTCCCCGCGGCACCGACACAGTCTGCTAGAAAAAGGGTATCGTGGCCATTGCCGGTCGTGGCGTCGATGGCGAGATCACCTTTGCGGATCACCGGCTTGAGGATTTCCTGCGCCAAGGCCGTGGGCCGCGGCGGAAACAGCGGATCGGATTCAGAGCGATTCATCGGCGCGAGTCTGTTGGAGGAAAACGCGGAAGTCGACTTCTGGCTCCGGCTCGACGCCATCCAACAGCCAGCAGGCCAAGCGCGCCGCCATACCCGGGGCGTAGAGCGATCCTTTCGAGCCAAGAGCGTTGAACATCCAGCCGCCCTCCGCCAGCGGCCCGATCAGGGGTTCGCTACGGCGCAAAATCGGCCGCACCCCGGCCTCGTGGCCGATCACTTCGAACTCCGAGCCGCCCAAGCGACTGGCGATTTCCTCGACCCGCGCGCAGCCCAGCGCCGTCGGGATTTCGTCGAGTTCGTTCCATTCATAAGTAGAGCCGACTTTGAAAAGCCCCCCACCCTGCGGCACCAGCCAGCCGCCCGCGCCGATGCGGATCTGGCTTTCGTCCCAGCCTTTGGCGCGCAATGTTAGAATTTCCCCTTTCGCGCAGCGCTGCGGGCCATAGCGGCCGGCTAACAAACCGACTGCGCCCTCGCACCAGATGACTCCGTCGCGGTTATCGGCGTACGGAACATCGCCTAACTGATAACAGCCGAGCTGCTGGAAAAAATCGCGCGAACCATCCATGAAGGACCGCGTGTCCAAGCGGCCGCCACCGCGTACCGCCACCGCGCCACTCCAGCCCATTGGCGGAACGACTTGACCACCGACCCACGGCGCGACGTGTGGCTCGGTGAGTTTGTTGAAAATCTTCCGCCACTCCTTGTCGGATCCGGCGAGCCGCAGCACCGGCAAAGGATACCAGACCTGCCGCCCGATGCACGCCTCGATCTGGGCGTAAAATTCTAACGCCTCCGGCAGGAACGCGGCGATCCGCCAGCTTGGTTCGAAGTTTTTACCGGTCACCGGATTGACCATGCCAGCAGCGACGCGCGAGCTACCGCCCGCACCGCGGTCGACTAGCGTGAACTTCACGCCACGCCTCCACAGCGCCCAAGCGAGACAAGTCCCCGCGAGGCCTTGTCCGACGATGGTCCACTTGGCGGCTGCGCCGTTCACTTCGGCATCAATTCTTCATTCGGGTCCACCCAGGCCGCATCGTAGCCCTTGGCGTAATTGAACAAGTGCTTGTGCAAGTAGGGCACGAAGTTCGGCCGCTGCTCTTTGGGGAGTTTCGCGACGATCGCCTCGTTGGCGGTGCGCATCAGCTTTTGCATCAGCGACAGCGTGAGCTGACGGCCTCTGCGCGCCTTTTGCACCTGCTTGTGGTTCAATTGTTCGGTCGAGACTTCCACCAATTCATGATTGGCCAAATTCCAGCGGACCATCAAGCCATCAAGTGGCTGCGGTCCGTGATCGCGTGTCAGTTCATCCATGCGCAGGATGTAGCGTATCGCGAGGCCTGCGCCTAAGAAAAAAATCAACCTATGTTTACAGCTCCACGAGCTGATCCTTGTAAACACCTGCTGGCAGCGACTTGCGCTCTGCGGCGACGTTGACAACAATCACGTCGCCTTTAATCACCACGCCCTCGGAAAAATGCACCAAGCCGGTCACCTTCAATGAACGACAGCACAGCAAACTAGGCACGCCAAGCGGCTCGAGCTGATCGACGAGCTTGTACTCGTCGGACAGCGAAATGGTCGGCGGCACACCCTCGCGCGATTCGGCCAGGCGGACTTGGCCATCGCCCAGCACCTGGTACGCGTCGGAGCGTAGCGCAAGCAAATCCCCCGTAGTCTTCACTGGTGCAAAGCGGCTGCGCGGCACCTCGATGGCGAGAGCACCTTCGAAACACTCGATCGCTGCGCCCATCGCGATTTCCAACTGCACGACCGCGGGCGACTTTTTATCCCGCGGGTCGACGGTCTTGTTGTTGCGGATCATCGGCAGGGGCAGGACGCCCGAATCCGCCGCGAGCTGATCCTTCAACAAATCCAAGCGCAACCAGAGGCTATTGGTGTTGAAGTAACGGTGGCGGTCAATGTCTTGAAAAGCGTCTAAATCCTCGTCCGGGCACTGCGCCACTTCGCGCAATAACAAGCGCCCGTCCGCCTTGCGTAAGGCCAAATGACCGCCCTTGCGGTCTGCCGCCGTGCGCCGCGTCACCTCCATTAAAAACGGGGCACCCGACTCGGTAAAATAATTCAAAATCAATGGGTCAAGAATCGCGCCCAAGTTGTCGGAGTTAGACACAAACGCATACTTCACCCCTTCCGCCAGTAAACGATCGAGCCAACCGCTGCCGACCAGTGCCGGATAGAGATCGCCATGACCCGGTGGGCACCATTCCAGATCCGGGTCGGCCGGCCATTGCACGGGATCAAGAGTCTGCGCATCGATCTTGGGGATCTGGTTTTGCATCAGCTCAACCTCCCCTGCATCGGCCAAGCCATCTTTCTGGTAGGCCTTCAAATGGGCCAACGTCTCCTCGCTAGTGCTAAAGCTATTCATCAATAACAGCCGCACCTCAGTACCACTGCTTTGGCGCAGATCCAAAATCTGTCGCACCATCAAATCGAGAAAATTCACCCCCTCACGCACGGCCAACAAGCTCTTCGGCCCCTGCAAGCCCATCCCCGTTCCCAGCCCGCCATTAAGTTTGATGACCACTACCTGCGATAGCAGCGCCGCATTTCCGACCCCACCCGAGCGGATCTGCTCAAACGAGTCCAAGCCCGCCACTGGCTCAATCGACTCCTCGGAAATCATCCCCGACTCGTTGCGCAGCAGCGCCTCATAATTGCGATGAAATGCGCGGATCGCGGCATCCCCCATTCCCTCAGAGGTCATCTTTGATTCAAAGGCCGTAAAATTACCCATCATTTTTTTGGTTCTCGGTGCGTAAAGTGTCTCATCGATCCCATCCGGTCACGCCGAAAATTCGGGTTTTATGTGCTTGAGGGAACGGAGTGAATGGAATGGCAGGATATCTACTGCCTTAGTACAATTCCCATTATTTGGCAGACCACAAAAAAGTCCGGCGGTTGAAGCCGCCGGACTATTTGAATGGTTGGATGTTTTCACCCTGAGCACATGGACCAGCGATGATCCATGGTCAGAGAGACCCAACTCTAATCTCAGACCTTGCCGTAAAGCGGGCCGTAGTTCGCACAAGCACGAAAGTCTGCCCCTTCTAGATCGGCCGTGCCGAAGGCCGTCCAAGCGCTAGGGCGGAAGACACGGTCCTCGCCGACGTTGTGCATGTAAACTGGAATGCGCAGCATCGAGGCCAGCGTGAGGTAAAGATGGCCGACATGACCGCAAGTCATTACGCAGTGGTTGGCACCCCAATGATTCATCACTTCGTAGGCACTGGTGAAGGCACCCTTACCTGTGAGGATCGGCGCAAACCACGTCGTCGGCCAAGTAGGATTGGTGCGCTGATCAAGGGCGTTGTGCACGTCTTCCGGTAGGTCGACGGTGTAGCCTTCCGCCACTTGAAGGGCGGGTCCCAGACCATCGACGAGGTTGAGACGAATCATCGTCGCAGGCATTCCACCGCGAGTGCTGTAGCGGGTGCTGAGACCACCGCCGGGGAAATATTCGGTGATAGACGGATGCCAAGTGGTTGCTTTGAGGCACTTTGCAACTTCTTCGTCGGAAATGTCCCAGAACGGCTTCATGGTGGGTTGGCCATTCATTTCCTGTTCGCCCGTGCCGTCCAACGCTGCTGGACCGGAATTGATCAAGTGCAAAATGCCGTCGCCCACGAGCGGGTGAGTGAATGATTTGCCGCTCGCGGTCTGGATCGCATCGAGACTCCAATAGGTTCTGAGGTCTGCGAAGATTTGTGCGGTGTTCGTCAGCAAATGGCCGAAAAGCATTCCCGCTCCGTTGAGCGCATCATTTTCCGTGGCGACGATGTAAGGGGCGCGCTTGCCATTCCAGTCGAACGAAGAGTTAAGGATCGCCTCAAGGAAATCTCCGTTCGGGAAATGGTCGGTCCATTGACGCTGGCCTTGGAACCCAGCTGCGATGGCGTTGTGGCCTTGGGATTGTTCCCCGAGACCCATCTCGGCGAGTTTGGGATTACCCACCATCAAATCGCGGGCGATGAGCGCCATCTTGACGCTGTCCTCCCACTCGAGGTCAATTTGCTCGCGGCTGCGGGTGGTGCTTGGCGAGTTGTAGTCTTTTCCTTCCGGGCAGTTTGCCTTGACCCATGCGAGGGCTTTTTCGTACTCGTCCTGGTCGTATTGGCCCTTTGCCATGCGACCGACGAATTCGGTCATATCGATTGCCTCAACGCGCATTCCGAGCCATTTCTCCCACATCGCGGGATCTACGACCGAGCCGGCGATGCCCATGGAAGTGCCGCCCATGGAGAGGTAGCTCTTGCCGCGCATCAACGCGACGGCCAGTCCACAGCGGACGAAGGAGAGTAGCTTGCCCCGGACGTCTACCGGGATCTCTGTATCGGTGGCGGATTGCACGTCCTTGCCATAAATCCCAAAGGCAGGCAGACCTTTCTGCGTGTGACCGGCCAGCACAGCGGCCAGATAGACCGCGCCGGGACGCTCGGTGCCGTTGAAGCCCCAGATCGCTTTGGGCAAATGTGGATCCATATCCATCGTCTCGGAACCATAGCACCAGCAAGGCGTGACCGTCAGTGAGACGCCGACGTTGGCGCTCTTGAATTTGTCCGCGCAATCCGCGGCCTCTTTGACCCCGCCGATACAGGTATCAGCGATCACACATTCGACAGGGCTACCGTCTGGATAACGGAGTTCTGCGGCGATCAGTGCGGCGACTGCATGGGCCTGCAGCATGGTGCGCTCTTCAAGCGATTCGCGAACGCCGCCCAAGCGACCATCGATGGCTGGACGAATGCCGATTTTTGGATACTTCGATTGTTTCATGGAATTGGTTTAACAGGGTGAGAGATACGAGATATGGCAGTTTGACAGAGCTTGTCATCCATAAAATGAGCTTTTTATGCCAAGTTTTGTGGCTCACATACAGTTTGATTTAGAGTTAGCCAACATGAAGATTCTAAAACAACATAGATGATATTGTCTTGATTTGAATGACCTGCGGCCATCCAATCCCGCCGTGCAAGAGAGACACACTCCCACATCGTTCATCTCCCGCGAGGTGGAGTCGTCGCGCTTGTTCTTTCTGGACCAGACCGATGGTGAAGATTTCGCCGTCGTCTTCGGCGGCTTTGAGCGATGCGAGGCCGACTACCAAATCGATCGCAATCGTTTCCCATGGTACTGCCTAGAGTTTGTGAGTCACGGTGCGGGAGTGCTCCGAATCGGCGACCAGCAGGTGGAGATTTCTCCAGGCAGCTTTTTCACCTATGGCCCGTCGCTGCCTCACCAGATTGTAAGCTCACCCGATCAGCCATTGGGGAAATACTTCGTCGGCTTCACGGGCAATGGCGTGGCGGACTTTCTCAAGCAGTATGAGATGGAGCCGGGCTTCTTCTCACGTTGCCTGAAAAGCGAACCGATCCGCCGCGCTTTCGACAGCCTCATCGACCGCGGAGTCCGCAAGTCTCAATTCACGCGCCCACTTTGTGCCGCGATCACGCGCCAACTCCTGCTCATGTGTCGGGACGACGCCGCAGATCTGGGCAATACGGACACGCCAGCCTACGCGACGTATGGGCGAGCTAAGGATTTCATCGAGCGGAATTTTATCGAATTCACCACCTTGGATGCGATCGCAAAAGCCTGCCGGATCGACGCCCCTTACCTCTGCCGCCTCTTCGCTCGCTATCACGACGAAAGCCCCTATCAATTTCTAACACGCCTGAGAATGCAGCATGCATCCAGAATGCTGTTAGAGAGTGGCGCCAACGTGAAGTCAGTCGCCGCCACTCTCGCTTTCAAAGACCCCTTTCACTTTTCCCGGGTCTTCAAGTCAGTCCACCACGTTGCGCCCTCTCTCTTTCAAAAGTCGATGAAGGTGGAGGAAGCGTCCGGATAGGTGGGTCAGGGTGTCATCGCCGCAACTGCTGCAGTCTCACCTTGGCGATGCATGAGTTTTTCGCGGCGCTCGCGGACGAGGCGGACGACCAGCGCGGTCCAACCCGTTTGATGGGAGGCACCCAGGCCCTCGCCTGTTTCGGCGTGGAAGTATTCGTGAAACAAGAGCAGATCCTGCCAATGCGTGACGTCGCTGTAGCGCTTCGCCCCACCAAAGCACGGGCGATAGCCTTCATCGTCAGGCAGAAAAAGCGAAATCAAGCGATCGCACAGATCGATGGCAATCTCTCTGAGCGTGGCCTCGTGTCCAGAGCCAGTGGGATATTCGATCTTGAAGGAATCGCCGTAGAAGTAGTCATAACGCTCCAGCGCTTCGATGATGAGAAAGTTGATCGGGAACCAGATCGGTCCGCGCCAATTGGAATTACCGCCGAACATGTCAGTCGTCGCCTCGCCCGGCGTGTAGGGAACTTCATGGCGCTGCCCCTCGTGCTCAAAGATGAAAGGTTTTTCGCCGTGGGCCTTACTGAGCGAACGGATGCCGAAATTGGACAAAAACTCCTTGGGACCGAGCATGTAGGCCAGACACTTCCGGAGTCGAGATTCCGACGGAATGGCCAACAAACAACGACCCGGATTCTTGTGTCCAGCAACGCGGCGAACCGTGATGTATTTCAGCAAGTCAGGTCGATTGACGAGGAACCAGTCCATGCGCTTGCGGAAACTCGGCAGGGCATCAATCGTCGTTTGCTTGAGCACGGTGACCGCACACATCGGCAGCAAGCCGACCAGAGAGCGTATGCGCAAGGGAATGGGTTCGCGATGGTTGATGATAAGCTGGTCGTAGTAAAAACCGTCATCCTTGTCCCAGAGCCCCGTGCCGCCCAGCGAGTTGATCGCATCGCAGATATTGACGAAGTGCTCAAAAAATTTCGACGCGATGTCCTCGTAGGCGGGCTTGACCAGCGCCAGTTCGAGTGCGATCGAAAGCATGGTTAGACAATAGGAAGCCATCCACGCCGTACCATCCGCCTGATTGAGGCGACCGCCGCCAGGCAGTGAATAGGAGCGATCGAAGACCCCGATATTATCCAACCCGAGAAAGCCGCCACCGAAAACGTGGCGACCTTCAACATCCTTACGGTTGACCCACCAAGTGAAGTTGAGCAGCAGTTTCTGGAATGCGCGCTCAAGGAACAAAAGGTCGCGACTGCCTTTTTGATCGGAGATTTTATAAACGCGCCAGACCGCCCATGCGTGGACCGGGGGATTGACATCAGAGAAATTCCACTCATACGCGGGGAGCTGGCCGTTGGGGTGCATGTACCACTCACGTAGTAGCAAGAGCAACTGCTGCTTGGCGAAACCCGGATCGACCGCTGAGAACGGAATCATGTGAAATGCAGTGTCCCACGCTGCAAACCACGGATACTCCCACTTATCGGGCATTGAGAGAATGTCGCGGGCGAAAAAATTATTCCAGTCAGCATTGCGACCTTTGAGGCGCGTTTCAGAGGCCGCATCACGATTATCCCCCTTCAACCAGTCTTCCACAACGTAGTAGAAAAACTGCTTCGTCCAAAGCAGACCCGCGTAGCCCTGACGACAGATGAGGCGTTCATCGCGGGAGATGGCTTTACTGATGACATCATCATAAAACGCATCACACTCCTCGATCCGTTGAGTGAAGGTTTCATCAAATTCTTCAAACGCTGCAAAGCCATTCGTATCCTTGATCGAGTGCAGACGGCAACGCACCGTGATCGACTTTCCCGCGGGGACCATGAACTTTAAATGCGCGGCAGCCTTGGTTCCTGAGTGATCCAGAGAAACGGCGGCCTTTTCTCCGTGGATCAGGTAGCGATGAAAGGCATCTTTGACGTGGGGGCTCGAGTTTTCAGTGCCGAAGAGACTTTCAGAATTCGTCTCATTTTCGGTGAACAGCCAAGGAACGCGTTTTTCAAAGTCTGGAGATTCAACCAAAAATCGATACTGGCCTAAGGATTCATGCTTTGCGAAGACCGCCGCGCCGTCGGCTGTGATTCTAGGCTTATTGATGGGCGACTCACGATTTTTGCCCCAGCTCCAACTGTTGCGAAACCAGAGCGTTGGCAGCACATGGATCGGTGCGGCTCGCGGGCCATGGTTGGTCACCGTAATCCGCCACAGCATATCTTCTGGGCTGCGCTTTGCCACCTCCTGCGTCACGTCAAAATATCGCCCCTTGTCGAACAAACCCATGTCAGCCAACTCCAACTCAGGGCCCATGCGGCCGAGGCGCTGGTTTTCCTCGCGGATTGCCGTGTAGGGGAAAGCGTCCTGCGGGTATTTATAAAGCGCTTTGGTGTAGGAATGCGTGGGCGAGGAGTCGAGATAGTAGTAGCACTCCTTCACGTCCTCACCGTGGTTGCCCTCATTGCCGCCCAAGCCGAAAAGCCGCTCTTTTAAGATCGTGTCATGACCATTCCATAATGCAGGAGCAAAACACATCCGGCACTGTCGGTCAGTCCAGCCCTGCAGTCCATCTTCACCCCAGCGGTAGGCACGGCGACGCGCATGATCGTGCGGGAAGCTCGCCCAGCTATTGCCATGGTCCGAATAATCCTCACGCACAGTTCCCCACTGGCGTTCGCTGAGGAAAGGCCCCCACCGCCTCCATTTCTCATTACCCGCCTCATCGTCAGCGAGTCGTTCCTTTTCGCGATTCATCTGCAACCAATGAAGCAGAAACCGTGCTGCCCCGCCAGAGAACAAGGCAAATAGTTAAAATTCACAGGCATCCCATAGGCGGGATGATTCTGTCGACAGAAGCGGACTGGTGTTGAGTTGGAAATCCTGCCACTCGGTAGGGTGTTATGAACCAAACAACACCAGCCCGAGCCAATGTGATCG
>Ga0194063_10001758_pt1 | contig 13827 bp, 6 predicted proteins | sample SepL3720m_MetaG_FD_155459 | JGI IMG/M metagenome (GOLD analysis project Ga0194063, IMG submission 155459) | Anoxic zone freshwater microbial communities from boreal shield lake in IISD Experimental Lakes Area, Ontario, Canada - Sep2016-L373-20m | ecosystem: Environmental > Aquatic > Freshwater >... | reverse complement strand
GCGTTAGGTCAATAGAGAGTCAGTAAATGGCTCGGAGGATCATAGCGATTGGAAAGACTATGCAAGAGACCGAAGGTCATTATCGGCAAAGTTGTAATTCACAGTCTGACCCCGTCAGGGATCCAGCTTACTTGAACCCACTTCCTCGCTTGTCCGACACCGTCGACTCAAGCTGCTCCTTTGCTGTGATATTCTGAGTGTCTTCATCAAGAAACACTCCACCCTGAATATCCCGGTATGCTTCCCAAACAACGACTCCGATCTGCCGAGATTCATCATCTTTTCCGTGCGGAATCCACGCAAGCCAAAACGCACGTGACCCTTCAGCATCGGCCACATATTTAGCCCCATTCTTCTTCGGAAATCCGCCAAGCGTATCACGGAAAACAATCATTTTCTCCAAAACAAATATGCTATTGGGGTCCTTTCTGATGATTTCTTCGTGTCGCTTCAAATCCCATTGACTTTCTGTCGTTGCCCCTTGCCCCATAAACTTTTCATCCTCGAAAAATCGCACATTTGCTTTCATCTCCAGACGCTCACGCTCTGGACGGGTTGTACGCTGATCCAGTTCATGCTGAAGTTCTGGATCCGTAATGTTTGCCTGTAGTTTTGATTCACGTCCAGCTTGCCAGACTAATCGCATATGTTCTCGCGCCTTCCCTACATCAGAATCGGAAGAATGGAAAATAGCAGATCCCGCCTCTCTGTTTAGAATACGTTGCCGAGCCGAAGGACTCATCCATGAAGGATGAAAACGTGAAGCCGCTTTTGAAACGGTGTCCATGGGGAACGTTTCATCAGCAACGCACCGGCCCATTGCCACGGCAGCAATATCAAGACAACGCACTCCAAGAAGGAAATTTCCATAACCCTCTGCCTCATTTAACCAATCCGCCAAACCACACAAAACAAGGCTTTGCTTGAGCAATATTTTAGAATCATGGGTTGCCCTGGCTGTTTGGGCAAATTCACTAACCCGAACTGCAAGAAGTTTCCCGAACTCTCTGGTTATGATGGCGGCGTCACGATTCGTTGCCGACATAAGGTTATTCACATGCCATTTTGAATAAAACACCGGTGCAGACCATTGCTTCCGATTCGTTGCCTCCATAAAACTTACAACATCGTTTGTCTCAAGAAATGCCTTCATGCTATTCACCATAATCGCAGGTTGATTGGCACCATAACTTGAACAAGTGAAGGCAAGAACCGAAAAAATAAAGAATCGCTGAAAACAGACCTTCATCGCATACCCCTTTCAGTAACACCACAACTCATCTCTCCATCAGAAGCCGCCATACGACTTATCAAAGTTGACGGTCACCCGATAGATGACACCTGCTTCACGTCCGACCCCATAATTGCCATTGCCATGACCGATTTGAACCACAGCGGCTTTCTGCCCTAACCCTAATCCACCACTTTGATCATGGTTGAAATCATAAAGGTCTTCCATTACGCCATAGGAACGCCATGCTATCACTGTCAAGACAGGATTTCCCAGCCAGTCTGTATCACGCTGGACAAAGAAATCTGCACGATGTTGCGTGACCCGTCCTCGTCCGATAGTGACACCAAGATCATCCATGGAAATCCCCCCAGTATGGAACTCAACCGTCGAAGCAGCCCAATTTGTCGGGCTTAGGGACTGATGCGGGATGGCTACATCAAAATCATGTTCATTCACAGATGGATTGGCAGCAAAAAAAGTTATCACCTGCTGCATAATTGTCGAATTGTAATAGGCTTTCGCAACATCCTTAATCATAGCACTGTCAGCGATAGCCTGACTTATCTTTCTGGCTGATGACCATGTGTAATGCGGTAAAGACTGAACAGTGCCTCCATCATTAAATGCTGCTCCGGAGTTATGAGTCAACCACTCAGAATACACTCCTGAAAAACAGTTAAAGGATTCTGAACTGACCGCTGGCACATTGTCCCCGCTTACATTATTGGCATTTCCATCGCAGAACACTGACAAGAAGTCTGCACCGTTCGGGTACAAGAGACCGGAAAATTGACCACCTGTAATCCAGATTTTGCTGTTACTGTATGACGTCAGGCTCGACCCACGAATAATTGGATCGCCGACAGGTTGACCGGTAGAGATGTTCTTTACAACAAATGGCATGATTTCATTTGAAATTTGATCCAGTTGGTTATTGCCGTTCACATCAAACCCAACTTGGACAACAAAGTTGTTTATGTCTGAACCGGAATGCGTGAACTCTAGATTGCACTTTCCCGTAGCGTCAAAGGCCTTATCACTTCCAGCCAGTTTTGTGCCACCAGTATAGACCGCTGCAATGATCTTTGTTCTCATACTAGCAGGCTGAATATCCGCTTCGATGGTAGCCTTATACTTACTGTCTGCTGGATCCGGGACAAGGTATAAATTGTTTCGTGGTGTGCCGTATGTCTCACCATTTGAATCAGGCACTGATGCCGGATCTGTAGCCGGGTCACCTCGAGGATCGTCTTTTATCGAAGTATTAAAAATCTGATTGGCTTTATTCTTGGTTTCCCAGAGCTTAACCAACTCCACTTTAATTACGGTCACCGGCAGGGAACTTGAGTACCTTGGGCCATCTTGGACTGGGGGGACGTACGAATAGCCTATGGTTGTTGGACCTGGAGTTACTCCCTCGGCATATAGTATCCGCCGTACCGGTAGAGCCGAGATCGCTGTACCAGTCCAGTTCGTGGTCCCGCCCGCATCCAGAAACATCTGGTTGGTCGAGGTTGGATGCTGGACCGTCCATAGCCGCACTCCGCTGTTGAGAGTAATTGCCCCCGTGTTCAACAAGCAGTCCGTGCGCAACTCCACCCTGGTCAGATTGTTGGTTCCGCAGCCCATAATCAAGTTGGTCAGACCAGCAGACTGCGCATAGGTCAGGTCGGCCACATTGATCCGGTCATCATGATTGATATCACCCTGAACCGCAAGTCTCATCACGGTAACCCGATTCGTCAGCAAGGACACGATGTTGGTTCCTTTTACACACCGTTCCTCGATAACCGCATCATTTATGACTGTGCTCACGCCGATCCCCTCAATATAGCGTGAACCTGGCCCGGTGAGTGGAGTCGCTACACCCCCGCTTTTCGTGCAGTTATCCCACACCTTTGCCGGCCCCGAAACAATGCTTACCGTCCCGGTTAACATGCCAGTCCAGGCATAATCGCAATTACCCAGGCCAAAATCACATCCCTCCAGAAACCTTCCGTCATGGAACCAATCGCATTCCCTGCCATAAAACTCGATTTCAGCCAGATCACGCGTCTCATCGAATCCTGTTTCCCCCAGATCGGATTGCCCCGACAAGTTATCGTCATCATTGTTGTATGGCACGACATTTTTCCACACATCACTGGTTATCTGAGTGCTCGTCCCTTCCGTACCTCTGAGCGCCGCCCATTGATCACTCGGACGATCAAAGTAATGATATACAACCTCGGCATGCACACCACTATCCTGTCCATTCATCAGGATGCTGACGCTTTCCACTCCCCAGTTTCCCATAAAATCATACTGATTCCATCCCCGGAATTCAGGTGCAACCCAACTCAAGGTCTTGTTCGTCCAGGACAACTCACACGCTATGCCGGGCGGGGTTACCTCCGCCACGATAGCCACCTCGCGATTTGACCGGATGCATAATGAAACATCATCCCCGATTTCACTTAGACTTCCCGCATAGCAAATCCGCACCGCCAGCCCTGTGACCATGCCAGGCACAGGGGAAGTTCCCGGGAAATGCACACCTTGAGATGACAGGATATTGCCGGGATCACCGATTAATCCTGCCCCAGAAACCTGTAGCGCAACATGGATCTTCACACCATTGACGTCATTGGGCCGACTGTCCGCCAGCCCCAACGGATACGACTGCCCGGCAGGGAAATGAAGAGTACGGGTGGTCGATCCGGATGGACTGAGCACCCTAATCACATTCGACCCTATAGTTAGTACTGCCCGACCCAAAGGATCGTTAAAATTGGGCCCTTCCCTGGTTTCACTCATGGTAATGGTGGCATCAAAACCCTGTGGACTATTTACTGTCTGGTTATAGGTATTGGGCCATAAATCCACCCCGTCGTTAACTCCATCACCATCCGAATCAGGATTGAAGGGATCGGTTCCCGCCGCCAGTTCATCCGCCAAGGTCAAGCCATCGTGATCCTGATCATCATTACTGTTGTTGACTGTTGGATGGGCATCAATTCCATCCCCCAAGCCATCCCCATCGCTGTCGGGATTGTGCGGGTCAGTTCCTACCTGATATTCCTGGAGATTGGTGAGCCCATCGCCATCGGCATCCTGGTTGGCGTCGGCGGGGTTCTTGGGGTCAAAATTACGGAACACTTCCCATCCATCCGGCATGCCGTCGCCATCCGTATCGGAATTCGTGGGGCAGGTATCCGTGTTCATAAGCGCGATGCCACCCAATTCATCCTCCAGACTATTTCCAGGAACACCCATTTTTCGAATCCGGCCGACAACCACATCATTGGTTGTCATCCAATTATCCCCCCAAGTATAGACTCTCCCGCTGGCATTCACCGAACAAGACCGATCTCCGGCAGCGGTGACAGTCACCATGTTGCTCAACCCCTCAGGCACATCGCATTGTCCTGCGTCATTGCCCCCCCACGCGACTATAGTTCCATCGGCCAGCAAGGCCAGATTATGGTATGAGCCTGCGGCAATTGCGGTTGCGTTAGTCGCAAACGCATGGAGCGCGAGATTCGACTCGCTCCCAGACCAATCCCCAACCTCACCGTTGGAGAACAAAATCACCCCATTCCCGGAAACATCGCTGGCCGCGATGGCCACGACATTGCTCGCAATGGGTGTCGGTTCACCAGAACCCCAAGCAACAACCTGGCCATCGGCCAGCAGGGCCAACCCTTCTACGATGGCGATCGCGTTGCTGATTTGGGCGACAACACAGGAGAACACATTTGTATTTTTAACGGCCCGCGCGCAGTATTCACCGTATCTCGAAGCTTCCAAAGCTTGCCCTCTGGCATAACCGTCTTCATGTCCCACTACGAGATAGGCGTCTTCCGGGGATGTTTCTGTGCTGGACCAGTACAAGTAACCGCCTAATATCTCGTCGGATAGCAGTTTCGCCTGAAGTTCCTCTTTCGTGGGGAGTCGGCCGCCCCAGTCAAATGCCTGGACCAAGGATTCGTACCAATTGCCGCCATCTAACTCCTCAGACCAGACCAGATTCGTCAGCATCTCAGGATGGATATGACATGCCTCCACACATCCATCCTGCTTCAAAACCAGGATACGATCATGCCCTCTTGAAATGGCGACGGCATTGGTGATGGCTGACAGGAAAGAATTATCATCCGACAAACATTCATACTCAGAAATGAACCCCTTGACATGCCCATCCTTCATGAGCGCCAGTTTCACGCCCCCCTGAATACACACATCCAGGGCCACATCAGGATCATAATAGGGAAACTTTCCAGGCAACCAGGCGGCAAGCAGTCCCGACTTGACCTCCTGCCCGTCTGTAAGGCCATCGTCATCTGATTCGGGGTTGAAGGGATCGGTTCCCGCCTGATATTCCTTAAGATTTGTCAGGCCATCGTGATCTGGATCCTGCCCAGCATCGGTCAGGTCGAGTGGATTAAGGCCATGCTGAATCTCCCAGAGGTCGGAAATCCCGTCCCCATCGGAATCGAGACCGGACTGCACTACACGCAGGACTGCCACGGCACTGGTGACGGAACCGAGGATGTTACCAGCCACCACACTCCAGCAGGAACTGTTCGCGGCCAGGGTGAGTGGTGGCGTGGTATAAGTGGCCGCGTTAGCGCCAGCAACCGGCACGCCGTTGCTCAGCCATTGCCAGACCAGAGGGTAGCCTGCAGATCCTGCATTGAAGGTCGCCTGCGCTCCAATTGAAACTACTAGTGAAGCGGGGTTATTGGTAATTGAGGCCGGTTGGCCGAAGCGGGCGAGGATGCTATGGTTCATGCTGATGTCAGCAAAAGAGCAACTGGAATTGGTTCCGACCGATGTCCCATCCACAACGATTTCAATATTGCCGAAGCCAGGCGCGGGGGAAATCGAGAACGACTGGGACGAACCGGGAGCAAGAGTGATCGAACCGGATGGCGAAATCGTTCCACCAGTGTCGGCTGTTGCCTGAATCGAGTAATTGACCACCAGGTTGGCGACCCGACTGAATACCCCGTTGAAGACATTTGAAACCAGGACACTATAACCGGTGTTCAGGTCAAAGATTGTCACTGCCTGAATCGTATAGATTGAATTAGTTGCATAGGGTATCGGCACCCCGTTACGCAGCCACTGATATGAAGATGGCGCCAACCCTGTCGCTGAAACAGAAAACACTGCAGATTGTCCACAAATAGCAGTAACATCCGATGGCTGTTCCAGGATCGAGACAGGCGATGTCTCGGCAAATAAGGCAGATGATGGAACGATTTGCTTCGGCAAGACAGGGCTGGACCAAAACAATTTCGCGACCCATGCACCGCCTTTTTCAAGATATTCCATTCTGAGATCATACTTGTGGCCCGCCTCCAAATGGATCGCCGGGCTTGTATTGGTTGTTGACTCGCTGTGATTGGCATTGTCATTGATCAACAGCATGCCGTCGATCCAAAGTTTCACACCATCGGCAGTCACTGTGTAGAAGGTGTAATCTTGGGTGTTTGTTACTAATATCTTCGCTGTCCAGGTTGGACGCCAATAATCCGCACTCGGATAATACGCCGACGGTAGAGGCGGGGCACATATGAAATTTATAGAGGGATCTATCATATTGGAGTAATAATGCTGCCCTCCTGCAAATTGAAACCAATATTGCCCACACACTCCGTCCGCCGAAAACTCCGCTATGATCGTGTGATTATCTGTCAGATTCTCAAAACAATAATTCGACACTGCACCGACCGACACGCCATCCACCTTGACGTCGCTGAGTGTAAATCCAGCGTTTGCCGTCACTGAGAAAACAACTGATGTCCCCAAATTAAGGATACAATCTCCTGCCGGTGAGATCTGACCGTGAGTTGCGGCGGCACTAATGACAAAAGTATCAGTCAGAACCAATGAAGCGACCTTGCTCGTCAAACTCCCGAAATCGCTACTGATGACGACGCTGAAACCTGCTCCGTTATCCGTATAACTCGTTGCAGGGGTTGTATATATCCGACCAGTTGCACCTGTTATGATCTGATTGTTCCGCAACCATTGATAGGTTAAAGGCCGTGAGCACTCGGCCGTAACGTCAAATATCCCCATTTCTCCGGAATGCACACGTTGACTAGAGGGTGACTGCAGGATTACGGCAGGCAGACAGGAGTTACTGTCGGCAGGGTTTGTACCAGATGCAAGTTCTTCGCCATCGGATATACCATCGAGATCCGAATCGGCATTAGTGGCCGAGGTGCCGAGGCAGACTATGGCGTAACCAGTGCCGTATGTTGCCGTAAACGAGAGGAAACGGGATGCTATGGGACAATCGGGTATAACGCCTAGCCCGTGGAGACGATTATCTGTTGTTGAATACATGAAGCCAGGGAAGCCGTGGGCGGATGCGATGGACGTCACATTGGAGAGTTGCTGAGGAACCGTGATATCTAACCCAGCACCGTTTGGATACTCTCCTGGATCATACCAAGATATCACCGTATCATTCCCAAGTTTCGCCAGAAATTGCCCGTAAGCCGTTGCGGCAATCGCAACCGCATTACTCACGATTCCGGGCACGTCGATATTATTTCCGTCATAATCCCAAGCAACAACATGACCATCTGCTAGGCGGGCGAGACTGTCGTTAACACATGCGGCAACTTCAACCACATTACTCAAACCTATAGGCATGCCCACACTCCAGTCTTCAGGCATTTCCACCCCAGACCCCCACGCCACCACGTTACTGTCGGCGAGAATGGCAATGCTATAACAATCTCCAGCCGCAATGCTTGTGGCATTGGTCACGGTGCCGGGCACACTAGTCTGCCCGCTCCACACCACGGCGCCATCTGCGAGCAACGCAAGACTATGGTAGGCACCGGCTGCGACCGCAACCGTGTTAGTCGCGCAAACAGGCACGGTTGTCTGACCATAAGTGTTATCGCCCCAAGCCACAACATGGCCATCGTTCTTGAGCAGGAGGACATGACTGGCCCCGGCAGCAATCTGCCGACCATCCAACAACGAGTCAGTCATTCCCGGAATATTGGTGAGTATTGTAATATTGTTTGGCGATGTCCATGACACGACAAAGGACTTAGCCTCAAGGCCATCAGAAAGCCCGTCTCCATCGGTATCGGAGTTAAGGGGATCGGTTCCCAAGGCAATCTCCCCGCCATCATTCAGGCCGTCGCCGTCGGTATCGGGATTGTGCGGATCGGTACCGGTTTGATATTCTTGGAGATTCGTGAGGCCGTCGTGATCAGGATCGGTGGCAACATCGGAGGGATCGAAACGATTGAGACCGTACTGGATTTCCCAGAGGTCGGACATACCGTCCCCATCGGAATCAACCCCAATATTGCTATTCTGTGGGTCGGTTCCGTGCCTGTATTCCTGGAGATTCGTGAGTCCATCCCCATCGGCATCCTGGTTGGCGTCACCCGCGAAATAAGGATTCAGCCCATGTTCAATCTCCCATGCGTTCGGCATGCCGTCCCCGTCGGCATCGGAGGACCAAGGCAATATCTGAAATTTTGGCGTAAAAACCAAACTCATGGATTGGGTGACAGCACCCGCGGTATTAAAGGCATACTGCCGGGCATTAGACGACGAGGCCTGAATTCCAATAGTCGCTTCGTCACCCGAGGCACCCATGCCGCTCAATTCCAGATAATTGAAAATTACAGAAGAATTGGATTCAACGAGGACGATCTGGAATGTGAGGAGGGAAGAATCCGGATAATCACCCCGTGCCACATTCTGCCAGGTCACCACGAATTTTCGTTGACCGATGTCGCCCATGCTGGCGGTCGTGACTGCGGAATTCCCTATCAGGGCGAGATCGTCCCAGAACGCGGAGAGGAACGGGGTGCCGGGGTTCATGCTCGGGAGCGCGGTATTGCGGTATATGTTGTCGGGCTGGACAAATGTCAGGCGGCCATGAATGTTGACATAGGCGTTCGAGTAGGAGGAACCGAAAATGGGCATCAGCCAGGGCAAATTGACTTGGGCATAGCCATCAACGATGCGACCGTTGTAACTGTTACTTTCAACCCATGCGGGGACTTGCATCTCATTGTCGGGAGTAACCCACTGGTTTGAAGTTATGGTCAGCGTATACCACACCGAGGCATCCGGATCGGAATTGAAATCCGCCGAACCATCCGTGAAACTGAACAGATACTTGGCTTGTCCGATGTTAGCCAGTACGAAGTCGTTTGAGACTGATGGTTTCCCCGACCAAGGATAGGGCGTAGTCGGATTGAAGGGGCATTGATTGGTCAGGTTGAGGGAAACGGTGTAATCGTAGAATGGTTGCGCCAGGGACTTGAGTTGGCCTAGGTTGACGGGGCGGTAGTTTCCTGTGGCCATGTTGAATCCCTGGACCAGTGACAGGATGTTTGACCCTGAAGTCGCAAAACCCGGGACGGCGTTTGAGAACTCGTTGGCAGTCTGAGTGGCCAGCCACTTGAGTTGACCCTGGTTGAGCAGTGAGTAGTCGCTGGCATTCGTGGGATTGAGGACGGCGCGATTGGTCCACCATGCCGGTGCCTGTGTGCTGGCTGAGAGGGAAGGGCAGAAAAGCAGGGAGAGAGATATGACTTGAAGAAAAGGGCACAAAGCTCGTAGAGGAAAAACAATATAATGCCGCAGGAGGCGGCAAGAGGCCACCTGCTTGGCAGGTTTTGCGGCTTTTTGCGTCGTGTACATTTGATTGTTCATAGACACCTTTGGCGTGGATCCGGCCGGGTTGAGAGTTACTGGGTCGGCCCGTTGGTGAAGGAGCCCATGGAGAGGTCGCCTTGGGGCGGAATGTAGATGATAGAATTTTGGTTCAGGGTCAGTTGCCCGGAGACGGTCACATTAGAGACAGATAAAGTTTCCACAGCCCCGCCCACTACGATAAGATAACGCTGATCAGCCGCTTGCTGCGTCAACGCTCCCACCTGTGTGGCCGTGATGCCGACGAGAAATGAACCGTTGCCGTTTGGCTGTAACGCACTAACCGCCTGCGCTCCCTGCACCGCCGTTGCAAAGGCATCCATATTGCTGAAAGCAGCACTGCCAAGTCCTATAATTGTGCTGACATCCTGAGTATGCGCCAGCGGAATTCTTGCATCACTCAAGCGGGCATCGTTCGAGCCAACCGAACCGACCTGTACTGCCGTGATGCCGGTGATGTTCGAGCCGTTGCCATAAAAACCACCTCCAGCAGTGATAGAACCGTCCCCATGTGTGACCTGCCCGTCGCCAACAACAATGGCGTTCTTGTTGCTTGAATATCCGGCGCCCAACATCAGTGACGCCGCACCGTCGACCGTCGTATAGGCAACCTGACCTGTCGTGATGCAGGCAATTTGCACAGCCGCTTTGGCCAGATTGGTCATGGCCCCATAAGACACTGATACGGGAGAGGCCTGCAAAATCGTCGCCGCATCCGCATTGGGGCCGATGTACGCATGGGCAAGTTGCCCTCTTTGAAGGGCACCTTGAGACGAGGAGTCAATGGTCGAGTTTTTCATTATCCCACCTATCTGACCCGCCCCGACACAACCCACAACGAGCGTGCCGGTGGCACCGCTTGCGCAAGCCAGAAACTGATAGGCCCCGTAGGATAGATTCCCAATAGACAATTTCGATGTCGCCCCCCCCATCCCTCTTTGCTGGGCACCGGGACTACCAATGATGGACCAACTGGATCCGGATTGAATGGTCCCGTTCTGCACTGCCCCATAAGAGGCGTTATCCATATTTGTGGTGTTGACCCCGTTCCCCCACGCACTACGGCCACCAGTCCGACTGCCATCAAGAAGAAATGCCAAAGGTTCACTCACGGATGCAAATTGGTTTGTTTGGCTGGCCGGCAATGCCGCGTCCGCTTTCGTCCCCTGCGCCGCCGAAGCAAAAGTAGTCCAATCCATTAAAGCGGCTGTTCCTAAGTTTCCATCAAGTTGATTCCCATTCCCTACGGCATATTCGCTATCACAGAGATACGTAGCCCGATCCGATGAGGAGGCGTAATTAGGGATCCAGCCTTGTGGTAGGGCTCCGATCTGACTAGGGGTTATCCCAGTTAGACCGGAACCGTTACCAATATAGTTGGAGGCTGTGATCATTCGTCCCACCGTCAGGTTGTTGGAGATGACGAAACCGGTGCTTGTTGCCCGGAATTTTTCAACCCCTAAAACATATCCATATACGTTACTCCCGGGGGTATCAATCAGTAACCCCGCATTCACCAGGTTGTTCGCATAGGCAGGACTCAACACGGCGGTGACGGCCTTGATATTGCCTGTCGCAGTAATCATCCCACCCACAGTCAGATTTGTCGAAATCGAGACATTCCCATCAACCGTAACATCGCTTGCCAAAAGTTTCCCCGTAAACAATACCGTCATCGAGAACATCACAAGCACTTTGCGAATATCACATGGTTTCATTTATTCCTCTTCCTGATTTCCGTCATCTTTCCTCCTCGTGGCGCCACCCAACTATAAATTCACGTTACCCTCGAATCGTACATTCCCCGAACCTGTAAAATAAACATTCTCCCTGTAATCCCCTTCCCGGATCACCAGGGTATCGTTCGACTGCAGAGCGGCACACCCCGCAGCGATTGTTTTCTTGGGTCCGTTGTTGGCTCGCGATGTCGAAACCAAACCGGACCAGGAATCTCGGCCTATTTTCTGTTCCACGTATATGATGCGTCCGCCCACGCGGGAGTTTTGATTGGAAACCGTGATATCCACAGGGAAAGAATCTGGTTCCTGACCGCCAATCGTTATAGTCGATTGATCGAGAGTGCCACTAGTGTTCACCAACGAGATTCCACCGGTGGAGAAAACAGCAGTCAGATCGAGATGATCAGTCTGTAAGACATCTGAACCAGCGCCCCATTGGTCAATGCAGAGCAAACTGTCGAGAATCGTCACGGCTCCCGTATCACATCGCAAGTTGATCCCCACGGCGCCGGGGTAACTTTCAAACGGAATGGCCACTGTCTGAATAGTATTGGTTTCAAGTCCGACCAATAATTCAGACCAAATATTCGACACAATGACGACTTCATTGCTGTCATAGAGATCGAGACTCACAGATGCGACAGTTCCTGTGCCAACGGTAAATATCAACACCGCATTATTCGTCAACCATGCTCGATCGACTTCCATGTGGAGGGAGACTGAACCCACAGTGACCCCAGTGACTTTCCAAGCGTGTCCGGTCGGGTTTGAAATCCATTCACCCCCATCCTTGAAGGCGGCTACCATCCAGTTCGGCCAGAGATAGGCCACCTCATTGGTTTCAGTATAATTAGGGTCGCCCCAAGGAATATAGGCACAGTTGAGGAGATTGCTTCCAACGCCATCCTCGATTCCACCTATTTCAGTATTGTCACTCAGGGAACTGGTCCCAAAGGAAAAACCGCCATTCTGAACGGTAAACTGTGCGGTCACAGATCCGCCGATGAAGCAAACTCCAAGAAGAAGGATTCTGCGGCTTATCTTATGACGTTTCCAAATGCCGTGAATCTTTCCCGTCATTGCTACACGCTCCCTGTTGGATCAATTTGAACCAGGACGAATGCGGGATTATTAGTACGGGAATATTTGCGTTGGATTATGCGCGAATCTTTTTTCAATCAGTGTTCATTCCTTCAGGTAATGGATATCGTTAATCGTGAAACCGGCCTTGCGCTCCATCTGCGACACGATCCGGTTGGCCTCGACAACTTTTTTCAAAAACTGGGGGTTCGGCTCGAAATTATCCTGGTAAAAGCCGTGGTTGTAGGCGGGAGAAGGGACGCCGTTATTCCAGACATACCCGTTGTAGGATGAAAACCAATGCGCCCCCACCACATAGGGCAGACTGGCCAGTTGGAGGAGGCAGTTCCTGTAGCCATTGCCCCTGTCCTCCCAGGTCGGCACCGTACTCCAAAGCGGCCAGCCGACCGTCGTGGGAACGCCGGACTCCTCGCAGCAGATGCACCACTCCGTGATGAGGATGGGCCGACCCGTCCGCTGATGAAAGAACTCCAGGGTCTTCATCTGATCCGGCGTAAAATGATCCTGCCCGCGCGGATACATGTTCAGGCCGATCATGTCGTACACGGAAAACAGATCGAGGCACCACCCGTATATGGACTTCATCTGGTCGAAACTGTCGAGGGCATTGGAGCCGGAAATACGCTGGCCAATGGTAAGGATTTCCGGCCTGTACTTCCGGACGGTCGCAATCTGAAAGGCAAAGTATTCCTTCACATAATGCCGCAGGAACTCATAAACCAGATCACGATAGACACCTCTGGCATCGGGCGGCATGTTGGTTTCAATCTCCGCGAAATCCCTGAGCCGGGTCCCGTACCGCCTGTTATAATCGTCGATGCGGCCATTGAATTTGATCCTGGCGAAGTTGGAAAACTCCCGGCGGCAGGCCGGCGAATAGATGGCCCGGGGAAGTTCCGCCCAAGGCAGTTCATTGTCAAGGCAGACCGCAAACAAATCCGCCCTGCCGCGCTTTTCGAACCACTCCTTGACATACCGGTCGTAGGCGTTCCTGAATTGTTCACTGAACACATCGGGGAATAACGAGGCGGAGCCTATGACCGGTTTTGTATTCCGATCCATCAT
>Ga0194063_10001757_pt1 | contig 13834 bp, 8 predicted proteins | sample SepL3720m_MetaG_FD_155459 | JGI IMG/M metagenome (GOLD analysis project Ga0194063, IMG submission 155459) | Anoxic zone freshwater microbial communities from boreal shield lake in IISD Experimental Lakes Area, Ontario, Canada - Sep2016-L373-20m | ecosystem: Environmental > Aquatic > Freshwater >... | reverse complement strand
TGCCGCGCCGCCCGGCGAGCGGCTGTGTCTGCGGGCGATTGTTGTGCCAGCGGATCGCCAGCCGCCGTAGCGGCTTCCGTCGCTGCGGCCTCTGGGGCTGGGGCCCCAGGCGTCCGAACCGCGCTCCTCTCCCTTCCTCTTTCTGTTGCCTCCAACCGCGATGACGGCTTCAACCCCTGCCCCCTGGCCCGAAGGAGCACCGGCGCTCCACCCCAGCGAACCGGCCCCTCGGCTCACGCCCCTGCCCAGCAGCGACCTGAGCGCCGCGATGCTGGCCACCCTGGAGCGCATCCCTGGCGCGGGGCTCAAGGGCGAGGGGTTTCCGCACCACGTGCTCGGCGAGCTGCTGTACAGCCCCCAGTTGTTGGGGCCCTTCCTGGAGTGGTGGGTGAGCGCCAAATCGACCATGGCTCTTTCGGTGCGGGAGCAGGAGCTGGTGATCCTGCGGATGGGCTGCCTCTATGCCAGCGACTACGTCTGGAAGCACCATGTGACGGTGGGGCGGGAGTTTGGCATCGACGACGCCGAACTGAGAGCGATCCGCAGCAGCAGGTACGACGGCTTCGGCGAACGGGAGCGGGCGCTGCTGGAGCTGACCGATGAGATGGTGAATCGGCGCACGGTATCGGCCGCTGTCTGGGCGCAGTACGGCCGGGCGCTGCCGGCCCGGGATCTGCTGGACCTGATCGCCCTGATCTCCCAGTACGTCCTGTTCGCCTTGACCAACAACGTCCTGCAGGTTCCGGTCGAACCGGCGCTGGCAGGCCAGCCGGGCCTGGGTGACTGAGTTGCAGCCGTCGATCCACATCTGGGTGCCCGGCCGAACACTCGACACCACCCCTGGTGGTCGTTAGGGTTTCAGGTCAGTGGTGTTGTGACCCGTGACCGTTTCCGCCCAGCGTCCCCAGGCCACCCCGAGCGAGACCGGTGGCGCCAACCCGCCGCTTGACCCCGGCCTGGAGATGGCGGCCGGCTTCGGGGCCGGCCATGCCCATGACAGCTTCCCGATCACGGCGCCGGCCGCCAACCCGGTGTTTTATCGCACCTACAGCCGCAAGACCGCCACGGGGCGCGAGAGTTGGCATGAAGTGGCCGAGCGCAATCTCGAGGGCCTGCGCCAGCTGGGGCACCTCAGCGACGCCGAAGTCAGCCTGCTGCGCCGTATGCAGCAACAACAGAAGGCTCTGCCCTCGGGTCGCTGGCTGTGGATCGGTGGCACGGAGTGGATCGAGCGGCCTGAAAACTTCTCCGGGGCGTACAACTGCACCTCCACCAACCTGGTGGATTGGGAAGCCTTCGCCCTGATGATGGATCTGGCGATGATGGGTTGCGGCACCGGCGCCATCATCGAACCCCATCTGATTGAACGGCTGCCAGCCATACGCAACGAGCTGGTGGTTGAGGTGATCAGCGACATCGGCATCACCCCGGCCGAGCGGCGTCAGGACAACACCAGCCACAGCATTGACGACCACCGGGTGAGCATCAAGGTGGGCGACACCCGCGGCGGCTGGGTGGAGAGCTACCGGCTGCTGCTGCAACTCTGCAGCGATCCCAGCTTCAGCGGCCCCATCCACATCGAGGTGGACCTGGCCGATGTGCGGCCGGTGGGCGAGAGCCTCAAGGGGTTCGGCGGCATGGCCAATCCGGTCAAGCTCAAGGATCTCTACGGCCGGGTGGCCCAGCTGCTCAACCACGCCCGCGGCCGCCAGCTCACCTCGGTGGAATGCTGCCTGCTGATCGATGAGGCGGCGGTGACGATCGTGGCCGGCAACATCCGCCGCAGCGCCGGCATGCGCCAGTTCGCCGCCGACGATGTCGAAGCCTCCAGGGCCAAGGACAACCTCTGGCAACAGGACAGCGAGGGCAACTGGCGCATCGATCCAGAGCGCGATGCCCTGCGCATGGCCAACCACACCCGGGTGTTCCACAGCCGCCCCAGCCGCGAGGTGGTGCTGGCGGCCGTCAACAAACAGTTCCAGTCCGGCGAGGGGGCTATCCAGTTCGCCCCCGAGGCGATCGCCCGCTCCAATGCCGACCTGCTGCCGACGCGCGAGCTGCGCGAAGAGTTCATCGGCATCTACTGCGACCAGGGCCGTGAGGAAGCCGGCCGCTGGCTGCAACTGCACCATCCGGGCATCGAAGCGGCCGAACTCGAGCATCGGCTCGGCCGCTATGGGCTCAATCCCTGTGGTGAAATCCTCGGCGCCGACTTCCACTGCAACCTGGCCGAGATCCATCTCAATCAGATTGATCCCCACGACTACCAGGCCCAGGAGGAGGCCTTCACCGCTGGGGGTATCGCCGTGGCCTGCCTGCTCAACCATCGCTTTGAGGTGGAGCGCTATCGCCAGAGCCGGGCCTGGGATCCGATCGTGGGCGTGAGCTTCACCGGCCTGTTCGACTTCTTCGTGCATGCCTTCGGCACGCCCTGGCTGCAGTGGTGGGAGGCGGGCCGCCCCGACAGCGAAGAAGGCCGGGCTTTCCGGGCGGAAGAGGCCCGTTATCTGGGCCGCTGGAAGGAGATCGTCAACCGGGCGGTGGGCGAATACTGCGATCGCCATGGCATCCGCCGCCCCAATCGCTGCACCACCGTGCAACCGGCCGGCACCAAGAGCCTGCTCACCGGCGCCAGCCCCGGCTGGCATCCCCCCAAGGCGCAGCGCTTCATCCGTCGCATCACCTTCCGCAAGAACGATCCGGTGGCCTTGGCCTGCATGGATTACGGCTACACGATCGTGCCCAGCCAGTCCGACAAAGATGAGCAGGGGCGCCTGCTGGATGATCCCTTTGATCCGCGCTGCACCGAGTGGCTGGTGGAGATTCCCACCGAGGTGAGCTGGGCCACCATTCCCGGCGCCGACAAGGTGGAAATCAACAACTTCTCCGCCCTGGCCCAGTTTGATTTCTACATGCAGGTGCAGCAGCATTACACGGCTCACAACACCTCGGCCACGGTGGAGTTCCGTGAGCATGAGATCGAGCCGCTGGCCGATGCGATTCATCGCGCCATTGACAACGGCCAGGGCTACATCTCTGCGGCTCTGCTGGCCCGCTTTGATGCCAACGCCACGTTCCCGCGGTTGCCGTTTGAACCCATCGATGCGGCCACCTACGCCCAGCTTTCGGCGGAGGTGGTGGCCAGGCGCCACACGGCTGATTTCTTCGAAGCTCTGCGCCGCTACGACCGCGGCGAACTGGTGGATGCCGGCCCGGCGGGATGTGATTCCGACAAGTGCCTGCTGCCCCTGGCCAAGCCGCAGGGGTGAGGTGAACCAGCGAGATTTCCTCTCCGGAGCAGGTTGCCGGGGCTCGGGTCCCACAGGCCAGACAACAGTCAGTCACGCTTGGTCACGGACTGACCGTTTGCCGATGGCCAGCAGGTGATCGATGGCATGAGCGTTATGCCATGACGGCGCCAATGGGGTGACCGGTGGATGCAGCGCCTGCAACTGCCAGTGCTGAGCTGCATCAGCGACCAATCCCCCCCGGCAGATCAAGCCGTTGCGACGGCTGGCCGAGCCCAAGGGGATCGACGGGCGCTTCACAGACCACGAACGCCTGTTGGTTGAGGTGATGACCATCAAACCGGCTCGGTCGCCAAAGCTGGTGGCGCAGCAGCACCGGGAAGAGTGAGCGGCAAAGCCGATCAGCCGGGACCGCGTCGTACAAGACGGGCACGCCGCCCGCTGCCGCGAGTGTGAGCAGCCGCGCCTTTGCCGGTGGGTGAGGGACAAGGCGCGGCAGGCGGCCCTCACCAGCGCCAACGGCGTGGAACGCAGGCGAGCCAGAGGGATTGCCGCGATCCGCTGCGCCGGGACCACAAAAGTTCGTCTTGTGGGCATACAGCGCTTGAGCGACTTATAAGTGGGCACCTGTCTTGTTGCTTGTTCATGCCCCTCCGGCGCGGCCTACCGGCGGTCGCCCTCTGCGGTATGGCCCTGCTGACGGGCTGCCGTCCCTCCAGCCCGGAGGCAGCCCGCCCCCTGGCCGTGGACACGATTGCGGTGAACCTCGCCACCTTCCGCCAGGAAGTGGCCACGATCAGCACCCTCGATGCGCTGGAGGCTGTGCAGTTGGCTGCCCAGGCTGGCGGCCGGATTCAGGAGTTGCGCATCCGCCAGGGAGACCGGGTGAAGCCGGGCCAGCTGCTGGTGGTGCTGGATCAGGCGCAGTTGCAGGCGGAGGTGCTGAGCCTGCGCTCCGCCCAGGCCAAGGACCGGCTCAACTACCAGCGCTTCGCCTATCTGGCGCGGGTCGGGGCCGCCAGCGCCCTGCAGCGCGATGAGCTGCGCCAGGCCTATATCGAGACCTCCGCCAATCTGAAGGCCCGCCAGGCGGATCTCGCCTTCCGCGACCTCCGCTCCCCCAGCGCCGGCGTGATCGGCGATGTGACGGTCAAGGTGGGGGATGTGATCCGCGCCGGTGATCCGTTCACGACGGTGATCCGCAACGGTGAGCTCACGGCTCGCATCGAGGTGCCGGCCCGGCTGCGCAACCGGGTGCGGCCGGGTCAGACGGTGATCCTGGAGGATCCCGGCAGCAGCCAGCCCCTGGCACGCGGCGCGGTCGATTCGATCGATCCCAGCGTCAATGTCGGCAACCAGGTGCTGCTGGTGAAGGCCGCCTACGACAACAGGAATGGCAGCCTGCGCAACGGCCTGCGGGTTCGCACCCGCGTGGTGCTGGACAGTCACATCCAGTTGTCGGTGCCGGTGGGTTCCGTCATCCAGTCCTCCGGCCAGAGCTATGTGTACCGCCTCGGCACGCTGCAGGAGCTGGAGCGCGATCCAGGCCAGGCGCTCCTGGAGCGGCTGCGCCGCCTGCCGCCCACCAGCCGCTTTGCCCTGCAGACCCGCGTGCAGCTCGGTCCCCTGCAGGACGGCCGCTACCCGGTGCTCAATGGCCTGGACGCCGGTGCCCAGGTGATCAGCAGCAACCTGCTCAGCCTGCGCCATGGGCTGCCGGTGCAGCAGGCGCCGTCCTCGCCCTCAGCGGTGGCTCCGGTGACGGCCGGGCCGTCGCGTTAGGGAGAAGCACGCCGATGTCCGCCTCCAACCGCTTCATCCTCAGGCCGGTGCTGACCACGGTCTGCAGCCTGCTGATCGTGATCGCCGGTCTGATCGCCCTGCCGATCCTGCCGATCGAAAACCTGCCCGACATCGCCCCGCCGACCGTGCAGGTGAGCGCACGTTATCCCGGCGCCGATGCGGTGAGTGTCGAAGAGGGGGTCACCGCGGTGCTGGAGCAGCAGATCAACGGGGTGGAGAACATGGAGTTCATCACCTCCACCAGCGCCGCCGACGGCACCAGCGCCATCAGCATCGCCTTCGCCAGCGGCACCGATGGCGCCATCAACCAGGTGAATGTGCAGAACCGGGTGGCGCTGGCCGAACCGCAGCTGCCCGCCGAGGTGCGCCAGTCGGGGGTGACGGTCAGCCAGGCCTCCAACTCGATCCTGCTCGTCTACAACCTGGTCAGCACCGACCCGGCCCGCCCGTACAGCGTCGAGACGCTCAGCGGCGAGCTGGATCAAGGGCTCACCGATCAGGTCCGGCGGGTGCGCGGCGTCGGCGAGATCGCCTATTTCGGCAATCGCCGGCTGGCGATCCGGGTGTGGCTCGACCCCGACCGCCTCACCCAGCAGCAGCTCAGTGCCGCCGATGTGGTGGCCGCCCTGCAGAGCCAGAACCGCCTGGTGCCCGCCGGGCGGGTCGGCGGTGCGCCGGCGCTCCAGGGCCAGCCCTACACCTTCTCGGTGCAGCTGCAGGGCCGGTTGCTGCAGAACGAGGATTTCGAGAATCTGATCCTGCGCAACACCGGTGATGGCGCCCTGGTGCGGCTGCGGGATGTGGGCCGCGTCAGCCTCGGCGGCGAGAGCTACGACATCAGCGCCACCGATCTGCGCGGCGTGCCCTCGGTGGGCCTGGCGATCTATCAGCTCAGCGGCAGCAATGCCCTGGAGGTGTCCCAGGGGGTGGAGCAGGTGCTGGCGGAGTTCCAGGCCGGCCTGCCGCCGGGGATGAAGCTCGAGAAGATCTACGACGTCACCGATTTCATCAGCGCCTCGATCGAGGGGGTCAGCGATTCGCTGCGCGATGCGGTGGTGCTGGTGGTGCTGATCCTGTTCCTGTTCCTGCAGGACTGGAAGGCGACATTGGTGCCGGCGATCGCGATTCCGGTGGCCCTGGTTGGCACGTTCGCTTTTGTGAAGGTGTTCGGCTTCAGCCTCAACCAGCTCACCCTGTTCGGCCTGGTGCTGGCCACCGGGCTGGTGGTCGATGACGCGATCACGGTGATCGAGGGCACGTCGACGCGCCGCGCCGAGGGGCTCTCGGGCCTGCAGGCCGCCAAGGCGACGATGGAGGAGCTGTTCGGGGCGGTGCTGGCCACCTCGCTGGTGCTGTTGGCGGTGTTCCTGCCGGTGCTGTTCTTTCCCGGCGCCACCGGCACGATCTACCGGCAGTTCGCGGCCACGATCCTGTTCGCGATCGCCATCTCCACCTTCAACGCGCTCACCTTCTCGCCGATGCTCTCGGCCCTGCTGCTGTCGCGCCAGGACCCGGAGCCCAGCCGCCGCGTCTACGCCATCGCCGGTGCCCTGCTCGGTTTTCTCTATGGCCTGCTGGTCAGCGGCGGTGGCGTGCTGCCGGCCCTGGGGATGCTGAGCCTGGCGGCGCTGCTCGGCTACGGCCTTAGCCAGCTCAGTGGTCGGCCGCTGCTGCTGCCGTTCTGCGCTGCCGGGGCCGGGGCCGCCCTGCTGTTCGCGGGGCTGAGCAACCCGCCTTTGGCGCTGCTGTTCAGCGGCATCGGCGTCAGCGCTGGCTGGTTCACCCCCTGGATCTTCCAGGCTTTCAATGGCTTCTACGGCCGGGCCGAGCGGGCCTACGACCGAGCACTGGGCGGTGTGCTGCGCCATCGGGGGCCGGTGATGGCGACCCTGCTCGGCGGCATCGTGCTCACGGCGGTGGCCTTCAACACCATTCCCTCCGGCTTCGTGCCGGTGGAGGACCAGGGCTATGCGATCGGCATCGTCCAGGCCCCGGAGGGCAGCTCCGATGCGATCACCGGCGCGATCAACCGCCAGGTGGCGGCGATTCTGGCGGAGGAAAAAGCAATCACGGCGGCGGCGGTGTTCAGCGGCGCCAGCCTCAGCGGCAATGCCCCCAACCGCGGCCTGTTCTTCTTCGGCACCACCAACTGGCAGCAGCGCAGCGCGCCGGATCAGTCGATGGAGGGGATCGTGGCGCGGTTGAACCGGCGCTTCGCCAGCCTGCGGCAGGCCCGGGTGATCGCCATCCAGCCCCCTTCGATTCCCGGTTATGGCAATGCCGGCGGCTTCGAGTTCCAGCTGCTCGATCGCAGCGGCGGCGGCCTGTCGCTGCCGCAGTTCTTCCAGGCCGCCGGCCGGCTGATCCAGAACGCCAATGCCCAGCCCGAGTTGAAGGGGGTGTTCACCCAGTTCAGCCCCGAGGCCCCCCAGCTGCAGATCAGCGTGGACCGGGCCCGGCTGGCCTCGCTGGGCATTGACTTCGGCCAGGCGATGCAGACGCTCAGCCTCAACTTCGGCGGCGCCTACATCAATGACACCTTCCAGGAGGGCCGGGTGCGGCGGGTGTTCGTGCAGGCGGATGCTCCCTACCGCGCCACCCCCCAGCGCCTCGACGATCTTTATGTGCCCAGTGCCAAAGGCGAGCCGGTGCCGCTGTCGGAGTTCATCCGTATCGGTCCTTCGACCGGTCCGGCGGTGATTCCCCACTTCAACCTCTATCGCTCGATCAAGGTGGAAGGCGAGGCGGCAGCCGGCCATAGCTCCGGCCAGGCGATCGTCGCGATCCAGAAGGTGTTCGATCAGCTGGGGGTGAGCGGCATCAGCTCCGACTGGACCGGCCTGTCACGGGAGGAGGTGAAGGCCGGCTCGCTGGCGATCGTGATCTTCGCCATGGGCATCCTGGTGGTTTATCTGGTGCTGGCGGGGCAGTACGAGAGCCTCAGCGATCCGCTGATCATCTTGATGACGGTGCCCGCCGCCATGCTGGGCGCTCTGGTGTTTCTGGCCCTGCGCGGCGAGGTGCTCAACATCTATGCCCAGGTGGGTCTGGTGATGCTGATCGGCCTGGCGGCCAAGAACGGAATTTTGATTGTGGATCTGGCCAATCAGCGGCTCTCCGAGGGGCTGACGGCCCTGGAGGCGGCCCGGGAGGCTTCAAGGGCGCGGCTACGGCCGATCGTGATGACAGCGATCTCGTCGCTGTTCGGCTTCCTGCCACTGGTGCTCGCCAGCGGCGCCGGCGCCCGCAGCCAGACCTCCCTTGGCACGGTGGTGTTCGGTGGCCTGCTGGCGGCAACGCTGCTCAGTCTGTTCGTGGTGCCCGTGTTCTATGTGGTGATGAAGAGCTGGCTCGGCGGTGGCCCTGCAGCCGATGCCACGGGGTTGTCCGAGGCCAAAGCGGCTGCGCCGGCGCCTGGTCCATGAACCGCGGCGCCGGCCCCCGAGCGACCAACCGCCGAGCGACCAACCGGAGCGTGCTGGCGGCCCTGTTGGCGGGTGCGTTGCTGGGGGCGGCGCTGGCGTTGCTGCTGCAGGCAGCGATTGCGCGCACGGCGACGCCGCTGTCGCCGGCGCGGGCGCTCTGGCAGTTGTGGCTGCTGGCGTTGGCGGGGGGGCTGTCCGGCTTTGCCCTCAGCACGGTCACGGCGCTGCAGGCCGCCAATCCCGACCCCGACTACCACCGGCTCCGCCGGCCCAGGCCGCTTCGCCCTTCTCTTCACCGCCGGCCACCTGAAGCCGGCGACTCCTCCTCGATGCGGCGTTCCTGAACCCTCAGCGGCGGTCTGCGGGCTCGCTCAGTGCGAGTAGCGCCCCGTGCGCTACTCCTTGTTTCGGGGGGACTGGCGGGCCTGCTCGGTTTCCTGAATGGTGAGCCTGCTGATCAGCACCCCCATGACGGCAGCGATGTAGAAGGTGCCCGTCACTGCGATCATCACGCAGATCATGCTGGCTGGCGCTGTCATCGGCACGACATCGCCATAGCCCATGGTGGTCAGACTGACGAAGGCAAAGTAGTTCAACTCCGCAAAGTTCAGGCCCCACACCGAGTGCGTTACGCCGGCGGCCTCGGCGCCGATGTCGATACCCCGGAAGCTGCCCGGCTGGATGGTTTCCAGGCCGCACAGCAACAGGCCGCTGGCCAGTCCGAGCATCAGATATCCCGCCAGAGCTCCCTGCAGAACGGCTGCATTCACCATGCGCTCACGGGCCAGTCGCCGGATCAGGCGAATGGCACTCCAGCCACCGAAGAACGTCCACAGCAACATCACCGGGATGCCGGTGTTGCGCATCTCCACGGGCGTCAGGGTCCACAGCAGCCAGAACGCGATTGCACTGATGCCGAGTCTTCGGTAGGACTTGGATGGTGTGCCACGGGTCGCCATCTCTGTCGGTTCTGTGCATAATCCCTGCACCAGGACCAACCCCAAAATAAGATAGCCGATCGAGGCGAGTCGGCTCCAGGGCTCGGGAAGGCCAAAGCAGACCATCAGGGCGATGCAGGAGATCAGCAACCGCCTGTAGAAAAAAGATCGCTGCATTGATGGTGCGCTGGTTGACTGGTTTGTTTCATTCCCTGGCAAGACCATCGGCTGCTGCGATCAGATGTCACAGCTTGGGCAGATGCTGGATTCATGTGCTGCAGGCAGCAGCATCATGTTGAGTCCGGTCCCCCTGGCCTCCTCGAAGGCCTTGGTCGCGAGGCTCCGAGGCAGGAGTTTGCGTTGCTGTCCATGATTACAGGCCCTTGGCCACCTTGCAGGGGTGGCGACTGAAAGGAAGGCCGCCGGTGCATGGATAGGCAGCCGAGTTGATGCTGGAGCTGCAAGGGCTGGCCCGATCGTTCCCTCCAAGCCGCTGACATCAGCTGGTCCCGGTGTTCAGCGGCAAGCTGTACCAGTGGATCGATCTGATCTGGACGGCCATCTGAGGTGGGGGAACGTCGTGCCATAACCCTGAAGCCGCCGATGGGGGCACCGCATCTTTACGAGAACAATGTGATGTTTTGATATCTGTAAAAACGTAAAATCTCAACTTGAATCTTGATCTAAGTATCTTTAATGTCTAGAATTTGAATCTCTTTTGTAAGCTTGGTGATCAACGGGAGCAGCTGAAATGCACGTTCTTCTCGGTAAGGATGGACTGGTGTAGCTGGCCCGGGTGCCTGCGGCGCAGTTGCTCCGAGTCCGTGGCTCGACCTGGAGTTGCCTGGGCCTGAATCGATGAGTAAGGATCAAGTCTGTTGGTGTGGCTACGGTGCCTGGTGCCTGGTGTTTCCCTGTCCAGTTTCAGCAGAGCGTCCATCGGGTTGCTCTGATACTCTCGCTACTCAATCGGCTGTGTCATCAGAGCCCATGATCCCTTCACGAATCGTTGGCAGGGCTACGGGTGAAAACTGGATTGGCCTGATCGATGCAACGTATGCGATTGTTCTTACTCTTCTGGTGATCGAGCTGCCGATCATTATTCTCGACAACCTTTCAGCGGGCGAAACCCATCATTATCCGCCAGGCGATCTTGTCAACGCAGTCGCTGCGATCATCATAGGTTATTTTGCTATTTTCACCATTATCTATGACATTTGGGCCTATCATAAGGCCCTGTTGGCCGACGCCATCAAGCTGAGAATGTTCGCGGTCGCCACCGGTTGGCTGCTGTTTGTCAGCAGCCTGGTTTCGCCTTTTTACTATCTAGTCAACCACTATGCAGTTGAATTGATTCTTCATGTCGGTGATGATGTTTCCAGAGAAAGAAGGTATCTGGCTGTTGTGCGGGTCGTCGTTTTCTTGTTGATCGGTCTTCTCTATCTGATTCTTGCCATTCTTGCCACAATCGAAAAGAGGCAGGTTGGACAGAGCATCGAGAAGCGTAAGGATCTGCACATTCTTTTTGGAACCGCTCTCAGTAAAGGTCTGCTGACGATTGCTGTGGGCCTGATTGGTGATGTGTTGTTTATTGCGCCGCCTCTGCTGATTCTGATCATCGCCATCTCCACCTATATCCCCTTCAATCTTTTTGCCACCAATCCCCTCAACAGACTCATGCAACGCCGCTGACAACGCTGCTGGTCCGCTCGGGCCGGCTCGCCCCGGCTGGTCCTGCCCCTGGCTCTGTGGCCCAGGCGACGCAACGTAAACTCAGCGGATTGCCGGCCCACCAACCGTTCCAGTACCGATGCACTTCCAGGACATCATCAGCGGTCTCAATCGGTTCTGGGCGGATCAGGGCTGCCTGGTGTTGCAGCCCTACGACACCGAAAAGGGTGCCGGCACCATGAGTCCGCACACCGTGCTGCGGGCGATCGGGCCGGAGCCCTGGGCCGTGGCCTATCCGGAGCCCTGCCGGCGCCCCAGCGATGGCCGCTATGGCGACAACCCCAACCGCGCCCAGCACTATTTTCAGTACCAGGTGCTGATCAAGCCATCACCCAACGGCATCCAGGAGACCTACCTGGCTTCCCTGGAGGCCCTGGGCATTCGGCAGTCCGATCACGATATTCGCTTCGTGGAAGACAACTGGGAATCACCGACTCTGGGGGCCTGGGGTGTGGGTTGGGAGGTGTGGCTCGATGGCATGGAGGTCACCCAGTTCACCTATTTTCAACAGTGTGGTGGCCTGGATTGCCGGCCGGTGTCCATTGAGATCACCTATGGCCTTGAGCGCCTCGCCATGTATCTGCAAGATGTGGAGAGCATCTGGGATCTGATCTGGAATGGCGAGCGCAGTTATGGCGATATCTGGTTGCCATTTGAAAAGGGGCAGTGCACCTACAACTTTGAAGCCGCCAACCCCGAGCGGCTGCAGCAGTTGTTTGCCATCTATGAGGCCGAAGCCGGCGACCTGATCGCCCAGGCTTTGCCGGCCCCTGCCCTTGATTTCGTACTCAAGTGTAGCCACACCTTCAATTTGCTCGAGGCCCGTGGGGTGATTTCCGTCACCGAGCGCACCGCCACCATCGCCCGCATCCGCCATCTGGCCAAGCAGGTGGCGGAAGCCTGGTTGGCCGAACGCCAGGCCCTCGATTTTCCGTTGCTGACGGAGCAGCAACGGGCCAGCTGGCAACAGGCCCAAGCCGACTCTGTGCCTGTGCCCGCCTGAGTTGCGCAATCCCGCCGGGCCTGCTGCAATGGTGTAGCGATTGGATGGAAGTTGCGTCTGAATCTGGGTTGTGGCCGTCGCCATCTCGACGGTTTTGTCAATGTCGACATCCATTCGGGCTGCCAGCCTGATCGCGTCGTTGACCTCGAGAGTTTTCTCTGGCCATTTGACGACAACGTAGCCGAGGAGATTGAGCTGCATCACGTGCTGGAACATCTCGGTCAGCAGACGTCTGTTTTCCTTGAGATCATCCAGGAGCTCTACCGAGTCGGTCGTGATGGCTGCGTGATTCATGTCACCGTGCCCCATCCCAATCACGCCGATTTCAGCACCGATCCCTCCCATGTGCGTTCGATCAAGCCCGAAACCCTGGCCATGTTCTCGCGCGAAGTCTGCAAAGCCTTGCCAAGGTCGGCATCGTGATTACGGAGCAGGATGCTCATCAGTACGCTGAGATCTTTGGCAATCTGATCAAACAAGTTGCCATTGATCTTGTGATCAAGAAACCCGCAGCCCTTGAACCCTCGCCATCGCAACAGTTGGAGTTCTGTTGATGGTTGCCGGTTCGTTGTCGAACGTGGGGCTGCTGTGAAACGCCGAACCCTGCTGCTTGCCTCTGTCCTGTTGCTGGGGAGTTTTCAGGCCGGCCGGCTGGCGGAGCGGGCGATCTGGCCTTGTCGCCTGCGGCCCGTGGCGGCGTTGGTGGCGCCATGGCTGGGCCAGGCGATGCCCAGCCAGCAGCTGTGTGAGCTGTTCCTGGCTCTGCCCTCCTTCTGAATCGACCTGGCTCCGCCACCATCAAGACCTATGGCTCCAGAGTGCGGCGGTTTCTGGCAGCAAGCAGCCGTGGCGCCTCGCCCTGGAGGCGATCGACCAGGCGCTCGATCAGCTCGGGCCAGTCGCCCGATCGTCGCTGGCGGAACAGGCGCAGGGACGGATACCAGGGGCTGCTGTCACCGTCGAGTCCCCAGCGCCAATCGGGTACCCGCTGCAGCAACAGCCAGACCGGCAGCTCCAGAGCACCGGCCAGATGGACCAGACCACTGTCAGCGCTGACGATCAGATCACAGCAACTGGCAATGGCGGCTGTGTCGCGAAAATCCCAGGCCTCATCCACGCCAGCTTGGCCCGGGTGGAAGGCGGAGCGAAAGGAACAGCTGGCCAGCTGCTCAGCCCCATACCCTTTCTGCAGCGACAGCAGCCGCAGGCCCGGAATTCCAGCCAGAGGTGCCAGCAGGGCGAGCGGCAAGGAGCGCCCCCGGGCGCTGTCGCGCAGCTCAGCTGTGGGATTGCCCTGCCAGTGCAACCCCACCAGGAGCTCCTGCGCCTTTGGTGCCTGCGCCTCTGGTGCTTGCGCCTCTGGTGCTTGCGCCCTTGGCGCTGGCGTCCCTGATGCCAGCCGCCGGCGCCACTGCTCCAGACGCTCGCTGCCAACGCTCAGGTAGGGAGTGGGAGTTTCAAGGGCGGTGGGGGGCTGGGCCAAGGCGTGACAGCTGGAGAGCAGGGGCAGCCAGGCGCCCTGGTGATCGGCGGCCTGCTGCGCTGTGACCACCGCGTCGGCGAGGCCGGAGCCGGCGATCAGCCCCGCCAACGGCTCCTGGACGCAGAGCGAGATCTTGCGGGCATGGGGCCGAAAGCTGGGGGCATAGCGCACGAACTGCAACACATCGCCCAGGCCCTGATCAA
>Ga0194063_10001756_pt1 | contig 13842 bp, 11 predicted proteins | sample SepL3720m_MetaG_FD_155459 | JGI IMG/M metagenome (GOLD analysis project Ga0194063, IMG submission 155459) | Anoxic zone freshwater microbial communities from boreal shield lake in IISD Experimental Lakes Area, Ontario, Canada - Sep2016-L373-20m | ecosystem: Environmental > Aquatic > Freshwater... | reverse complement strand
ATAGACGGAACCGGTCGTCCCGGACTAACGTGTCAGAATGAAGACCGTAATTTCAGGCGGGGCGAACAATCGCATGGGGGGACCCCATGTCCCTGTTCCCGAACTCACATAGAGCCTGAACCCCGGAACCGGTTCATAGAGTCCATGGGTATAACGGTGATTCAGCCTCACAATCGCCTTGAACGGGAATAGTTGGCCATTGTGAGTGTGGCCTGAAAGTTGGAGATTGAATTGTCGGGTGATCCCTTCGGAAAAAGTGGGACGATGTTTTAGCAGAATGGAATATCGGTCCGCTTCAGGTCTCTTTTTGAAGAGGGACTCGTCACTGAAACAGGGCTGGCCCAGGCGTGACCCGTCCAGATCGTCCACCCCGGAAATGGTCAGTTCCTGGCCGACATCCACCGATTCTTGCCGTAGAAGCCGGAAACCAGCCTTTTCGTGAAACGACAGGGATTCAGAAAGGCCAAGGTAGTATTCATGATTCCCCAGCACGGCCAGTTTTCCAAGAGGCGGATGGATGGCCGCCCAGAAGTCAGCCTGATTCCCAATACTACTCATGGAAGAATCCACGAGGTCGCCCGTACTGACCAGAAGATCGGGCTTCAGGGATTCGACCGTCTTACAGATCATCCGGGCCCATTCGTCGCTACGCAGCATGCCGAGGTGGACATCGGAAATCTGCACGATGTGAAGGGGTTTAGGTTGCGAAAAAACCGGGCTGTGTATGACCACCTGGGTGACTTGTGGTCGATAGGCCTCGTGCAGACTCCATCCTGTGGTGATGAAGATGAGAACAAGAAGGCTATAGACCTGTATTTTGACGGGAATAATCCAGCGGGCGCCGACAGGCGTCCATCGAAGGAGGCGGTTCCAGATGTCGATCATGAGGCCCGCCAGAAAAAACCAGAATAGCCAGGCGATCCAGATGAACAGGGGAAAGTTGAGGGCTCTGGACAGGACTGGCAATCCCAGACGATCAAGAAGGCGGTTGATCACGGGAGCCACCACCAGGACGGTGAATAGAAGAGTCAGAGTGCGCCTGGTTTTCGGAAGTGGCTGGAAGGCGGAGACGATCTTGCGATACAAATAAAAGTGGAACACCGCAAAAATCAGAAGAAAAAGGCTGATAACGGCAATGACCATGTTAAGAGTAAAGCGCGTTCTCCAGCGCCTTCCGCATCACTTCCACGGCGGCCGGTTTGCCTGTCCATATGGTGAAAGCCTCCGCCCCCTGATGCAACAGCATGCCCAATCCATTTGCCGACTTGGCTCCTCCCTGGATGGCCGCCGCCGTGAAGCAAGTCGTTGGTCGGTTATAAACCAGATCAAAGGCCAGTTGCCCCGGACGAAACGCTGCCGGGGTGAGGGGACAGACATCATCCGCCTTCATGCCGACCGGTGTGGCTTGAACAATCAGGTCTGCCCGGCGTGTCTGCTCCATCCATTCCAAGGGCGAGGTTCCAGCCAATTCAACCTGAGTGGAGGGTGTCAGGGTGGCGATATCCCGGGCGATGGCCCGGCACCGGTCGGAATCGATGTCGGCCAGAATGAGTCGTTTGGCGCCCTCGCCCGCCGCCGTGATAGCGATGGCGCGGCCCGCACCCCCGCAACCCAGAACAAACAGTTCGCGGTCTGTGACCGAAAAATCAAAGGCTTCGCGGAGGGCCATCAGGAATCCTTTTCCATCCGTGTTGTGGCCGCGCAATCCTGTCGTGGTGAACTCGATGGTATTCACCGCGCCCAGTCTCCTCGCTGAGTCATCGAGATCCGGCATCCCCTTGAATGCCACTTCCTTCAGGGGGACAGTCAGATTCACGCCCCTGAATCCCATGGCCTTCATGACCGGAATGACGTCGAGCAATCGATCCGGCGCCACATCAAACGCCAGATAGATCGCATCCCATTCCAAGGCCTCAAAGGCGGCGTTATGCATCACGGGCGAGAGGGTATGGCCGATGGGATGTCCCAGAACGGCAAAGGGCTGAGTCTGTCCGCTGAGTCCCTTCATAGGGGGGTACCAGTTGAAGGGTTAGCGTTGGAGTGTGCAGCTCGTCTGATGAGAAGACGGTTCACACAGGACAGGTAGGCCTTGGTTCCGGCTTCCACGATGTCCGTACTGGCCGCCTTGGCGCTGACGATATCATCATCAAAGGCGACACGAATGGTGACTTCGCCCATGGCATCCTTGCCAACCGAGATCGCCTGGAGCGAGAAGTCAAGCAGTTGCCCTTTGACCTTGGTAATACGGTCGATGGTTTTCAGAGCCGCATCAACAGGGCCATCGCCGCATCCTGCGTCCTGAAAGACCTCGGCGCCCCGTTTGAGGCGCATTGTGGCGGTGGGCACGGTTCCGGTTCCTGCCGAGACATGCAGGTAGTCCAGTTGAAAAACGTTGTCAGCCCCCTCCATCTGGTCACGAACAATCGACAGAAGATCGTCATCGTAAACGTTCTTCTTTTTGTCGGCTAGTTCGATGAAGCGATGGTAAGCACATTCAATTTCGGGTTCCGTCAGTTTCATCCCCATTTTGGTCAGTTTATCCCTGAATGCATGGCGCCCTGAATGTTTACCCAGCACGAGGTCGGAACCTTCAATGCCGATATCCTCGGGGCGCATGATCTCGTAGGTGGTTCGTTCCTTCAGGATTCCGTCCTGGTGAACCCCGGATTCATGGGCGAAGGCATTGGCTCCGACAATGGCCTTGTTGCGTTGCACAAGCATTCCGGTCAGGCGGCTGACCATGCGGCTGACGCGGTGGATTTCCCTGGTGTTGACGCGGGTACTGACGTTGAAGGAATCCTGGCGGGTACGGAGCGCCATGACGACTTCCTCGAGCGCCGTATTTCCAGCCCGTTCGCCGAGGCCGTTGATGGTGCATTCAACCTGACGGGCGCCGGCCTTGACGGCGGCCAGCGCATTGGCCACCGCCATACCGAGGTCGTTGTGGCAATGGACTGAAATGATCACGCCCGGCACCCGGGCCTTCACACGTCCGGCTATATAGCCGATCATGGCGCCATACTCGTCCGGAATGGCATAGCCAACCGTATCGGGAATGTTCAGGGTCGTGGCGCCGGCTTCCGCTACGGCCGTATAGAGATCCACCAGATACTCCCGGTCGGAACGGGTGGTGTCCTGGGCTGAATACTCCACATCATCCGTAAACGTCAGGGCGTATTTGACAGCCTTGACCGAACGTTCGATGTTCTGCGCCCGTGTCATTTTCATGATCTTTTCGAGATGAATATCACTCCCCGAGCTGAACGTGTGGATACGCCGCTTCCTGGCCGGCGCAATCGCCTGGCCCGCCCGCTCGATGTCTTTCTCGACAATCCGGCACAGCGCCGCAATGGTCGGCCCCTCAACGGATTCGGCGATCGCATGCACGGCGGCGAAATCGTCGGGAGAGGCGATGGGAAAGCCGGCCTCAATGACATCGACGTTCAGAGCGGCGAGGGCATGGGCGATTTCAAGTTTTTCGCGCTGGTTCAGGCTACATCCGGGAGACTGTTCGCCGTCGCGGAGGGTGGTGTCAAAAATGATAACCCGATCCAGATCGTCTTTTGTTTTCATCGGTCAATGTCCTTTTAGTCTTTCGCCATGGCGATGACGCCGGAGCGTGAAACATCCATGATTTTGTACGGTTTGAGGAGTTCCATGAAGTCCTCAATCTGCTGCTGTTCCCCCACCAACTGGATGACCAGGGTGCTGGCCTGAGCGGAGATCACCTTGCCGCCGAACACATCGGTCAGTTCAATGATTTTTGAACGGTCACTGCGTCGGCTGGCCACCTTGACCAGAATGCATTCCCGGTTCAGAAAGGGCGCCTTGGTCAGGTCAATGACCTTGATCACATCGACCTGTTTGTCCAGTTGTTTGGTGACCTGCTCAAGCACATGGTCATCTCCCGGAACCTGCATGGTAATCCGGGAGATGGAGGGGTCATGGGTGGGGCCGACGTTCAAACTCTCGATATTGTACCCACGGCCGGAAATCAGGCCCACGACCCGCGCGAGGACTCCGGGTTGGTTATCCACCAGGGCGGTGATGATGTGTCGTCGAATTGGATTGTCGTTTTTCATTTCGGGGGTTCCCATCGGTTATGCCAGTCCTTGAATCATTTCTGTCAGCGAGGCGCCCGGAGGCACCATCGGATACACATTCTCGTCCGGTTTCGTGATGCATTCCACGATCACCGGACGTTTCATGGCGAAGGCCTTTCTCAAGGCCGGGCCGACCTCCCGTTTTTCGGTCACCCTCAGGCCTGCCGCGCCATGGGCCTCGGCCATTTTGACAAAGTCAGGCAGGTAGGCGGGTGGCCTGTCCTGAATTTTTTCGTTCCGGGCGCGTTTGTCGGTGCCGAGGCGGACGGCAGAATATTCTTTTTTATAGAACATTTCCTGCCACTGCCGAACCATGCCTAGATATCCGTTATTGAGGATGACCACCACGATGGGGAGATCATGCTCGACCGCCACCACCAGTTCCTGGAAGTTCATCTGGATGCTTCCATCGCCGGAGATGGTCACCACATTCCGGTTACGGCAGCCCGCCTTGGCCCCGATGGCCGCCGGCAGGCCGAACCCCATGGTTCCGAGTCCGCCGGAGGAGATGAAGGTTCGTGGCTTGGTGTACTTAAAAAAGTGGGCCGCCCACATCTGGTGCTGGCCGACGTCGGTTGTCACGATGGCGTTTCCTCGGGTCACCTCGTAAATCTGCTCGATGGCATACTGCGGCAGAATCCGGGGTTCCTTCGTGTTATAGGTGAAGGGGGCCTCGGTTTGCCAGGTTCGTATCTCGCCCAGCCAGTCCTTCCGATCAACGGCCTTCACCAGGGGGATCAGGGCCTTGAGTATCGGCTTTGCGTTTCCGATCACCGGGATATCAACCCGGACACTCTTGGCGATGGCGGAAGGATCGATGTCAATATGGGCAATGATGGCATGAGGCGCGAACTCGGAAATTTTTCCGGTCACGCGGTCGTCAAATCGCGCCCCGATGGAGATGAGGAGATCGCAGGCGCTGATGGCCCGGTTGGCCGCCACACTTCCATGCATTCCGGGCATACGCAGGGCCAGCGGATCGGTATCCGGGAAGCCCCCGAGGCCGAGTAGCGTGGTGGTGACCGGGATTTTAACCTTGCGCGCCAGGGTGGTGAGTTCGGAGGCGGCATTGGCGGCGATGACACCGGCGCCGGCCAGAATCACCGGTTTCCGGGCCAGATTAATGGCCGCCGCGAGCTTGGCGATCTGTTTGGCTGAACCCTCGTAGGCGGGATTGTAACCGCGCCTTACGGGCTTTCCCGAGAAAGTGGCTTCTGTTTTACTCCTTTGGATGTCCTTGGGGATATCGACCAGAACCGGTCCCGGCCTGCCGGTTGTGGCAATCTCAAAGGCCTCCGCGATGATCCGGGGCAGGTCGTCGACATTCTTGACGAGATAATTGTGCTTGGTCACGGCCCGTGTGATGCCGGTGGTGTCAGCCTCCTGAAAGGCATCGTTGCCAATCATGGAGGAGGGAACCTGACCCGAGATACAGACCATGGGAATTCCATCCATGTTGGCGGTGGCCAGACCGGTCACGGCATTGGTGGCGCCGGGACCAGAAGTGACAATGCAACATCCGGGTTTACCTGTAGCGCGGGCGTATCCGTCGGCCATGTGTGTGGCGCCCTGCTCATGGCGCACCAGGAAGAACTCGAACGGCGCCCTCGCAAGTTGATCGAATAGATCCAGCACGGTTCCGCCAGGAAGTCCGAAAATGGTTTTCACCCCGGCCGCCTTAAGCGCGTCTATTGTACATTCCGCACCGCTTCTCATCTTGATGTCTCCTCTTCTTCATCTCGTCGCATTATAGTTACACTAACAAAAAAACCCACCGCATTTTTGCGGTGGGTTTGACTTCGCTTCAGGTTTGTATCCGGTCAGACGCAAACCTCCCACCGCACGCGGCCTACCAATACCAGCAAAAGGCAGACCCCAATTGTCCGCAACGGACTTCCGCTGTGGCTCAGGACTTGGGCGATGGGATTCTTCATACTCACGGGTCACAGCGTGCCAAATCAGGGGGTGTGCCGTCAACAGTCTTTTTTCCATTACCGGTAAAGAGCAGTCTGCGGGCGGTCTGTGAGGGTATTGTAGTGCCGCATAGCCAGTTTCCACCAGGGGGATAGGTGGTTCTCGGGCGACTGCCAGATCCGGTCGTGGAGATCGGTCACGGCCTGACTGTTGAGGAGCAGGGCCATCTGTTCACGCCGGGTGAGGCCATCAGGGCCCTTGGCAAGCAACCGGTCAACCAGTTCCTTCAGGTAGCGGTTCAGGGGGCGCGCGGTTTGACGCTGGCGTCGCAGGATGGAAGCGTGTGCGGCATTCAGGTAAGGATCCAGAAGCACCTGCATCAGGCCATAGTGGGGAGCAATCCATTTTTGGGGCTCCAGGTGCTTGCGGGTGGCCTCAAGATTCTTTTCCAGATGCGTGACCACGGAGGGCGGATGGCTTTCCGCCGGAATGATAAACATCTTCATGCGTGCCAATCGCTGTCCCAGGTTGGTCATGCTCAACAGGGCGGAGATGGGGATGGATCCCATCAGCCCGAAGGTAACCGGGCTCAGCCACCAGAAGAACACCGGATTGATTCTCAAGGCCACCATGGCCCAGAGGATGCCGACCATGGTCAAAACGGCGTGCGCCCGGACGATGCCGCCCCAGTCAAGGCTGCTACCGGCATCACGGGACTGGGGATTCCACGGAACGTCCCGCCCCATCATGATTTCCGCCACAAAGCGCGAGTTGAAGCACATTTGGACTGGAGCGAGAAGCGCGGAGAGCACATGTTCCAGCGCAAAACTGAGCACCATGCGTACCGCGCCCCCGAAGGATTGACGCCGCTCCCGGTTAAACAGGGCTAACAGCACGGCCAGAATCTTGGGTAGCGTCAGCATGGTGATGGTCACAAAGAAAAGGATCAGGGCCAATCGTCCGCCGCCGATATCGAGGAACGAAGACAGTCCGATGTCGTCGTCGAAACGCGGTGCCGCCCCTTCCGCCCAATAGAGGCGGCACTGGATGGTGCCGAGGATCAGGTAAATGAACCAGAGCGGCGATGCCAGATAGGACAGGATTCCAAGGAACAGGTGAAGCCGGTTGATCGGGCGAAAGCCCTTGGCGGAAAGTAGCCAACTATGCTGGAGATTGCCCCGGCACCAGCGACGATCCCGGCAGGCGTGATCCACCGGGGTAGGGGGCAGGTTTTCGTAACTTCCTCCAAGTTCATAGGCCATCCAGACCTCGTAATTGGCCCGCCTCATCAGGGCTGCCTCGACATAATCGTGGCTCATGAATCTCGCCGCCGCCGATGCGGAGATGGTCGGCAGGGCGCAGTGGTCGATAAAGGGCGCCACCCGGATGATGGCATTATGTCCCCAGAAATTACCGCTTCCAGCCTGCCAGTAATTCAGACCCGCCTGGAAAACCGGACCGTACAGGGCGCCGGAAAATTGCATTAACCGGGCGAAGAACGTCTCCCCCTGAATGGGTGACGGAACCGTTTGAATGATGCCGGTCATGGGGTTGGCTTCCATCAATTGAACCATTCGAACCAGAGTCTGGCTCTCCATAAGACTATCGGCATCCAGTACGACCATGTAGCGGTACTTCCGCCCCCAGCGCCGCAGGAAGTCGCTGATGTTGCCGCTTTTACGGTTCAGGGCCACGTTGCGTTTGCGATAGAAAATGCGTCCGAACCCTTTGACCTGTTTGCACAGGTCGATCCAAGCCACCTCTTCCTCAATCCATTTGTTGGGATTATTGGAATCACTCAGAATGAAGATGTCGAAACGTTCGATGTATCCGGTGCGAATCAGATCGAGGTAGATCGTGCGGATTCCCTCATAAACACGGCTGACGTCCTCGTTGTAGATCGGAATGGCGATGGCCGTTGCCGGCAGGGAGGCGATGTCCGGCATCATGTCGGAGAGGGTTCGGGATAGGCTGTAGGGATCCCGTTTCCGAAGCAGGATGAAAAAACCAAAAACGGCCTGGGTGAAACCCAGTGTCACCATGCCAAAGAGGGGAACGAAGAGAACCAGCAAGGCAATCTCGATGCCATTCAATCCGCCGCGCCAGAGAATGTCGGCGAGAACCCAGGTTGCCAGACTGGTCAACATGACGACGGTTGTGAAGAACAGCGCCTGTCGTCGGCCTGAGTGACGCAGAGAACCGAGGGAAACAATTTTTGTGGGTGTCATAGGGCGCTATCGTCGTGTGTACCAGAACAGAAAAACGAGTCCCGCACTGAAGAGAAGCCAGAGGAACAACACTCTCAGGATGGGAAAGCGATCAAATGTTTCGCGGGCAGAATCCGCCAGGCCGGGGATCAGGCCCCGATCCAAGGGGCGGGGCACCATGCTGCTGACTTCCAGTTCCGGTCCGGTTTTGACCAATCGGGCATGGAGCGTCTCCGCAAAGCCGGGAGGCGTCAGTTGCGGGTTGAGGAAGGCGTTTGGCCAACGCATGGGAGCATCGCACAGGTACAGGGCGAGGAAGCCCTCCGAGAGGGTATAGGGTCGGTCATCAGAGTGGAGGGGTAGGAGTCCGGCCATCCACTGGGAAATCAAGGAGCGTGCCTCTTCAATCGCGAGCGTGGCCAAATGGGTTTCAGAGACCTGTCCGGACAAGGCGGTTCGCTTCTCAAGCGTGCGTTGCAGGATCAGTGCGGTGAGTCGTGCCCGATGAAGGCGACTGGCCACCCGGCAGGCGCGGAGGTAGTTTTCAACCTTTTCAAAGGCCTCGTCACATTCCTCAGCCTTGACTGGATCCCAGGCCGGGAGTGTTATGGCATCCAGAGATAAGTCCATGTTTCCGTGCAGGGTACGTCGTTCTTGCGGATAGAGGCCCGCAAATCCACGCTGGATTCCGATTCATTGGCAATAACATCAAACGCCACGCGCCAGAGGCGGGTCTCAGGGTTGTACTCCGACGAGATCGGGCCTTGCCCCAGCCGTCCGCGTCCCACATCAATCTGAGGGTTGACGACAACTCCATTGGCCACATCCTGGGCCAGCGTCGGCCATGTGAAGTCGAGGACAAATTTGCGCGCCCGGTTCTGGCGCGAGAGCGGGGTTCCGGTTCGCATGGCGACCACTCGCCCAAGATCCGGCAAGGAGGCGTTTTCCCCAAACCATTTGATCTGATAGGCGAACTCAGCCGTGTCGCCCGGCTTAAGTTCCTGCGCGGGCTCCCAGAAGACCACGATATTATCATGGAATTCAGACCCTGTTGGAATTTCCAGCAGTTTGAGACTGCCTTTTCCCCAATCCCCCTGGGGACTCACCCAGGCGGAGGGACGGCGGTGATAATTGGCTTCGGTGTCCTGATAGGCGGTGAAGGTGCGCTCGCGTTGAAGGAGCCCGAATCCCTTCGGGTTTTGATCCTGGAATCCATTGAATCGCAGGCGTCCATTGTTTTCAAGAGGACGCCAAAGCCACTCGCCCTTGCCGTTCTGGGCTAGAAGTCCGTCCGAGTCATGAACCTCAGGGCGGTAGTCGTCAAAATGCAGGGTTCCGTTCTTGCCGAACCAGAACATGCTGGTGAGGGGGGCGATTCCATAGTGGGTCAGGTTGGTGCGGGCAACAATCGCGACCCGGGTGTCCATGACGGTTTCGCGGCCCGGCTTGATCAGGAAGGAGGCGACCCCTGACAAACTGGGGCTGTCGAACAGACCGATGACCTGAATCTGCCTTCCCTCCATGCTGGGACGGAAAATCCACATATCCCGGAACGAGGGAAATTCCTCGGGAACAGGTTCCCCGCAATTGACGGCGATGGTTCTGGCGGAAAGACCGTAAAGCAATCCCGCCGGCAGGGCGCGAAAGTAGGTGGCGCCCAGGAATACGGCCAGTTCATCGAGATAGTCGGGGCGATTCAAGGGATAGTGAATCCGGAGTCCCGAGAATTTCAGGTGCCGGAGGTCGGCCCAGTCGAATTTGTTCGCCCCGTAATCATAAAGATCCCGTGTGTAATTGAACACATGCACATCATCTCCGTCCACCAGATAATAATCAATCTGGTCGCGGTTGAGACCGCCCGGGTGGAAAAATTGGAGTTGGAAGGGGAGTTTCTCGCGCCGCCAGACGGATTCCTTGGGGTTGTACCGGATGTCCCTCAATTGGTCATAATTCAGTTCCGCCAGGCGCGGGGGAAGCGGTCGGCGGTCATCAAAGTAGGGTTTTACAGCCAGATCGTGCGCGATTTTCTTGACGTTATCAAAGTTTGGAGACCAGGGGTCTTTCGCTTGGACGCATGGGGGAATGATGGCCAGACCCAGAATAAAGATAAGCAGTGCCTTTGCGAATACCGACTTCAAGTCACGTCCTCCCAGATGATTTCGATGTATGCATATGTGTTCTCATGCGGTCGTTGAGCGACCGTGAAACGCCACATATCTATCGGATAGAGCCATATTCATCAAGAAGGAAAGATGCGTACATGATCGGATGACAGAGAGACGGCATTTTGGATAAAGTCTGAAGCAAGTGGACGGGAGTCTGAAATGAATTAAATATTCTTTTTGTAATTCATGATTTTTGGTGTATTCTCTTGTTTGTCTATCGATATAGCAGTGTATCTGTCTAGGCGATAGTTTAGGGGGTTAATCATGGAAAACAGGCAAATAAAAGAGACGAAGACGATTCTTCGCGAGGCACTGGCCGCGCACCAGTCCCGCATCGCTATCGCCTCGAGTTTCAGTCCGGAAGACAACGTGCTGATTGATCTGGCGCTCGGGATCAATCCAGCCTGCCGCGTTTTTGCCATCGATACAGGTCGACTCAACGAGGAAACCTACGAAACGGCCGATGCAATTCGACGCCGCTACTCGCTCCGCATTGAGTGGGTCTTCCCGCGTGCCGAATCTGTGCAGGCTTTGGAGAGGGAAAAGGGATTGTTCTCTTTCAAGGAGTCCTTCGCCGCCCGGTATGAGTGCTGTGGCATCCGAAAGGTTGAGCCACTCTCTCGCGCACTCGCGGGCCTCGACGCATGGATCACCGGAATGCGCCAGGGGCAGAGCATCACGCGTGCCTCTCTGGCCAGCATCGAGACCGATTCCGCCCATGGCGGCATCACCAAATACAATCCGCTGACCTTGTGGACCGATCAACACATCGCCGACTACACCGAAACACACCGCCTTCCGGTAAATGCCCTCGTCGGAAGGGGCTACCCGTCCATCGGGTGCGCTCCCTGTACTCGTGCGGTTAAGCCTGGCCAGGATAGTCGCGCCGGGCGCTGGTGGTGGGAGAGTCCTGACCACAAGGAGTGCGGCCTGCATTTGAAATAGGAAACCATTATGAACTCATTAGATCGTCTGGAAGCCCATAGTGTACATATTTTGAGGGAAGCCTACCGGGAATTCAAAAGCCTGGTCATGCTCTGGTCCATCGGCAAGGACAGCACTGTTTTGCTGTGGTTGGCCCGAAAAGCATTTTTCGGACACGTTCCTTTTCCATTGATGCATGTCGACACCCATTTCAAGGTGCCGGAAATGATCACGTATCGCGACCAGCTCGCCCTCCAATGGCACCTCGATATGATCGTCGGCGAGAATAGCCCTGCGATTGCCGCCCGGCAGACCTACCCCGACGGCGCCCTCTCTCGCGTCGAGTGCTGCAAGTCGTTGAAAAGTGAGGCACTCAAGCACTCCCTCGACGGCACCTGGCCGCGAAAACGGATAGATCACACACTCGGGCGCCTCGCCGATGAGGCCAAGCCGGAGGCGTTTACCGGCGTCATCGTGGGCGTCCGGGCCGACGAGGAAGGCAGTCGTTCCAAGGAGCGGACCTTCTCCGCTCGTGACTCCCATCATGAATGGGATGTTGGTGACCAGCCGCCGGAGCTCTGGAAACAGTACAAAACCGACTTCGCGCCGGGGACGCACGTTCGCGTTCATCCCCTGCTTGACTGGACGGAACTGAATATCTGGGAGTACATCGACCGGGAATCCATTCCCATTATTTCTCTGTATTTCGATCAGGGTAAAGGGAAGCGCTACCGATCCCTCGGCTGCTACCCCTGCACAACCCCGGTGGATTCCACCGCCAAAAATGTGGCCGATATCATCGCGGAACTTCGCGGCGGAAAATTCGCCAACATCGCCGAACGATCAGGGCGCGAACAGGACAAGGAAGACGGCGGCGGACTGGAAACGCTGCGCCGCGGAGGGTACATGTAACATGAGTAAGACCCATCAGCACGAACAGATGAGTATTGTGATGGCCGGCCATGTGGACCACGGCAAGAGCACGGTTATCGGCCGCCTTCTGGCCGAAACCGGCGCACTGCCGCAGGGGAAGCTGGAACAAGTTCGCGCCCAGTGCCGCCGGAATGCCAAACCGTTTGAATATGCGTTCCTGCTGGACGCCCTGAAGGATGAGCAGGCACAGGGCATCACCATTGACGTCGCACGCTGCTTTTTCAAGACAGCACAACGTCGTTATATCTTGATCGATGCGCCGGGCCACATCGAGTTTTTGAAGAACATGATCACCGGGGCCTCGCGCGCCGATGCCGCCTTGCTGGTAATCGACGCCAAGGAGGGAATTCGCGAGAACACCAAGCGGCACGGTTACATGATGTCCATGCTCGGCTTGCGCCAGCTCACCGTGCTGGTGAACAAAATGGATCTGGTCAACTATGACGAAGTTGTGTTCGAGCGACTCCGAAAGGACTATACGGAATTCCTGGCACGCCTGCAGATCCATCCTGTGAGCTTCATTCCGGTTAGCGGCATGCAGGGCGACAACATTGCCGCCAGCACCGGTGCCATGCCCTGGTATAAAGGACCGACGGTACTGGAACAGATCGATCAGTTCCAGTCGAGCCGTTTCCCCGATACGCTGCCCTTCCGGCTCCCCGTGCAGGATATCTATAAATTCACGGAGCAGGATGACGATCGCCGTATTGTGGCGGGAACAATCGAGACCGGTTCCATCGCCGTCGGCGATGCCGTTGTCTTCCAACCGTCTGGAAAGTCCTCACGGATCCGCTCCATCGAGTATTTCAATGGCCCGGCGAAAACCCGCGCGACTGCCGGCGAGGCGCCGGGGTTTACTCTCGACACCCAGCTCTACATTAAGCCCGGCGAGTGGATGGTCAGGGCCGACGAGCCCGCTCCACAGGTCGGGCGGCGGCTCAGGGTCAACCTCTTCTGGATGAACCGTGCCCCCATGGTCCGTTTGAAAACCTACAAACTCAAACTGGGCGCCCTCCGCTCCACGGTAAAACTCGTGGAGATCCTGGCCGTACTCGACGCCGCCGAGATTGGCGTCGATTCAGCCAAAGAACAGGTCGACCGGCATGATGTGGCCGAGGTGATTCTCGAAACCCCGAAACCGGTAGCCTTCGATCTCATCAGCGATATCGAGCAAACGGGGCGACTGGTGATCGTGGATAACTTTGAAATCGCGGGCGCTGGAATCATCCTGGCCAAGGCTGAAAAAGTCGCCGCAACAATGGAAGCGTCCACCCTGCACCAGGCCGGGGATCATGGCCAGATCACGAAATTCGCAGTCTCCATCACCGCATTAACTGGAGTCGATGATCAGGATTTACCAGTACTTAAGCGTTTAAACAGTCAGAATGCCATAGTCACCATGCGAACCACGGCCGGGGGAGAGGACGAGCCAGTCTCTCTCGAGACGGCGTTCAGACTGCTGAAAGAACAGGGCTTTATTTTGGATTACCAGATTTGAACATTTAAAGGAGTATTCACTATGGAAACCCATGTTCGAAGTATTACCAAGTCACTCACCTGGCGGCTTTTCGGTCTGGTGTTCACCTTCATGATCGG